>Ga0126335_1000312_pt1 | contig 22746 bp, 30 predicted proteins | sample OlaspJWI45metaG_FD_108409 | JGI IMG/M metagenome (GOLD analysis project Ga0126335, IMG submission 108409) | Marine gutless worms symbiont microbial communities from Oahu, Hawaii - Olavius sp. 1 OAHU.JWI-45 metaG | ecosystem: Host-associated > Annelida > Digestive system > Unclassified | place... | reverse complement strand
TTCTGGATTGCTTCGTCGTAAAAAGCACTCCTCGCAATGACAGATCATGCGCGCAATTAATCATCTGCCTTCCAGTGTCCACTTCTACCGCCACTCTTTTCGAGCAGCTTTACTGATTCTATTACCATGCCCCGGTCAACTGCTTTACACATATCGTAGACTGTCAGTGCCGCAACAGATGCCGCCGTCAATGCCTCCATCTCAACACCGGTACGATCATTCAACTTACAGCGTGTATTAATGACGATGCAATTCTTTGCTTCGTCTGGTGTTAATTCAACTTCTACTGACGAGAGCATTAATGGATGACATAAAGGAATTAGATTAGAACATTGCTTTGCCGCCTGTATACCGGCAATTCGAGCAACTGCTAATACATCACCCTTTTTGTGACTCCCTTCAACAACCATCTTTAAGGTCTCAGGTTGCATGGTAATGACTGATTGTGCGACAGCTACGCGTTCGGTCTTGTCTTTATCAGACACATCAACCATGCGGGCTGATCCATTTTCATCAATATGCGTTAATTTACTCATAGCAGTTCTGTAAAGGGTGTATACGCAACCGTATCACCTTTTTTCACAGTAGCACCAATAGGTATCATGACCAGCCCATCTGCCCAGCTGGTGGATGTCAGTACGCCTGAGCCCTGGTGCGAGTAGATCTCTACGGCAGACTGTCCTTCTTGATCAAAAATTACCCTGGCGCGCAAATATTCCTGTCGTTTACCAGGCTTCGGCCAGTCGAATGCGGCCTTCATTGACATGCTTTTTGGCAATACATCTACCCTGCCCTGCATGGATTTGAGAAATGGGCTAACAAATAGGCAATAGGTAACAAAGGCCGATACCGGATTACCCGGCAATCCCATAAATGGCGTGTTATTCACCATACCAAAGGCAAGCGGCTTACCGGGCTTCATGGCAATACGCCACATCTTCAATTCACCCAGCTCTTCCAGCGCAATGCGAACATGATCCTCTTCACCCACTGAAACACCGCCACTGGTAATGACGAGATCTGCCTGATCTGCCGCGCTTTGTAGCGCCTGTTTAGTTGACTCCAGATCATCAGGCACGACACCCAGATCAATGACTTCACAACCCATTGTCTACAAAAGACCCAATAAGGTAAAGCGATTGGAATCGTAAATTTTGCCTGGTGTCAGGGGATCACCCGGCTCTGTCAGTTCATCACCGGTAAAAAACAGGCCAACTTTGATTTTATTAAATACCGTTAACGGTGAGCAGCCGATTGATGCCGCCAGACCGAGTTCCTGAGCACGAAGATAAACACCCGTGGAAAGTATCTCATCACTTTCAGCAATATCTTCACCAGCGCTGCGAATATTCTGACCAGACTTAACTTCCTGGTTGATAGTCACGTTATCATCGACACGTTCACAGAACTCCTGCATCACCACTGCATCTGCATTCTCTGGTACAGGCGCACCGGTAAATATTCGGGCGGCAGTACCCGCCTGCAATGGTTGCCCTACCTCCCCCGCACATATGCGCTGACTCACTGGTAATGTCACACCACACTGCGCTACATCCTGACTGATCACGGCATAGCCATCCATTGCACTATTATCCAGTGGTGGCACATTAATGCTGGAAACCAGTGACTCTGCCAGTACCCGACCTAAAGCAGAGGCTGTATCTACTGATTCCGTTGTCTGAATTGCTTTTGCCGACGACAACAGCGATTCAATCGCATCATCGAATGAAGTGAGACTGGCCTTCTCCTTTACTGCATCACAATCGCAACCGCTCATGTTTAAACCTGAAACCCGTAGTTGAATGGCATGTAGAGTGCGCCGCATTTCGTGGCTGGCAAAGCGCGAGGAGGAAGAATAGCTCTGCATATTGTGACGAGTCGCAACACCGCCAGCCACGAAATGCGGTGTGCTATATGTGTCATAGCGTAGATAAACGATAGCTGGTTGATAGAATTAGATTTTAATTTTTTCATATTTTACTTCGATAATTTTATATGGCGGTCAACTACGGGATTCAGGTTTCTAAGAACCTCGGCATCATTTCTACAAGATTACATGGCTTATGACGCATATCTAATTGATGAACGATGACTTCATCCCATCCATCACGGCAGGCGCCGGGTGAACCCGGGAGGCAAAATATCGGTGTGCCATTCGCCAACCCGGCAAAGGCACGTGACTGGACCGTCGATGTTTTAATATGTTGATAAGAGAGCCAGCGAAATATTTTACCAAATCCTTCGATCTCTTTGTCAAAGAGTGGCTGGATTGATTCAGGTGTAATGTCTCTACCCGTCAGGCCAGTACCGCCAGTGGTAATCACTGCCTGCACATCGTCATCGGCGATCCAGCGTGAAACAACTTCTCGAATCAGGTACTTGTTATCTTTCACGATAATTTTTTCAGCCAGTTGATGGCCTGCTTCAGTCAGTTTATCGACCAGCAGCTTTCCCGCTGTATCGGTCTCTTCAGTACGCGAATCCGATACCGTCATCACCGCAATATTGATTGCGATAAATTCGCGATTACCATGTGCATGTCCCATAAATATCCTTTTATATCCAATTGAAACTAGTTGGTTGTTGAATGCTTTAAGCTGAGTGCGAGACAAAAGTGGCCGAGAAAGCGGAGTGTACATGTAGTACATGAGCATTTTGAGGACACTATTAACGCTGTATCGTGCCAGCTGAAAGCATTCAACAGCCGACTAGCCTCCGGTCATAGACATAAGTCTAACCACTTGCCCTGGTTTTTCATTGAACTCATGCCTTTCCGGCTTAAGTGCGATCGCCTCAATAATCTTATCCTGTAATTCACTATCACTGATACCGGCACGTAACAGCGTCCTGAGCGGCAGACTGTGTTCCTGTCCAAGACAAAGATGTAACGTACCATCTACTGATAGACGTACCCGGTTACAGGTCTGACAAAAATGCTGCGAGATCGGAGTGATAAATCCAATTTTTAAGTCAGTTCCACTAACCTGGTAGTATTTCGCCGGCCCTCCACCTGGCACGAATCCTGGTACGAGATCATAGACTTGTGAAAGCTGCTGGCGAACTTTTTCGAGATCAAGATATTGATCACAAGCATCACGACCCGTGTCACCCATCGGCATACTCTCAATAAATCGCAGAGTGAATCCATGCTCGGCGCAAAACTCGACCATGTCGATGAATTCGTCATCATTCATGCCTCGCAGCGCAACCATGTTGATCTTGATGGGGCTTAAATCTGCTTTTTTGGCTGCCATCAACCCATCCAGTACCTGGTCAAGCTTGCCACCGCGGGTAATTTCAGCAAAACGATCGGGTTTGAGACTATCCAGACTGACGTTGATTCGGCTAATACCTGCCGATTTTAATGATTGTGCCTGATTCGCCAATAGTGTGGCATTGGTACTAAGAGAGAGGTCATCAATTCCCGGGAGTGACGATAATCGCCCTGCCAAATCAGGTAATTCGCTACGCACGAGCGGCTCGCCCCCGGTTAACCTGACTCGACTAACACCCAGTTTCCCAAAAGCTGAGATAACTCGTTCTATTTCATCGAAATTCAGCCAGTGGTCAGGCTCTTCGAAATCCCTGAAACCACTGGGCATGCAGTAGAAACAACGCAGATTACATTTATCAGTGACAGAAAGGCGCACATATTCAATCTGACGTCCAAAGGGATCAACCAGAGCTGAATTCGGGTGATTACCTGTGCTGACCTGTTTACTCAAACCGTTGCCTGATGCTTAAGATGCCGGCGATTGTACCTGAACGTTGCCCATACTGGTCATGATATAAAGCAAGAAAAGCACATTTCTCGCAATTTTATTCAGGAATATACATAATCTTGGGGTCATTCGAGATTCAACTTTGTGCTAATCCACGAGGTTCTATACCCTTAGCGGCACAGCCCTATACATCATCAAATACCCCTTATGACAAAAGAACAGATAGCCCTGGAAAGAATCGTAATGTTATGCATGCAAGCTGCGCAAAAAATGCTCGACGAATATGGAACCGTTGTGCCATTTGGTGTCCGTGCCCATGCTGATTCTGAAGATGTCCTGATGAAATGTTTTCAGGAAGAGTATCCCGAGGCGAGCTGGGATGATCTGCTACAGACAACGATCGATGAATTAAAAAAGTCGGTTAAAGAAGAGGATATCTTTGCCACCGCCGTGGTGCTCAGTGTTGAATCTGAAGGTTCGATGGGCATCGGTTTACAAATAGACACTCGAAAGGAACCTGCCTTATTTGTATACCCATATCATAATGCTGATGATATATGGGAGATCGATGAACCTGTTCGGGCCGAGATGCTGCTAGCGCCTAGAGTCTTTGAATAATATTTATCACTTTGCAGTGATTCGCCAGGTCACTATGCCCTGTCAAAATAGCGTAATCGCTATAACAATCTTGGCGCATCACTATCATCGTTAAATCCTGATCGATCATGCAGTACATTGTTGCTGATCAGTCCCTGACCGGATTGCAGGGTGCCGCGATAAATATAGGGTATGTCTGAGTGCAATATACTGTCCAGCGTATCCAGTGCCTGCTGGGTCCTGGAATCTTCCAGCCAGATAATATTGCGCTTACGAGCCGTGTATCGCATATGTAAAGAGCCATCAGGCGCTGGCATAAAAACCGGGCCAGTGCGATCTGGTCGATTGACTTTGTCATCACTGCGATTTTCCGGAACGGTCATGACATCCTCTCGCATGAAGGCTTCAATCAGGGCCGGGTCGTGGTCCCTCAACAGGATATATGCCATTTCATGATCCATGAGTGCATTCTCTCCACCTTCGGCAGCCGGTCGAACACAATGTAACTGCAGTGCATATATCTGTTGAGACAGATCATTATAGTATCCGTCTGTATGCCAGTGTATCTGGTGATTCGTATAAGGAATGTAATGCTTGTGCCACAGGTCATCTTTGACTTCCAACGAGGTAATTCCATCATTGTCCGCACCGGTATTATTATCCAGTGAAGTCAATCCAAACTGCGCTCCTAGATCACGCGGAATATCCTTGTTCGGGTCATCGCCAGTAGGCCCGGCGAAGATGACCATATTGGTCTTGCGGATAAGCTGCAGCATGGCTTCATGCTCAGATGCCGTGAGCTTTCTGGGATCTTTTATTTCAACAATCAGTTCGTCGATACTGGTTGGGTAGTTCTCCAGTTTTTGTTCCTTCCACTGCTGGTAGGCGGTATCGTTATCAAGGTCAAACTGATCATTAAAACCACTCATGCCGCATCCTCCGTCGTCTGGTCCATTCCCGGTTTGCCGTACCAGTAACCATCACAGCTGTCGGTTGGAACCAGTTTATTGATATTGTGCTGCGCATCAACCGGGCTGCAGTTCCCCTGTATCGCATCAGCAAAATACTGAATAACCTTAGGCGTATGCCTCGCCTGAGGACTAATGCGCAATATATCCACATCCATCGACCTGACATTTTCAAGGTCAGCAATCATATTAAATACACTGGATGACTGTGTCTGGATGCCATTTAACGTCAGGAACTTTTCTTCTTCACGTGTCTTTAACAACATACCATCTTCATAAGCCAGGCAACGGAACTCACAGTCATCTTTCGGTAGGTCATGTGCACGTGCGGTATAACAACGCGCTGAATAGGCTAATGGTAAGCGACCAAAGGCGAATACCTCTGTCTCCACCGATTGTGTCTTTTGATCGAGAATGTCTTTTAGTGCGTCACGGGATAACTCAACCGGCATCACCCAACGCTGCATACCCAGCTCTACCAGTAAATCCAGTGTATGGTGGTTATAGATATTGACTGAATGACCGGCAACAAATGCACCTTTACTAGATCGCATTTGAACCGCACCCATATCATTGGCCTCGACCAGGAATTCTTGCTGCGCACAAATTCTTCTTGCTGTGCTGAGTTCCGAACCAGCCTCTATCAGGGCCATTGTCGATAACACAACTTCCTTACCTGCATCCTGTAATCGCTGCGCCAGATCCAGCCAGTCCTGGTCTCGCATAAGCCGACGTCGTGAACAGATGGTTTCTCCCAGGTAAACAATATCTACCGGCGAAGCCATGATTTCATCATAGAAATCCAGTAACTGTTCCTTTGGCCAGAAATACAGAACCGGGCCCAGTGATAGCTTCATCATTGCCATGACCTTTCATATGCGCCAAAGGTTGTCTGCGCACCTTCCGATACTTTCTGCAATTCATTCGTCCATTCATCCTGTGGTTTGAATGAGTCAGGGTGATCCTTACTGGCATCAATGGCAGCACGCCAGACGCGGGTAACCTGGCTAACATAGGCTGGGCTACGCTGGCGCCCTTCAATTTTGATGGCGCCAATACCTATCTCATGTAACCTTGGCAGCAATGCCATGGTATTCAAGCTGGTGGGTTCTTCTATCGCATAGCCCGTGCTGTTATTGACCTTAAACCGCCCTTTACATATTGTTGGGTAACCGGCGTTCTCATCACCTTCATATTGATCAATCAGCACGCCATTCAAACGCGATTCCCGACCTTTATCCGACTCTTCCCAGCGTACAAAACTACCGGGCGAGCAGGCACCAAAGGTATTGGGCGACTGTCCAGTCACGTAAGACGACAACAGACAGCGACCCTCAACCATGACGCACAGGCTACCAAAACCAAACACCTCGATGGGTACCGGACTGTTCTCGACCACCTGCTCGACCTGCTTGATTGACAGGACACGTGGAATTACTGCTCGACGAATATTGAATTGCTCATAATAAAACCGGATCGCTTCCGGGTTGGTCGCTGAACCCTGTACAGACAAATGTAATCGCAATTCTGGCCACTTGTTTGCTGCATACGCCATCACACCAGTATCTGCCAGTATCAAGGCATCAACACCCAACTCAGCTGCCATATCAACAGAGGCCGCCCAGCGTTGCCAGCCTGCCGGCTGTGGATAGGTATTGATCGCGACAAAGACTTTTGTCCCACGCTCATGTGCATATTGCAGCGCCTGTTCCGCCTTTTTACGATTAAAGTTCCGTCCGGCAAAATGGCGTGCATTGGTGTCATCCTGAAAACCGATATAGACGGCATCGGCGCCATTATCAACAGCCGCTTTCAGTGAGGGTAAATTACCTGCTGGACATACGAGTTCCATGATTAATGCATCCTGCTATGGGCATTACCGGCGGCCTGTTTTGATGCCAGCGCATCGGCAATTTGATTCAGTACCAACCATTTCTTTGAACACCATGTCGGTGCCAGCAATATCTTTTCAGAAGCCGTGCCGGTCACGCGATGATAAATAATTTCTGGCGGCGTCATGGCAATCATTTCCACGGCCGTTTCAATGTAGTCATCCAGTTCCAGCGGCGTGTATTCTCCTCTACGCCACTCATTGGCAAGCTGTGTACCTTTCACCACGTGCAGTGGATGCAATTTCAAACCATCGACACCCAGTTCTAACACCCTTTCCAGTGTCGTCAGGCAATGTGAGGCATCTTCTCCGGGCAATCCTACGATCAAGTGAGTACATACCGATAGATCTCGAGCTCTCGCCGCAAGCAATGTCTCACGATATTCAGCAAAACCGTGCCCACGGTTGACGCGATCCAGGGTTTCATCAAATGATGATTGCAAACCCAGCTCCAGCCAGATTTCATGCCCCTGCTCCTGATAACCGGCCAGTAGCTCCAGTACAGGTTCCGGTACACAGTCCGGGCGGGTTCCCACCGCCAGCCCGATCACATCAGGCTGGGCCAGTGCCTGCTCATACTGTTCGCGTAGTATTTCAATATCGGCATAGGTGTTGGTATAGGCCTGAAAATAGGCAATATATCGTCGTGCCCCGGTGCGTTTACGGATGACCTGACGACCGGATTCTATCTGCTGTGAGACCGGGTCTGGTTGCCTGCCGTTTGGGCTAAAAGAAACATTGTTACAAAAGGTACAGCCGCCAATCCCCTTCGTACCATCGCGATTCGGGCAGGTAAAACTGGCATCAATAGCAATTTTATGAACACGCTCACCATAGCGCTGCAACATGGCCTGCCCAAAGGTATGGATATGATCGGAAAGAGTCACCAGCCTGCATATCTCAACAAGATTTTGGGAGATGACGCAGGGCTGGGTGTGGCTGAACGCCGGGCTGGAGGCGAAAAGGTAGCCGTAACTACTCTTTCGCTGAAGCGCAAGTTCAGGCGCGCCAGTACAAGTCAGAACCGGAATAGACCTGATAGGAAACACTCTGCTCCTCACGTATTTCATGAATTTATATAAAATAACAAGTTATCAAATTAGTCAGGCGACTGTTGAGTTATGCAGGCTAGACAATCTACAAACAACGGAAGACTGGATACTACAAACATTCCCTTAAACGTAATTGATATATCAATTACGTTTGACCGACACTCTATAACAATGCGTCATATATTCTATGGAGAACATATGACGCAAGCTATTCGACTGCCTGGGCCACTATCTTTGCTCGCTCGACTTATCCCGAGTGCTATTCACTCCACAGTCATTTCACGCATATTGAATAGCCTGCTATCCGCGCAGATAGTGGAGAGTGAGCTGGACTTTCTGCAAGGCCAAACGCTGCACGTCTTTGTAGAAGACGCGAATATCATGTTCTCTTTGACGCTAAAAAATGAACGACTGGTTGCCGGCAATGCACATCAATATAACATGAAGATTTCCGGGACTATTCATGACTTCATGTTACTCATTAGCCGCAGTGAAGATGCTGACACACTGTTCTTTCAACGCCGCCTTAAAATGCAGGGCGACACCGAACTGGGCTTGTATTTAAAAAACTTTCTGGATGGCATGGATGTTGACTCATTACCGTTCTACCGCCTTGGAAATCCCGTACTACAAAAAGGCATCAAACTGTTTGAACAGTTATTTACCTCTACGCCTACCACGATAAGACACTAGTTATACACAGCTAAAATGGAAACTATTACTCACAAAATGCAACAGGATCATCAACATTGTGATGATCTATTCGTCCAGGCAGAAGAATTAATCGCAGATGCACAATGGGACAAAGGACTTGAAGCCTTCACTAGATTTAGCGTGACACTCGATCACCATCTGAACATGGAAGAACAGGTTCTTTTCCCGGAATTTGAACAACAAACAGGCGCAACAGCCGGACCCACACAGGTTATGCGATCAGAACATGTACAGATGCGGAATTTAGTTGCCGACATGCAAGCTGCTGTAGAGCAGGAAAATCAGGATGACTACCTCGGCTTATCTGAGACACTGCTCATCATGATGCAACAACACAATAACAAGGAAGAGAATATCCTTTACCCGATGACAGACCAGGCACTGGCAAGTCACATGTCTGATCTATTAACTAAAATGGATCAAGTGGCATAGATCGTCGTACCCAGCAGGCTACTGGAATGATACAGGTGATATCAAACGAAGCAGATAAACAATACCTGGATGTTTCTCAGCTGGAACCTCCAGAGCCAATGACGGCAATACTGGACGCACTTGATGAGTTGCCATCTGGCGGGTTTCTATATGTCTACCACAGCAGGGAACCCTTTCTTCTGTATAACGTACTACAGAAGATGGACATGAAGTGGCTAACTCGCTGTGACAATGATGGCATGTTCCATATTGTAATCTGGCCTGAAAGTGATTTGTCTGCGGAAGAAAAAGCATTAGCTAGCATCAATCAAGATTAACAAAGTTGAACCCAGATCTTTCACTCGAACAGGCACCACCGATATCTGTTCCCTTCCGGTTCTTTATTGCTGCCCCATTATTCGGCATCGCAGCATCATTATTGATACTTGCTTATGGTCCAGCCATATTGTTATCACGCTGGCATCCTGAAACCCTGGCTTTAACCCATTTACTAACACTTGACTTTATGAGCCTGGTGATGTGTGGAGCCATCATGCAGATGTTGCCAGTCTTAAGTGGCGTTACCGTTCCCCATGTCAAAATAATTGCAACAATCATCCATGCCTTACTGGTTACAGGCATCGTAACATTTACTGTCGGCCTGCTGATAACGTCCCCAGCTTTACTGATAACAACAACTGGACTGCTTGGCTCAGGATTCGGCCTGTTTATTATTACCATATTAGTCGCAATGTCTCGGAATAGGATGAAGAACATTACAATCAGCGCCATGCGCCTAGCATTGTTTGCACTACTCATCACAGCCACACTCGGAATTAGCCTGCTAACATCATTCATCTGGCCTGACATCAACATAAACATTTTGCTTTTTACCAACCTGCATGTGACGTGGGGAATTTTGGGGTGGGTGTCATTGTTATTAATTGGTGTTGCTTACCAGGTCGTTCCTATGTTTCAGATGACGGGCGAATACCCAAAGTGGATGACACGTTATTTATTGCGACTGCTATTTATCGGCTTACTTGCATGGTCAGCCATGACAATCGCCGAAACTGAGGCTGATATGTTATACGGCAAGTTAATACTACTGCTGTGTATAGTCGGCTACGCCAGTTTTTCTATCGTCACATTATGGCTGCAGCAGAATAGAAAACGGAAAACCACTGACATCACGTTACTTTACTGGCGTTTTGCCATGCTATCCGTACTGGCTGCCGTTACTATCTGGATCTCGCACGTAATATTTCCAGGGCTTTATAGTGCAGATCGTTACCCTTTTATCATGGGTGCAATTCTGCTTGCAGGATTCGCTATTTCAGTGATGAATGGCATGCTCTATAAAATCATACCTTTCCTTATCTGGTTTCATCTCCAGCATCGCCAGGTTTCTCTTGGACTGGGCAGGAAATACGCTATCCCTAATATGAAAAAAATCATCCCGGCTTTACAGGCACAACGTCAATTTTATTTTCACCTTGGTGGCGTTTTAATGCTTATCACGGCCTGTTTTAATCCAACTAACTGGCTGGCTTATTCTTCTGGGCTGTTACTGGCGACATCATTCAGCCTGCTGTCATATAATCAGATCAAGGCCGTGCAACTCTATCGAGACTATGACCGACGCTTGAAGGCGGCAAGTGAAGCAACAGTCAGGGACGATTAAAACTAGCTAACTTGACATGTAGGACAGCAATAACAAGCCTGCCCTGCCTGACTAATCCTTTCAATTACATCCCCACAACGATAACAGTCCAGCCCATCGCGTCGAAACACATAAAACCGTGCATCTTCAAAAGTAGAGCCCTGCTGTATTAATTGTTGCGCTCGATCCGGGTCATTGGTAATCCCGTTCATTTGATATGATTGTCGTGATAGATCAACTATTGCATGTGCAAGTTGGTTTATCTGCTTGACGTTAAGATCGCGACTACGAGTACGAGGATGACATTGCGAATAATACAGAACTTCACAACGTAAATAATTTCCAAGGCCTGCCACAAAAGACTGGTCTGTCAATAAACCACCTAGTTGACGATTCTTATATTTATCGGACATCAACCGGTCAACAATGATCTTTACCGTAGTGGATGAAGACAACACATCAGGCCCTAGTTTGTTTAAAAACGGATGATTCTCTAATTCTTCCTGGTCCAACACGGCAATATCAGATGCACTATATAAAAGCGCGGAGCGTCCCTGGCAATCGATCGCCAGGCGTAGTTGACGATTAAGGTCTGGATAATCCTGTGTATCACAGCAATACCATCGACCATACAACTGGTTATGACTATAGATTGACAGATCATTGTCTAGCTGAATCACCATGGCCTTACCATATGACTGAACCTGTATAACCCTGGCACCGGTCAAACGATCATTCCATCTGCTTAGAGATTCCAGACCAAAGTAAATTCGGTCTATAACGCGACCAGCAATCTGATGATTCAGCGTATCAGCTGCGTGCCTTATTTCTGGTCCTTCAGGCATAAGGATATTCTAATTTTACGTAAACCCAATTTTCTGCCATATTTAGGGGCACGACTACAATGGAAATGTAGTATCTATAGGTGTAACGAGTTTTTACCATGTCGACAATTCTACAGAATTTATCTACTCGCATTAGTCAGTATCGACAACAAAGGGCCGATGAAACCCGTCAGCGCAATTATATCAATCAGATCATCGAAAACATGGTTGATGATATTGATCCGAGACTCCGAAGCATAGGTGGATATAAAAAGACCCTTTTTCCCTGTGTGAAACACATACTGGAATATGCTGAAGTTGCATGTTCTCACTTACCAGGCCCGGTAGAATTTAGCCAGGAAGGCCGTCGTAACTGCGCCACCGTTCGCGCCCTGTTTGCCAACCACAAAAAAATGGCTGAGGTATTCAGCCGTTGCCAGGAAGTGCAGGATTTCTTCAAGGCCTACCCTTCTGCTGACTGCGCATACATGGTGCTCGGTATGAAAAAAACAGAAAGTCAGGTATTCGGTATAGAACAACAGGGTGAAATAATCCGTAAGGATGTGCCACAAAAAAGCGTTACCTTTGATGATTATCGAATCACACACCCTTCTACCAGCGAAGCTTCTTTACGATTTAATTTACGTGAACGTGCATTACACGAATGCGTCGCCCAGGCCCTTGGCCGTCTAATTTCTGTACAATCTCTTAGTGAGGATCTGGAAGAACAGGAAATTAAGCTCAAGATGCGCTTAAGTATGCTCCAACGCCAGGAGGATGGGCTTGAGCCACTCATGCACGATGATAGCTCACTGTTACAAGGTATCAGCGAAACAAAGAAAAGACTGGAAGAGATAAAAGCCAGTCATAATGAAACAACCCGTGATATCGGCACATTGAATTCAATGCTGGATAAAACAGCATCGTTACTTGAACACCCGGAGGAACTGGTTAATGTATCAGCCATATCCCTTTGCATCGATCGCCTGAACCATCTGGTTGAGAATGGCGCTGGTAACGATGAAAACAGGGTTGACCTGGCACAGGTAACATTTAGTGATAATGAAAAACGAGTGGGAGTGTTGGCTGTCTTTCCGAGAAAAGAATTTATCGTGCCAGAAAGAAACAAACTCATTTACTCAATGTAAACAACGGCAGCCGGTTTATACAAGCCGATAAATAAAAAAACCCTATCTCCACAAAGCAACTTAATCTATGTTAGAGATAGGGTTTCCTGCAAACCAATTTTATCCAGAAAATATAAATCGGCCTGAAGAATATCCTCAATCGTATTGTTAGATAAAACACGCAATAAAAGGGAAATAATTCCCTTACCAATCAACGCTTCACTATCCGCAGAAATAATAACTTTGTCACCAACCAACTCTACATGTAACCATGACTTGCTTTGACAACCAGGGACTAGATAAGCATCCGTTTTATACTTCTCATCAATCAAAGGTAAAGACTTACCCATATCCAGGATATATTCATACTTTTCCATCCAGTCAGGGAAAAGTGAAAACTCCTCAATTATCTGATCCTGTACTTCGTTAATTGTCATTTATTATTTTCTCTAAATAAAATAAATCAGCCAATATATCTCAAATTATAAATATTAAGGGTAGTTAAATTCACCTGCGACCTCGCCCTGAATATCATAGACCTCAAAACTATGTTCCATCTGATTTTCAGCTAATCGCGTGGATATCATTGTTACATCCTCCAATAACTTATCCAAAGTTTCCGCATCACCTACGACCTGATATTCATGATCAAACCCCCGACGAAACTCAAAGGAAGAACATTCGACTAACCTGATACGATCTGAATATGGCTTTGATGATGTCAAACCAATATCATTAAGGAAGATTCCTAGTTCAGAAATTGATTTATCTGACAGCAATGTGCCAGCGACGATTGCAAATTCTTTCATACCGGGATTAATGCATTCCGACGGTAGCCTTTCTTAGGTGAGGTACAGTCAGTCATGCCTATCCTTACAGTGACCAGGATAAAAAACTGTAGGTATTTATTATTCATGATCTTTGTCGTTCCAGTTTCTACGATTAATCGCATACTCGGTAATACGACCAACAAACGGCAAAGTCAGTAAGCCAGATATCCAGATCACCTGTTTCACATCATGATAATGATGAATACCAATACTCATCGCTTCATGTCCTTTACGCGGTTGGTCACGATAAGTACCAAACAAACGATCCCACCATGGCAGGTTGAATCCATAATTACTATTGGCCTCATCATCTTCCACCGAGTGATGCACTCGATGCATGTCTGGGGTGACAACAACCCAGCGTAAAATCCTGTCGACAGGTAAGGGCAGCCTGATATTGCCGTGATTAAACATAGCGGTTGCGTTAAGTAATACTTCAAAAATAATAACAGCGATTACTGGTGGTCCGAGCAGTATGATGGTGACAAACTTAATCAACATCGACAGGATAATTTCTAGGGGATGAAATCGTGCGCCTGTGGTTACATCGTAATCAGGGTCTGCATGATGCACCCTGTGCAGTCTCCAAAGTACAGGGACAGCATGAACCATGACATGCTGAAAATAGATCACCATATCCAGCAAAATGACCGACAATATTGCTGAGGCCATCAGGGGCAGTTCATACTGGTTGAACAGGCCCCATGACCTTTCTGCTGCCAATACCGCGACACCTACGGCTGCTGCGGGAAACAACAAACGCAATATAATACTATTAAGAAAGACCAGCCCGAGATTATTACTCCATCGTACGACTTTCGACATTGTTAGAACCCGCCGAGGAGATAGCACTTCCCATAATGCAATCAGGGCAAATACACCAAAAAAAGCAGTTAAGCGAATGTTGACTTCGTTTTCGATTAAAAAAGTATCCACCATGCCATCCCCTCAATTTAGTAAATCATAACAATGCCTGCACGCACCAGAAAGACACTATTCAATTAATCGTTTGGATGTAAGAATAGCAATATGTCAGACAATTTTTTCAATCATATACTGACCAGTAGGTAGAAAGCCCGCCTGCTGCGTAAAATAGTTGAGCAAGGATAGACATTGAAAGGTCGTGAAAGTGGTATGCCAGAAGAAGATTACTGGGCGTCATTTTTTGACGTGGACTGTATTCTTAACAAGCTGCAATGCGCATCACAGGGCACAGAAACAATAGTAGAGTTTGGTAGCGGTTATGGCACTTTCACTCTGCCTGTGGCGCAACGAACCAGCGGTAAAGTAATTACCCGCGATATCGAACCTGACATGGTCCAATACGTGCGAGATAAGGCGACTCCCAAAGGATTGACAAATATTCAGGCAGAAGTGCGTGATTTTCTAGATAAAGGTACAGGGCTTTCAGATGCGAGTACCGATCACGTCATGATCTACAACCTGCTACATATTGAACAATCTCTAGATCTGTTAAGAGAGGCCCATCGTATTCTTAAACCCGGCGGTACCTTGTCCGTCATACACTGGAATCATGACCCCGATACACCCAGGGGCCCACCCATGGATATACGCCCCAGGCCTGAGGACTGTATAGAACTGGCACTACATGCCGGATTTCATCTGCTTAAACGACCTGATATTTCGCATTGTGCACGGCATCATTACGGCATGATATTCAACCTGTCTGAATAAGGAAGAATAAGATATACAGGTTATGCTATTTTAATGCCCTTGTCCCATCTTGTATTTTATAGAGCCAGCTACACCATCAGCATACTCTTCAATATTCTCGTAACTCATTTTTTCCGCGAAAGCTACCAGGCTAGCTACAAGTGTGTTCATTTCAGCAATCTCTTTATGACTGCGTCCACAACCTTCACAGTGAGTACCTGCTTCCGTGCATTCTCCCGTACAAGGACTAAATTTCATACTATTCACCCTGTTAATGTAATTAGCCTACTATCAGACAAATGTAACAGAAACTTTAACGCTTTTTAAAGCGAAGAAAATAATTTGTGCGCAACAACTGCAGGTCTTCTGTCATTTCATATCCAAAACTCTTCATCTCATTGATTACCTCATCACGCCCTGCCCTCACGTGATGCTGTACCCACCTGCTGCTTACATCAGGCGCAGTGAGAAAATCAATGATTACAACTTCACCCTGATCAGATAGCGCCTGATGAATAGAACACATCATTGATTTTGGATACTCAAAATGATGATAGGTATCACAGATAAAGGCCAGATCTATACTACGCGGTGGAACTTCAGCCTCACGGCCGTTATTGATGATACCGATCAAGTTGGAATGTCCAGCCAGTTCAGCCTTTTCTTCAATAGTTTTAATAAAGTCCTCGGCGATATCAACTGCATACACTACTCCTTCGGGGCTTGTTTTCTCTGCAAATAATAATGAGAAAAATCCGGTACCGGCTCCGATATCGGCGATCCGCATCCCGGGCTTAATTTTAAGTGCGGAAAGAATTGCATGACGCTGGGCAAATATTTCCCGTGATTCTGACTCAAATACGGGGACCCATTCCTCATGGTTTGCGTCAAAATAGTAACTATTTATTCCAGGGTTTATCGAACGCTCACCAGCTACTGAAAGCCCAACGCCGTAGAACCCAATAAGAAATAATAATGATAATAACTTCGACATCTGGACTGTAGCTGGGGACATAATATTGACATGTTTTGGGATTAATATTTGCATTGCGTATCTGAGGGTTGACTGAATTATTACCGGAATACTCGAGGACGCTTAATTATACGATTATCCAGCCATAAGTTAGCGAAATTCAGTGTTCAAAATATGTCCGTTCCTGGCGGTCTCTAAAGATCTTTCACTCATTATTATTGATCGACATCAATATCCAACGTATATCATTGTGTTCTAATATACCCATGAGGCATTTCACACAGGAGGTGCAACATGAAGAAGTTAGTTAAAGCTTTTTTAGCAGCCTCTGTACTTGCATTGGCCGCCACCAGCGCTCAAGCATGGTGGGACAACGGCTCTTATTACGGTGATCCTGTTTACTACCCTGCTTATTACAATAGTGACTGGAGCGATGGAAACTTTTGGGGCGATGGCCGAGGTTACGGGCGTGGCCACGGACGCGGGCATGGTTCAGGTGAAGGTTCATTCAATTTTAGCATGAGCGCCCGAGGCAGTGCTGAAACAGACTGGAATGGTGACCTGAGTAGTTATGGCGATTATTATGGCTACGCGTACAACGCGCCGTACTATTATGGGCCTCAGCCCGTTGTACCCATGGCAACCCTACCGGCACCAGAAACAGAGGAACCTGAAAAGCAATAAATAATTAAAATAGCTCGAGCAGAAATAAAGGCAGCAAATCGCTGCCTTTATTTTTTCAATGGAGAGACCCTGGCCAATTTGACATAGGTTATTAAATGCTCTTCTTTATTGCATAATTTAAATGCTATTATATCTTATACACATATTTCGGGTGGATTGATGAGCCAGCAAGACAACAACAGCGATAAACCAACACAATCATTGCAATTTAATTTAATGAGGAAAATCTGGAACGCTTTTTGTGTGTCATCGAAAAAAGCGCCAGGCAGTGGCAGATTATCGTTTACCCCTCCATGGTTGCCTTCATTGTGCTTGCCGCCTTTGGCTTTTACCTGATCTATAGTTTGACCGGCGATGTGCGTACCATAGCGCGCAGTATTGATCCCAATATGGGGCACCACATGGCGCGCATGACAGACAGCATTCAGAAGATGAACGTCAACATTAGTAATATGTCCTCTGATATGAGGTCGTTACCACCCATGTTGTCACACATGGAGAAACTTGATGGCTCTGTTCACTCAATGGTTGGTGAAACACAGAAGATGAACCAGTCAATGAATCATATTACTTACAATAATCAGCATATGACTCATTCCATGCACAGGATGACCAACGCAGCCAGACCAATGGCAAAATTTAATAATTTCATGCCCTGGTAACACTTTAGTACGGGCTGCATGGCCGTTACGCTAACGCATCCTTAATTTTATCTGCAACACGAAAGGCATTGGCATAGATCGTCCACGTATACGGGACACTGCCGCCTGTTGGCATAAAGCTACCATCAGTAACATACAGATTCTCAACATCATGTGCCCGACAGTCAGCGTTCAACACTGTGGTCTCCGGGTCATTTCCAAAACGACACCCACCAGCAACCAGGTTAGCAGGCGGTGAACCACTGATACCTGAACGGACATTGGTTGCGCCCATTTTTTCTAGCACCTTTTCAGTACGCTCATTGATATAACGCCCTACTTTCAAATCATGTTCATGAAAACCAATACGTACTTTGGCTACAGGGGAACCCCATCTGTCTTTTACTGATTGATCCAGGTCTACAAAACAATTATCAGTAGGCAACCAGTCACAAAATATTTCATAACGCAGTGTCTGGTTATCGGTAAATATTGATTTAAGATTATTTTGTAACGCCCTGCCCCACACCAGGTTATCGTTATCATCCCACTTGGCGTTCATCGCTTTACTAATCGCATTGGGATGACGCAGAAGAAAATCGACCGTACCACCTTTAACGCGCCCCCCATGGCCGGGTCGTCAATAAAGTACCAATCCTGCAAGCCACGATTGACAAACGGTCCTCGTGTCTTCATAGCGTTTGCCGCCTCACTATCCATGTCGGCATATACAAAATCACCGTTTCCTGAGCCACCGGCAGAAAACAATAAATTTTTACCTACCTGACCATTATTATTGGCCAGACCATTGGGATGCCTAGGCCCGGAAGACGATAACAATAACCGGCTGGTTTCTATCGCCTGGCAGGCAACGACAAATAACTTTGCCCTGATGCTTTGCTGCTTCCCGTTACCATCATAGTACTCAGCAGACACCACCTTGCCTTTAACATTGCTTGTTAATTTATAGACTTTGCTTAGAGGTCTGATATCACAGTTACCAGTCGCAACGGCATCGTCCAGCAACGCTACCCTTGAACTGCCCTTGGCACCTGTTGAACAGCCATAACTGCCACAAAACCCGGAATACTCACAACTGCGTCGCTTACCCCTGGGTTGCGATAAAATCGCTCTCGGAGTTGGCAACGAATGAAGACCCATCTCACGACAGGCATCATCGAACTGGCTGGACACAGGATGCTCCAGTGTGGCGCAAAAGGAAACTCTCTACTCGAACGGGGTTCGGCAAAGGGATGATCAGTAACACGACCAGACACACCGACTGTGGATTCAACCATTGTGTAATAGGGTTCCAGATCCTCATAGGTAATTGGCCAGTCGGCAACATTGGCGCCCTGAATTGGACCAAACTCGGATAACAGCCGAAAATCTTCAGGCTTTAAACGATAGAAAAAACCACTCATCAGGTTCGAAGAGCCACCCACCATATTGGCATTCCAGAAGTCCCAGCCTGAATCAAACGTCGACTCGCCAACTCAGTTTCCCTCACTATCAGTGTCTTCAATTACATGCTGTTCTTCAGAAAGCTTTGGTGTATAAACACTACGACGACAACAGGCCAATTCATCCTTGTAAAAATCATTTTCAGTAAACCAGGCTCCTTTTTCCAGCACCACAACAGAATAACCTGCATTGGCCAGCGTCAGTGCAACCGGCCCACCACCGGCGCCACTACCAACAATACACACATCGTATTCTTTGTTCATACACCCCGCCTTTGTAACAGGCGATCCCATGTCTTATCCGCAGGCGGCAACGGAAACCCCGGTTGGTACTCAAGCCATTTCCAGCCAGTGTTGTTACGGTTACCACCATAAATCGGTGCACTCACCAGCGCTTCTATAATGTAAGTTAACAACAACGAAACCCAGTTGCGCCCTGCACGACTCTGCACAATTACATCAATAATTTCTTCCTGTTGAGACAGAGTTAACTGTAGAAAGGTTTTTTGATGTCGCTCGTTGGTTAGATCATTCAGCCAACCAACACCACGAAAAATAAAATCTTTGTCTTCGCCATCGGCGTCCGGATTTTCTATGGCCATATGAAGATAGATATTGGCACCAATATCACCTGCACCCGGTATATCATCGCCTGCCGGAAAAAGTATTTCCTGCACCTGGGCAATTGTTTGCCACTGCGGTTCATCCATCCATTCGGGTGATGGTTGATCCGCATTCTTCTGACGCGTCTCAGCTAGTAATGTTGCCGGTACGCTTAGCGCCAGTGAGCCCAACAATCCCAGCCGTGCCATAAACTCTCGACGACTGATATTGGAATAATTATTCATGAGAACTTTGCCAACGATCTAGAAATGCCATGAAACGCACTTCGGAATATTTTTTATTAACTAGAAATTCAGCAGTATCCTGAGAATGAAGGACATCACCATTGCTATTTGTAACATACATATGCGGATACCCCATGGCCGGCGGCAGGGAAGCCATAAACTCGGCATTGTCATTTACATCACTGACATTCACCTTGAGGAGAACAAAGGTCTCATGCAAACGTGACTCCACATCTGGATGATCCCTGATAAATCGATCAAGAATATGACACCAGCTACACCAGTCCCCGCCAACTTCGATTAACACTTTACGCTGCGTGTCTTTTGCTAACTTAAGCGCTGCACGACCATCAGCATTTGGGTTGCGATTGGCGTCATAGGTAGTGCTATAAAGGGGCAAATCTAATGGTGCAGCAGCTAACACGGGAATGCCCGCAAGCAAATACAAGAATACCAGGTAGTAACCTGGCGATCGCCGCAATAAATTCATCTTAGGTGCATCAGGTTTTCAGACTGCATAGTCTGATTATATACAAACCGAAAAGTTCCGACTAATCTCGCAAAAAGTACCCAAGTTAAACATAATATTTCCGTATTGATGGGCATACATCCAGCGTATATTTGGGATATCAAAGGTTATCCCGAGCTGGTTTTGTAGACTACTAACGACTTAAAAACACACTCCTATCTTTTGATCAGATGGTGCCTATGAGACTAAATAATATATTTCTGTGGGCGATTCACTTCGATGCATTAATCATCAGTAATAATAAGCCCCCAGCATAGCTGGGGGCTTGGTTAAATTTTTAGAACTTATAACTAACACCTACATAGAGCGAACGACCCATAGCTGGAGCCAGTTGACCCCAGGCAACGGCAGTTCCTGACATTGTCTTACCCTGGCCCATATAAACTCCACCTAGTGGATCATAATAATGCTTGTCGAAAACATTCTCTATACCGACATCTACACGCCACTGATCCTTTTCATAACTACTGCGAAGATTCAACAGGCCATAACCTTTCGTTTCCTGTTCATTTCTAACTGATGAAACATCATCTTTATCATCAACCAGTTCAATTTCAGCCGTGTTTGTCCAGTTAGCATACTCATGAACCAGTCCAAGTTTGGCATTCAGCGGCATCATGTTGTAGAGATCGTCATTCGTATCTTTATTCTCACCACGAACATAGTTCAATAGCCCGGTTGCGGTAAAACTACCGTATGACGTACCCCTGGCCAGGGAGTAATCTCCCGAGATATCAAGACCATATATTTTAGCTGACTGATTAACAAACTGAAGATAGACATAAGCATTGCTTACGGTTTGGTTAGCTGCGCCGCAATTGGGGTTAGCTGAACTACAACGAGCAGCATCTATGTAATCATCGATATAAGTATAGTAGGGCGTTACCTGTAGTCCCCATTCCTCTTGCTTAGCATCATGCCAATCAAAGGTTGCACTAAGCGTATGAGAAATCTCTGGATCTAACGCCAGGTTACCCACATAGCCATTACCATCACCAGCCCAGTTAGTCATGCGCATGGGCATGCCACCCGTTGACCAGGTGTAGCGCTCATAAAGATTAGGTGAGCGCGTTTTCCTGGCATAACCAAATTCCAGGGTACGCATGTTATCCATATCAAAACGTGCTAAAGCTGTGAGGTCGATATTATGGTCTGTTTTATCACGGTCGGCCGCATTAAATGCCGCCGATTCCGCTGGAAATTGCATCATCATACCGTTATAACCCTGCACAGAACCCGTATCCATATCAACCTGCTCACTACGGATACCAAGCTGGGTATACCACTGCGAATCCCATTGTGCTTCCCACTCTGCAAAAAGCGCCAACCGATCACGTTCACCATCGTTAATATTGACAAATGTATTGGGCCACATACCCATACCTGATGGTTCCCACCAATCGTACAGCTCGTAATCCTGTGATTCAAACCCAATTCTAAGCAGGTCACCTTCTGATAGCGAAATATCAGCCCTGATAACGACACCGGTGTTATCACCCCTGGTGTCCATCGGCATACCTGCGGCACAGCCTGGAGGCGGCATCCTTCCTGAAGGAGTACAAGGTATACCATCATTAGCTGCTGGGTTTGCGTACCAGAAAAGCTTGTCATCATCAAACTGCATACTATGGCGAGTCTTTTCATTATAGATGCGTGCTTCCAGGTCTCCCCAGTCAAACTCTCCCTCATAGCTGAAATTGATCTGCTCACTGTCATTCCTGGTCATATCCATACGCTGGTTAACCCAACCTTGATACGGGATATCCTGCTCACCATAGGTTAGTTCAAACAAATGATTCTCATGTTGCATGGCCAGTGAGATTGACTGATTTGTTGATTTATATCTTGTGGAACCCACTTCATCTCCATCTAACCAGTCAGCATCAATATCAGCATCAGAAAAACCTGCCGGTTTGAAATTACCACCCGCATCATAATTATCAGATTTAGCCGTTGAAGCTGAATAGGTCAGACTTAACATTTCCCCGGCGACAGTTGCGCTTAAGTTTCCACCCTGGGCATCACCGTTACTACGATAGTACGCACCGACTTCACCTTTGGTTAACAAACCTTCGCCTGCTTTGGCGAATACTGGCCTGGCTGAATCAACCAGGATTGTTCCACCAATACTGTCA
>Ga0126335_1000310_pt1 | contig 22758 bp, 24 predicted proteins | sample OlaspJWI45metaG_FD_108409 | JGI IMG/M metagenome (GOLD analysis project Ga0126335, IMG submission 108409) | Marine gutless worms symbiont microbial communities from Oahu, Hawaii - Olavius sp. 1 OAHU.JWI-45 metaG | ecosystem: Host-associated > Annelida > Digestive system > Unclassified | place... | reverse complement strand
TGTCGCTGTCCTCATTCAATGAAGATAATGCTCGGGATATTGTTCAGCACATAGAGACGCTTGATAAAGAACAACAGTTACCACCCTTTATGGAACAGGTATTTGACCTATTTGGACTGGATAGCGAACACCATTCAGATGGCCGTGACGTCGTTCGCCCCGGCGATCACATGGTCGGGCATTTCCCGCATGTTGCTGATGATGGCACACTGATTACGTTTGACCGCGACGCTGCACTCATACATGAAGACACCCAGTTTATTACCTGGGACCATCCTATGGTGACAGGTGCCATCGACATGGTAACCAGTGGTGAATTTGGCAACAGTGGGCTAAGTGTGATCAAGCATGACCGACTACCGGCAGGCACTTCATTGCTGGAACTTCTTTATCGCATCGACTGCCCCTCACCCGCCCACCTGCCGGTGAGGCGGTATATCAGCGAACCTGTCATTCGGTTTTTGCTTGATAGTGAAGGACGTAATCTTGCCAAAAAATTACCACACAGTGATTTAGGCAACATCGCCATGCAAATTGATAAAACAGTTGCCTCACAGGCTATCAAGGCACAGGCTATCAAGGCACAGGCAGAGCAGATAAAGGCGTTACTAAATGAGAGCAAAGAGATGGCAGCACTTCGCCTGCAGGATATTCAGGCACAGGCAAAATCCATACTCAATAACAAAATGAATGAAGAAATTCAGCGACTGACCGTGCTAAAACAAAATAACCCTAATATCAGTGATAGCGATATCCAGGAATTACAAAACCAGTTGCAGGAGATGACAGGTTTGCTGGATAAAGCCAGCGTAAAACTCGATGCTGTTAGACTCGTGGTGGTTTCAGACTAATTGTTGATATACCTGGCTGGGTCATATGACTTTATCCAGCCCGCTAAATCATCTAGAGCAATCGGCTTACTAATGTAATAACCCTGAGCTTCGTCACATCCCATACCATTCAGTAATTTCATCTGTTCAATATTTTCTACACCTTCGGCTATCACTTTCTTCCCAAGGTTATGCGACATGTTAATGATAGTATCCGTCAGGATCTTGTCATCTTCATTCTGGCAAATATCCATCACAAAACTCCTGTCAATCTTGATTGTATCAATTGGATAAGACTTCAAGTATTGCATGGAGGAGTAGCCCGTACCAAAATCATCCAGCGAAACATGACAACCTATACCGTGTAACTGGCCCAGAAGATTAACAGCACGCTTTACGTTATCTATCAACATGCTTTCTGTAACTTCAAATTCCAGTGCCTTGGAAGGTAATTCATAATCACCTAAGTATGTGCATATTTCCTTGATTAACTTCTGATCTGAAAACTGCCTGCCCGACAAATTAATGCCAATTCGAACATTCTGCATTAAAGGCAAGATCACACTATGTAATACCTGGCACGCCTGCAAGATAGCCTGTCGCCCCAGTTGAATAATCAGGCCACTCTCCTCCAGCACGGGAATAAAAACAGATGGAGGGATGGGTGTCCCCTCTTCGCTCTTACTCTCCCAACGGGCCAGTGATTCAAAACCAACCAATCGCCCATCTCTAATATCGATTTTAGGCTGGTAATAAAACTGAATTTCATTGTTGTCGACCGCATCTTTCAGTTTACGCTCAAGCCGAAAACGTACCGCAGCCTGTTCTGACATACCGGACTGGTAAAACTCATATCGATCTGCCACTGATTGTTTAGCTCGCTTCAGTGCTGTAAATGCGCAATTCACCAGCTCATCAAAGGTTTGCGCATCCTGCGGGTGCATGCAAATTCCCATACTGGCCGTTACATGGACTTCTTCATCTTCAACCACAACAGGCTTTCTAAATATTCTCTCGATACGTTGGACTGCCGGCAAAACCTCATCAACATTCGACAAGCCATCAATAAACAAAACAAAGGTATCCACACTAAAACGGGTAACGATATCACCTTCTGTACCTACCAGCCGCAGGCGTTTTGCAAGCTCGTTAATGAGTAAATCACCACGCTGATACCCCAAGCCTTCACACAGCTGCCCATATCTGTCTATGTCGACATAAACCAAAGCAAAATGATAGGACTTTGACTGCGCGCCAGATAACAGGAAATTAACATGATCTTCAAGGTAACTACGATTATACAGGCCAGTCAGTAAATCATGATCATTGATATATTTAAGCTTATCCCGATTGGCCTTATCCTGTGTAATATCTCTGGCCGTTACGATGTAGTGTTCAATATTCCCGTCATCATCCAGTAACGGTGTAACTGTCTCATCCATATAGATAAGTTCGCCATCTTTTCTCCTGTTAATAAAAACTCCTGTAAAAGACCGTTTCGATAACACTGTCTCCATCAGCTCATCAAAAAAAGACTGCTCCATCGCACCGGAATTCAGCACGCTACTCTGCTGCCCTATCATCTCTTTAGCTGTATAACCCGTGACCACCTCAAAGTGAGGGTTCACGTACTCCACGATGTCATTGATACTGGTAATAAATATAATTTCACTGGATTGATCTGCTGCGCGACTGAAAATTCTCTGCTTGGCCTCTGCTTTGTCTCTACGATCAATTTCGTTCTCTAACGCGGTATTAGTGGCATATAAATCAAGCGTACGTTCTTCAACCTCGCTTTCCAGTGATTCATTCAATCGCCGCAAGGATAATTCTGACTGACGAATAAAATAGAGGGATACCCCGGTCAAAAGTAGTACAACAATCCATGCGCCAACTAACGGTCGCCATAACCTGAGCCGATAATCAGACATCAGGTTCTCATCATAGATGTCATTTAAAATCCAGTCAGTCCCCTCCACTCGCTGTGAATACGCAATACGGCCGACATCTGATTTTGTCAGGCGAGTTGATCGATAACGTTCAACAACATCCCTGCCACCAATCGCGGTAATTTCGATCAGTTCTGGGTCATCATATTTAGTTAATATCAAGCTATGCTGCTTCGGTTGACCCACTTCAAGCAATCGGGCAATAGTATCTAACCGCATACTCTTGAAGAACACTCCTCGTTTACTACCTTCGTAAGGCCAGGGCACCATAATGTCAAAATGATATTCACCAGGCCCCGGATGCACCACAATAGACGCCTCGTGCTCATCCTTTGTATGCTGCTGGATATTTCTCCGACAAAGCGGTCCAACATTTTCACCAAAATCGTCATATAACAGCTCGCCCTTAAAGTCAGCGAGTGAAAAGGCATAATGCTTGGAATAATGTTCTTTGAGTATTGAATCAATATGATGGTATAACTCGCTGTCATCTGGGTTCCGATATAACTTCTCAAGCAAATCACTGTGGTGCTTGACGAACAGATTGGATGTTCGTTTCAAATCGTCCAGTAACAACTGCAGTTCGCTGGTCACTGCACGCACTGATTGTGCCGCCAGCGTCTCATGATGTTGTCTGAAGTTCGCTTCGTACCTGGTAAAAGCAAAATGCGACAACATCACGGCAAGGGCGTACATGCCGAGAAAAAACAGACTGGCGCGGCTCGTAATCGAAAAAGATTTCATCCAGTGCCTGATGCGTTCGTTATTGAGTTATCGTTTCAACCAGGATGGTTTTTTACTTCTGCCTGTTAACAATAAGATAGCATAAAGATATGCATCTGTGAGCGCCGCGATAAATGCAAGATGTAGCCTGAGATAACGGTGACTAATGGTTATTTCTCACCAGCCTGTAAGCACTGTACACAGAAACGAGACTCTGGCATCAGCATCGACCTTGCCAGTGGAATGGGCTGATCACATTGTTCACATAAACCAAAGTCTGGGTCATTTTCCATCCTGTCGATCGCGACTTTCAGCCCAGAATAACGCTTGCGTGCCGCATCCAGTGCCATCTGCTGTACACCCTGTTCACCAATCGCTTCCATTCGGCTCAGGCGACCAATCGCATTGTCCGGAGATATTGGCTGGCATCGTACTTCAAGCTCCTTGATGTGATCATCAAGGCTAGTCAACTCCCCAGCGATCAATTGTCGTAATTTCTGTTTATCAGCGTCTTGCATGTTCCCGATACGTACCCACCTTAGTACAATAGCTCGATAGACTCCCGCACACAGCATAACGCTAATCCGATAGCAACGACAGATGGCCGAATACAAAGACACATTACTGGAATTTCCCTGCCGATTTCCCATCAAGGCAATGGGCAAGGACGAGAACGAATTTGTAGCGCACGTTTTAAACCTCGTGACACCGCATTTTCCTGAAATCTGTGAAGACGATATTCATACACGCCCCAGTAAAGGTGGTAAATATATCTCTGTCACCATCACTGTCACTGCCACCAGCAAGTTGCAGCTAGACGCAATTTATTACGCGCTGACAGACTCTGAGCGCATCCTGATGGCACTGTAGCCACCCAACCTGCATTGAAAATGACGCTGGCGCTTAAACAAAAGATGCTTGGGCTGACCCCGTACGAGGACAGTTTTCAGGCCATGAAGGATTTCGTGACGAACCGCGATACCGATACTGTCGACGAGATATGGTATGTCGAACACCCCGCTGTTTTTACCCAGGGCATGGCAGGCAGGCCTGAACACCTGCTTATGCCAGGCGATATCCCGGTGGTACAAACTGATCGTGGCGGGCAGGTTACTTTCCACGGTCCCGGGCAAATCGTCAGCTACCTGATGATTGATATTGCTCGCCGCCAACTCGGGGTAAGAATGCTGGTCGAGCTACTGGAACAGGCAGTCATCAACCTGCTGGCCGAGTACCAGGTCACTGCTACCGGAGACCGCAATGCACCAGGAGTTTACGTCGATAGTGCCAAGGTCGCTGCATTAGGGCTGCGCGTCCGCAAGCATTCCACCTACCATGGACTGAGTCTAAACGTCGATGTGGACCTCGAACCATTCCAGCGAATTAACCCCTGTGGATACCAGGGCCTGAAGGTTACGAGTCTGCAGACATTAGGTATTACCGATACAATAGAGTCAGTCAGGGAAAAATTGCATTATCATCTGACCTCAGTCCTGAATTACCAACACGAGCCATTGACGCATGCCGCTTGACCGCAACAGTAAACCGCAGATGACGCGCACCGAACGTGCAGCCGACAAGGTCTCCCGGATACCAATCAAGGTTGAACCTTCAGCTAAACCGAATCGCAAGCCGGCATGGATTCGTGCCAAATCACCCGGCACGCCCGAAGTTGCTCGACTGAAAAAAGTACTCAGGGATAACAAGTTACATACCGTTTGCGAAGAGGCCAACTGCCCCAATCTCGGTGAGTGTTTCGGACATGGTACGGCTACCTTTATGATCATGGGCGACATCTGTACACGCCGTTGCCCTTTTTGCGATATTGCCCACGGGCGTCCCGAACCGCTGGATCAAGACGAACCGGTCAATATGGCAAAAACTATTCAGGCCATGGGCCTGAAATATGTCGTGATAACCTCCGTAGACCGGGATGACCTGAGAGATGGTGGCGCACAACATTTTGTCGACTGTATTAAAGCCACTCGTGAATATAACCCTGGCATTCAAATTGAGATCCTGACACCAGATTTTCGTGGGCGTATGGACAGGGCTCTTGAAATCATGCTGGCGGCACCGCCCGATGTCTTTAACCACAACCTGGAATCGGTACCTCGTTTATATAAAGAAGTACGCCCCGGTTCTGATTACCAATGGTCACTGGACCTGATTCTACGCTTTGGTGAAATGCATCCAGATGTACCAACGAAATCCGGACTGATGCTTGGGCTGGGTGAAGAACTGACGGAGGTAGAGGCAGTCATGCAGGATCTGCGTGATCATGGTTGCAACATGTTGACACTTGGGCAGTATCTGCAACCCACATTAAACCATTTACCGGTAAAACGATTTGTCACGCCAGAAGAGTTTGATCAACTTGCCGTTACCGGCAAGAAGATGGGCTTTAACCATGTCGCCAGTGGACCTATGGTGCGCTCTTCCTATCATGCCGACCTGCAGGCCAGTCAGGCCGTATAGCTCTATTCAAACAACCTTAACCAGTAATGATAGAACTCAGGCAGCTAGATGTACTCGCCTACCCGCCCGCGATAAATATCCTGCTGCTGGTTGCAGCACTACTATTCTGGCGCAGGCGGACGATTGCCATCACGCTGGTTTTTATCTCGACCATCACGCTACTCATATTCAGCCTACCCATCACCAGTCACAAACTCGCCCTTGCATTTAGAAAAACACCCAGCTATCCCGCCATCAGAGTTAGCAGCCCAGCAAGCTAATGCGATTGTAGTGTTAGGCGGAGGCGTAATCTCGTATACAGATGAATATCACAACAGCTCATTGTCTGATAACGCAATTATGCGACTACGTTACGCGGCATTTATACAGAGACAAACCGGTCTACCCATACTCGCGACTGGCACAGGCAGGCCAGGCCAGATCAGTGAAGCAGAAACGATGGAACATATCCTGGTGAATGAATACGGTATCACCGATGTACAAGCAGAAACTGCCAGCAAGACGACCTACGAGAACGCCATTAACTCGGCATCGATTCTCAAAGGAAGTGGAATGCAACGGATTTTTCTGGTGACCAGCAGCCTGCACATGAATCGCTCTGTTGAGCTTTTTAAAAAACAGGGTATCGAAGTTATTCCAGCGCCAACCGATCTGTACTCAAACTATGATATTGATTGGCGATATTTTCTTCCAGAGGGCGGCGCCCTGGCAAATACTCGCTATGTACTGCATGAATATTTAGGTATTGCCTGGTACTGGCTAAAAGATCAATTCACCTGATCCAGCTTCATCCTCTCCATCAGGTAACAAAGACAGTCCTGTTTAATCACCTTAATATCTTTAGTCAACATTGATGGCATCAGGCTTTTTCGCGTCAACAACCTGCCTTCCTCCACACGAAAATACTCCTGCGCAACTTCCTGACCGGCCTCATTCCATGCCTCTATTACGGAATGATCATGTGACTGAAGATGAGCAAACAACGTCCCTGGTTCTTGTTCGATAAAGTTCAGCTGATCCAGCGAATCAACAAAACTAATATCACGAGAGGCATCATTAAAACCCATGGTTAGATGCTCGGGAATCTTCACGATCGCCACGGTATGAAACAATCGCATATCAGCTGCATGATGTTCTTCATCGCTAATCTCATCCATATTCAGCACGGTATCGACAAAATTTTGCGCATGCTTCACACCACCTTCCTCTCCAGGTTTACCACATTCTATGGTTACTGAAGGACAAAACTGCGCGAAGGCCAGCGATTGCACACCAGTCGGCTTAATAAAGTAAACCACCGTCTTTGAAAATAACTGTGCCAGATTAAAAAACTGATTATCCAGCTTATTGACACACGCATAGTGCGGATTTCGCCCGGTGTTGTTATGAATATCAATACTGGCAAAAGCACCGCGCTCACGCATAGTTTCCCATACCTGGCGCATCAACCGATGTTCATCGGTACCGGTACTATCGCCACCCGGCCAGATACGATTGTAATCAATCTGGTGCTCCAGGCGCCGTACTCGATATTGCGATGCCTCAACGTTCGAGATAAATAACGATAGGGATCGCGGTAACGGTTTATCCTGATAATCACGAAGCAGATCACGCATCGCCAACCAGCCCGTATCTTCATTACCATGCTGTAAGACGCAAACAAACAAGGGTTCCTTGCGAATACCATCGATATGAATAAGGGTTGGGCCTGATAAAATTTCACTGATCTCGTGCAATTCTTTATCAAGCAAACCATCAGGCAATTGCGTTAACTCGTTCAGCATGCAAAATCCCATTCGTGAACTGGCTGACCACCATATTGTCTCTCACGATATGCCTGCAGGAGTTGATGCATATCATGCCCATGCCGTGCAACGAATTCTCTTTGCCAGGCTGTACCGGTTTGGCCAGTAGATACCCGCTGTTCGATTACTCCCAGGTATTGCTGTATTTCTGCTCGCTGGATACCCAGTCTTTCCAGGCCCTGCCACGACAACTCAAGTAATTGCTCTAACACCAGCTTGTCTACGGCTACGTTGTTGCCATCCAGCCATTGCACATGGGCATTCAGTCCATATTTCGCCGCCTTGTAAAAGTTATCTCTTGCCAGCGCAAACTCCAGCAGCATCTCCGGTTGCTTATCCTGGTGTGCAAGGCTTTCTACCAACCCGTAGTAAAAAGCCATATTCGCCACCATATCAACCATGCTAGGACCTGCAGGTATGACCCGCTGCTCTATCCGCAAATGTGGGACGCCTTTTGTAAAACCAATCAATGGTCTGTTCCATCGCCATATTGTGCCGTTATGCAATTGCAGATGCGCCATCTTCTCAACCGGTTGTTTGAAATCATGCGGCAATAACACCGGATAGTGCTGCAGGTTTTCTTCAAAGCATTCCCACAGGGATTCACGCACATAGTCATTACCGAATGTGATACGTTTAAGTGGCCCATGTGCTACATGTGAGAAGCCACCAGAGGCTACTGATTGCTCAAAAATTGGGATACGAGTCTCATCCCATAAGTCATAACCAAAAAGATAGGGAGAATTGGCAGACACTGCAACCAGGGGAGCAGACAATATCATCGAGGCATTCAGGTAACGTGCCGCCTGACTCTGCGGCACCTGCATGTGTATTTGAAATGAAGTGGTTGCAGACTCCAGCATCACATCATTCTGATCAATCGTGAGGTGCTGCCGACCAACGATGTCAACATGAATAGGCTCACCACCTCTCTTTAACAGGACCTGCTCGTTCAGCGCAGCATAGCGATTAAGTGGCGACATAAAATCAGGCGATAACTGCTGCACCTGAACAGTCGGTAAAATGCCACAATAGACACAGTCCGCGTTATTTTGCTTTGCGACAGCTCGAAGATGATCCCATCCAGATTGCATCGCCTGCTGCATATCAGAAAAGACATTATTGCTTAGTTCTTGCGGAGGAAAATTGAGTTCGATATTGAACTGAGATAACTCTGGAGAAGCGTCAGCATCATCCAGCACCTTGAGACACTCAACATTAACCGGTGACGGCGTACCACGATCATCAATTAACCATGCCTCAAGCTCACAGCCTGCAACTGGATGAACACACTCAAAGCGATTCGTTTCAAACCACCGCTTTAATAGCGCTGACTCATCCTCAAGCATATGCTGGTAATGCCTGAAATCATTATCACTAAAACGTGAATGCTGGATTTCCTGACCCATGGCAATACCCCTAAGGCAAAAAAATCAACTTATTAATAGTGCCAATTAATTACCGGCCAGTTTACACAATGTGCGGGAGAAATAAATCAATGAGGATAACTGGAATCAGTTAAACAAAGACCTGGCTCGGCTAGAAAAATTGAGATCCATTAATATTAAAGACCCCACCACTTAAAAAACAATGATAAGTTTCTAGCTATTAATCTACCTTGTTCGACGCGGCGTACCGGCTAGTTCGCACAATCCATCCATATCAAGAATTTTAATATCATAACGTTGAACCTCCAGGTAACCCCTGGTCTGTAGTTGCTTAAATTCTCTACTAAGGGTATCTACGGCCAGGCCGAGATAACTGGCGATATCATGCCGTGACATACTCAGGCGAAATTCGGTAGCTGAAAAACCTCTTTTTTCAAAGTAGCGACTTTGATTTACTAAAAAGATAGCGATGCGTGCTATCCCGCGCATTTGCCCCAATAACATGATTTGCTGCTGTTTTCCTGCTATCTCCTTACCAATAATCCGCATGAAATACCGGTTAAAATCATGATTAGTTTCACAGAGTTTATCGAGCTCCGTTTCACGGATTTCACAAACTGTACTGCCCTCCAAAGCGATGGCGACGGTATCCTGAGTTCGGCATCCCAGCCCATCAAGCCCGATAATATCACCGGGCTGGTAAAAACCAGCAACTTGCTCACTACCTTCACTATTAGTAATCTGAACCTTGAATGAACCAGATTTAACGGCATATATCTTTGCTGACTTTTCATCCGCATGGTACAGAATATCGTTTCTTTCCATGCGCCTTTCGGCTATGTTGAGGCGAATGATTTCATCATCAGTTAGGCCACGGAATAAACATATCGACGCCAGGTCACAAGTACGACACCGGGCATTCTTGCTACCAACAGAGGTTAAGTAATTCTTTGTTTTATCCAGCATTGCAATAACAGTTGATTAAGTTTACGCAGTGTAATCCATTATTTAATTAAAACAATATCGTTTATTTCAATTTCCGGTCTAATTCAGACAGACGCTCTGGCGTACCCACGTCATTCCATATACCAGCGTAATGTTCTGCGGTGACCTGGCACTGTGACATAAATTCACGGAGTATGGGTGCCAACGGAAAACTACCCGCCTGCTGCCCGTCAAATAACGCCTTACGGTAACAACCCATGCCACTAAAGGTCAATTTGTCCGTTCCCTCGGATTTGGCGTAACCATTATCAAGTGCAAAATCCCCGGCAGGATGTTGCGATGGATTATCAACCAGTACCAGGTGAGCCAGCTTTTCAGGCGGTTTTATGAGATTGGCAAAATCATAATCTGTCCACACATCCCCGTTCACCACCATGAAAGGGTCACTTAGTAGCGACAGGGCATGGAAAATACCCCCACCTGTTTCGAAGGCAGTTTCAGGTTCTACTGAATATTTAATCGATACACCATACCGCCCCCCATCGCCTATCGCGGTGCTTATCTGCTCACCTAACCAGCCAGTATGACAATGAGTTCATGGATACCCGCACGTTTTAAAGCCTGAATGTGGTATTCAATCAGATGCAGGCCACCGACCTTGAGTAATGGCTTGGGGGTACGATCAGTCAACGGTCGCATCCTTTCACCACGACCAGCTGCCAGAATCATGGCCTTCATACGATAGCCGCTTCCAGCGCAAGTTTTACCCGGCTGGCCACCAGCTCATGCAGATCAGCAAGCTCCTCATATCGACCGGTGACTTCTTCCACATAGTTTAGCGTACGCGGGATATCACCCAGGTAACCCGGCTTCCCATCACGATGATTCAGGCGAGAAAAGATGCCGATTGCCTTCAGGTGCCTTTGCACTCCCATCAGGTCAAACCATTTTAAAAACTGTTCTTCATCAGCGTGCAGGTCGCGATTCAGAATACCGGACTGCATGGCCAGTTCATGGAAACCCAACGCCCAGTCTTCAACCTGCTCTCTTGGCCAGGCGATATAGCAATCGCGTAGTAATGAAACCAGGTCATAGGTCACTGGACCAATAACCGCGTCCTGAAAATCCAGAATCCCTGGGTTATGCGTATCTGTCAGCATCAGGTTTCTTGAATGGTAATCTCGATGCACACAAACCATCGGCTGTTCCAGTGCACTATCCGATAGAAACTCAAAGGCATCGCCCAGTAATTTATTGACCCCATCATCCAGAGTGAGCCCAAGATGCCTGATCAGAAACCATTCTCTAAACAACTCCATTTCCTGCAGCAACAACGCTTTATCATAAGGTGGTAACTCTGTATTTTCCGGGCCACAGGTTTGTAACGTGATTAACGCCCCAATGGCATCCCCATACAACCGTTCAACAGTCTCGGCATTCAGTTCTCCCAGGTATTGCCTGTCGCCAAGGTCATCCAGTAACAGGAAGCCCTGCTCAAAGTTCTCCTCAATAATTTTTGGTACATGTAAACCCGCATCAAAGAGAGTCCTGGCGATATCCACAAATGGACGACAATCTTCATTTTCCGGCGGCGCATCCATCACGATATGTGTCGTGTCTCCCATATCTGCCCTGAGATAACGACGGAAGCTGGCATCATTAGAAGCTGGCTGCAGATCACTGACCGGGTAGCCATGATCTTTAAGCCACTGAAAGATATCTTTAGTTCTATCAGTCATATAACTAACTCGATGGATGATTATCTACTATCCTTTTCTAAAGCCAGTCCAAGGAAACCATGCAAATGAATAATAAACGGATCCCATCATTACTGTACTTTGTCTTACTTATCACATTGCCACCAATTTCATATGCATCATCAATGGTGACAATCCTGGCAGGCACCTTCCAAATGGGTTGCTCCACTGACGATCCTTCATGTGACGCTGACGAAGGCCCCAGGGGTGGCACCGAGGTATTTGTCCCAGCATTCCAGATCGATACACACGAAGTCACTGTCAAGGAATACACGGCCTGCATCAAAGCAGGTAAGTGTAACCGACCCAAGGATCATGCGCGAAATCAATATTGCAACATAGGTGCAAAAGATCGACAGAATCACCCTGCCAACTGTGTCGACTGGCAGGACGCAGTTGATTACTGTCGAAGTGTTGGCAAACGATTACCTAATGAAGCTGAATGGGAAAAAGCTGCGCGTGGCACAACAACATCCCGCTATCCATGGGTTGAAAAAGCAACTTGCCGGTTTGCAATTCTTGACGACAAAGTCACAACGGGCTCGGTGAAGGGCGAGGGAGACGGCTGCGGCGAAGACCGTACCTGGCCGGTTGGTAGTCGGTCCGCCAACACTTATAACCTTTATGATATGCATGGCAATGCCGGTGAATGGACCAGCGTCTGGTATGCCAAGGATTCAATAACACAGTATGCAAACGGCAACCTGGCGGGCCCCGAAAACGGTCGACAGCGTGTTGTTAGAGGTGGCTCATGGGACGAGGATCCACCCAATCTGCGTTCATCATTTCGTAATGTCAAACCACCCGTTAGCGGCAGGGCTATATATGGCTCAATTGGGTTTCGTTGTGCGCGCTAAAGACCTTTAATAATGCGACATGACCGCTTATCTCTGGCTTGATTCCACTTTCCTTACCTTGTCGAGTCGGACCACATATTTGCATATTGTGATATTATTTAAAATCTACTGTAGTAAAGCGTGCTCATAAGCATTATAAAATCTATGCGCTTAATACAATTATTCTGGGTATCCTGTCTGCTCCTCATACTGGTTTCACCAGTTTCTGTTTATGCTGCCCAGCCATCTGATCAGGTCTATGGGCCGGTCGCCCCGAAAGAAACTTTATCTGAGATTGCGCAAAGAGTACGTGGCGAGTGGCGTATTCCACTCAAGTACGCGGTGCAGGCCATGCACGAATTAAACCCTCATGCTTTTTCAGGTGGTATCGGCACGCTACACCTCGGCAGTATGTTAGTCATCCCTGACATGGCAGCCTTGATTGAGGAGGTGCCCGAGTTACTTCCTAATAAGCCCAAACCACCCACAAGTAAGCGACCAATTGCTAGTACGCCTCCGCCTCCGACCCCGACTCCAGTTCCAGCTCCAGCTCCAGCTAAACCTTCAGCATCAAGGCAATTGTCAAAACCTGACAGCCAGCAAATTGATGCTTTACAGCTTTTAGTACAGGAGCAGCTCATCCAGGCAGAGTCACACGCGGAGACTCTAATAAAACTGATGAATCAAACTAGTGCTTCTCATGAACTGACCAAGGGACTACAGAAAAAACTCAGCAGGCTTCAACAGCAACAACAAATAAGCAATCAACGACTACAGGAATTAGAAACACAAATTCAAGCAGCCCGTGCATCAGACCCCACAAAACAAAATTTTCCTTTTGGCCTCGGGCAACTGGAGTTTTATATTCTACTCATTGCTATCCCGACGTTGCTTGCATTGATCGCCATCTTCATGGCGCGCCGTCCAGTGGAACCAGTAGAAATACTCATACCAGAAACACCAACCACTCCCACTCCTCACACCGAAGCTGTGTTTCAACCGGAAGCCGTTCCCAGTGAACCCAGTGAACCCGATGAACCCGATGAACCACAGGATCATGACCTAACGACCGACACCGTTATTACCCAACCTGAAGCCACTCTTGAACCGGAAGAAGTTGAATCACCCGTGGTCGATGAAGCTGAATTAACCATAGCCAAAGATAACGTTACAGGAAATTCATCCCAGGTTGAGGACATCCCTGAAGAGGAACTTTATGACAAGGGTGAGTCAACCGCACCTCTCGACGATCAGGAAAAAACTCCTGAAACCCCGGAAACGGAAACCAGTACACCAATCGACATATCCGAAGGTTTTATGACGCTCGATGAAGCGAATGAGCTGGAAAAGACGGGGGATATTGCGACCGTAGATATTGATGATTTAGATGACTTCCAGAAGTTAAAAACAGCTGAAGATGAGATTGAAGCCAAACTCTCGTTTGCCTATTTGCATATCGACATGGGCGATCCCCAACAGGCTGGGAAAACACTGGCTGAAATAGATCTGGCTACCTATCCGAAGTTTACCGATAAAGTGAATGAGATCAGGGCATTAATTTCAAAATCCGAAGAGATTCCAGAGGTTACTGAACCTGAACTCACTACCCTGGATGAGCCTACTAAAGAACAACCTGAAGAACCTACTACCGAGTTTGAAATCGATATACCGGATGAGACCCCTGAAGCAGACAATCTGGCAATCGAGAAAACCGAGCCTGTACAGCAGGCAGCTAATTCAACTCAAACCAACCTGGATGAGCCTACTAAAGAACAACCTGAAGAACCTACTACCGAGTTTGAACTCGATATACCGGACGAATCCCCTGAAGCAGGCAGTCTGACAATCGAGGAAACCGAGCCTGTACAGCCAGTAGCTAAATCAGGTCAAACCAACTCAACTGAAGAAAAACCCAGTCAAGCTGACAAGGAGACATCTACACCCAAACTGACCGCGTTAGAAAAAGTACTTACACAACAACTTAAGCTTGCCAACACTTACAACAACCAGGGCAAGCTGGATAAAAGCAAATCCTATATTGCCAAGATACTTCGCAATGGCACACCGGACTATCGCCAGAAAGCCTTAACCCTGCTTCAAGACATAGAATTCAAGGAACTAGCGGCAAAAGAAAAACAGCAAATGGAACTCAACTCGCCTGATGCCGAACAAACTGTCATCATGCAGTCAAAAGACAAGTCTTCACCGGCGTCTAAAACACAATCTGGCGACCTGCTACTAATCACTGGTATTAGTGAAATTATTCCCAAGAATTTATCAGACCGTTTTAAAGCTTATTCCGAAGACGAAGACGGCACCAAGCTGACACTCGCCTATTTATTTCTTGACCTGGACGAAGTTGATACGGCAACTCAGCTGCTGGAAGAGGTTCTGGAAAGCGGTGATCGCGAACTGGTTAAAGAGGCTGAAGAGCTACTGGAACAGCTGGTTGTATTCTGAATAATGTGAGCATGCTCTTTTAACGCTACCTTCAACATCAAAATACCTCTAGAATTCGGTTTCCCAACGAAACCCTGATTAAAGATGAGTACTGCCTCCACTGCATTGTTTGAATCTTCGATTACCAGCCTGCCACTAATACAACGTGGCAAGGTCAGGGATATTTACGATGTCGATGACAGGCACATGCTGATTGTCACAACAGACCGCCTGTCAGCCTTTGACGTCGTTATGCCAACGCCAATTCCCGGCAAAGGCCGTGTGCTGACAGAAGTTGCCAATTTCTGGTTCGATTTTTTCAAGGATTTGATACCCAATCATCTAAGTGATTTACAACCTGGCGATGTCATCAAAGACCCCGAAGAACTGAAGCAGGTCAAGCACCATGCAATCATCGTAAAGAAACTCAAACCACTACCGATCGAGGCCATTGTGCGTGGTTATCTGATCGGCTCCGGCTGGAAAGATTATCAGCAAACCGGGGCTGTTTGCGGCATTAGCCTACGCGCTGGCCTTGAGCTCGCAGACCAGTTACCCAGTGCCATTTATACACCCTCTTCCAAGGCTGATGCTGGCGAGCATGACATTAACATTGATTTCGAGCAGACCGTCAAACTCATCGGCGAGGAACGTGCCGAACAGGTACGTGAGATCAGTCTGGAGATCTATACACGTGCCGTTGAATATGCGCTAGAAAAGGGGATTATCATCGCGGATACCAAGTTTGAATTTGGGTTGGATGAAAATGACAACCTGGTGTTAATAGATGAAGTATTAACACCAGACTCTTCCCGCTTCTGGCCTGCTGATCATTACCAGCCTGGCAGTAGTCCAGCCAGCTTCGATAAGCAGTATGTGCGTGACTACCTGGAAACACTCGAGTGGGATAAGACCCCACCTGGTCCTGATTTGCCTGATGACGTTGTCGAAAACACAGCCGCAAAATATAAAGAAGCCCAAAACCGTCTAACGCAAAGATAGTGCAAGGACTAGGCTTATTGCTGTTTCTAATCGCCCTGTTCTGGTTCTGGTATACCAGCACTCGAGCACGAGAAGCGGCCCTGCAATCCGTACAGCAAATGTTGAACCAGAGTGGACTCCAGTTACTGGATGGCGCTATTTATCTTAAAAAGATTTGGCCGACACGACTCACAAGCGGAGTGGTTGGCCTGCTGCGATTTTACCATTTTGAATACACTGCAAACGGCGCAGACCGCTATCGAGGTCTGGTCGTCATGGCAGCCAATCAACTGGAGTATCTCCAGATTGAAAAGGATGGTCACACGGTTGTCACCACCGCACCGGACAATAATCAGGCTAGCTAATGATTTTTACTGGTCAATCCCCTCTAGAAATCAGTATATTGTCATCTTTTCGATAATTAAGAGTACTTTGTATGCAAGAAATTCTGTGGGAACGTAATCCTTCTCCAGAAAAACTGGAGCAGATGGATATCTACGCGTGGCCAATATGGGAAAAAGAAGTTTCAACATTCCCGTGGACCTACGATACCAGCGAAACCTGCTATCTACTGGAAGGCAAAGTTACTGTGACACCCGACGGTGGAGAACCGGTCAACATTCAGGCCGGCGACCTGGTCACCTTTCCAGCTAAAATGAGTTGCACCTGGGAAATCCATCAACCTGTCCGTAAACACTACCGCTTCGATTAACAATGTCTTTGCTGTTCTCCAAACAACCGGGTTGTCAGGAAAGTCATCTGAAACGGCTATACCATAATTCACTGTTACAGCCTGAAACACCCGTCACGCAGGAGATGGTCAACGCAGCCCATCAGCAGGATCTGGATGAGCTAGCCAGCTTCAAAGAAGCCTTTGTCGGCCTGGTTAACCAGGCAGTAGAGCTTAAACCCAATACTGATAGCGATATCATCCTGAAATTAAAGGAAGACCTGGATAAACTCTACGAACAATGCGCTGGCCTGACGGGCAACACAGGAGATTATAAGAAAGGTTTACAGAAACTGACTAAAGTCGTCATGCAGGCAATTTGGGCGGGGGCTGGTGATGACACCACCGCACAGGCTGAGCTATCACAGGAAGAAGCCGCCCGTGCCCAGCACTACGAGTTGCTTGAAAACCCATTGGTTTCACACTTGTTGAGACCCGACTCACCCCATTAAACCTGATCAACTGGTCGCTATCTTGTTAGGTGAAGAAGTAGAGCAGGTTCAACAAATATTAACGCTATTTGACCATGAGCATCTGGTCGATATGAAAAACCAGGCAGAGACCTTGCTTGAAAATAAAGATGGCAATATTCCCGGCGCACCTTATGCCGGTAGTATACTGGGGCTATTGCGAGAATTTACCCATCAGGTGATCCAGCATTAATCATGATTGATAACCCGAACAATACGCTCACACTCGATATGGGGGCGGCAAATGAACAACTCAAAGAACTCTTATCACTTGCCAGCGACAACCAGGAAAAGATAGATCGCGTTCAGTTGGCTGAGCTAGAGTTACTGCAGTCTGAATCTCTGCCTGAGTTATTTAACTATTAATTCAATGAACATACCCTGTTATTTCAATTGCTTTCAGTCAACCTCCTGTTGATTGATCATGAACATCGAGTTAAACGTCTGCTCGAGGAAACTGGCGATGCTGCCAGTTTTGAAAATCATCTTAAATTGATCAATGATGACGAGGATATCAGCCAGGTACATGAGCTAGGTTCACGACCCATACTATCCAGCTATGACGCAGAGCAGCATGAATGGTTACTAACCGATTTGAATAACAATGTTCAAAGCATCGCCATATTGCCGCTTATTCGGCACAACAAAATTATTGGCGTCGCCACCTGTACGAGTGTCGACATAAACCGTTTTCAACCTGATCTGGGAACAGACTTGCTCAAAAGGTTGGCTGCCATCGTGGCAATCAGTATTGAGAACGCTGTTAACTATCATCACCTGCAATACCTTGGACTAACTGACCCACTCACCGGGGTAAGAAATCGCCGTTTTCTAGATCAACGACTTTCTGAAACGATTGCCGGTGCATTACATACCAACAAGCCCTTATCTTTCCTGTTTGTCGATATCGACTACTTTAAAAACATCAATGATACCCATGGCCACCAAACCGGAGATAAGGTACTCAAGAAAGTCGCTGACCTGATATATAGTGAACTTAGGGGCGTCGATATACTTGCGCGGTATGGCGGCGAAGAGTTTGCCTTACTATTACAAGACCTTAACCTTCAAGGCGCAAAGCAAATCGCTGAACGTATACGGGCAACGATTGAAAATACAGAGATTATCAGTGATAACAAAGTCATACCGGTTACTGTATCCATTGGTGTTTCAGAGCTCTCCCAGGTTAAAGAAAATGAACAGGATGCAGATAAACTTTCCTATAAACTCACTGAGACAGCTGACAACGCGTTATATAAAGCAAAAGAAAACGGCCGGAACCAGGTTGTTCTTGCCTCGCATACAGATACAGTACCATCTTAAAGGAACAAGGAGGATACGATGAAGGAAATAGGCTATAGAACAATATTTGCCACATTAGTAACTCTGTTATATTGCCATGCAACTACAGCAATCGCGTGGACAGATGATGTTGACTCTCTGAAAGACATCAACACTGTATGCAAGCTGGAACCAGAGGCGCAATGCTCATCCGCTATTCGCATTGGATTAAACGCGCCGGGGGTTGATATGAATAATTCATCCATGACAACCATGCGTCTTGATAATGCAAACCTGGTAAGAGCAAACTTATCAAATTCAATACTTCAGCTTACCAGTCTGAAAGGCGCCAACCTGATGCTTGCCAATCTTGAAGGTGCGCACATGCATGGGGTCAACCTGGTAAAGGCAAACCTGATGATGGCCAATATGACAAAAGTTAATCTGATGGATGCCTATCTAAGCAATGCAAACCTACGCGGTGCAAACCTGAGTGGCGCCACATTATTAAAAACAAAACTGGATAATGCCATCTGGACAGATGGCAGGGTGTGTGCCGTTGGTTTTATTGGCGAGTGCCTTTGACGCACATTATGGTTAAACGTCACCAGATGATAGCACTACGAAACACCTGTTCTTTGCCAAATTCATAATCATCGAAAAAGACTAACTTACGTTGTTAATGTAGTTATCTATAAGTTCTACTGGGAAGCCAGTTTGCCGGTAAATCGGTTACCCAAACAAGCAATATTTAGTTTACTTATTCCAGCCTAAATCATTAGTAAGGTAATCTTTTAACATTTCAATAAATACACGCGCCTTATGCGGAACGTTAACTCGACCTGGATAGACAACCTGAATATCGTACTGCGGGGCCTGATACTCTGGAAGCAATACTACCAATTCACCTTTCTGTATCGCATCCCAAACATCCCACATAGGTCTTTGAGTAATTCCTAAACCAGATAACACAGCATCATTGAGCGTTTCACAATTATTTGTTTCAAAATTCCCAGAAACCCTAACGCTATATTCTTTACCTTTCTGATCTTTAAAACTCCAGAGATTTAATGGGGATGGGTTAGAAAAAATTAAGGCATTATGTTGGCCGAGGTCTTTGGGAACATCAGGTGTACCATGACGTTCAATATAATGCGGTGAAGCGACAACAACTCTTTTATCTACACCTAGCTTTCGCACAATAAGATTGGAGTCTTCCAGATCTCCAATGCGTACAGCTAGATCGTAACCACCACTGATAATATCAACGAAATGGTCTGAGAAATCGAGCGAAAGATCTATATCCTCATATTTTTCCAGAAAACCTGAAATGAGTGGTGTGATGTAAAGGCGCCCGAAGTAGGCAGGTACGCTAACCTTTAATGTGCCACGGGGAACATTATTTTTGGAAAGAACATCAGCTTCGGCAGTATCTACGGCCTCAAGAATGGTTTTACAGTGCTGATAGTAATTTTCTCCCTCTTCGGTTGCGCTTAGCGTTCTAGTGGAACGAACGACCAGGGAGGTACCTAGCTGGGCTTCCAGCCGCTGTAAACGCTTACTGACTACCGCCGCAGAAAGTCCTAGTTCCTTGCCAGCAGCTGAAAGACTGCCGAGTTGGATGATTTTGGTATAGATCAGAATGTCAGAGAGATTATCAACCAGCATGATTTTCAATAAATTGGATAAAGTGTTTCTACTTATACCTGGATTATAAAGCAAATAAGAATAATCTAAACTGCGTCGCCCAAACCAGAACCGAATGCTTCTAGCTAATCAGCGAGAAGGGCGGGTTGCATAAATAACTAGTGAGACCGACGATGCCTGTAATTATCTTTGACCGATTAATCCAACAACTATCAACAATAACACTGTTATCAATATTGCTGACCAGCATGCTGATCACTAGTCAGGCTTATGCAACCAATGGATACTTCGCTCATGGTGTCGGCATAAAGGCAAAGGGAATGGGTGGTGTCAGTATCGGAATGCCACAGGATACTCTCGCGGGGGGATCCAATCCGGCGACGATGGCTGTACTGGGTAACCGCATCGATGGTGGAATTGATCTTTTTCGACCCATTCGCGAAGCACAAATTAGCGGAAGCGCCGGTGGATTTACCGATGGCAAATTCGAAGCCAATGAAACAAAGTATTTCCCCGTTCCGGAGTTCGGCTACAACCGGGTGATTGATGATACCTGGACCATGGGTATCTCAGTCTTTGGCCATGGCGGAATGAATACTGACTATAAAAGCAATATCCCCCTTTTCGGGACATCCACAGTCGGTACCGATATGTCCCAGCTGTTTGTAGTTCCTTCGCTGTCATACAAAGTCAATAACAGTAACTATGTAGGCTTCGCGATTAACCTGGTTCTTCAACGTCTTGAAATTACAGGTGCACAAAATTTTGCTACAACACCTCCGAGCATATCTCCAGGCAAAGTAACCAACAGAGGTCATGATTATTCCCTGGGCGCTGGTTTTCGTGTTGGCTGGTTTGGCCAACTTACTGACAAACTCAGTGTTGGCGCTACTTACCAGACAAAATCGAAAATGAGCAAGCTTGACGATTACAAAGGATTATTAGCAGAACAGGGCGATTTTGATATCCCTGCCAGTTACGGCATAGGCCTCTCATACAAAGCAACCCCTCGACTGACTATCGCAGCAGATATTACACATATTGACTATGATGATGTGGCAACACTTGCCAATCCCATTGCGAATTTGCCGACTGGTGGACTGGGTTCTGACAGTGGCGCAGGATTTGGCTGGGAGGATCAGACAGCTTACAAGCTGGGGATCGAATACGTATACTCGTCTGATATTGATCTTAGGGCAGGCTGGAATTACGGTGAATCACCCATCCCTTCCTCAGAAACGGCCTTCAATATTTTTGCACCGGCTACGGTGGAACATCACATAACGCTCGGTTTAACCTGGAAACTGGATAAGAACCGTGATGTTACGGTAAGTTATATGCACGCCCTGGAAAACAAAATCGAGGGTAAAGGATCTTTACTTATTCCTGCTGGTAGCCCCGGAGAAGTCGACCTTAAAATGCACCAGGATTCTTTGGGAGTTGCTATGTCATGGCGATGGTAACCGGGTGATTTCTGGCTCCCTTCGATTGTCCCCCAGGTTCTTGATAACAACAGCGAACAGACCACGTTTATTTCCAGACTGCTCGTAAAGACGTAGACTGTCCCCTATTTTTTACTAGTTATCCTATCCAGTATTGTAAGTTATTACCTGATCTTTATGTAAAGCGTCGAAGATCAACTTTATCGTTGAATAAACATTCTTCTGGTTAAAACGATCACTACAAGATCAGGCTAGAACCCCGCCTTCTTATAGTACTCCTGCGCCTTTTCCGAATCCTGCTCTACCCCATTTCCTTCTTCATACATCATACCCAGGGTCGTCAGTGAGCCAGCCAGCCCCTGATCGGCTGCTTTTGTAAACCACTCAACCGCCAGCTCAGCATTTTTTGCAGCGCACTCACCTTCCATGTACATGAACCCCAACCCATGTTGTGCGAGCGCATGGCCCTGCTCGGCAGCGGCTCTCATCCACTTGAACGCCTGTGTCTCATTTTTAGCCATGCCTAGACCACCCTGGTACATAATCGCCACACGGTATTGTGCTTCCGGGTCGCCCTGATCGGCGATGGGGCTCAGTAACTGCATAGCTTGTGAGAAGTGCTTGGACTCAAAGGCCATGATACCGCTGTGCAGATCCACCGCCTCATTATTTTCGTCTTGACCAGACATCGTTTATACCCGCTCATGAATTTACTGAAGCGGATAATATCAGGATTCAGGTAAATTTCTGCCCACCCAACTCACGCACAAGTTTTATCGAAAACTATTTCGCTACTGGTGCCGGGTATTCGTTGCTGCTCTCGGTATCGATCTTAGATTACATCAGCATTTTCAAAAACCACTACCGGATACCTACATCCTGATCGGCAACCATCCTTCAATATTTGAAGACATCGGCATCCCAGCATTATTTGACACTTACCCGGTTGTCAAAGAGGAAGTGCGTAACTGGTTTATCGGTGGACGTATTGCTGCTGCAGCCGGCGCACTATTTGTGCAACGCGATTCGCCTGAATCCAGAAAAGCGGTCGGCGATG
>Ga0126335_1000309_pt1 | contig 22763 bp, 18 predicted proteins | sample OlaspJWI45metaG_FD_108409 | JGI IMG/M metagenome (GOLD analysis project Ga0126335, IMG submission 108409) | Marine gutless worms symbiont microbial communities from Oahu, Hawaii - Olavius sp. 1 OAHU.JWI-45 metaG | ecosystem: Host-associated > Annelida > Digestive system > Unclassified | place... | reverse complement strand
TGCAAGACTCTGTAGCTGCAGCCTTTCCTGAGATATGTAGGCAGTCACAGAATTTAAAAGTAGGTCACGTGACCCCGACCCCCTATGGCCTACTTATGCATAGTTTTTGTTAGGGCCCCCAACTCTCTATATGCACGCAAAATTTCAAGTCTCTAGCTTCAGCCATTCCAGAGATATGAGGGGGTCCCAAAATTTAAAAGTGAGCCCCCTTTCCTCTCTGTGGGGGGACACAGTATTCCATGGGCCTCCAGGAGTGTTTACCACAAACATTGTCTTGATCTGTTCTGTATGTGTAACTCTGCTTTGGACTTTTTTGTTATCATTTAGGATTTAGATTGTCATTACATGTGAAATTGAGGGTGTTTGTGTATTATAGAGTGCACCATTGGATGGTTTGGGTCACTAATTTATTCGTCAGCTCCATTTTTTATTTGATATAGCAGCAAGCAGTGATATGGTATAGTTATTGTATGGTACTTGTTTTTGTCACTGACATTTGATGTATGTACTATATCTGTTATTAGGTAATAGTCAGTTTGTTCTAATATTTGTTTAATATTTGCAGCGGATGTAAAATGGAGTTGATGTTACTCAGTTGCGTAATTTGGACATATACCATATCTGGTGCAGGAAGAAAACGGCACGCCAGTGAGAGCCTGGCTGAGTCAAGTGAGGAAGTCTCAACGGCAAAAAGACGACGGACATTCAGCGAGGGAGAGAAGCCGCCATTTCTAAAACACCAACATATCAAACCAGCTGGAGAACCTTCAGCAGAGCTTTCAGCTGTGAAATCTGACAATAGTAAGACTGATAATAAACCTTCGGAATCAACCAAACCAGAAAGGAAAAGTGTTAATGGTAGTGAACAGGTGACTGGCCGAAAAGGTAGAAGGAGAAAACGCTCTAGTATACAATCATCTGGCGAACACGAGTCTGAAATGGCTGCTACGGCAGCAAAAGTTGCCAAAGATGCCACTGATGATGCTGCAAAGTCTGGGATAAGTCGTTCAGATGCTGGCACTGGGGATCAAAATGCTGAGTTAAAACAAGTTTCCAAACCTTTGTTGCAGAGCAGTGTTGAAGATGTGAATCAATCAGCTAAAAAGCAGAAACATGGTGGCAAGTTGAAGAAAGAGAAGAAGGGCAAAAATAAACAGAAAACAGAACCACCACAACTCAGAGTGATCTCAAAGTTCGTTCTTTTTTGTGTACTTTGTATTCTGTCGTGTTGCATACTTTATTTTTTCATGTGTTTTTTAAATCTAAACAGTTATGTTCATGATAAGTGCTTTTATTTAATTGTTTTCATTTTATCATTATTAATTTATTATCATTATCTTCATCATTATTACAATTATTGTTGTCGTTTTTCTTATTAAAATTACTGTTTGGAAATGCTGAATGGGATTGTGCTAAGTAATTTATAATTGTAAGTTGTTCTGTTTTTGTATAAAATGATTAAATATTTTTTATTATGAACTGATTTTTTTCACTAGATTGCGGTGGCTAGAATTACGGAGCGAATATCTCAGTTTGCAGAAAGCAAATGTTTCACAGCTGAAGTCTTCACTGAAAGCATTGAAACAGACAAACACACGTCAGACTGAAGGAACAGGTCAGTTATATCATGTACTATATATGGAAGACATTGTGACACAGATGTGTAGCTTTGTTTAGAAATTTTATCTGTAAAATCACAGAACTGTTGGAATTTCATTTTTTTGCTTGACTTATATTCACGTACTGGTACTGTTATAATGTGCATAAAGTCAGTGTCACGTAGCAGTGCTGGGAAGACAGCTTAACTCACCGTTGTAGTGTCTAGGCCAACTCAGCTATCCATCTGTCTGGGTCCGTAAATGAAGACCAGCTTGGGATGGGAACGCAAAGGCAGGTATGGTTCCTTTCATTCGTGGATAAATGCATGCGTGGCAGGTAAAACTGTGTGATCCCTTGACAGTGTGTGCCACACCTGGGTGCGTGAGTGATGAGGTTTTCTCATATCAATTCTCCGTTACCTTCTATTACCTTTTGTTTTGCATTTTGTATATCAGAAGGTGTTAATGGCAGTACGTCAGAATTAACTCTTCCGAGCAAGACTGATGAGCCAAAACAGTCGGAGTCATCGTTGCTTGTCTTTACACCGAATGTTATTGTCCACGTCTGTAGCAGAAGTCCTCTCAACCGTGCCGACTTAAAGGTGCCCCAGTTGATGTTTTTCATTGTCGTAACTAATTATTGCTGCATATTTTACCACCTGCGTGGCAGCATGGCGTTTTATGTTTTTGTTGTCTATCTGTTTGTTTGTTACTAGCTGAAATTTTAGAAAATTTTGGCTAGTATGTTGGTCAGTTGCATTTGTCCCTGCTCTACCACTGTCAGTTCAACAGTGGTCTTCACCAAACTTCACCAGCACGTAGCCAGAGTTTCTGGAAGGAAATGATTAATTTTGGAGAAAAGTACTCAAAGGTCAGCCGAGATATAGGTCAAAGTTCAAAAATCGCTTTTTCGCCATTACTTCTGTTCCAATTGTGGGTTCATGTTCAAAGACTTCAGCTTAGCCCCCTCCCCTTTACCCCCTCTCCTCCCCTTACCTTTCCGTCTCTCCTCTTTTACCCATCTCCTACTGGCCTAAATTTTGGCTATTCCTTGTTCTCTGATTGATTTCTTGTCTGTCACACAGTTCGACCTAGAAAGTTTAGTTTTGTTTGTTGTTGTGGTGGTACATTTGACTAACGGAATTCTTGAGTTTGTATATCCAGGTCATTGGGTCATGGTCACGACAAACATAGGTAGTGCCATCTTTGGTTAATAGGCGATCTTGTTGTATTAATGTGACCACATACCTGCAAAAACTTGCTAAATTTGGGGAAATTTTAGGGAAATAAGGAACGTGTACATGTAAGCAAGGAAAAATTGTTCTGACTGTCACACTGCCAACTTAGTATCAAGTTTTTTAACAGCAGACAAAATCTAAACTACAGTAGATTTTTGCTTTGGTAACTGCTTGAAACTATTTGTCAGAACTGTTGTCAACGATGTTTTTTGATGACATCTCAGTACATAGTATTTAAATAGTAATATTGATGCAGTTGCTAATTGCTGATCATGGACTGAAAGGCAGTGGATCTGCAAAATTTGCAAAATGGTCTTTCTTTTCATATAAAATGCAAATCATATTTTGACACAGTTCAGATAGCATTTTATGTCTAAGGAATGTGCACATTTTGCGAAAAGACAGAAGTATTTTTACATTTTTCTGGTAGTAGCTTCTGCGCTTCCAGACACGTTGCAGCTCGATAGAATCTTTCACTATTATCAACGTGTTGTCATTTTGAGAGTTGGTTTGACCGCAATAAACAGCTGAATGTTTTTGTTGTTTACTTAGATGTGGCTGTCACCAGTAGGCAAGATAGCTTACATTGACGTTCAGGATGGTGACCAGAGTGGACACATTCGCTGTTCAGATGCATCTTCTGCAGCTGCAATTGTCCATGCTCAACTGCCAGGCTGCACTTTTCAGTTGCTAGCAGGTTTCACAAATTTCATTTTAGTCTGTTTACATATTCAACAGATGCGTTCATGTGTATTTGCATTGACACAGTACACAGATGTAATATCTGTAATTGTTTTTTATTGATGGATAAGGGAATAGCTGTTGTTTTGTGAAATGGTTCACTAAGATCTTTATGGTAATTGGTGGTATCAGGAAGGGCATCTGGCCATAATTGTTACTTATTTAGGCCCCTAGTAAAAGTCACACATTACTATTTGCTGCATCTGTGTTCCTGATTAGGGCAGAGAATAACATTAAAGGTGTGTTTTATGAATGCCGTCAGACAGGTCTGTTAACGAACTTGTTATTCATACTGACAATATACAGCAGATTAAGCTGAATATGGTTCTGTGACACATTTGTGCTGCACTGTGGACTGAAAGTCATCTGGATGACCGATCATTCATTGTTGTGGAAAATTTTGTTTAGTGAATAAAAATATACGTGCTTTAGACGTCTATCGGAAGATTGTTTCATTTGTGTGAGGCTGTGACAAATACATGTATTGACTTTTAGTTTTTAAAGTTTTGTGTAATCTGTATAAATTTATTTACTTGTTGCCGACATTGTACAGGGGAACCTGAGTTGTGCTACTGGCAGAAAGCAGCTGCAGACAGGCAGAAGAAACACAACTCAAAAACAAAACGGCTCGCAAGACGTGGCCGTGATAAGGTTTCACTGTTTGAACTGTACTGTACGCTCTGTGTACATTATTAGTGTGCAATCATAATTACACAATATCTAAGATGCCATTTTGTATCGTGATATTGATCAGCAGTGTCAGATAATTTGCAAGTGATCATCAGTAGCTGATTTTGCCAAGTTGCATAAATTTGATGATTAGGCCATTTGCTAAGAGTCTTTTTAAACATAGTTATTTTGCACAAGTGAAGGTACTCCAAGTCAGGTGTAAGGCGAGTGATTTTGAAGTTAATTCTGTGAAAAAAGTTTAGTAGCTAATGAAGTTTGGTATTTTGATACTGTGAGATACCGTTTGTAGTTTCATATATTCAGTTGTTAATGCCAAGTGAGGCATTTGCCTTTCTGTTTCAACTGGTTATAAACTGGGTCACAAGACAAAGTGTGGATGGCAAAGGAACACGAATTCATTGGATTTCAGGAAGAAGTTTAGAGGACTTGGAATATGCAGATGATCTGGCACTGCTGTCTCACTCTTTACGACCATGTACAAGAGAAAACTCGATGTTTGTCAGGAATGGCAGCTACAGTTGTCTTAAGAATTAACCAGGACAAGACCAAACTTATGAAAATGAAGACAGTCAGCCGACGGAGAGTTATGTTGACAAAGGGCCAGGTGAGGAAGTGGAAGAGTTCACGTACCTGGGAAGTGCTGTAAGTACCACTGGAGGCACTGACCAGGATGTAGAAGCATGACTGGGAAAAGCAAGGTAGCTTACAGAGCCATGGACAAATTGTGGACTTCCCAGATATTTGGAAGAGCAACGAAAGTGAAGATATTCAGTTCCAATGTGAAAGCAGTCTTACTTTATGCATCTTGAGTCCTGGACAGTTACACAAGATTCAAGTGTTCATCAATAAATGCCTGAGAAGGATTCTGAATATACACTGGCCAGAGAGAATAATCATCAAGGAACTGTTGAAGAAAATGAGTGAACAGCCAGTTTTAGAACAATTTCAAAGAAGAAAGTGGAACTGGATCGGTCACACACTGAGACACTGAGACGAAGTGATGACAGCATTGCCAAACAAGTGCTACAGTGGATGCTGCAAGGCCACAGAGGAAGAGGACGACTGAGAAACACTTGCAAAAGAGATCTGGAGAGGGAAATGTGGACAGCAGGCTTCAGGTTTAGCTGGAGGAAGATGGAGACGCCAGAGCAAGACAGAGCGGGGTGGAGACGAGTGGACTGTGGCCTCTGCTCCACTGGGAGTGGCAAGGCATAAGTCTTATTGCCAAGGCCAAAACCGTTGCTATGTACCAGTAGGTTGGTCCAACAGTGAGATTTATCTACTCAGTTGCGGTAACTTCCGTAAGGCCAAAGTCTTGAGATTACGTTCATGTTGCTTACTACGTCAGAAAGCATTGTTTATGTTTGCTTTGTTTAAGATTATGAAGAAAGCAGAAAAGGTTAACGCCAGCCAGCGCAAGCACATCGTGTTCGATGATTAAACATCCACATCACGTCAACTGCGTTTACTGGACAGTCACTGCAACTGACTTGGATGAGGAGTTATTAGCACTGACTCTTGATGTCCATGTTTTCAATTAATATTTGTTTCAATATGTCCATTCTTGAATGTGTCAAGTGGGGCGTTAAGCCTCTACTTACACACTGTTTCAATGTGCTGCATTTTGTATCTGTCTCAGTGACTAGAAGTAACAGCAGAAGATGCATAGTTAGCTTTATGTTATTTGAATAATATTAGTAGGCTGCATCGAGTTCATGAGATACGGACTATTGCAACTGATGATCCTGCGCGTATGTCTGCATGTGAATTTGCTGTGCAAACATGGCTGAATGGATCGAGGTCCTGCTTGGAGTGGAGACTCTTCACTCTTGAGTGAGTACCCAAGGAAAACTGTATTAGATGTTTGTCCCAATTTCCCTTAAAGATTTTATGCAGCCTTTGCCAAATTCTGTTGGACACTTGTTGACGATAGTTTGGAGTAAGCACAGTTTGTTTCTCAAGTTTGTTGGCATCGTGCAGTTTGTGTTGTGTAGGCCTGGCTTGCTTTTTGTAGTTAAGGTAGATGATAACTAAAGCCGGGAAGCTTTGCGTCCGCTTGGTCCGAGCTAGTAAGAGCTTGTGACGTCAGGGCCGCGTGGATTATTACAGACAGACAGAAGGACAGACATCACAACCGGCTTACATATTGCGTCTTTCGCCTTTACAGGCGGCACACTGAGTCAGTGTGAGCTGGCATCTTACGGCAAAACATGTAGGCTAAGTTTATGACTACGTTTATTTGATGGAAATTACTTTCATGAAGTTTGGTATAGATCAGAATTTAGAACGCATTGTCACAGTCCGAGGTAGGTGACTTTGGAAGCCGAGACTGCACCACACAGACTGAGGATGGAGGCTGCGACCATGACGACTACAGGACTGCCGACTAGGTCGATAACTGCACCCATGAATGCTGATACAAAGAACTGTGCCACGAACACCATGCTGCTTACCTGTACAACAACCAATTGAGCCAGTCACTGCGATATACTGTGCAGTTGTGTAAATTTTTGGTGTAATATTAAGTTTTATGGTGGCCTAAATTATATAGCTACTTCTAGGACCACTGGAATGTCACAGGTTTACAACCAAGGAAAAACAGTTGTAAGATCGAATCGTGGAGCGAAACAGACACTGCACAATATTTTCTGTGGATATCATCTCACCTATGTGGGCCTACGTTGTTGCAGGTTACAATAATTTTAGAATGATCACTTTTTGGTCAGTCAACTGTTAATACTAGCCTACTTTGGGCCGAGGTGGCAAGACTACGAGAGTCGCTACAGATAACCATTACATTAGCCTGTAGTCTGAGCTTGTGAGTCAGGGTTACAGGTTTCGAGTAAGCGTCGAAGTCGAAGGCATTATTTAACTGTCGTAGGCCTAACAAAAAGCAAGTATTTCTTTATTCACCATTTGTCTACCATTCAGTCATGAAAATTCAAAATAGTTAACGATCGTTCAGTTAAACAGGCAATATTGTCAATGTCAACAGTAGAAATCTCACGATAGCTATGTCTGTTCCCAGACCACGAATTTGTTGCAGCTCTTCTTCTTCGTCTGCAAACTGCACAACACAGCCGAGTATTGTAATGCATCTTCGACTAACATTCAAAACGCGGCCAACGTACTTTGGCGATGACCGCATCAAATCCTACTTCCATCTAATAAGCTTACAATGCACGACTACTAAAGTTTTAAAATCTGGACGCGAAAATTCGGTTTTAAACCACGCAATGCTCAGTTTGGCTTCGGTTTCAAATCGAGTTTTTGGCCGACCGCCATGTTAAAAAAATGCAGCCGATTCGCTTTGAAGTGACGCTTTAAAACCGAGTTTAAAACCGAACTTCAGCGTCACTTCATTTTTATGTTAATTAGGTTTTAGACAGGACTTCGGTTTAAAACTATGGTTTAAAACTTTAGTTTTATCGAAAGATAAAATCGCCCGATGTTACTTAGATCCTCAGAAGTCTCTGTGCCAAACAGAACCTCGATCCGTTCAGCCGTTTTGCAGGGCGCGGGAACATGACAGACACGTCGCGCTACAGGATCATCGATCGCAATAGTCCGCCTCTCATGCATACAACGCGGCCTAGCAATAGGCCTATTACGAGCTGTTGGCGACTAAAGTGAGCTAAACGTTGTTAGGCCTACTATGGGTGGTCGGTAGTCAGCGACGAGGAGGGACGAGTCCACCAAAATCGACAGCTCTGCTGACGACCCGTTGGTGCTTAGGCTATGTTTCATCTGTTATAGTTTTCAGTCACACGTGCGCATTTGACTAAAACAGCACGTTCGGTATTAGACTGTTATGAAAAGCCGTTACAGACGTAGCGTGTAGGCTACCCTACAACACGTTGTAGTTATTTTACAGCGCATTGTGGACATGAACCAATGATTTCATATCTTCTACAACGCGTTGTAGAGAATAGCCACACGCTTACTTTTTTACAACGCGTTGCTATTTATGACACTTAAAACGCGCTGGCAGCGGGACTACAACGCGTTGCAGAAGCTATGGAATCATTAGTTCATGGCTACAACGCACTGTAAAATAATTACAACGTGTTGTAGGTTACGTCCGAAACGGCTTTCCGTAAGACTATAGGCCTGTAGCTTGTACAGGATCAGTAAACATCGTGTTTACTTTACATTGCTTGCAATGCGTTTCCGGATTCGTCGTGGTTGGGAGGGGTTCGGGGATATTACATGAAATTCCAGCCTACTTTTGGCTCGCGAAAATCGTCGTGTCGTTGACGTCTTTGCATTAGACCGTCTAGCCGCCGTCTAACCGCCGACACGACAGACCATCTCGACATGTCCAGACGGTCTAAAGTCGGTGTCTTCCCCGTTGAATCCGTCCAAATTCGGCCGCTAACTTAGCTACGGGTAAAGTCGCGCTAATCTAAATTGGACTTGAGTCTTTGCATGCAAGATAACAAGTTTCTATGTCCATTGGTTATGTGCGACACCGTGGTTTACAGAATCACAGATGCCACGCGAACAGCTTCTGTGTGATTAGATCAGCTCATAAAACTGGAAAGCATTCGAGGACAGGTCTACTGGTCTAACGGTTAAACCGTCGTGACGGACATACAGTGTTAGTGGAATGGTAGTGGGCGACGAGTAGGTATGGCATGGTGAAGAGCGTCGAGTACATGATTCCGGGACAGACGGACAGAAGCACAACAGCAATACGATGACGTGACATCGCCATCACAGCGGCTCCCACGGTGTAGACAAGTTGACTGACGACGTACACCCGACGAGCACCTGCAAGCAGGGCCGATCATCTCTCGTTATGTGGCCTATTTAGTATTTATAAAACACGGCAACTGTGTCAATGAATAAAGTTAATAACTAAATATAAAACGTAACTATATAGGGCTACTTTTACTAGGTTACACCGAAAGCCAGCCGACGCATTTATCAGTGAACTGGCCAGAGTACCCATCGCTGCCGGGTATTATGTAGGCCTGTGCCCAGCTTTCGTTTGCCACATGCTGAGGCTGTAGGCTAGACCTGCAGAGTACAGCCCACGAATCGCTGGCGCTAAAAATGCCAATTTTCTGCCCCCCCCCCTGCCACCCGTTCTCGAGTTATAAGCGAAAGTGTTGGGATCTGCAGTCAGAGGAAGCCCACAGCACAATATTTCGCAGATATGCACCACAAAGCTACTAATAGCTGCAAGTATAAGAAACAGTTAAAACCACTATCTATAGTTCTATCCATACTACAGTAACTGCAAGTAAGAATGTGGTGCGTGTGTGAATTTGTGAGAAAAAAGGCGTGACCTTTGACCAGCTGGACAAGGCGCATGCAGCCTATAGCTGCAGACCCGGCCCGTCGTCACGCATCAATAACCATGATCTGCTGGCTACATGCCAACTCGACTGAAGCCAGCAAGGCACACCAGGTCTATGACAAGTGGCGTAAGTAATTGACGAAGGCCGCTTCGAATCCGTGGTCGTAACTCTCGTCTAATACAACGGGCCTCAAGAGCCTCCACCCGAAGCAGAACCTCAATCCGTTCGCGCAGTGTTTGCACAGCGAAACCGCGTGACAGACTTACAGACTGACAGACACCTGGATTGGAAACACTGATTGCAGTAGTTCGCATCTCATGCATTCGATGTGGCTTAAAACGCTTCCTGGTAATCTGGCGATTAGGGATTAAGGCCGATAAGGACGCACTTGTCACTTCGTCTCCCGCTGGCCAAATAGCCAAAGACATCATCGGAATTAGTATAGTAGCTGGCAGAGGTTTATATGACATCTCGCGTACAAAAGTTTTTAGTATTGGAATTTCTTCACAGTTTGTAGGAGACCTTATATCGGGCGTTCTTAAGTTTCCCAGTTGGTAGGTTTAGTGGGGAGCGCCCCTAAATATACTCCCTAAAATCGGTTTAAATGACATTTGAGTAGCCTACATCGTTGAAACTTTGTTAGAATGTTCTTCAGAGTTTACTGACAAAGAATAACTAATTTTTAAGTAGCTAATTTGGTGGAAAATTCATTTAAGAACAACCGCAAGGGGGCGCTGCATTCACATTTTGTGCGCAAGACGTCATCTTTATAAAGCTCTGTCAGCTCTGGCACTAAATGACAAGTAGCGTTAACATTGGACAGCAGAATAGCTATTGAGATACCAGACAAACAATAACATTGGCTTCGTATGACGCCTGTGAAGTATTATAGCTGGTCCGCCAGAATGGAAGACAGCTATTGTATCGATACGCGCTGTCCGACTGTCTATAGTCTGTCCGTCTGTGAGACACACGCGAATACGTCCGAAACTAAGCGAAATAGGGTAGGCCTATGGTTACCACAAAGCGCGAATAGGAAATTTGGGTTCCTGGTTCAGAATCTGCTATTGCTTCTTGACCGGAAGTACGATTCCCGCGGCAGACCAGCTATATCGTTATATTTCATCACGGACGAGTATTGACATTAATTTATTTTATTAACTTTACCTTACCGAATGTGCGGACGAGCTTTTCGACGTTGAGTGAGTAAACAGAACACGAGGCCGAGTAGAGAGCCATGCCTATTGCCCCTGCACGGACACCTGCTTCATAACGACTGTGTGAAGCAGTGCCGGACTCAGCCAGCGGGTCGCCTTTGTACACAGACTGACCCACGAAGTCGGTGAAGTAGAGTGAATAGGATACGAGAGATGCCCAGCAGAAGAAGTTGGTCAGACAAAGAACGATCAGAGAACGCGGCATACGTATCTGCACAGTCGCAGAGTTTCGCCGTACAACCGCCTGCAGATGACGTTTACAAATAAACCCAAGAAAAGTGTTAATCAGAAATTATGTGCAATTAACGTTCGGCTATACAGAACTGTTTTTGCTCGCAAAGGGGATCAAGAAAAGCTAACTTATTTTCGGATGCATTTACAGACTTCCTTTATTTAATGTTGGACAATCCATCGACATAATTTCTTCGATACCCGACGCTCACAGTGGCTATGCCACCATTTATACAGTAGGCTAATAATTTTATCTATATAAACTCACGTAACACAAATAGCAGATTGCCTGTCTAATTTCGCTAAGGAGAATCCACAGCGGAGCGGCAAATGTGAGAAATTTAATACTGGTAGCACGTCAGTACAAGACATAGACTCCTTTAAAGGAGTCTATGGTACAAGACCAATGCCAGGCATTAATTCGTGTGTCCGTACGTCCGCCAGCATTTTGTTTATATTTTCAGCGAGGGCGCCATATGCCAACATTTTGCGCTGCACAGTGACTGTCTCGCACGCCATGGTGTCACAGAGAAAATGCAGTTAAAACGAACTACCAGCCTACGCAGCAACTGTCCTATACAGAACAGCGACAAGAACAGCACCGGTTGGCGGTGTACATACAAGCGAGCGCAAGTAGACGAAGAGTGAAATGTTGGTAGAGAGAACGAGCTGCTGTGGCTCCATCTTGTGACTGGAAGTGGAAGCAGACTTGGACATCCGCCGGCGACGAACGTTGTAACCCTCGAAGCGTTCTTCGGACTCATGTTTACTGTTGTAGTCTTGATAGAGTCCCGCTGTTTTGTCGACAGCTAAGCGAACAAGTGGCCAAATTAATTTGTCAAAGTCCGCATCAAACCCCCTTCCCCTCGCCATAAGAGGATGTGTACCCCCATTTAATACAATGTTTCTTGGCTCCCCAGGAGTCTCCATTCTAAACAGGAGGTCGATCCGTTCAGCCGTTTTTGCACATCCCGTACGCGTGACAAACACAGGAATCATCAATCGCATTAGTCACCATCTCGTGCATTGGATGCGGCATAATAAACAGTCTGTTGTGTCAAGGGCAACTGATAGAACATGCACTGTCGTATGACTAAAGTAAGTATGCCGGAAAGCCAGGTTGGCTTGGAATCTTCCAAGCTTCAACATAAGCCCACGGTAAGGACAAACACTATATATTCGAAGGAAAGGCTTTAGAAAAAGGTGAGTTTCACGACGACAGTGAAATACACTTGATCTTAAACCTATAACCTTCATACTGAAATGCGCGCTCTTAGATATTCTGAAGATGTACTTATTACGAAAAATAACCCATTAGGAAACCTAAACTCCGGGCGAAGCCCGGAGAGCGGAGCTCATTAGAAGCGGCTCTTTGCTCAAACCGCACTTTTATTTCAGATTTCTAACACTAAAAAAGAATTTGACTAGTATTATTATAAGAATAAAAGATTTACACACGATTTACGTACGATAATTCGAGAAATTAAGGAAAAAATTTACAAACGACCTTGGTGGGACTTGAACCCACAGTCTTTGCCTCCGTATGCGAACGTTTTATCCATTACGCCACAAGTTATCTGCGTTATTTGTTTGCAAACATGACTTTTTATATACCACAGCTACTCGCCGCCATTAACATATTACAAATTATTATTACAAATGTCACATTATAGAACAATACATTCGTCTACTACTTACCTGTCGATTCTGCAGTGCACTGATTACTGTTCTGATATTATTACTGCGTCTCGATACTGGCTGTTTTATATAGAGGCGCCCTCTGGTGATTGGAATTGCCGCAATTAGTCAAAGTGAGTTTTGCCGATCTTAACTCTGTCAATCGTGGCTAATTTTCAAAATGGAAACCAGCAGAAGACGCCAAATACCGACGACGAACGCGTGTAAAAATTTCAAATTTCAAAAAATTTCGCAAAGCTTCGTGACAATATTTCGTGACCGGCAAAAATACAGACTAGTCAGCAGCGGCAACGGCCAACTCAGTACGCGCACACGGGTGATTTTACTATGGGCTACGCCCGTAAGCCTTCGGCCTAACCGGGCTTCGCCCGGTATAAGTCGTAAATCAAAGCATTCAAAAAGTTGGACACTGAGAGAGTCAAATGCGACTGCAGTGGTCACCGAACGCCACGACGCGGCTGATAAACATTAACACAAGTAATTGTCGCATATTTATTGCCTTCAGTGGACACACATTGGCAAGACATGGAATACGCAACAACGACTTACTAGAGGTGTGGTTATGGTTGACGCCGTCCACGTTAGTGAAGTCCTGCCAGCGGTCAAGAGGAACTTCACGAACTGCACTAACCGTTAAGATCACAAGTACCACGTAGACGACCAACACGACACCAAACACTACCTAACAATCATAACCGAACGTGCAGTTGTAGTCTGGTCATGACATGAAAGCGTCATGCAAGGCAGCACATCCCATAGTGCCTATTTATGGGCCAACCCCATCACAGAAGGGCTCAGGTATGACACGAGTAACGAGTTATTAAAGGATCACAGTTTTACCTGGCACCCACGCACTTATCCACCCACAAATGGAATAAGCCATACCTGCTTTACCCAGCCGAATCTGGTCCTCATTCACCAACTCCAGACGGGTCCGAAGGGATAGAAGGCTGAGTTGGCTTAAGCGCACCACAACGGCGAGTAAACAGTTTTCTCCGGACCGCTGCGTGATGGAAATTGCAGTTGTTCGCTGTTGAGACCCTTACGCCTCGCTGGGCAAAGGAGCGCAGGGGCTTAGCTTCGAACTCTTGGGTCACGAGCCACTGACAACTGAGTCACCGAGTCACCCGACTCGCTACGCACAGCAAACGCGCTGCTGGTGAGTTGGTAAATCTGACCTAGGGGTGTCGGGTCGATCCGTCACACATCACTGCACAGTCCGCAGGTTTGTGCTCCTTGAGACACAGCTTAATTCTGTATTGCATTAAATAAAATTCATGTATGCAAGTAAACTGGAACGCATTTAAGCGATGCGAATTCCTCCGCCGGAATGTGCCACTTGCCACAAGTTTGCATCACAGTGCAAATTTCTTGTCAACATCTCCGCAGTTTCGCGGACATCGAGACAGACAGACAGAAGCGCAGAATCACGGACAGATACCGTGCCGACCTAAAACATAATATATCCGGCGGAGGCATAAAAATGCTCGGTTGTCGCAGATATACCTGAACGTGTCCGCCAAGACTCGTTCCAAACCCCGTGGTTTGCCAATCGACGACGCCACTAAGTAGGTATCCGACGGAGCCACCAAGCCCTGCCATGACGGTGAACGTGGCCAGTCCGGCAGCGTGGTCCTCAGGTTGACTGACGTCGAGCAGATACGTACGGCAGGGCGACTGACAGGCGTCACAGCAACAATCTAGGAGGACGACGCCAATGACAGTAAGTGTTATGCCGTACGTCGGCAAACAGCTTGAGTACTTCACCAGGGTCGTGGAGACGGACTCGTCGCCCATAATAGGCGTTCTCGTCGTCGTCTTTCTGCGCATTTTTCGGCGCAGTTTTCTAAACTTGCCGCGATGCCCTCTTCTGCCGTATTTTCCATGACTCTCATCGCGTTTGTTCGGTGGCACTATTGGCAAGATCCTCGATGCCTCACGTAGGCTGGTCGCTGAAGCTGTCTCTGGAGCGTCGGTTGTGCTGCGTAAAATCTGCGGCATAGAACAAAAGGACGAAATTATTTCGCAAAGTTTTCATTATAATCTATACTTATAGAGCACGTGTAAACTAAATAATTATCAACGTTAGTACTTACATTACGACACAATATAGCAATTACTTTGAGCTGATATTTTACGTGTTCAAGATTATGACATAATCTTGAACATGTAAACGATTATGACATAATCTTGAACATGTAAAAGATTATGACATAATCATAACATGTTCAAGATTATGACATAATCCCGAACATGTAAAATATCAGCTGAGAGTAATTAAAATACTGTGGTTCTATGCCACCTTATTTTAACTGGTTTTTGACATCATTTATCGCAATGCGGAAAAATAAAACTAAGAAATTTAGGCTACCATTGCTTCACGTTTCTCGCAGCAAGAAGTTGCGGACAGTTGCCGATGAAGTTCAGAGAAATCTTTGACCACGTCCATCTGTTCGGGGGTTGTTGTGGACCGTGGCAGTCGATGGCTATCGACTCTGTGCAGTCTGTGGGTCCCGGCCAACGCGGACACACACGATGCTGACGACGAGTGGTCGCCGAGCGTCACGCCAAGTCTGGCGCCTCGCGGCACGAGCAGCAGACCGACGACGATGCCGACGGACAGCAGAAGAATAAATGGTCGACGACGACCGAGCGGTGACGGACAGCGATCACTGAGGGACCCAAGAAGTGGTCCGAGTACGAGACCAAGTAGAGGGCTGAGACACCAGGCTAGCGTCGCATAGGTTGCTGGGACACCGAGCTTTAAAAGGATCGGGCTGACAAACGCCGTCTCAGCGGCGTAGCACAGTTCAATACCACACACGGCGCAGCTTAGAAGAATCAGCCTCACCACTGTCTGTTTCCTCGTGCTCGATGCAGCATCCATTTGTGACGAGGTGTCCGCGTCCAGCCAAAATGTGTCGGTGACGACGTTTCTGACACGACCATACTGTTCATCGGTCAGAGCCTTGATGGCTCGCAGGTAGGCTGTCAGTCGCGAAGAAGCCATCTTCTACGTGCTTCACTTCAGGTGACCAGATCGCAAAGCGTCAATCAGCGCGTGATTGACGGATTAATCTCTCAGATGAAAATGACGCGTTCACGGAAGACCGTATAAAGATACGCTTGAAATCCGCCGACGTTACCTATTATAATCATTTACAGCATCAAGTTGTCACTTGTCAGCCTCAGCACTTTGAGGAAATGCAACGCAAGAGTCGAGAAGAAACAAACAATCCTATAGCCTATCGAGGACAAAAGATATCGTATCGATCAAATAGCGCGGCGTTAAATTCTCCGGTGCCATGCTTGCATTTCTCACGCAACTTCTTTTGGTTCAAGAAACACATTAACTGTAGTTAAAGACATCCGATGCATATATCTAGCCCTCATTTATTTCCTAGGCTATGCATGCTGCTGCAAAACTGTGATGCTAACGAGTACGACAAGGTACAGAGCTCTGAGAGCAAGATAGCACGTATTACAGACTGAGGATGCACACCTGAAGTTCCTGTTTTTATGAAGTCGACAGCGCCGCACAACAAACGACATCATGACGAATTGCGCTGCTAATAATTGATTCAATTTTGGTCGTTGATTGCCTTCGTTAAGGACCAACAGCTGCAGCCCCTAATACGTGACTTCACATACTTAAGATGCTGCAGTTCTTTGTTTTTCTCCTGTAGCCGGAGGCCTTTCAGCTAGCGTCACTGTCATCGCCGTCACCAATCACCATGCATCATTAATGGAGTAGTAAATCCTAACGCTAAGTTTTCGGCGTGAAGAGATTTATTTCAGCATTATGAAATATGAATTAAGCCTGCAGTGATCTTAGAATTGCGTATTTTTCAATCCAGGCACTTGTCTCTGAATACCTTGACTGAACAACTCCGTTTTCGCAGTACAGATACATCTTCAGAATAGCCCGAGTCGTGTTCGAATTTCAAGGTCACTGACGTTGTCAATATAGCGGCTGGAGTGAGAGGGGGTGTTTATGTTGCGTACAGCATGGAGATAGAAAAATTCCTTGGGAGGGGTAACCTGCAAGGGGAGGGGTTACTCGGGAGAGGGGGACTCGGGGAATTGTCTGGGGCTACTAGCGTTCTATGTGCACACAAAAGTTGAAATCTCTGCTTCAGCCGTTTCGGAGATACGAGAGTCATCGCATACAGAATCACAGAATCACAGACACCACCTTTGGATTGCACGTGACCCCTCCCCGACCCCATATGACCTACTTTTGCACATTTTAATTGCAGCCCCTAGCCCTCTATAACTACACAAAATGTGAAGTCCCTAGATTCAGCCGTTCTGGAAATACGGCGATCATTACGCACATAATCACAGACAGAACCATCGAATTGAATATTGCCTCCCTCGCCTATGTAGGCGGGCGGAGGCATAAAAATATTACGTAGGCCTATATGCCTGACCAGGGAGTGCGTAACCCTGACGTACTATATCATTGCACCGCGCCATCTCTGCTTGGCACGCACCACGCGGCCGATAATCGCAAGCGATAGAGTGCGCTGCGCTACTCCAATGAGTCCAAACCAACTGGGTGTCTTTGATGGAATCTCCAACGAAACTAAACGAATGAAGACAACTTCTGTAACTATAGTACGTATTTGGATTTGGGACTTCGTCGCTTCAAGTTTCGTCATCTTTGTTTGCACTTTGGAGTTAAGAATTTTCATATTGTGTCATGCGTATTCAAGTGCTTTACTCACTTGTTTAATTTCCAAAATTTTCCATCATGTGATGACAAAGTGCCCGCCTCTGGCCCGAACACACGCCCTCAGCCTAGCACGCCACTTGTCAATCGCATCGTCAATGATCGTCTCCTGCATGTCTGTCCAGCAGTCAATGAGGCGTCGCCTCAGCTCGTCGACGTCTCGAACGCGCTGCTAGTACACCCGCTCCTAATTTAAAGTTCTCATTTTCCAACCCTTTTCAGGAATTTTTTTAATTAACATTCTGGCACTATAGTTCTTAAATGGGTACACGTTTTTGATCAAAATTTTATCTTCATCATTTAAAACCATAGCTGTTTGTCTGCTAACAAGTAAACAAAAACAAATCTTAAGCTGGTACTCGGTTATTATATACAAAGAATGTGAAATATGCATGTGATAGAAAATTTATTCAGGTATACACGTGCCAAAAATTATTGAAAAAGAACTTGGTTTAACAAAGTTATTGCAAAAACAAAATGGTGCATTTTTGTGACACACTGTACAGTCACTTTTTAGCTAACCGAATTGAATTTCGGCTAACATGTTGGTCAGTTGCATTTGTCTGTCTGTCTGTCTGTATGTCCCAGAGCTACAACAGTCTTAAACAAATTGTACATACAAGTAGCCACTGTTCTGAGAAGGAACAGATTAATTTTGTAGAAATTAGGTCAAAGTTAAGGTTAGATTTACAGTTAGGGTTTTCAGCTAACTAGGAAAGTGTAACTTGAAGTTGACAAATGAATTGTCAGATAAACAAGTATATGTCATTTGCTTTTTGTAATATTGTCATAAAAAATCATTTTATTCGTTATGATTGTACAAAGTTGCTAACAGCGACAGTTAGTAAGTTGCAGGTGTTGTTAGTGAGTTAAGTAAAGCTCGTTTGTATTGAGCATTTTGTATTATTGTTAAGCATAGATTTGACGTAAGTATTTTTTATTGTAAATTTTATACCTTAGTAAGAAATGTCTGTTATTGTGAATGTTTTGTAATGTTAAGACGATATTCATTAATCACTCTGTGATTGTTTATTTAATAGCAGTATCGTATTTTTGCTAAACATGTACAAATGACGGTTTTTAGAGAGCAGAGTTGTCAGTTTACTGCAGACAGACGTGCTGTTTTGTAAATGCGTTTTATTAATACTAATAAATGTTTGTTGTTGTGTTGAATAATATCTGTGTTATGTTGTTTCATGACAACTAAATGACCAGAGCACAGTCTTCCAGCCTGAGTGTCACGTGTAGCATGATGAAAGGGTACAAAGAAGGAGAACTTTGTAATTTTGCTTGCGAGAGTGCACAGATTTATGACTAATATTTTTAATTTTAGAAAATTTCTGCAATTTAAAAAAATTAATTTTAAACAAGTATGTAAAACTTTTTAAATGAGAATGATGCATGTATAGAAACAAAAATTGACTAGCATTGTTTGTGTAGCAGCATTTCTAGAGTCTAAATCTTGATCTGTTGAAGTCAAAGTATTTGCGAGTTTGGGTTGGAAGATTGTACGTGTAAAGAACTGAAATAATCATAGTAAGCGATAAAGGTGGTGATAATGAGTGAGTAGAGGTTTAATGTCACACTCGAGACTTTATCAAATATCTGCATGATCTTGTCGAAATGAACAACTGTAATTTTATACGTATTTACTAGTCAACTAGAACTAGAGGTAACGGAATGAAACTGTATAAGGAACAGTGCAGTATCGATGCGAGACATCAATTCTTCTCTAACTGTATTGTTGACATTTGGAACTCTCTACCTGCAGCTGTCGTTCTTAGCCCCAGTGTGGCTGTTTTTAAACGAAATCTAGCCAAGTTGAGGTTTAGTAGTTTTTTTACGTTACTCTTAATAATATGTGTTTATGTGTGTTTATGTATTTTATGTCGTGTATTTTACTGCGATGTAAGTGGCCGTTTGGTCCTTTCGCTTTTAATACATTGATTGATTGATTTTGGGTACTATTTTACAGGCCTGATGACCCAACCAACAGCGTAAATTCACTGAAGGACGCCAGTTGGCCACTGAGATAGGCTTTAATCCCACTATAGAACCACTCCACTGTGTTACAATATGAACTGTAGGCAGTCGCCTCTAGGATAATCACATCGTAAGGGTCCCAGTGTGACAAAAAACAATCTGCTGGACCTATAAGCTGCCTAGAACATCATACAACAAGAGTATTGCACTGTATAGTATAGTAACTACAGCAGCTGTGTTAATATTTCATCTTTTACTCCAGACCTTCATCATTAATCAGATGAGGCCATGGAGGTTAAGGAATGAAATGGTAGTGATAGTATTAGTTGCATACTACGCCAGTACAGACTGCAACACATGGTGTTAATTCGCGTGTTCGTCCGTCACTCCGTCCGTCAGCACTCAGCAGACTGGCAAAGCAACAGTTATGGTGCACTGCAGAGTAAAGTGTATAGTCTAATGTCAGGCTGACAGCCAAGCTAAGCAGTAACCCTTCCTTCATTATCAACAGCATCTAATTCTTTTAACCAAGACTGCGGTGAAACATAGGCACATAGGCCTGGCAGTTAACCGGCAGGCTAGACCTCTAGTAGATGTAATGAAAGAAAATGAACAGACCTTCGTAGAGTTACACAATTACACATTTAAAATCTGTTAATAAAACACTATACTGATTACAAGACTACAGGTAACGAAAATTCGAGGATACAGGCCTAGGTATTCTGTACTGCAAGTCTGCAGCTTGCAACTTGCAAGTCTTGTCTCGAAAAAGTCTCGAATCTCATTCGTACGACGTTTGACGTTACGTTATGTTTTCCAAGCCTACTAAAATAAAGCGAATAACGTTACGTTACGTCAGTTATTCACAGACGCTGGTTCGCCGCTCGTTGTTGTTAGTGAAGTTCAGTGAAAAGTCATAAGTTTCTTACGAATATTGTATATTATGCGTTTGAAACATCTTGCAATGAGAACTTGAATGGTTTTTGAGCATATTGTTCGTAGTTGTTGAATTCTTGTCTGGAAATGACAGCAGTCGAAAATCTTGCCCCTGGTTCGGTTGATTTGCGCTACTTGGTCGCCGACAAAGATGCCCAGAAAGAGGCGTCGTCCCAAGCGGCTTGGGCCGCGAAACGTCTGGTTTGGGTTCCTCACGAAGAACAAGGCTTTGCATCAGCTGCGATTCGCGAAGAACGTCCGGAGAAAGACGAGGTCGTTGTCCAAATGGTCGACAATGGAAAGGTGTTGGTGTTCAATGCAGACGACATGCAGAAGATGAATCCACCAAAGTTTGATAAAGTAGAAGACATGGCCGAATTGACGTGTCTCAACGAAGCCTCTGTGCTGCACAATTTGAAAGAACGTTATTATTCTGGGCTGATTTATGTACGTAGGCAAACTGGAATTAATTTTAATTAATTAATGCCAAATATGGCCCAATTGGGGTTAAATTTGGCAGGGCATGGGGGACCTATCCCCTCCGGCCTGCCAAATTTGACCCCAATCAGTGCATTAGTTTGCTTCCATTTAGTGGCAGCACTATGCCAGGGTGTGCCAGGTTGAATAACCTGGGCTCCCGCCCTGGCTGGCTCAGTTTTTTGTTTTTTAATCCCCTGATATTCTCATTTTTGTGCATAAAGGCCAGTTATCAGCATCTGGATGATACTGGACAATAAAGTGGGGGAATGGGCACTAGTAGTCAGAAGTGTAGCCTAAGACCATCCAATAGGTCTACCTGATCTTGGGCCTGCTCTTGGTCCTATATGGGCCTCGTTTTGGCCCTTCTTACCTTTTGCTGCTTTACACCCAGTGATTTGCCTTACGACCTTGATGACTTTGGAATGACCTGGCTGCCTTGACCTCCTGGCGCCGCCACTGCCCCTGTTGGGCGATAAACTGAATGTCATTTTAATTCTGCTAATCTGGTGATTTCATAATAGAGATGTGCCTACTGTTTCGTTTAAATGTCGATAGTTATCATTTCCAAAATTAAACGATAGTTTTACTGTAAATGAACATGGAGGCGATGAGAAGATTTGGTACCAAGAAATTCAGGAGAAAAGACCTCAGTTCGACAAACTTTAATTCATGGTATCAGATATTATGTAATTTCTGCAGTTACTGAAAGTTATGCCGACGGAACATATCTACTTAGATGGCCTACGCCCAAATCAGACAAATATGTGGTAATGTTGCACATTTATAATCAGTAATTAATAATTGCTAACTTGGTAGTGAGTGACTGATGGACTGGTGATGGGACACAAACCACCATATTTGTTTAAACATTTATTAAATGTTTACAAGCTTGTTTAAAATTTACATAATTAAATGATTTGTGCATCCCTGTTTGGTAAGACTTTGTACATGTAGTCATCATGATTTGCTTGGAAACACAAAATACCCAAAATTCACATGCAGGTGCGGTTAAATTGAGGATGATTCTCTAGGGCTGTAAATAGTTATTAAACCTACACAGAAACCATGGTTTTATGTAAAAACTGACCGAAACCTTGGTTTCTTAGTACCCTGGACATGGTTTTGAGACTATTGTAGCCTGCAGTTTACGCTGAGTATGGTGCAAAATTAAACGTAATGCTTTTGACAAAATTCTTTCATTGTTTTGTTTCCTTTCGTAGATGAAAAAATATTCAAGTCAATATCTCGGGCTGCCGACATCATGCATTGGACTATTTAATCAGTTGCAATTATAGGACACCGACACAGGCTGTTGCCATTCATCTATTAACTCATTAAGCCTATACTAATGATGAAAGAAATCATCAGTAATTTAAATGATTTTGACACATTATGATGCATTTCACGTTGTAGTACATAATACATTTTTCAAAATTCACAGAAACTGTCAGAACTTTTGTTAACTTACTAGTTTTTTCCGAGCAAGGACTTCATCATACCTGCCCAGTACTGGTAGTATCACGTTGATAAATTTATTATTTTTGGCCGGCTAAATTACTTAATTTTTTTTGGCTGTCTATAAAAGATAGAGTTATTCGTTATCACAGTGGTTTAAATAACTATATAAGTGTATTAGTCCAAAATTTATATTGTCTGCCTTAGCAATCTGCAATCATGATTTTTGCAGTTGAAATGATCTAAAATATGGCAAGTAAGTAATTTTTGTATCAGTTTTTTTTCAAGTTCCTGACATTCTATCAGTACATACATCTAAGTTAGCTTATAACTCGGGAATGGGTAGGGCGATTGCCTCCACATTTTCATGGTAGCACCAGGGCGCCTCAGGGATTATTTTAGGGGGAAAATTTATGGGTTTTGGGGTGGGGCATGGTGAAGGGTGGGTTGAAGGG
>Ga0126335_1000308_pt1 | contig 22795 bp, 15 predicted proteins | sample OlaspJWI45metaG_FD_108409 | JGI IMG/M metagenome (GOLD analysis project Ga0126335, IMG submission 108409) | Marine gutless worms symbiont microbial communities from Oahu, Hawaii - Olavius sp. 1 OAHU.JWI-45 metaG | ecosystem: Host-associated > Annelida > Digestive system > Unclassified | place... | reverse complement strand
CTCAGAGACATAGCGGTAAGCTCTTTCCATGGCATATGCGTTCTCCTTTAGATAAACGATATGCCTAAGTTTAGTGTTACCTATGTCTCCGAACAACTGTTACCCATGTCCCCAGTCTATACATGGCACCCTGACCCAGGTAGACGTCGTAAAAATTTGCTGTTGACCGGTCTCATGGGGCGGGCGGTCGAGCATTTCCAGGTAGGCCATCACGTTCAGGACACCTTCCACGCCAAGCTTGATTTCATCCAATTGAAAGCGGTTCGGTTCCCCACCTTCATACAGTATTGTGGGTATACCAGCCTGGGTAGCTTCCCAGCGCAGCGTATGCCGCACCCCCGGTTTGCCCAGGATAATGCCGGCCCCGAAGTGCCGGGCCATTTCAAAGGCCTGGTGATTTTTCAAATCCACTCTAATCTGGGGCAGATTCTGCCGATAAAAGGAAGCCGTGTGCAGGTCAATCAAGGCATCGCAGCGTTGGATGACCTTTGTAAAAACGTAGTGGGCCAAAATCGAAGTAACATTACCTTCGGGATTCCCCGGAAAATACCGATTTAAATCCTGCCGATCCGCCGTGTACCTCTGCCGCGTGATAAAACCATGGCGGTTGATAATCGGCAGCACCACCAGGGTGCCCCCCAGATCGCGTGCGGATATGGTATCAAAAACCCGGCGGGCAATCTCCACACTGTTGATCTCGTCACCGTGGATAGCGGAGGTTACACAGAGAGTCGGGCCGGGAGATGTGCCCCGGGCCACAAAAACCGGCATGTCGACATAGGCGTTTTCAAAGCGCAGGGTGGGCATTAGTTCGAATTTCTTTTTTGCCCCGGGCGCGATGCTGTGATCAAGGATCTGGAAAGCCCCCCAGTTATAACCGGGTGTCAAGGCCATCGCCGATTGCGGAATGCTGCCGAACCCGCCCAATATCACAGTCCCGGTCAAAAATATGGTCAATGCCGTGAGTCTCAGATTAGCACGCAACATATTGCCTCCCTGGCCAGAGGCGGCCACCGAGCCCCCCCTGCCCATTGTCTTCATTCGTACCGCAGCGCACACGGTATACATCTAGCGCGGATTCCCGAACCGCTCGTATTGCTGGAGGTAACCGGCGGATAGGGTTTCGGTCCCCCGAAACCGTAGGCGCATTTTGTATATATATCTCAATACAAAAAATTTCGAAAGCACCAGTATGTGGTCGGAACAGCTTAAGTAGTCAGGATTATCATCAGCATGCTGACCGACAGCGACCGCACGCTGTCCCGGCCGACATTATTATTCGAATGGCGACCGGTTGGTTGCGGCAGACCCATTTGCTGTTGGCCCCGGCCTCCCTGCTGTCGGGCATGGGCGTCACAGCAACGGTGGTGCGCCGATTACGGCCAGGGTAATTTTGGCTGTAACTTCTCGAAAAATTTAAAATTATACTAGATATGCATCCGCTACTGACATTTTTCTTAAAGTTTAGCCTATTAGAGACGATCTTTTAAGAAGGAGCACTGGTAACAAGGCATAGTAAAGCTAAGTTTAGAGGAGCAGGCGATGCCGGTAACACCATCACCGATCTCATCCCAACCGAGTGCAAAAACGCCCGGGTAGATCGTACGGAGAGCGGCAGTGCTGAAATCGTTGTTTTATGGTAAAGCCCCAGTGCCAATTACGCTCCGGCTTCAGACGGTGTGAGGATTGCGCAATCCGGTCAAGTGGTTACGACCAAGTTTCCGCTCTGAGCCGTTCTGCTGGCAGGGGCGGAGGGTATCAACGATCTATTTATCGGTGTTCCGGTAAAACTGGACTCCGGGGAAATAAAGCTGAACCTCGAAACGCTTGCGACCACGGATGAAAAAGCCGCACTCGCAAAATCGGCGGACCCGTTCTTGAGTTAAAAGAAACATTGAAAAAGCTTGCATAAATTTGAAAAATCGGCGAAATACTGAGACGTTTTACACATGATTTGAACCTAAACGCCATTTGCTTCTGAAACGGCGTTTGTCAGTTGAACAAACAAGAAACCGGCACGATCAACTCGTTCGAAACCTTGAGCAACACTGGAAAGTACTCATGAGCTTAACCAAATCTGAATTACTTAGTACCCATTTTAAAAGGACGGCCAACGCAGACATCGGTAAAATTTCCATGGATGCCGACATGCTTAACCTTTTGCTGGCCATCGATGCTCGGTTGCCACTGTCTCAGGTTGCCGATAAAGCGGGTCTTAATCTTGAAAAACTGCCGGCTACCGCCGTCAAGCTGATCAAGCTTAAACTGATCCAGCCGGCAGCCCGCAAAGCACCGGCCGTGGATGCGGCTTTTATCCAAGGCCTGAAGGCTAATATGGTAAAGGCGGTTGGACCCTTCGGAGAATTCATTGTCCAGGATGCCCTGACGGATACCGGGTATAACGAAACTGACCTACCCATAAATATGGCTGCGGATATCATCCTGCAGCTCTCCGCAGAAATTCCCGACGAGGAGGCCCGGCGTCATTTTAAAGAGGAAATGGTCAAACTGGTGTCTTAAAAGCCGGAGAGCCAGCCCTGGACGGGTGGTGGTGAAGCTGCCCTTCCCATACGGCCGCCCTCCAAGAACGGTAATATAAGGATACCCTTACTCGGCGCGGTTCCCCCAGAGGTCTTCCAGCGCCGCAAAGCAAAAGGAGACATCGTGAAAGTAATATGTGGAAAATGTGAAAAAGCTTACAACATTGACGAATCAAAACTTAGGAAAGCGAAAACCGGGCTGATTTGCAAAGCCTGCGGTGATACCATCTGGGTGACCAAACCCGGCTATACCGCTCCGGTGAAACCTGCTCCGGCTGAGCCGGCCGCACCCGCGCCCGACACAACCAAATCAGCGGCCGCGGTGAGAGAGGTTGAGACCCGGAAAGTCCGTTTTGGTCTCTTGCGCAAGGTGATCCTGGCCATGCTGGTTGTCAGCATTGTTCCGTTCGGCCTGTTTCTGGGTTTGACCTTTAATGAGACCCGGGATAGAATTCGCACGGATTCAGAATTACTGATGGCCCAGACCGCAGACGGTCTGGGGCGCCACGTGGATGAGTGGATTGACAAAAATGTCCGCATGTTGAAGGTTGCCGCACAGCTTACCGATATGACCTCCATGAATCCCGCGGCCCAGGAAAAGGTACTAAAAAGCATCCGGGCCGAGTACCCTTTCATGTACCTGGTGTTCACCCTGGACGCCAACGGTATAAACATCGCCAGAAGCGATGGCAAAAAGTTGAAGAATTACTCCGACCGCCAGTATTACAAAGGCGTTGCCCAGGGCAAACCCCTGGCCTGGCAGACCCTAATCGGCAAGACCTCCAAAAAACCGGCCCTGGTACTTGCGGTGCCGATTAAAAGAAATGGCCAAATCGTCGGTGTCCTGGCATCGGCCATGACAACGGTTGCGATCTCGAAACAAGTAGCCAACTGGCGCAAAGGGGAAACCGGATTCGCATTTTTGATCGATGAAACCGGAAAGGTGGTTGCCCACCAGGTACGCAAATACGTGACCGCCCAGGTAAGCTTCAACAGCAACCCGCTAATTGCCGAATTTAGGCGCAGTCCGGTACAAAGTGCCATTTCTTTCACGGACAGCGAGGGCGTAAACCAGCAAGGTGTTGCCAAACGCAATAAAATGGGCTGGATTCTGGCCGTCCAACAGGCGGAAGAGGAAGTTTTTGCCGCCCATAAGCGCAGTGAAAAGATTGCGCTGTTTTTGCTGGTCATGACACTCATCCTGATTATTGCCATCGCCCTGCTGCTGGCTCGTAGCTTGGTCAGCCCCATCAAGGAGTTGACCGGAATTACGACCCGCATGAGCATGGGGGAACTGGATATTAACTTTAATATCAAATCAAAGGATGAAATTGGACAATTGGCCGGGGCCATCAAGCTGCTGCAGACCAGTTTAAATATGGCCATGCAGCGGCTGCGCCAGAAAAGCCAGCGCCGCGCGGCCTGAACCTAAACCATCATAACCTATCGGAACCCAGGCGGTACCTTGGTCGCATGACGTTTTACAAGGTACCGCTTTTTATTTTCAACCGGGCGCGACCCTATACTGAAAAATGAGGGTTGGGGATGCCAGCTGGCGGCATTCTGGCGTGTGTGAAAGACGGGCGAAACGCTGCAGTGTCCACAAATCTTTTTTTGTATGAACCTGTATATACCAATTGACAGGGGTGGTCTTTTCAGGCATAGTTGTCGACAACCTTTTATAATTACTATCAAATTTAACTTTTTAACCAGCCCAGGCAGGTGCTCATGAAGAAAATAATCGAGTGCGTCCCCAATTTCTCGGAAGGCCGGGATGAGAATACCATCCAGGCGATCGCCGCGGCCATCCGTAATACCCCGGGCTGCTCGCTGTTGGACGTAGATCCGGGTAAATCAACCAACCGAACGGTCTATACCTTTGTCGGCTCACCGGAAGCTGTTGTGGCCGGCGCCCTGAATGCAGCGGCCGCCGCCCGCGAAAGTATCGATATGCGCAGACATGCGGGAGAACATCCCCGCCTGGGCGCGCTAGATGTCTGCCCCTTTATCCCGGTCACCGGGGTATCCATGGAAGAATGTATCGCGGCTGCCCGTGATTTCGCCCAGCAGGCAGCCGAAAAACTGGGCATTCCGCTCTATCTGTACGAGGAGGCGGCCACGCAGGAACACCGTAAAACGCTGCCTCAAATACGGGAAGGGGAGTACGAAGGTTTGGCGGAAAGATTGAAAAAGCCGGAATGGCAGCCTGATTTCGGACCGGCCGAGTTCATTCCGGAATGGGGCGCTACCGTCACAGGGGCCCGTTTTTTTCTGATTGCCTACAATGTCAACATTCTGGGCACCAGCAACCAGGCTCATCGCATCGCCCTGAACTTGAGGGAAGCCGGCCGGGGCCCAGATGAACCCGGTCGCCTGACGGCGGTCAAGGGCATGGGCTGGTTCGTGGATGAATACAACCTGGCCCAAGTAACGGTGAATCTGTCCAATTACCGGGTAACCACCATCCACCAGATGTTTGAAGAAGTAAAAAAGGAGGCCGCCGCCCTCAGCGTCGGCGTGGCCGGATCGGAAATTGTCGGGTTGGTGCCGCTGGAAGCCATGTTAATGGCGGCGGAATACTATATTTCCAAAGAAAATCTTTTTATTCTGGACGAAGACCAGAAAATACGCCTGGTCATCGAACGTCTTGGGCTGAATGCGGCGTCGCCGTTTAACCCCAAGGAAAAAATAATCGAATACCGGGTAGCCTCAGAGCCGGAGGCACCTCTGGCTGAGATGCCTTTAAAAGACTTCATCCGAGAGGTCGCCTCGCGCAGTTCCGCTCCAGGGGGGGGCTCGGCGGCAGCCGCAATTGCCGCCATTGGAGCTGGACTCGGCGCGATGGTGTCCAAGCTCACCTACGGAGTGCGCAAGTTTGAGGCCGTCGACCAACAGATGCGTACCATTATCCCCGTCCTGCATGACACCGTCGAACAGCTTATCCCCATGATCGATGCCGACACCAACGCATTCAACGACTATATGGAAGGGCTCCGGATGAGTAGGGAAACCGAACAAGAAAAAAAGACCCGGTTCGAAAAAATGCAGCAAGGTCTGAAAACCGCTGTCCAGGTTCCCCTGGCAACCATGCGGACGGGAGATGCCGCCTGGGACGCCATGTGTGCAATTGCCCGCCATGGAAACCCTGCATCGCGCTCTGATGTGGAAGTCGGAGCCCGCGCCCTGGAAACCGGTATCTGGGGCGCCTACCGGAATGTCGTCATTAACCTGGCCGGCATCAAAGATAGACCTTATCAGGATAAAACCATGGCCACTGCGGAAGCCCTGGTTGAACGGGCCGCTCGAAAATATAAAGAAGTGCTGAATATTCTCGCCGAAAGAGACTAGCTGCTATCTCGGAAAAAAGGTTTTGGTTCAGTAGCAAGGCGGCGACGACTTTTGAACCGGAGGTGCCAGCGAAGCCAATGCCCATAGTGCTAAATACTACAGTATTTCGAAGGTTTAAATCTCGGGTCCAGCGCCGAGATTAATCCGCCTCGGGTGGATTGGGCCAAAAGGCTTTGTTGAGATTGCTTCTATATCACCTCGCCGATCTCTTCTGGAGCGAAATCTCAAGCCCGTTTCCCTGGAATCACTAAAAAGGAAATCGCATGCCACGGCACCGGCAGATCTGTGGTATTGAACTGCAGGACCTTATCGTCCGCATAGAGGAATTTCATGGATACCCAAGTCCGGGAATCCTCCTGGGCGGCTGCATGCTCGATGTAGCCCTGGGCACGTTGCCTCCCACCCCCTATCTCAATGTTGTCTCCGAAACCGTGGTCTGTCTCCCGGATGCTGTTCAATTGCTGACCCCCTGTACCATCGGCAACGGTTTCCTGCAGATTCTGGACTGGGGGAAGTTCGCGCTGACCGTCTACGACCGCAAATCCCTGCAAGGCGTCCGGGCCGGCTTGGACCCGGCCCGCTTGCCATCCTTCCCGCTGGTTCACCAGTGGTTCAATCGTTCTGCCCGCAAGGGCTCAAAACCGGCGTTTGAAGTTTTGGTGGACGAAATTCTGGTAGCCGCCGAAATGTTGATTGTATGCCGGGATGTAGCGGTTCTGAAAGCGCTGAAAGAGACGCACCCCATTAAAACCGGCCTTTGCCCGGCTTGCGGGGAATCCTATGCTCTACGACGGGGTGCGGCCTGCCCGGCCTGCGCCGGCCAGGCCTATTATGCATCCCGGGAAAAATGATATGCGGGTGTGGGCGGCGCCGCCCGGCCATTGATCCGATCCCGCCGGCTGGCCCGGCATCCGGCAACGCATATCTTCTTGTCATAAAGAGCCCTGACCGTGTCCAGATCGGCCGGTGTATTGACGTTAAAGAAGGAGACAAGATCGGGGTCACGGGCTTTAAAATGCCGATAAGCGACTGTTTTGAATCTGACCCGCGCGAACAGAAGGTCGACTTTCACTTCACCGCGAGCCGACAGTTCTTCGATAACTGGGGCGCAACGGCGCGCTTAAAGGGTGCCCGGTTGCTTAAAAGCCGTGCTGCGGGAGTCCCTGAGGGTGTTCAAGCCTCCGGTCACAATGACAGCACGGTAAGTCGATGCTGCCTGCATATCCAGCCCTATGACCAATGGGGATGCAATAACTGGATCGTAATCTCCTGGTTTGCGGCAACCCTTTCAATCCCTTCCGGCAGCAGCAGCAGAGCATCAGCGGCGGCCATACTCTGCAGGCGGCTGACCGGCCTGCCGTCCGGCCTGAATTGCAGCAGCGGTCCCGTCGTGCGCCGTAAAGTCCCGAAAAAAACCTGCGTCCAGTCACGCTGCCCGGAAACCGCGGTTTCCAATACCGCCGCGAATTCGGGCAGGCCGGGGTTGCGCCTACCGCCGAGTTTCTGCAGACCAGGCAGGGCCAATTCCAGAAAGGCCACCAGATTGGAAGGCGGTCCCCCCGGCAGAATGAAAACAGGTTTCCCTTCCAACAGACCGAATCCCACCGCTTTACCGGGCCCCAGCCTGACCCGGTGGTAGATCTTCTGCCATCCCAGTTCGGCCAGCACCCTGGCCACGAGATCCCTGTCTCCGGTCCAGGCGCCGCCGCTGGTTATCAGCGCATCGCCGGTGGCCAGCGCACGCTGAAATGTCTCCCGTAACGCGGCAGCGCTGTCTCCGCAGATTTCCAGTCCGGTGCTGAAGCCAAACCTTCGGCACCAACCGTTCAGTGTCAACAGGTTGCTGGCATACAGTTTTCCGTTCACCATCGGTTGCCCGGGCAGGAGGACCTCATCCCCGGTGGCTACCAGGACCACGGCCGGTTTCCGAAAAACGGTCACCGCCTGGATGCCACCCGCCGCCAGCAGGCCGACCCGCCCGGGTGTCAGACGGCGACCTTCATCCAGTAGCAGTTCCCCGGCAGCTGTATCGCTGCCCCGTTGAAGAATATTGCGCCCTTTTTCAGTCAGTCGTTCAAGGATTATGTGATCGTTTGTGCGAGAGACGAATTCTTCGGCAACAACTGTATCGGCACCTTCCGGCAGCCTGGCTCCGGTTAAAATCCGCAGGGCCGAACCAGGCTGAAGAGGCGGGCCGGAAACCTGGCCGGCCGCCACCGACCCTGTCACCGGCAGCGGTTGCGCCCCCGCACCGTGCGCACGTGCGCCGTCTTCCGCTCGCAGGGCGTAACCGTCTTTCAGGGAGGTATGTGCAGAGGGTGAATCCACCTGGGCATAGAGCTTTTCAGCGGTAACGTGGGCTTCGCAGTCGGCAAGCGGCAAGGTTACCTGGTCACCCGGGTGGATGTGCGCGAGCGTTGCGCGCAGGGCTTTGGTAAAACCGATGTAGTGTTTCGGCATGTCAGCAACCTTTGCCGAAGGGGCAATGCGGATACACACAGGTCTCACAATCCCGGCAGAGGCCCCCGTGACCGACGAAGGCCAATTCCGGTTTACCGATTTTCTCTCCGGATAGAATCCGCGGCAGCATCAAGTCCAAAACCGTGACCCGATGGTGCAAGCCGCAGGCGGGAACCCCCAGCAGGGGGATGCCCCGGATGTAGGCCACCAGGAACATGGCCCCGGGCAATACGGCCGCACCGTAGTTGAATTCTTCGGCCCCGGCCAACTGGATGCCTTTGCGGGTTACATCATCCGGATCCACACTCATGCCGCCGCTGAGTAAAACCAGATCGCAATCGTTATCAAGGTGGGTCTCAATGGCCCGCCGGATCAAGTCGGTATCGTCCGGCGCAAATAACACGCCCTGGACCCGTGACCCCAGGTTCGCTATCTTTTCCGTCAGGATGGGTGCAAAGCGGTCTTCGATCAATCCGTGATAGACTTCATTGCCCGTCACGATCAGACCCACCGCCGCTTTGTGCAAAGCCCGCACGGATACCACCCCGCCATTGGCACCCGCGATGGCAGCCGCCCTTTGCACGGGGGCCCGTTTCATGACCAGGGGAATCGCCCGGGTGGCGGCAACCAGCTCGCCCTGTTGCACCAGGCTGTGATTGTGCAGGGTCGCGCACATCACTTCGTCCACCAGGTTGAAGGCCGCCAGGGCGGCCGTATCCACCGTCAGCAATCCGTCCCGCTCGGCATGCAGTCCAATCTTGCCTTCGCGGGGATCGTCCTCCCAGGTGATCCCCTCGCCGGCCAGGGCCCGCGCCACTACGGCCGCCGCTTCGTTCTCGTGGATCTCGTCTTCATCAAGATCTATCAGATAGAGGTGATTCTTGCCCAGCTTCTGCAGGTGGCAGATATCCTCTTCACAGACCGTGTGTCCTTTGCGAAAAGCCGCGCCCTTAAACTCTCCCGGCCGGATCTCGGTTATATCATGGGTCAGGTCTGTCCCCACAGCATCTTCGACATTTATCTTCTTCAGCACGATTCGAACTCCTTTATGATGTGGATGGGCATGGGTGGTTGCCTGGTTCAGGCATCTCCGTCATCACCGGGGGCCTGCTGCATACCCGGCCAGGTAATTTCCCGGGCATTGGTAAAGTAGGCGTTTGCGGTACAGGGCTTGCAAAGTACCCGGCCATCAACGCGGACCTCCCGACCATCCCGCACAAGTTGACCGCAATTGTGGCAGGCACTTTTTTTGCGGGTCGGCCCGGGCAGGTCACATTCGTCCAGCCGGACTGCCACTTTCTGCACCTTGAACAACACACATTCGGGCATCCGCTTGTAGGCCGCCAACTGCTGCTCGGACTTTCCCTCGATTTCGGGGGCATACCGGGCAGCCAAGGTGCGGGCCTCCTCAGTTGATAGAATCCGGTAGGCTGCGCCTGTTTCTAAATTCAGGAGGGTAGCCGCCATAATACCGTAGTCCATGAATTTCAGACTGCGCCGTCCCAGCCGAACGCCGGTCACATGGGCAACCGCGTCCGCCGTGCAGCGATCCATCTCAACATAAACCAGCAATTTTTTAATCTGGTCATGCCGGGTGGGCTCATCCAAACCAATAAGCCGGCACCCCAACATGGCCATCCGAACCCCAACGACCTGCCCCGGACAAAGATGCCCGTGGGCTTGGGCGGATGCTTGCAGCAGTACTTCAAAGTTCTCCATAACCTTTCTACCCATCGAGGCCACTTCATTTGATCAATGCCCCCGTCGACCGCCTTCCAGCGCCTGAATTTGTTTTTTATCGCCGGGAGGCACCCTTATGTTAAACTTAACATAAGCAAGGGTAATTCAGCTATACCTTAAATCAAGCGCTAACACAAGGCGTTTGCTCACGGGGCGGAAAGCCCCCGGCAAATTGTTTTGGCCCGCACTTCCCATACGTGCGCACCCCGCGAATCCGTGCGTAAAGTTGCCATCCGCCAGCGTTGATGCTACGTTGCCCCTATGGTTAAACTGGAACTCAGGTCGAGCCACTGGATTGTAGATCAAGACAACAACATCATCTTCGGCAAGGGCCGGATGGAGATTCTCGACACCATCGACCGGACCGGCTCAATCAATCAGACGGCCAAGGCCTTGAAGATGTCCTACAAAACCGTGTGGAGTAAAATCAAATCCACCGAAAAACACCTCCAGGTCAGGGTCGTTCACTCGGATAAAAGAACCGGTACCCGCTTAACGCCTGAGGGCCGGGAGCTGGTTAAAAGATTCGCAAAACTGCGCAGCCGGTGCCTGGCCGCCGATGACCGGATTTTCAGGCGTTTTTTTTAGATGGTATCTTAAAAGAATTCCTCGCCCAAAAAAAGGTAAACCGGTTACTCAATCTCACAGGTAACGCCGATCCCGCACATATTGCTGTCCGCCGCGGATTTTTCCTCGCTGAAGTATCTCAGTTTGTCGTCCGGGAAATCGCTTCAGGGCTCATTCTGACCTGCCGGCACCAGCCGATTCGGGCTTAAAGGGTCCCCGTACATTTTTTACGAGTGCGCGGAAGCTGTGTTCCGTCAAAATGTGCGTAGGGCTGATTTTCACCATACGAATACATAATGTGAACGCGTGTAGAGGGGATCATATGGGAAGAAAATTCGGTATTCTGCTGCCGGACGCAAAAGGGGCCCTTTGCAGGCCCCCGTGATTGAACCGGCCAATGCTGATCAGCCGGTGTTCAGCATGTTGTAAAACAATTACATGAGCGTATAGATACAGGTGATACCGGTTATCAGTACCGCCAGATAGGCCAGCATAACAAACATCGTTTCATAGCCCGCGCCCCGAGGTTCAATATCTTTTTCTGCGCCCATTTTGCCACCTCCCTGAAATAGTATAGACCGTCGTGAATGAACGAAAATTGGCTTATTACATAAATCATATGGTGGATACGAAAAACTGCGCCGCTTGTCAAATCGATTTTTACGCGGCCTACATCAATCCAGTCATCCTTATATGCAGGCCGGGCCCTGCAATCAAACCGGGCTCCGCAACGGAGCCCATCACCAGAGAGTGCCTGGCGATCGTTTTTGAAAACGCTCTCGAACAGCTTGTGGACCCCTTTAGCAACCTCACTGGTCGCGTTGCTCTTGGTCTGATCCTGGGCGGCATCCCCCGAAGGCTTGAACAGATCACAAAAACCGCCTCCCATTTCAGAAAACCGGCCCGACCAGCGCCTTTGCAGGGTGCCTACGTACAAATGGCACCCATATCGTCAAAACTTTTAATTAATTGATTTTATTATTAATTTAGTATATTTTTGATCAAACATCAATTGACAACCAGCCCTGTATCGGGTATCAGAAACCCATTACCTTCAATTGGCGCCTTCAGGACAAGCATGCCCGGATTACATCTATACACCAGCAACCGGCTCGAAACCCTCCAGGAAAAAATGGCCGCGCGTTTCAAACAGAATCCGCTGCCCCCCCTGCAAAAGGAGATCATTATCGTTCAGAGTCGGGGGATGGAGCGTTGGCTTAATCTGGAAATCGCCCGACAAAACGGCATCTGCGCCCACGTGGAGTACCTGTTTCCCAAGGTTTTCGTCTATCAGCTTTTCCGGCAAGTTTTGGATATTCCCGAAACGACGCCTTACAATCCCGAGATTAACACCTGGCGCATCTTGAAGCTGCTGCCCGACCTCATGCGGCAACCGGATACGGACAGTATCGCAAACTATGTCCACGACGATCCGTCCGGTAGAAAACACTACCAGTTGTCCCAGAAAATTGCCGAAGCGTTCGATCGCTATACGATCATGCGGCCGGAAATGGTCACCGCCTGGGATCAGGGCAAAAATCCGCTGGCCGCTGATTTCAGAGCCTCGCGCTGGCAGGCCGCGCTCTGGCAGCTGTTTGGGGCTGAGGCTGGAATCGACTTGCTGCCGCCCCACCATGCTGCTTTGAAAAAAGTGTTCCTGGAAACCCCGGATCCCCCACTTAATCTACCCGCGCGGATCAGTGTGTTCGGTATCTCCACCCTGCCGCCCTATTACATCGATGTCTTCCAGAAAATCGCCGGCCGGATCGATGTCGATATTTACTACCTGAATCCCTGTCGGGAGTATTGGGAATATGCCTACAGCGCCAAGCAAATCGCCCGCTTTACCGCTTCGGGGGTTCCCGAAAAGGACGCCTACTATGACTGCGGCAACAGCCTGTTGGCCTCCATGGGCAGCGCTGGACGGGAGTTCTTCAGCCTGGTTCTCAACAGCATTGGAGACATTGGAGAGGATTTGTTTGCAGATCCCGGAGACGAAACCCTGCTCACCGCGATCCAATCCGATATCCTGAACCTGCGCCAGCGCCGAAAAGGTCAGGGCCCCCCGATTGCGGATACAGATGGCAGCTTGCGCATACACGCCTGTCACAGTCGGATAAGAGAAGTGGAGGTTCTCCATGACCGGCTGCTCGATCTCCTCGAAGCGAACCGAGACCTGGAGGTCACCGACATAATCGTTATGATGCCGGATGTTTCCGTCTATGCCCCCCTGATACAGGCCGTTTTCGACCAACCCAAGCAAGAGGGCCTGCGCATCCCCTATTCTATCGCGGATTCCCACATCCGCAGCGGCAATGCAATTGCCGATACCTTCTTAAGAATTCTGGCTGTCGGGCAGAAGAGATTTCGGGCGCCCGCCATACTCGATATCCTGGAAACACCGGCGGTTCGCAGTAAGTTCGGGATAGATGAGCAGGGACTGGTGCGTATCAAAAAATGGGTGTCGGAAACAGGTATTCGCTGGGGAAGGGATAAGTCTCACCTTGAGAAACTGAATCTGCCCGGTTTCCATAACAACACCTGGCAGTTCGGCCTGGAGCGTATGCTCCTGGGCTACGCCCTGCCGCCGGAAGATGACCACCCATTGTTCGCCGGTATTTTCCCCTACGGAGAGATCGAAGGGGATGATGCCCGCCTCCTGGGCGCTTTCACCCATTTCACACAAACCCTTTTCAAGCGGGTTACCCATCTGCAACAACGCCGGCCCCTGGCCCAATGGTCCACCCAGCTCGAAGAGATGCTGACAACCTTTTTCGTCTCTGACGAGACAAGCGAAGGCGATCTCAATCAAATCCGCGGCAACCTGACCGGCGAAGGCCTGGCCGGTTATGCCGCCTTGACCGACTTTCAAGATCCAGTCTCCCTGGAGGTAATACAGGCTTATCTAGAAAAACGCATCGGGCATGAGGCGCTCTCCTTTGGCTTTATGAGTTCCGGAGTTACGTTTTGCACCCTTTTGCCCATGCGCAGCATCCCCTTTCAAGTGGTCTGTATGCTCGGCTTGAATGACGGGGAATATCCACGCACCGGCCAGGTTCCCGGTTTCGATCTCATGACTCGCCGGCGACAGCTTTGCGACTGGTCGAAACGGCATGAAGATCGCTACCTGTTTTTGGAAAGTCTTCTGTCAGCCCGGCAGAACTTAATTATCAGCTATATCGGCTGTGATCCAAAGGACAATTCTGTCCGGCCCCCATCGCCCCTGGTGAGCGAATTACTGGATTACATCGCTAACGGTTTCAAAAGCGCCGGTGAAAGTGACCTGTTAGATCAAGTGGTGACCCGGCACCCTCTGCATCCGTTTAGTCCCCATTATTTCGAGGGCAACGATCAACTGGTAAGCTACTCCCAGCCCGATTGCCGGGCAGCCCTTGCCAGCCTTGAGTCCCGCCGGCCAGTTGCCGGGTTCCCAGAGCGTCCGCTACCGTCTCCACCGGCCGAAAGGTGGTCGCCGGTTACGCTTCAACAGTTCTGCCGATTTTTCAGAAATCCAGCCGAGTTTCTGGGCAAGAACAGGCTCCGCGTTAACTTCGACCCCCGAGAAGTAGACTTGTTGGAAGAACGGGAACCCTTCGAGATAGACCCATTACAGGCCTATCCCATACGAAACGCCATTATTGAAAAGGGTCTCTCAAAAGGACAGACCGAATTGCTATTGCAAGCCTTACAGGCCTCCGGAAGACTGCCGCATGGCCGTCCCGGAGAACTGACTTTGACCCGGCTCTATCAGGAAGCCTCCGAATTCATCAAGCAGGTCCATGCTTTCAGCCAGGCCCAACCGGAAAAGCCTTTTGAAATCAATGCCGTTTATGGTCTGGAAAACCCGATTTCCTTAGAGGGTTATCTGGGTAATCTTTACCCGGAAGGCCAATTGTTTTACCGCTGTGCAAAATTAAAGGGCCATGATCTGCTAGCGGCCTGGATTCACCACCTGGTTCTAAACGTGACGGATGAGCCAGCTTTGCCCAAAACAACCACGGTTATCAGCAAACAGGCCCCCGTCACCTTACAGGTTCTGTCCCCCGGCCAGGCGCGTGCAGAGTTGCACAAACTGGTCGCTCTTTTTACTTTAGGCCTGCGCAGTCCACTCTGTTTTTTTGCAGAGACTTCGTATGCCTTTGCTGCCGCGGTAGTTGCCTCCGGCAAGACGGTGCCTGAAGCGTTGACAGCCGCCCGCCTGGTATGGAACCCCAGTTCCCATCATACCGGCGAAGTTGACAATATTTATATACAAAGAAGCTTTGGCCTGGATATGCCTTCCGGGCGGGAGTTTCAGGATACGGCACTGGCCATTTTCAAGCCTGTTTTTGCCGCAATGCAGGCGTGAACCGCGATTTAGACAAGAAAACTGGTATGGCATTTAAACCTCTAAACCTAATTCGCATGCCACTGGAAGGCACCAGCCTGATCGAGGCCAGTGCCGGTACCGGCAAGACGTATACGATTGCCAACCTCTACTTGCGACTACTCCTGGAAAAAGCTCTGGATGTCCAGCAAATCCTGGTGGTGACCTTTACTGAAGCCGCGACCAAGGAACTGCGTGACCGCATCCGTCGTAATTTGAATGCCGCCCTGCAGGAGTTCGACCGGCCCGGGGGCAGCGGCGATGAAACCATTGCCCGGATTGTAACATCAGCGGCCGAGCTTAAATCCGTGCATACCGCGATCAATAAACTGCAGCGGGCCCTTGTCTGTTTTGATGAAGCCGCCATATTTACAATCCACGGTTTCTGCAAACGGATCCTGGACGAAAACGCTTTTGAATCCGCCATCATGTTCGACATGGAACTGGTCACGGACCAACGTCGTCTGGTACAGGAAATCACCGACGATTTTTGGCGCCGCCATTTTGCGGGCGCATCCTATTTTATCAATGCGCTGGCATCCGGGCATGGATTGCGTTACAGCCGCTTCACGGCCCTGGCCCGGCAGCTCGCCAACAACCCAACCCTTGCCATCATCCCGGCAATGATGCCCTTATCTGCAAATGACATGACCCGGCGGTACACGGAACTGAAGCAAGCTTGGCGTGAGTCCAAAGGGGAAGTGACCGCTATTTTGCAATCAGAAAATTCGGGATTTAGCAAGTCGGGGCACCCTTTTTACAGGGGCCAGCTGGTAGACTGGCTCATCAAGCTTGACAACGCCTGTTCGGACACGCCCGCCCCTGATGATTTAACCAGCATTGCAATGTTTACGACCGAGCATCTGACCGGACGTCTTAAAAAGAATTTTGCGTTACCGGCGCACCGGTTCTTTGACCTCTGCCAGGCCTATTGCAATGCTGAAAAAGAATTTGTCATCGGGATCCAGCAGCGCTATGCCGCCTATCTCAAATCGGAGCTCTCAAGACGCAAACAAGCTGCCAACATTCAATTTTTCGACGATCTTTTGGTGAATGTCCACAGTGCGCTGAAGAACGAGAGGGACAGTCTACTGGCACGGGCCATCAGAGCAAAGTTTGAGGCCGCTCTGATTGACGAATTCCAGGACACCGACCCCATCCAGTACGACATCTTCAGGATCCTCTTTGCCCGGGAGAATAAAAGCCTCTTTCTGATCGGCGATCCCAAGCAGTCAATTTACGGTTTTCGCGGGGCGGATGTTTTCGCCTATATACGGGCGGCCGGCGACCTTCCCGAGCAGCAGAAGTACACGTTGAACGAAAATTGGCGCTCCGAGTCACAGTTTGTAGATGCGGCGAATTGCTTTTTCAGCCCGGTTGAAAATCCTTTTGTTCTGGGTGACACCATTGTCTATACGCCCGTCCAGGCCGCCGGGCAGAGTCTCGGCAACCGATTCCCACTGACGATTGCCCATGATCCCCCCGGCAATCTGGTTTTGTGGTTTATCAACCGTAACAACAGTCAGACCACTGGTACCTACCCAAACAAAAACCAGGCCCGGCTAACAGCTGCCAAGGCGGTCGTGTATGAAATCTCCCGCCTGCTGGCCAAAGCAGGGCGGGGAGAGGCATCCCTGGGCGACAGGCCCATCCGGCCCTCGGATTGCGCCGTCCTGGTCACCCGCAATGCAGACGCACAACTGATAAAAGATCATCTGGCAAAAGCCAATATCCCGGCAGTCACCACCCGAGCTGAAAACATTTTTAAAACCAGCCAGGCCCGGGAGATCGAACAGACCCTCGCTGCCGTTGCCGCACCCGGCGATCTAACCAAGCTGCGAACCGCCCTGGCGACCGAACTGCTTGGGTGCCCGGCCGAAATCATCCTGGCTTCCGTGGAAGATGAGCCCCACGAGACCGAAATGGAAAGCCATATGGATCGATTCGCCGCATACCACGCGTTATGGCAAACTCATGGCTTCATCGGCATGTTCCGCAAATTGCTACAGTCCTACGATGTGGCCTGTAGATTGTTGCGCCATCCCCAAGGTGAAAGAAATCTGACCAACATACTGCATTTGACGGAGCTGATCCATAGTGCTGCCTTTGAGAACAACCTGGGGCCCAACGGGGTGCTCAACTGGATTAAGGCCCAGAGAAGCACAGAAGAAGAAAATGAAGAACTGGAACTACGGCTCGAACGCGATGATGCCGCTGTCCAAATCCTGACCGTATTCCGCAGCAAGGGGCTACAATACCCGATTGTTTTTTGCCCATTCATGTGGCAGGCAGAGCCGGCCTCCCGCAGCGCGAACATTGTATTTCATATGGATGACAACCTGTATCTCGATATCGGCACGGAACAGCGCCTACGGACCCACCAAGACCGTGCGGTGCGGGAGAACTTGGCCGAACTTGTTCGCCTGCTATATGTCGCTCTCACCCGGGCCCAGAACCGCTGCTATCTCACTTTCGGCCGTATCGGCAAAGCTACCGCGCTTGATTATATCCTCACCGGTGGTGAAAAACCGTCCGAAGACATCTATACGCATTTGATATCGATCCTCAATAATTTGGATGAGGAAACCTTGCATGCAAACGTACGCCGTGCCAGTCAGCGTTGCTCCGACCACATCCGTGTGACCGAACCGGTGCTTGCCACCCCGCACCATTACAGGCCGCCGGCCGCAGACCGTCGCCCCGCATTGACCTGCCGCGTTTTCGAACGGGGCGGATCTTGGGTCAACGACTGGATGATCGCGAGCTTTTCCAGATTGGTTTCCGAAAAATTCGGCCGCCGGACACCCAACCCAGCGCATCGCTTGAAGGCGGATGAATTTGCCACCGAGCCGACGCATCTACAACCGGCTCCGGCTGACACCTTTTTTACCTTTCCGGGAGGCACCCTGACCGGTTCCTGCATCCATACGATTTTCGAGACGATCAATTTTTCACGGCCGGAAAGCGACCACAACCGCTTGATTATCGACCGCCTGCTCAAGAAATTCGGCCTGGCGGACGCCGGCCGGTCCCACGGTGATATGGTCCATCGAATGATTACCCGCGTCCTGCAAGCCCCGCTATTAAAGAACTCCCCGGAACTAACCTTGGAGCAAATACCGACGGAGCGCAGAATTCCCGAAATGGAGTTCTTTTATCCGCTCAAACGCTTCACTCCGTCCAGCCTTCAGGATGTTCTATCTGACTATACGGACGCCCCAACCCCCGGCCTACCTGACTTCGCAGAGAAAATCGGGCAACTCGATTTCAAGCCGGTCAGTGGGTTCATGCGTGGATTCATCGACCTGGTTTTCAAGTTTGAATACAGATATTACCTGCTTGATTGGAAAACGAACCATCTCGGCAATACCTTTGCGGATTATGACGTCTCCCACCTGACCAGAAACATGGTCGCCGCATATTATAATTTACAATATTATATCTATACGGTGGCCTTGCATAAATATCTCGCTAGCCGGGTGGCGGATTATACTTACGACACCCACTTCGGTGGTGTGTTCTATCTTTACATCCGGGGCATTCACCCGGAGCATCCGGGGAGCGGCATATTTTTCGACCGCCCATCGGCTGATCTGGTTAAAGCCCTGAGTAATTTATTTGGCCTGTAAGTTATGGAAGATTACCCCATTCGCCATCTTCACACCCTAAACCTGCTGCAGGATATCGACCTGCATTTTGCCGATCTGATGATGGCCTTGGCCGGCGGAGCGGCCTGTCCTGAACTGGCGCTGGCAGCCAGCCTGGTGAGCAATACCACCGCGGGTGAGAAGCATATCTGTCTAGGCCTTGAAGCCGGCGCCTCACGGCCCCTGGCAACCCTTTTTGGAGAACTTCCCGAAAATGCGGCGTCCCTGCTCCAGGGTTTCCGGACTCCGACGGCCGGAACCTGGTCCGCCAAACTGAAAGCCTGCCCGGTTGTGGGTGCCCCCGGTGAGTATCGTCCCCTGGTGCTGGACGGACAAAACCGCCTGTATCTTTACCGCTACTGGGCCTACGAGCAACAACTGGCCACCGAAATCAAGAGCCGGATCAGAGCCGACCGTCCCCCCGTTGATACCGGTATCCTGCGGGCCGGCCTCGCACGCTATTTCCCCCCATCCAGGGAGCATCCGGACTGGCAAAAAATTGCAGCCTTTGCAGCCGTAACCGGTCACTTGACCGTCATCTCCGGAGGACCGGGCACCGGCAAAACCCACACGGTCACCAACATTCTGGCCCTGCTGCTCGACCTGGATGCAGACCTGCAGGTCGCAGTCTGCGCCCCAACCGGCAAAGCCGCAGCCCGCATCCAGGAATCGATCAAAAAGGCCAAGCGAGCATTGGACTGTTCGTCACAGCTGTTATTGAAAATACCGGAAGAGGCCACAACCATTCATCGCCTGCTGGGTGTCCGCCGGGACTCGCCCTACTTCTATCACGATCGGCATAACCAGCTGCCCATAGATGTTCTTATTGTAGACGAAGCCTCGATGGTATCCTTGGCCCTGATGACAAAGCTGCTCCAGGCCACAGCAGCAGAATGCCGGGTCATCCTGCTGGGGGACCGGAACCAGCTCGCCTCGGTAGAAGCCGGGGCTGTCCTGGGGGATCTATGTGACGCCGCCGCTACGGAGTGTTTTTCAGAGGTATTCGGCCAGCAATACGCCGCAGTGGCGGTCGATGACCTGATTCCGGGCTGCACCGCCGGCCAGGCCGGCCTGTCCGACTGTGCCGTAGAACTAAATTTCAGCTATCGCTTTGATGCCTCTTCGGCCATCGGGGCCGTCAGCCGCGCAGTGAACCACGGCGATGCCGGGAACGCCCTGACAATTATAGATCGAGACACCAGTGGAACCCTTTCTCGCAGGTCACTGCCGGAACCAGGGGAACTGGAAGATTGCCTGGCGACCCTAGTCGATACCGGTTATAGCGGCCCCAGTGCGGCTCCCGATCTGCAAACCGCCTTCCGGGTTCTGGACACCTTCCGAATTCTCTGCTCGCACCGGCGGGGCCCGTATGGTGTTGCGGGCATTAATCGCCTGGTGGAGGGTGTCCTGCACAAAAAAGGGTTGATTGATCCTTCCGGACCTTACTACCGCGGCCGCCCGATCATGGTCCAGCGCAATGATTACATCCTCGGTTTGTACAACGGTGATGTCGGTGTTGTGTGGCCGGACGCCAACGGCGAAAATCGGGTCTGGTTTCCAGATCGGACAGGTGGTTTACGCGCCTTATCGACGAACCGGCTCCCGCCTCACGAAACCGTCTATGCCATGACGATTCATAAATCCCAGGGATCGGAATTCGACCGGATTCTGATGATTCTGCCAGATGTGGCCTCCCCGATTTTTACACGCGAACTGGTCTATACCGGCCTCACGCGCGCGCGGCAGTCAATCGACATCTGGGCCGCAGCGGGTATTTTCGAATCAGCAGTACAGGCCCGGGTTGAACGGCGCTCCGGTCTACGGGATGCCCTGTTGGACCTGACATTGAGATAGGACGGAAGCCACCGGGCGACCAGTGAAGGGGATGAGCAAAAAACCAAGTCAAATGACATGGTATTGAAAACCCTAAAAACACTTCTGGCGGCCGGCTTCCGTAAAAAACACCGGTTCGTCCTTGCCCGGGGCTGCCCTGTATCAGTGGGTGATCATGTCCACGACCTATCTATCATGGCCAAATTCAAGCGTGGGCAAATTCAAGCACTTTAATTGTGACCATAGTCCGGTGTTTTCCGTGAACCTGGCCGACTGGGCCATGCGGATTAAACGGTTCGGCAACCGCTGGTTTCATCCGTTTTAACGCCATTCACCCTCCCTGGAACGTGCTAATCGTGGAGAATTCAAGTCGGTAGACGGGGCCACTTTCCGCCTGATCGGAAACTTGTAATGCAACCCGGGTACCCCGGAAACCGAGTACAGTGGTCGGCGTTTTGATTTGCGTGGCCGCTTGGGATCGCGGCGTAGTCAGTCTGGTCCTGATACGACCCAATAAGATCCAAACGCCTGTTTCGTTTATTAATTCAAAAATAAGTCTTAGGCTGACACCCGCCCAGGCTATGTACGCCGACTTAGTTGATAGTGATTGGATTGGCAGACAAACTGCCAGGAATTGAGTTGAACAAATGCCGCAAAAATGTAAATCTTGGGTTCCCGGGACGGGTTCGTCGGGCATAGGAAATGATGATGAATACACCCACCTCCAAGGTCGGAAGACTGGTCATTATAGTCCTGCTGGTTTGCTTACCGGGCTGCACAACCGTGGCACCTCTGGTGGTATCCGGGGTAGGCTCCGGAGCGACCTACTCTTTCTTCAGCACAGCTTATAAGACAGAGACATACCCGCTCAAGAACGTCTACCGCGCCTGTCTCCAGGCCTTGCGGACCATGGCCATAAAAGTGCATACAGTCGAGCGAAAAGGTGAGGCGTTTATGGTTAAGGGGCTGGCCGGGAAACGCAAGGTCGTCCTCGAATTGGAAACTGTAACCCCGGTCACAACCAACGTTACCATTGGCGTTTACAAAAACGTTATCTTCAAGGACAAGGCCACCGCCGAAGAGATCATCCATCAAATGGCCCTGGCCCTGAAACGGATTGCATCACGTGATTTAAAACGCAAAGCCACGTTGGTCGTCTCCGGGGCTCCCCCGCAGGCGACTGTACGGATCTTAAATATTAAGCCGCGGTTTTACCAGGGGATGGTGTTAAACCCGGGCGCTTATGACTTACAGATACGTGCTAAACATTATAAACACAGCCGAATCTTGACGACTTTACGGGCCGGGCAGGACAAAATCGTGACGATTTCGCTGCAGAAGGCTAAAAAAAATAGAAAATAATACACAGGTCGGGCATGCTTGCCGTCATAGGGCCCCGGCGCGCAGTTTTTCCTGTCTGGCCATCCAATATGGGACTTGAATTTCATTCTGTAAGGGGGTATGAAAGAATCCTCTGGGATGATTGTCACCAACCTGACCGCTATACAGCAATTTAAAATTTGTAGACGCATTGGCCCGCTGGTGTAGCTGTAATTTCGTTTGGCGCGGTGAAGGTGTCTAGCCTTTTGGATGCGGCATACATGGATAGAAAAAAAATACTTGTCATCGACGACCAGCGCAGCCAGCTGCGTTTGATTAAACGCTTGTTGAACAGAATGGGCCACACAGCGGTAACGGTAGACAGCGCCGAAGAGGCCGGTCTTATCCTCCGGTGGGAGCAGGACTTTGCCATGATCATTACCGATCTAAAAATGCCCTGGTTGGACGGATTGCAGTTCTGCAAAGAAGCGAAACGGGTCCACCCCAATCTCAAGATATACGCTATTTCCGGTTTCTTGGGCGGCTATGACCCGAACGAAATAGAAGCGGCCGGATTCGATGGCGTATACCAAAAGCCCATCAAGGAAGCCGTGCTGCTCGATATTCTGGCGGCCTATCAGGCCACAGTAAAGGAATAACCTCCTTTGGGCCCCTTAACTCCCGACCCGCCAGGCCCCCACCCGACCGGTAGATCATAGACGATTCCCCCTGCAAAAAAGCACATCACGGCCGTTGCCTAATTGGTCAAGTTTCCATTCAGGATCTCAAGATCTCAGTCTGTCAAACGATCGTTGGGTTTTAAATTTTTGCCGGACCCCTCTCACCAGTTAAGGTCCTCGATGCTAACAAAAGCTGACCCCTTTACACTCAATTAAATTAACCCATTTAGTGCGCGTCTGTTTGCAAGATCGAATCTGATCAAAATCGGAGGTCAGCATAATATTATCGATGGG
>Ga0126335_1000307_pt1 | contig 22826 bp, 8 predicted proteins | sample OlaspJWI45metaG_FD_108409 | JGI IMG/M metagenome (GOLD analysis project Ga0126335, IMG submission 108409) | Marine gutless worms symbiont microbial communities from Oahu, Hawaii - Olavius sp. 1 OAHU.JWI-45 metaG | ecosystem: Host-associated > Annelida > Digestive system > Unclassified | place... | reverse complement strand
CAGAAGACAGGAGGTGGGGAAACCCAGCCTGAACGCAGCACAGCCCTATGCTAAGGCAGAAGGCAGAGTGTTTCTTCTGGTACCGGCCTACCCGGGTTGTCCCGGAACAAAGGCCGTTAAACACTTGTTGTTGTATGTTAGTGTTATCTTTGGGCTATTACTACTGTTATTGTGGGATTAGGAATGGCATTTGGTGAAATTTCTCTAAGTTTAACCCTTACTAATTGTCACATATGAGCTTTCACACAGTGCCTTTGATCTCAATCTCAGCTGTCGGTGGTCAGGCTTTCTCACTGGAATGGTCTGTCTGAAGACATGCAAACTTGTTGCCATAGACGAGCATTTCTACTGAATCTAGTTATTCATTATGCATTCTCTTAAAAACTGCTGAGTGGGTGAGTTCTGTGGTGTGTTTGACATGACAGCATTCTGATCTGATCTGACGGTGTGGTGTCTTTCTGAACTACAGTTTTGTAATTGTGTACCAAGTCCTCTTGCTATTGCCACGTTCATCAGTATGTTCTACATTCTAATAATATTTGTGATGATAATGATAATGTTAAACTGCTGCTGATGGTGTAGAGTTTGAAGATGATGCGGACAGTGGCTCAAGCTCTGGCATAGATGAGTACGAGTCTGAGGATGAGCTCGGAGACATGTTCTGCTCACCACGTTCACAAAAACACAAGAAACCTCAACAGCCGACAAAGACATCACCTGGCGCTAGCAAGCTCCACAGCACGGCAGCTGTGAGTTCCAAGCCTCGGCCACCCGCCAAGCCTACCACTGCCGGTAGGGCAAAACCTCCCATAGCTAACAAGCCGGCGAAGCATTCATCGTCCACGACAGCTAATGTGAAGCACGTCTCAGCAACACAATCTGAGAACATTGGCAGTTTCCTGGGAATGAAGGAATACATGGATGCCATGGATAGGGAGCTCGCCAGGACGAATGTGGGAAAGAGTTTTGTCCGAGATGGAGATGATGAGGTCGGATCTTTATGCATTATCTGTGTCACTTTTACTTCATCTTTGTTAGTTACTAAAAGTTACAGCAGTTTTGCAGTGTATGCGGTGCACACTCAAAGCTCTTGATGAAAATATTTGTGATAAAGATGCGTGGCTATTGTAAACAGAACTATTAGAGCTCTTTGTCCATTCACTCGATTACGATGACTCTGTCATTGTTATATGATAAACGTGGCTAAACTCAGTGGTGGCCACAGTTCCGCTAACTGCTAATTTTTTTCATTAGTGGATTAGTGGTTTTGCTAACTTTAAAACCATTAGTGGACCTATTAGCTTCCACTTCCAGTTCTGCTAACCTTAAGTCAGCTAACAAGCCAAAATGAATGGATTAGTTTAACTTATTTTATTAGAGAAATTAGAATAGAAAAACTGAACCAATAAAGAGTAAGAATTACAAAAGTTTCGATTATTTTGACAATCATAACTGCGATCTTGGAATGCTCTACCTTGTTGGAAAGCTGTTTTTGTAAGCTAAAACATATAAATTTTTTTAGCTTTATGTGTCTATTTTAATGGTTTTATAGCAAAAAATAACGAAACTTGAAGATAAACTCGTAAGTTAGCAGTTAGCTAATTGCTCTAGCGGTTTAACTTTGAAGTTAGCAGATTATAGGTTATCCAAGCTAACTTTTCAGTAAGCTGTGCCCACCACTGGCTGAACTGTGTCAGAGACAGAATAACAGAAAAGATATAGTCACAGTTTTGATGCTTGACTGTGGTGAGACATTGCCTCTGTCTGTTTGCAGTAAGAAATGTTTAACAGTAGGTTTCTGCTTGGTTGTCACAATAGCTTAGCAGCTTCATCATTGTGTGACAGTGTTTTATGTGCTGGTTTCGCTAACGTATTAGTACGTGAGCAAATTTACATTTGTTTAGCAGTACTTACAGCCCAAACTGTCACAGAGTCACTGTGCCAGTATCTCATAAGCTCTGCAGAGTAGCACAGTCTTCAAGAACACACAGAACTGAGTCAATGTCACGACCTGACAGCAGTAGTGAGTTCCACAGGGTTAGTGGACCAGAAACAGTGAAACAGCTTCTGGAACGAGGTCACACTTTGCATTGTGATGTACATGATGCTTTATTATTCATTGTATGATTGCTGTGTTGACAGAAAATTGATGCTGAACGACCAAGGCCTCCGCCACGACATAAGAAACAGTCACCATCAGCAAGATCGTCAGCACAGTCACGTGATACCGTCAGAGGCCCCGGCATGGTGGGTAGTGCTGGCAGTGGTGATGGTAGAGCTGTTCTGGCTGATATTGACGATGAAGATGACGACTTTAAACCTGTCAACATTGATATGAACGCCGTCAAGAACCTTCTGCATTCCTATGAGGCTCAACAAGGCAACGCTGGACCTACGTCTAATATCCTCAGTGCAGTGGGCGTACGTCTACCCCCACCTTCACCACCCAATGATGACGACTTAGACTAGCCTGTCTGTCTGGGCTCGACGGTTGTAATACAAGTTTGTTTTATGTCTTGGTCAGATGTCCTAAAGGTGACTCGAGTCGGTTTTTGTAGTTATGCATGTTCTCGTGTTGGTCGAGGCAAGTTTCATGCCTCAGTGCCTAGAGATACGTGTTGAAGGAATTATGCATTTGGGTTGTGCTGTGTATAGTTTTGTCTGTGATTCTGTGATAACAGTTTGGAGTTGATAAAGAACGTCGTCGTGTGCTATAGATACACCATGCACATCGTATTGAGACAACGCCATTGGTTGATTGAGTGTGTGTACACGATATTTAAATGCATTTTGGTTTGTGTTTCTGTTGCAGATGCGTGCATTGTTGTGTTTGCTTGTCTGTGGTGGTCAGTACAGTGCAGTCAGTTGATGGCAAAGGCTCGTCTCTGAATTGACATTGACTGTTAGTTGATCCCCACTAATGCAGTAAGGCGTCGGTGTCAGAGTCTGTATGTCTAGTGTAACTACTGTCAGCAAGTTAATTCTGTGAGCATGTGATGAGTCTGAGTGACATTTCACACTGATTGTAGCCATATGTAGCATTGACTGTGCCGGTCTAGAAGCTGTTGGCATCCAAGCTCTTGTCTACTTTGCTTACATGCTCTGTTGAGTGGTAAGCTCTACTGTAATGTAATGTATTTCATAGCTGGCCCAGGCAGGCCAGGCCACACATGTTGGCTCAGCTAAGCAGATTTCATTCTTCTGCTGACTGTAGTCTCTTCAGTGCTGTGTTTATACAGATTTCTGTAGAATATCTTCAACTGTGTGTCATAGACGTCAGCGACGACCATGAGAAGGTCGTTTTTCAATGAAGTGTTACATAGCTTTATAGTTTGCTGTTAATAGTACAATTACTGAAGCATTTCATGCTGTATTCACTGTAGTTATGCTGTCCATTTTATGTGATTGTCCAGCTGTGTTGTGTGTTAGTTTGAGTTATGTCGACCGCCATACTGTGCGTCTGGAACAAAGTACCTTTATGTATACATTTTCATAATTCTGGCAAACAATGTCAGATTCTGTTAGGATGTGTTGAGAGTTGCCATTTCTGTTCAATATTGATCTAGGATGCAGCATACTAGTACTAGTAGTTGTGTAGTTGCATGCTGCCAATGTTGCAGTGCACATGATTCATTTTGTGCTTTTTAGTTGATACTAATTTGATGGCTGATACGTCAGACTGGTTGTGCTTTGCAGTGAGGAAACACTCACAGTACTATATATAAGCTTTGTCTCATGCTACAAGTGCCTGCCTGCTGCTGTGTGCAGTGAGTTCTATTGAGGCTCTATGTTTGTGTCTGCTCTCTGACGTGGCCTACTACAGACTGTTTCAACAAGAAATACACACTTTTCTTGAAGCACAATTTTTGACAGTGTCTACAGACCTGTACATATCGCGGTGTGTAATATGTAATATCTATGCAGTATTTTTTGTCATTATTAGACCCTGTGTGGGTTCTGGGGCTTAGAATAGACCCACTCCGTCTCCTGGCCGGATGTCGTAAAAGACGACTAAACCAGGCACCCCTCAACCTCTGCGGCCTCATCTGATTACTGATGACGGTCTGGAGTAAAAGAGGGTACATTGACACAGCTGCTCTAGTTCATATTGTAACACAGTGGAGTGGTTCTGGTGGGACTGAAGCCTATCTCAGTGGCCAACTGGCTTCCTTCAGTGCTTTGACGCTGTTGGTTGCGTCATCTGGCCTGTAAAAATTGTCCCGGAAATGACCTATAAAGTGTCGAGTGGTACGTTAAACCTCTGCTCACTCACTCATTCTTTCGTGATAAAGTTAATTCTGCGTTGTTGGCTGATAGTCAGACCCTTTCATATTTCAGACTGGCTGAAGAGCAGCTAAGTTGGGATGCTCACTGGCAGTGCAGACAGTCATATTAGTGAGAGTTTTGTTTTCTTGTGTGAGTGATTGATGTTTGTCGTTAGCAGATACCGTAAACCATCAACAGATAGACTTCATCACCGTGATGTAGGCCCATTGACAAAACTGCAGCTAATTGTCGCTATTAGATACAAGCTGCCCAATGGGTGTCACCTTAGCAGTTAGAGCAGATAAGATTCTTATTTATCGATTTTGTTTAAAATGTGACATTCAGTACCAGTGGAAGGTGAGGTGCTGTGGTAGATATATCAGCGTTTTAAATGGTGCCATTTTTAGTCACGTTGTGTGTGTGATCGTCAGCCTGCTGCTTGCATGCATTACTTTGTGAACATGTTGTATGTGGTGATAATGAGTTCGAGTTTTAAGTGTGTTTTTGTTTGTGTAATGTCATGTTTCAGTCAGTCTACATTGAGTACCTTTCTCAGTTGTGTAGCATGTGCAGTGTCATTGTGTATTCTGCCAAACCAGTGTTGACCTGTCTTCTATTGGTACCCTGTGTCTCAGTAGTAAGGCTGTGTGTGTAAATGTTTGTGTTACATATGTTGGTGTTCTGGGTGTCTTTTGGCAGCCGTGAAAGGTGTCAGCGTCAATTTCTCGCTTGGCTTCATCAAAGTTGATCAAACAGACAACATGAAACGCATTGCCTGATGCCCGGAAAATTACGTCAGTAGAAAATTACGTCACAGACTGACGTAATTTTCCAAACACCCATTAAAAGAAACAAACTTTATCATTGCAGACGGATTCTGTTATATAGAAATCCCTTCATTACTTCTCTCGTTACTTAGGCCTGTTGAAGACTAATTATGCCGACAAGACGGAGCTGATGTGGTGCTCGTCCATTGGTAAGCTGTTGCTGCTCGTTCTCTGTTGCTGGTTCACTCGTTTGTCCTGTCAACGCCGTTCATGACCTGGGTGTATTTATCGACAATGATCTTGCTGCGGCCACTCATGTTCAACGAACTATGTCATGCTGATTTGCTACACTTCGCCACCTGTCACCTTCGTCGATACGTCACCGACGACTGCTTCCGTTCCCTGGTGGTGTCGCTTGTGCACGACTACGGTAACTTAGTCCTGGTCGGGCTTCCAGCGGCGCTTCCAGTCTGTTATTAACGCTGCGGCACGTCTGGTGTTCCGACTAGGTCGCTACGATCATGTCTCGGACGCTTTTGCAACTCTGCATTGGCTGCGTCTAACACAACGTGTCGACTTCAAGGTGGCTGTCATTTCGTTTCCTGTGCTGAATGGTCTCGCACCACCATACCTGAACAATCTTGTTTGTGTCGCCGACCTGCCTGGTCGTCGCCGACTTCGCTCGTCATCATCACATCAATTTTTTGTTATTTCAAAAACACAATGTCAGAATTAAAATCAGTGCTCGAAATGACCACCGCCCGCCCTGACACAAGCTGAAAGACGGCGACGCTACTGACGCACAGCTGCAGCAATGGTGACGTGACGCAGCTTGGCTCACTCGGTTCTGATTCTGATGCGATGTTTGAGGTCGTCGAGATCAGTGATGCGTGTTTTATACACTTTAATTCTCTTGCAGTATGCTCCGAATTTAAATCTGGCGAATTTGGAGGCCACAGTAGCGGCGAAATGAAATTTGGCGTTTTTTTCAGGAACTCCACCGTAGAAGCAACTTACGTCATCATTACTTGTGTTGTGCAAGTAATGATGGTACAATTTATAATTTTTCGGTTACCTTAAATGTTAAGATGAATTGTGCCAGAAATTAGGAAAATTTGTTGAACTTTGTCAAAGCTATGGTTAAAATACTAGCGGTTCCATTTTTTTCTGGACACCGTGTAGTAGTAGACTGGAACATATTTGCATCGAGAGACAGGTGTAACTGCTCAAACTAGTTAATGTACTTTGCATTTCTGCTACCTTGATTTTGGCCCCATGATTTTGTTACTCGACTTTGACCGAAATATCTTGAAGATGTTCAGTGCCAATGTACGGAGCATTAAATTTGCAGGTTAAATCAAGGCATCAAGCAAGGAGAGACGGAGACGTTTTTGTTCCTTTGACCTTGGTCGGATGACCATGATACATGAATTTTATTTGTAGTTTGTGCAGATGTACCGGCGCAGCAAAATTGAACTTTCTAAGTCCAGGCTTTCGAAAGTTATCGTCTGACAAACATGCTGGCCGAATATGATCAGTGCACACATCAACTTGCCACAGAACTGCCAGTAAAGCTACAGTGTCTGTAGCACCATAACAAACCTGCGTCTTGCAATTAATTTTATCCCACAGTCACTTCGAAGCGTTGTACAGTTATCTCCTGCTTAGTCTGGTTCGTGTAGTGTGTTTTAATTGCATTTGCTAAGTAGCGCCACCCTGCAAGTTGTAAATGTAAATACAGTAATGACGGACTGTCGTAGTGTTGTCGTTTGCACGGTGTGTGGTAATTTCAACAAGGCGGGCAACGCGCGATCAATTGTTGCCCATCTTTTGTTGTGAACGACGTCTGTTAGATTAGCTGCAGCCATCCTCAGTCTCTGATAGCAATGATGTTGTCACTACCACTACAGCCAGACACTATCACTACACAGCCAGCTTTGTGTGCTTTAAGTTACTGCTGTTGCTAATACCAGTCCTACTTTGCTACTTTAGAGGCGCTCCTTACCACCCTAAACAGTGACGCAAATTCTCGCCGTCCACTGTCCCCGCTCGCAGGGAGGGGACGAACATCGAGTTTATTTCGACCGTAGTCAGAACAACGTACACTACAATAAATAACTATTGTTTACTCCAGTCAGTCTAGTATGTTTGTGTTTGCAGCCACTAAAACTGCTAAATTCAAATGACTAAAATTGAATGCAACTAATTGCTAAGTGATAATTTGTTTCGTTTCTACCTTTTTAGGAATTGCAGGTAAAACTTGCAGCCCCCTAAAATCTGCTGCCCTGGTCGACTGCCTAGTGCGCCTAAAGTACAGGCGCCACTGTCTGTGGGTGGTCAAACTACAGTGTAGTTTACGAGTGATTGGCATGTCGGAACGGACAATGACGGATGACTGGCACAGCTGACTGACAGACTGTGAATCGTCCCACGCTGTCGAGTGACGCCGTATAAAGTTGGTCGGTCGTCGTCTTGTTGCAAACAAGTCACTCGCACTGGACGACTGCAACTCACTTCATCAACGCTGCAGTGATATGGCTGTCACGTAAGTCATTCAATGCACTCTTTGTTGTTTTTGTAATGGCAACTATGAAAAAAGTAAAATGGACAGAAATAATTCGAAGCTACTTCTCGCTACTTGCGTGAAACAAGCTCACTGCATAGCTATACTGCTAGCAGGTATTGTTTTTGGAGGCGTCTGTCTGTTTGTGCGTCTGTCCGCAGAGAATCTCTAAAACTGCTGATCAGAAATTGATGTAACTTGGCAGGAATATGTCCCATAGTAAACGCTAAATGTGCTCGAAAATTGGTGACATTTGACCTTTGACCTTGAGAGTTATTTTCGTATTTTTTCATTTACCATACCTACCTCGTCCACCGTTAACAGTTTTCACCTAGCAACTTTATTTTAGGCGTAAAGGTACATTGTCAGAGTATATAAATCACCTTCGAGGTTTAAGGTCATAGGGTTAATATCGATGTCACAGCAGCACAAAAGCGGCCATGCACGCGCAGTTATGTGCTCCCATCGGACACAGTTTAATTAGCTTTTTTATTTAATAAACCAAGACTTCATTGAGAGTCGTACGCCATATGCCGAGACGCATGATACATACTGCTTCGAAACTGAGTCTCAACATTACGTAACCTTTAACGATACATTATGCCTGCTGTCGCCATCAAGTTGCAACAATCGCCACTTTGATCACGATGCATCGTAAATGATTGTCAAATGAACGTTTTGTCGAAAATGCTGCGCATATACGGCAGCATTAAGTACACTCAGATAGAGCCTAGTAGATCTACAGTATATAACGAAAATACATATATCTTTGTTCCTTTCGACTTTTATTCGGTTCACGTGTCCAAAAGAGGTACGCAATAGAACTGTCGTTTTGAGGAGGTGCTCAGAGGTAGACCTTTGGCCATGTTGGGGAAGGATTGTAAAAACAGAATGTTTTTTTAATTTTTAAATCTTTTTTCGTTATAATAGATCTACTAGGCTCTATTTGAGTGTACTTAATGTTGCCGCATACGCGCAGGTGTAGACATCAGCACGTTCCTGTGTCCCAAGTTCTCATTTCTGTTTCGCTGTTGCTGCTACTGCTGAACTTCAGCACCACCAGTGCTACAGATGTGAGCGTCCTTACTGGACCGCCAGAACGTCCTGCTGACTTCAAGAACCCAGAAGCTCTACGAGAATATCTCAAAGCTCTGAATGACTATTTCTCTCTTGTTGGCAGACCGAGGTCTATGTTCTAGTATTGTTTCGCTTAGTCTGTCGGCTCTCTTGTTTCAAGCAAGTTTCCGTAATCATTTGGAAAATGTCCCAAATATGTTGACAAGTATACAGATTAAACTGAAGAGCTTTGTCACTAACTTGGCCTAGACAATAATGCATTTTAACCTTGTTGTTGTTCACATTTAGGTTTGGCCGTAAAAGATCAGCAACGACGAGTGGATCTGGCTTGTGTTGTATTGCGCGATCAGACGTTGACGGTAATTAGTTTCAAGATTTCAATATCTAAGCCGACGTTAGGCACTTTGCTCAGTCAGTTAGCGAAGCAATCGGTCAGATACTTCAACGTGGGCTACACATCGAGCTTGTTCCGAGGTGCAAGTTGGTTACACCGAGCTCACGCCCGACTGTTGCCCGAACATTCAACACACTTATCCGATTGTAATTTTCTTACATGCATGCTATATAAGAACACATATTAGGTTTTTTCTTCTTCCATAATACACGAACATTCATTCGTTCACGTACTGATTTAACATTTTATTTTCATGCCGATTTGCATTTTACTGTACTCATTTCATTTGTTACAATTGCGTTCTGTCAATTGTTTTAATAAAGATATATCTATCTATATATTTACTTCGGCTGGGGGCTGCTCGTCAAAAATGTCTACTGCAGGTGTAATGCTATTAGGTTGCTAGGGCTTTCATCAGAAGAGGCTGAATTTTTGTCTCCATCCTATTCGATGACATAATGAACTTGAACAAGTTCTTCTTGGATTTTCGATGCGCGTCTAACGCTATTGCTATCGCAATTCCGTCTGTCTGTCTGTCTGTCTGTCACATTGGTGGACCACGCCAAAACGGTTCAAAACCTTGCACCACATGGTACACTGACACTTGAGGACTGTTGTGGTACCGAGTGTGACGTTACGGTACCCTAGTCTTGGTACCAAGTATGAACTGAATTCAGGTAAGGATACCATAAAGTCTCACTCTGGATTCATGGTTGGGTACCATAAGGTCCTACTTCTGGGTTCAACCTAGGGCACCATAACGTCAAGTGTTGGTATGAATTCAGAGAAAGGTACCATGAAAATACAGTTTGTGTCTACGATAGGGGTTTCGACTATGGCCCGGATGTGATTGACCAAGAAGACGCGCGCCATCTCAGCGATAGCTGAGCTCTTATCTTGCTAAAAGACGTTATTACTGTAGCCCACAGGTAACTGTTTTCCGTGTTGTTTGGCTGTAGACTCGGTTACGTACAGTCGAAGATGCTGACACGAGGATTGTGTGGTGTACAAACAGTTTTCGTATTGTCAATTAACCCACAGATGTCGGTTTCGCTGTACAGACGTCAGCGTAGACGACGCAGTCTATGACAATATTACGACGCTGCATGACATGAAAAGCATTTGACTGTCAGTGCATGATAGGCAGCCGTGAAACAAACATTACTCAAACATGTATTTTGTTTCCGTATTCCATAATGTGGCACTCGCAACAATCCCGGCCTCGTCCAAGAGTTGCGCAGAACAGTTTCCAACGTGACACCGTTTGCCATTTTCTCACAGCAGTGTATAGGGGAGCGCCGTGACCAGCAGACGATTGGGTGCTTTTGTTCGTGTGACCCTGACTTTGACCTGATGACCTTAATATACAAACGTAAGCTGCAGCCTACTGCCGGAAGGTGTACCTGAATGCCACCTAGAGGCCAAAGTAATTTGGTGAAGGCTGCATCGAATCCCCTCCCCATACACCGCGCACATCGGTAACAACAGTCTGCATCTCATGCATTCGATGAAGCCTAATAATGAGCTTCCTAAGTCAAGGCCAGGGGTCAAGACCTTCGAAAGTTGTCGTGTTGTATACATTCACACGTAGGCCTACTTAATTTTACACAAAGCGACGCCTGCAACATTATACACCACGACGTCGCCGTAGAGACTGTGTTGTGTCAAGACATGCACGAAGGTCAGACGTTAGTCATACTGCAGTCACACGGAGCGAGTGAATGTCGTCGGCATGATGATGACAATGATGACATTCAGTCGTCATTGCTGAGTCTTAGCCAGCGGCGGATGCTCCAGCAACTGTCAGTAGCCGGCGTCGTAGTGGTCTGTGCTACTGACGCCATCCAGTCCTCCATCATGACGTCACGTATCCACGACACGTAGCTCGAGACGCGTGTGAACACTCCAGGTACGTTACCTGGGCGCGAGGCGCTTGTGAATGACGCCACGCCCACCTGGATCCACTCACGGCCGTTGTGACAAGCCAGCGGACCGCCACTGTCACCCTATTACACACAGGTGTCAAACAGTGTGACAGTGTTTCACTGCCACGATGTCAGAGAGTGTTACACGCCCACCTGGATCCACTCACGGCCGTTGTGACAGGCCAGTGGACCGCCACTGTCACACAGGTCTCGTCATCAGCAGTACGATTTGTTGTGGGCAAGCTAGGAGCAGTGTTGGGTTTCAAACCGAAACCAAAGATTTGTGATTTTGATTTGAAATCACGTCGAAATGCACACAGTGTCACACACAGGTGTCACAATGTGTCACACTGTCACTGTCACAGTGTCACATGACTAGTCGTACACGTCGGCAGACTATATCACCACAAGAAATATATATATATATATTTCTTGTGGTGATATAGTCTGCCGACGTGTACGACTAGTCATGTGACACTGTGACAGTGACAGTGTGACACATTGTGACACCTGTGTGTGACACTGTGTGCATTTCGACGTGATTTCAAATCAAAATCACAAATCTTTGGTTTCGGTTTGAAACCCAACACTGCTCCTAGCTTGCCCACAACAAATCGTACTGCTGATGACGAGACCTGTGTGACAGTGGCGGTCCACTGGCCTGTCACAACGGCCGTGAGTGGATCCAGGTGGGCGTGTAACACTCTCTGACATCGTGGCAGTGAAACACTGTCACACTGTTTGACACCTGTGTGTAATAGGGTGACAGTGGCGGTCCGCTGGCTTGTCACAACGGCCGTGAGTGGATCCAGGTGGGCGTGGCGTCATTCACAAGCGCCTCGCGCCCAGGTAACGTACCTGGAGTGTTCACACGCGTCTCGAGCTACGTGTCGTGGATACGTGACGTCATGATGGAGGACTGGATGGCGTCAGTAGCACAGACCACTACGACGCCGGCTACTGACAGTTGCTGGAGCATCCGCCGCTGGCTAAGACTCAGCAATGACGACTGAATGTCATCATTGTCATCATCATGCCGACGACATTCACTCGCTCCGTGTGACTGCAGTATGACTAACGTCTGACCTTCGTGCATGTCTTGACACAACACAGTCTCTACGGCGACGTCGTGGTGTATAATGTTGCAGGCGTCGCTTTGTGTAAAATTAAGTAGGCCTACGTGTGAATGTATACAACACGACAACTTTCGAAGGTCTTGACCCCTGGCCTTGACTTAGGAAGCTCATTATTAGGCTTCATCGAATGCATGAGATGCAGACTGTTGTTACCGATGTGCGCGGTGTATGGGGAGGGGATTCGATGCAGCCTTCACCAAATTACTTTGGCCTCTAGGTGGCATTCAGGTACACCTTCCGGCAGTAGGCTGCAGCTTACGTTTGTATATTAAGGTCATCAGGTCAAAGTCAGGGTCACACGAACAAAAGCACCCAATCGTCTGCTGGTCACGGCGCTCCCCTATACACTGCTGTGAGAAAATGGCAAACGGTGTCACGTTGGAAACTGTTCTGCGCAACTCTTGGACGAGGCCGGGATTGTTGCGAGTGCCACATTATGGAATACGGAAACAAAATACATGTTTGAGTAATGTTTGTTTCACGGCTGCCTATCATGCACTGACAGTCAAATGCTTTTCATGTCATGCAGCGTCGTAATATTGTCATAGACTGCGTCGTCTACGCTGACGTCTGTACAGCGAAACCGACATCTGTGGGTTAATTGACAATACGAAAACTGTTTGTACACCACACAATCCTCGTGTCAGCATCTTCGACTGTACGTAACCGAGTCTACAGCCAAACAACACGGAAAACAGTTACCTGTGGGCTACAGTAATAACGTCTTTTAGCAAGATAAGAGCTCAGCTATCGCTGAGATGGCGCGCGTCTTCTTGGTCAATCACATCCGGGCCATAGTCGAAACCCCTATCGTAGACACAAACTGTATTTTCATGGTACCTTTCTCTGAATTCATACCAACACTTGACGTTATGGTGCCCTAGGTTGAACCCAGAAGTAGGACCTTATGGTACCCAACCATGAATCCAGAGTGAGACTTTATGGTATCCTTACCTGAATTCAGTTCATACTTGGTACCAAGACTAGGGTACCGTAACGTCACACTCGGTACCACAACAGTCCTCAAGTGTCAGTGTACCATGTGGTGCAAGGTTTTGAACCGTTTTGGCGTGGTCCACCAATGTGACAGACAGACAGACAGACAGACGGAATTGCGATAGCAATAGCGTTAGACGCGCATCGAAAATCCAAGAAGAACTTGTTCAAGTTCATTATGTCATCGAATAGGATGGAGACAAAAATTCAGCCTCTTCTGATGAAAGCCCTAGCAACCTAATAGCATTACACCTGCAGTAGACATTTTTGACGAGCAGCCCCCAGCCGAAGTAAATATATAGATAGATATATCTTTATTAAAACAATTGACAGAACGCAATTGTAACAAATGAAATGAGTACAGTAAAATGCAAATCGGCATGAAAATAAAATGTTAAATCAGTACGTGAACGAATGAATGTTCGTGTATTATGGAAGAAGAAAAAACCTAATATGTGTTCTTATATAGCATGCATGTAAGAAAATTACAATCGGATAAGTGTGTTGAATGTTCGGGCAACAGTCGGGCGTGAGCTCGGTGTAACCAACTTGCACCTCGGAACAAGCTCGATGTGTAGCCCACGTTGAAGTATCTGACCGATTGCTTCGCTAACTGACTGAGCAAAGTGCCTAACGTCGGCTTAGATATTGAAATCTTGAAACTAATTACCGTCAACGTCTGATCGCGCAATACAACACAAGCCAGATCCACTCGTCGTTGCTGATCTTTTACGGCCAAACCTAAATGTGAACAACAACAAGGTTAAAATGCATTATTGTCTAGGCCAAGTTAGTGACAAAGCTCTTCAGTTTAATCTGTATACTTGTCAACATATTTGGGACATTTTCCAAATGATTACGGAAACTTGCTTGAAACAAGAGAGCCGACAGACTAAGCGAAACAATACTAGAACATAGACCTCGGTCTGCCAACAAGAGAGAAATAGTCATTCAGAGCTTTGAGATATTCTCGTAGAGCTTCTGGGTTCTTGAAGTCAGCAGGACGTTCTGGCGGTCCAGTAAGGACGCTCACATCTGTAGCACTGGTGGTGCTGAAGTTCAGCAGTAGCAGCAACAGCGAAACAGAAATGAGAACTTGGGACACAGGAACGTGCTGATGTCTACACCTGCGCGTATGCGGCAACATTAAGTACACTCAAATAGAGCCTAGTAGATCTATTATAACGAAAAAAGATTTAAAAATTAAAAAAACATTCTGTTTTTACAATCCTTCCCCAACATGGCCAAAGGTCTACCTCTGAGCACCTCCTCAAAACGACAGTTCTATTGCGTACCTCTTTTGGACACGTGAACCGAATAAAAGTCGAAAGGAACAAAGATATATGTATTTTCGTTATATACTGTAGATCTACTAGGCTCTATCTGAGTGTACTTAATGCTGCCGTATATGCGCAGCATTTTCGACAAAACGTTCATTTGACAATCATTTACGATGCATCGTGATCAAAGTGGCGATTGTTGCAACTTGATGGCGACAGCAGGCATAATGTATCGTTAAAGGTTACGTAATGTTGAGACTCAGTTTCGAAGCAGTATGTATCATGCGTCTCGGCATATGGCGTACGACTCTCAATGAAGTCTTGGTTTATTAAATAAAAAAGCTAATTAAACTGTGTCCGATGGGAGCACATAACTGCGCGTGCATGGCCGCTTTTGTGCTGCTGTGACATCGATATTAACCCTATGACCTTAAACCTCGAAGGTGATTTATATACTCTGACAATGTACCTTTACGCCTAAAATAAAGTTGCTAGGTGAAAACTGTTAACGGTGGACGAGGTAGGTATGGTAAATGAAAAAATACGAAAATAACTCTCAAGGTCAAAGGTCAAATGTCACCAATTTTCGAGCACATTTAGCGTTTACTATGGGACATATTCCTGCCAAGTTACATCAATTTCTGATCAGCAGTTTTAGAGATTCTCTGCGGACAGACGCACAAACAGACAGACGCCTCCAAAAACAATACCTGCTAGCAGTATAGCTATGCAGTGAGCTTGTTTCACGCAAGTAGCGAGAAGTAGCTTCGAATTATTTCTGTCCATTTTACTTTTTTCATAGTTGCCATTACAAAAACAACAAAGAGTGCATTGAATGACTTACGTGACAGCCATATCACTGCAGCGTTGATGAAGTGAGTTGCAGTCGTCCAGTGCGAGTGACTTGTTTGCAACAAGACGACGACCGACCAACTTTATACGGCGTCACTCGACAGCGTGGGACGATTCACAGTCTGTCAGTCAGCTGTGCCAGTCATCCGTCATTGTCCGTTCCGACATGCCAATCACTCGTAAACTACACTGTAGTTTGACCACCCACAGACAGTGGCGCCTGTACTTTAGGCGCACTAGGCAGTCGACCAGGGCAGCAGATTTTAGGGGGCTGCAAGTTTTACCTGCAATTCCTAAAAAGGTAGAAACGAAACAAATTATCACTTAGCAATTAGTTGCATTCAATTTTAGTCATTTGAATTTAGCAGTTTTAGTGGCTGCAAACACAAACATACTAGACTGACTGGAGTAAACAATAGTTATTTATTGTAGTGTACGTTGTTCTGACTACGGTCGAAATAAACTCGATGTTCGTCCCCTCCCTGCGAGCGGGGACAGTGGACGGCGAGAATTTGCGTCACTGTTTAGGGTGGTAAGGAGCGCCTCTAAAGTAGCAAAGTAGGACTGGTATTAGCAACAGCAGTAACTTAAAGCACACAAAGCTGGCTGTGTAGTGATAGTGTCTGGCTGTAGTGGTAGTGACAACATCATTGCTATCAGAGACTGAGGATGGCTGCAGCTAATCTAACAGACGTCGTTCACAACAAAAGATGGGCAACAATTGATCGCGCGTTGCCCGCCTTGTTGAAATTACCACACACCGTGCAAACGACAACACTACGACAGTCCGTCATTACTGTATTTACATTTACAACTTGCAGGGTGGCGCTACTTAGCAAATGCAATTAAAACACACTACACGAACCAGACTAAGCAGGAGATAACTGTACAACGCTTCGAAGTGACTGTGGGATAAAATTAATTGCAAGACGCAGGTTTGTTATGGTGCTACAGACACTGTAGCTTTACTGGCAGTTCTGTGGCAAGTTGATGTGTGCACTGATCATATTCGGCCAGCATGTTTGTCAGACGATAACTTTCGAAAGCCTGGACTTAGAAAGTTCAATTTTGCTGCGCCGGTACATCTGCACAAACTACAAATAAAATTCATGTATCATGGTCATCCGACCAAGGTCAAAGGAACAAAAACGTCTCCGTCTCTCCTTGCTTGATGCCTTGATTTAACCTGCAAATTTAATGCTCCGTACATTGGCACTGAACATCTTCAAGATATTTCGGTCAAAGTCGAGTAACAAAATCATGGGGCCAAAATCAAGGTAGCAGAAATGCAAAGTACATTAACTAGTTTGAGCAGTTACACCTGTCTCTCGATGCAAATATGTTCCAGTCTACTACTACACGGTGTCCAGAAAAAAATGGAACCGCTAGTATTTTAACCATAGCTTTGACAAAGTTCAACAAATTTTCCTAATTTCTGGCACAATTCATCTTAACATTTAAGGTAACCGAAAAATTATAAATTGTACCATCATTACTTGCACAACACAAGTAATGATGACGTAAGTTGCTTCTACGGTGGAGTTCCTGAAAAAAACGCCAAATTTCATTTCGCCGCTACTGTGGCCTCCAAATTCGCCAGATTTAAATTCGGAGCATACTGCAAGAGAATTAAAGTGTATAAAACACGCATCACTGATCTCGACGACCTCAAACATCGCATCAGAATCAGAACCGAGTGAGCCAAGCTGCGTCACGTCACCATTGCTGCAGCTGTGCGTCAGTAGCGTCGCCGTCTTTCAGCTTGTGTCAGGGCGGGCGGTGGTCATTTCGAGCACTGATTTTAATTCTGACATTGTGTTTTTGAAATAACAAAAAATTGATGTGATGATGACGAGCGAAGTCGGCGACGACCAGGCAGGTCGGCGACACAAACAAGATTGTTCAGGTATGGTGGTGCGAGACCATTCAGCACAGGAAACGAAATGACAGCCACCTTGAAGTCGACACGTTGTGTTAGACGCAGCCAATGCAGAGTTGCAAAAGCGTCCGAGACATGATCGTAGCGACCTAGTCGGAACACCAGACGTGCCGCAGCGTTAATAACAGACTGGAAGCGCCGCTGGAAGCCCGACCAGGACTAAGTTACCGTAGTCGTGCACAAGCGACACCACCAGGGAACGGAAGCAGTCGTCGGTGACGTATCGACGAAGGTGACAGGTGGCGAAGTGTAGCAAATCAGCATGACATAGTTCGTTGAACATGAGTGGCCGCAGCAAGATCATTGTCGATAAATACACCCAGGTCATGAACGGCGTTGACAGGACAAACGAGTGAACCAGCAACAGAGAACGAGCAGCAACAGCTTACCAATGGACGAGCACCACATCAGCTCCGTCTTGTCGGCATAATTAGTCTTCAACAGGCCTAAGTAACGAGAGAAGTAATGAAGGGATTTCTATATAACAGAATCCGTCTGCAATGATAAAGTTTGTTTCTTTTAATGGGTGTTTGGAAAATTACGTCAGTCTGTGACGTAATTTTCTACTGACGTAATTTTCCGGGCATCAGGCAATGCGTTTCATGTTGTCTGTTTGATCAACTTTGATGAAGCCAAGCGAGAAATTGACGCTGACACCTTTCACGGCTGCCAAAAGACACCCAGAACACCAACATATGTAACACAAACATTTACACACACAGCCTTACTACTGAGACACAGGGTACCAATAGAAGACAGGTCAACACTGGTTTGGCAGAATACACAATGACACTGCACATGCTACACAACTGAGAAAGGTACTCAATGTAGACTGACTGAAACATGACATTACACAAACAAAAACACACTTAAAACTCGAACTCATTATCACCACATACAACATGTTCACAAAGTAATGCATGCAAGCAGCAGGCTGACGATCACACACACAACGTGACTAAAAATGGCACCATTTAAAACGCTGATATATCTACCACAGCACCTCACCTTCCACTGGTACTGAATGTCACATTTTAAACAAAATCGATAAATAAGAATCTTATCTGCTCTAACTGCTAAGGTGACACCCATTGGGCAGCTTGTATCTAATAGCGACAATTAGCTGCAGTTTTGTCAATGGGCCTACATCACGGTGATGAAGTCTATCTGTTGATGGTTTACGGTATCTGCTAACGACAAACATCAATCACTCACACAAGAAAACAAAACTCTCACTAATATGACTGTCTGCACTGCCAGTGAGCATCCCAACTTAGCTGCTCTTCAGCCAGTCTGAAATATGAAAGGGTCTGACTATCAGCCAACAACGCAGAATTAACTTTATCACGAAAGAATGAGTGAGTGAGCAGAGGTTTAACGTACCACTCGACACTTTATAGGTCATTTCCGGGACAATTTTTACAGGCCAGATGACGCAACCAACAGCGTCAAAGCACTGAAGGAAGCCAGTTGGCCACTGAGATAGGCTTCAGTCCCACCAGAACCACTCCACTGTGTTACAATATGAACTAGAGCAGCTGTGTCAATGTACCCTCTTTTACTCCAGACCGTCATCAGTAATCAGATGAGGCCGCAGAGGTTGAGGGGTGCCTGGTTTAGTCGTCTTTTACGACATCCGGCCAGGAGACGGAGTGGGTCTATTCTAAGCCCCAGAACCCACACAGGGTCTAATAATGACAAAAAATACTGCATAGATATTACATATTACACACCGCGATATGTACAGGTCTGTAGACACTGTCAAAAATTGTGCTTCAAGAAAAGTGTGTATTTCTTGTTGAAACAGTCTGTAGTAGGCCACGTCAGAGAGCAGACACAAACATAGAGCCTCAATAGAACTCACTGCACACAGCAGCAGGCAGGCACTTGTAGCATGAGACAAAGCTTATATATAGTACTGTGAGTGTTTCCTCACTGCAAAGCACAACCAGTCTGACGTATCAGCCATCAAATTAGTATCAACTAAAAAGCACAAAATGAATCATGTGCACTGCAACATTGGCAGCATGCAACTACACAACTACTAGTACTAGTATGCTGCATCCTAGATCAATATTGAACAGAAATGGCAACTCTCAACACATCCTAACAGAATCTGACATTGTTTGCCAGAATTATGAAAATGTATACATAAAGGTACTTTGTTCCAGACGCACAGTATGGCGGTCGACATAACTCAAACTAACACACAACACAGCTGGACAATCACATAAAATGGACAGCATAACTACAGTGAATACAGCATGAAATGCTTCAGTAATTGTACTATTAACAGCAAACTATAAAGCTATGTAACACTTCATTGAAAAACGACCTTCTCATGGTCGTCGCTGACGTCTATGACACACAGTTGAAGATATTCTACAGAAATCTGTATAAACACAGCACTGAAGAGACTACAGTCAGCAGAAGAATGAAATCTGCTTAGCTGAGCCAACATGTGTGGCCTGGCCTGCCTGGGCCAGCTATGAAATACATTACATTACAGTAGAGCTTACCACTCAACAGAGCATGTAAGCAAAGTAGACAAGAGCTTGGATGCCAACAGCTTCTAGACCGGCACAGTCAATGCTACATATGGCTACAATCAGTGTGAAATGTCACTCAGACTCATCACATGCTCACAGAATTAACTTGCTGACAGTAGTTACACTAGACATACAGACTCTGACACCGACGCCTTACTGCATTAGTGGGGATCAACTAACAGTCAATGTCAATTCAGAGACGAGCCTTTGCCATCAACTGACTGCACTGTACTGACCACCACAGACAAGCAAACACAACAATGCACGCATCTGCAACAGAAACACAAACCAAAATGCATTTAAATATCGTGTACACACACTCAATCAACCAATGGCGTTGTCTCAATACGATGTGCATGGTGTATCTATAGCACACGACGACGTTCTTTATCAACTCCAAACTGTTATCACAGAATCACAGACAAAACTATACACAGCACAACCCAAATGCATAATTCCTTCAACACGTATCTCTAGGCACTGAGGCATGAAACTTGCCTCGACCAACACGAGAACATGCATAACTACAAAAACCGACTCGAGTCACCTTTAGGACATCTGACCAAGACATAAAACAAACTTGTATTACAACCGTCGAGCCCAGACAGACAGGCTAGTCTAAGTCGTCATCATTGGGTGGTGAAGGTGGGGGTAGACGTACGCCCACTGCACTGAGGATATTAGACGTAGGTCCAGCGTTGCCTTGTTGAGCCTCATAGGAATGCAGAAGGTTCTTGACGGCGTTCATATCAATGTTGACAGGTTTAAAGTCGTCATCTTCATCGTCAATATCAGCCAGAACAGCTCTACCATCACCACTGCCAGCACTACCCACCATGCCGGGGCCTCTGACGGTATCACGTGACTGTGCTGACGATCTTGCTGATGGTGACTGTTTCTTATGTCGTGGCGGAGGCCTTGGTCGTTCAGCATCAATTTTCTGTCAACACAGCAATCATACAATGAATAATAAAGCATCATGTACATCACAATGCAAAGTGTGACCTCGTTCCAGAAGCTGTTTCACTGTTTCTGGTCCACTAACCCTGTGGAACTCACTACTGCTGTCAGGTCGTGACATTGACTCAGTTCTGTGTGTTCTTGAAGACTGTGCTACTCTGCAGAGCTTATGAGATACTGGCACAGTGACTCTGTGACAGTTTGGGCTGTAAGTACTGCTAAACAAATGTAAATTTGCTCACGTACTAATACGTTAGCGAAACCAGCACATAAAACACTGTCACACAATGATGAAGCTGCTAAGCTATTGTGACAACCAAGCAGAAACCTACTGTTAAACATTTCTTACTGCAAACAGACAGAGGCAATGTCTCACCACAGTCAAGCATCAAAACTGTGACTATATCTTTTCTGTTATTCTGTCTCTGACACAGTTCAGCCAGTGGTGGGCACAGCTTACTGAAAAGTTAGCTTGGATAACCTATAATCTGCTAACTTCAAAGTTAAACCGCTAGAGCAATTAGCTAACTGCTAACTTACGAGTTTATCTTCAAGTTTCGTTATTTTTTGCTATAAAACCATTAAAATAGACACATAAAGCTAAAAAAATTTATATGTTTTAGCTTACAAAAACAGCTTTCCAACAAGGTAGAGCATTCCAAGATCGCAGTTATGATTGTCAAAATAATCGAAACTTTTGTAATTCTTACTCTTTATTGGTTCAGTTTTTCTATTCTAATTTCTCTAATAAAATAAGTTAAACTAATCCATTCATTTTGGCTTGTTAGCTGACTTAAGGTTAGCAGAACTGGAAGTGGAAGCTAATAGGTCCACTAATGGTTTTAAAGTTAGCAAAACCACTAATCCACTAATGAAAAAAATTAGCAGTTAGCGGAACTGTGGCCACCACTGAGTTTAGCCACGTTTATCATATAACAATGACAGAGTCATCGTAATCGAGTGAATGGACAAAGAGCTCTAATAGTTCTGTTTACAATAGCCACGCATCTTTATCACAAATATTTTCATCAAGAGCTTTGAGTGTGCACCGCATACACTGCAAAACTGCTGTAACTTTTAGTAACTAACAAAGATGAAGTAAAAGTGACACAGATAATGCATAAAGATCCGACCTCATCATCTCCATCTCGGACAAAACTCTTTCCCACATTCGTCCTGGCGAGCTCCCTATCCATGGCATCCATGTATTCCTTCATTCCCAGGAAACTGCCAATGTTCTCAGATTGTGTTGCTGAGACGTGCTTCACATTAGCTGTCGTGGACGATGAATGCTTCGCCGGCTTGTTAGCTATGGGAGGTTTTGCCCTACCGGCAGTGGTAGGCTTGGCGGGTGGCCGAGGCTTGGAACTCACAGCTGCCGTGCTGTGGAGCTTGCTAGCGCCAGGTGATGTCTTTGTCGGCTGTTGAGGTTTCTTGTGTTTTTGTGAACGTGGTGAGCAGAACATGTCTCCGAGCTCATCCTCAGACTCGTACTCATCTATGCCAGAGCTTGAGCCACTGTCCGCATCATCTTCAAACTCTACACCATCAGCAGCAGTTTAACATTATCATTATCATCACAAATATTATTAGAATGTAGAACATACTGATGAACGTGGCAATAGCAAGAGGACTTGGTACACAATTACAAAACTGTAGTTCAGAAAGACACCACACCGTCAGATCAGATCAGAATGCTGTCATGTCAAACACACCACAGAACTCACCCACTCAGCAGTTTTTAAGAGAATGCATAATGAATAACTAGATTCAGTAGAAATGCTCGTCTATGGCAACAAGTTTGCATGTCTTCAGACAGACCATTCCAGTGAGAAAGCCTGACCACCGACAGCTGAGATTGAGATCAAAGGCACTGTGTGAAAGCTCATATGTGACAATTAGTAAGGGTTAAACTTAGAGAAATTTCACCAAATGCCATTCCTAATCCCACAATAACAGTAGTAATAGCCCAAAGATAACACTAACATACAACAACAAGTGTTTAACGGCCTTTGTTCCGGGACAACCCGGGTAGGCCGGTACCAGAAGAAACACTCTGCCTTCTGCCTTAGCATAGGGCTGTGCTGCGTTCAGGCTGGGTTTCCCCACCTCCTGTCTTCTG
>Ga0126335_1000306_pt1 | contig 22840 bp, 25 predicted proteins | sample OlaspJWI45metaG_FD_108409 | JGI IMG/M metagenome (GOLD analysis project Ga0126335, IMG submission 108409) | Marine gutless worms symbiont microbial communities from Oahu, Hawaii - Olavius sp. 1 OAHU.JWI-45 metaG | ecosystem: Host-associated > Annelida > Digestive system > Unclassified | place... | reverse complement strand
TTGTTTTACCATCTGGGTACCTCCTGTTTTTGGTTTTAGTTGGTCCTAAACCCAATTATTACAGGGGACCCAGATGGTTTTTCAATTATTATTTTCTAATTCATGCAAGATCGAGGTATCAACTCATCGTTTTCTTTGACGGCCGATACGATATGCTTCATCCCGGTGATCGTCGGAATTTCAAATGATTTTGCCAGCAGAACGGTATGGGAGGTTTTGCCACCGCGGGTGAGCACGATGCCCACCAAATTCGATTGGCGCATTTCTATCAGATCGACCGGCGAAATGTCAGCCGCGATAACCACGGTGGGACGCTCGAATTTGCGCACTCTACCGGCCTGCAGATGGAGCAGATTTCTGAGCACCCTTTTACCGACATCTTCGATATCGGATGCACGCTCACGCAGATACGGATCGTCCAGAACCAGAAACCGCTCCATGGTTTCCTGGATGACCTGCTTGAGGGCATATTCGGCGCAGTTTTCCCTGATGACCGATTCGGTCAGTCTCTGCCTGAAGCGTTCGTCATTGGCGAGCATGAGGTGGACTTCCAGAATAGCTGCATCCTGGGAGGAAACCCCCTTGACGCGCCGAATAACGTCCTGAATCTCGAACAGGGTTTTTTGCAAGGCTTCAACCAGGCGCCGCTTTTCACGCTCGACATCTTCCGGTATCCGGCATTCGACCTGATCAAACCCGATACTTTCGGCCAGGTAATGGGCCACCCCCCGGGCTACGCCGGGCGACACCGGTGTACCCCTCAATAGATGCCGGCGCCGCCTTGGGGAGACCGATCCTCTGGTCTGCGTGGCCTTGAGGCGCTGCTTGAGCTTCAGGCGCTGGCTGCGCTCCCGGGCCAGATCTTCCATCAGACCGGAGTAGGCAACCGTTGCGGATATCTGTGATGCAACAGCCGTAAAAACGCCCAGATCTTCTTCTTTGACCGCATCGGGGGCAACCGTTTGAACCACCAGAACGCCCAGGGTCTGCTGGTGGTAAACCAGGGGCAGTCCCACGAAAGTCCGGTATATCTCCTCACCGCTATCCTCAAAGTATTTGTATCGCGGATGTGACGACGGATCGATGACAAACACCGGTACCATCTTTTCCAGCACAAGCCCGGTCAAGCCCTGGTTGATATTCATTTTAATGCTGCCGACCGATTCGGGCCGCAATCCGACCGTGGCTTCGAGCACAAGATTTTTCTTTTTTTCATCAAACAGGTAAACCGAGCAGACATCGATACCCAGGTGTTTGGCCACCCGGTTGACGATCAAATCCAGCGTTTTTTCAGGTTCCTGTGAATCGGAAATGATACGGAAGATATCTTCCAGAAGGTTGGCGCTTTTCATTATTCTCTGATAATATCCTTGATCAACCCTTCGGGCAAAGGCGCCTTCAGACGTTTCTGGGTTGGATATCCGGAGGCCTTCCAGATAACCCAGCCTCCCTGCAGAACGCGAACACTTTCAAACCCGGCTGATCTTAGCTGGTGCGCCACCACCTGGCTGTCTTTTTCCTGCGGCGTCGAACAGTAGACCACGATGCTTTGGTGTTTAGCGTATTTTTGAATCCAACCGGCAATATTGTTCGGATTTTCCCATTCCGCATTTTTCACCTTCAGATCACTGGCGGCCCAATTGCTGCGAACGTCAACAATCGAAACCGTTTCGTCGTCCAAAAGTTTGGAAAGTTCTTCCTTGGTAATATAAGGTGCATTTTCGACCATAGTTCCCCCCCCCCAAGTTATAATTGAACATCGAACATCGAACGTCCAACATCGAATGAAAACGATTGACACTGGCTCTTAGGCACAGGAATCGGCAGTCAATCGAAATCGATAAATGTCTACATCAATATGATTAGATTAAAACCAACCAGGGGCCTTCGGACACAACGAGTTATATTCTTCGCCGGATGAATTGGGATTTCAACCATTTCCTTTGGGGACAATCAATATCCAATGCCGAGTCTTCAATACCTCAAAGTGTTTCTTCATGGTTTTCCATTCAACATTCAATGTTGGGCGTTCGATGTTCGATGTTAATTGTTTTAATAGCCCTTCCACAATCGGCCGGTGTAAAAAATAGCACTGCGCTTATATGCGTCAACCCTGGCTGTTTGCATCCAACCCGAGTTTTTTCAACATTGGCCGGTCGGCGTTGTTGTGACGATTCCAATAATCGCTCATAATGGTATGCGTGCGCGTTGCACGCGTAGTCAGGACTTTGCCTCCCCATCCGGAATATGTGTCTTCCCATTGTTGGATGCGATGCGGAAAATCTTTCTCGAACTGAATTCGCAGCACGCGGTTTTCCTCCGGTAAATTCAGTTCGTATTGCACCAGCGCTCCACCTTCAAGACTGGCGCCGCGCACATTCGTCAGCTTTCCGATCGCTTTCAGTGATTCCATCGGGCGGTGCATGAAACGCACATAAACGCTACCCGGTATGATGTTGAATGATCCCTGCGGTAGTTGCGACGGCGCAGTGCGCATAAGCGTCCAGACGGCATCCTCCGGGAAAGCGTTGTCGAGCCTCAGTTTTTGATCGGCTTCTTTTTCAAAGTATGAATGGCTCTGGATCATGTATCCGTTCCGACTCCGGTTCATTTGCAGGTAGACATGGCCGCACCATTCCTGGGACGAAAAGCTGATCTTCAACGGCAAAGCAGATTGCTGAGTGTCCACCGGCGCAAACACAGACGTCATGATTGAATACGGATATATACCGGTGAAAAATTTACGCGTGGCATTGAGCTTTAATACCGGCACGTTCTTTTCATCCGGTGTGTCAGCTTTCACCTGAAGTTGGGGATTCATCGATTCGGTCACGTAGATGAAAACGGCATCACCTTCGTGCACTTCGCCGTAGCGCGACTGTCGCAACACGAAGCGGGATATTTCTGCGCCCCTAGGATACCAGTATTTACTAAATTCCTCCGGCCCCGGGTCCTTCAGGGTCATATCGGCGTTTAAAGCAGTTAGCGGGGTAAAATGAATACCGGCAACAATCAGCAACATCATGGTTATGGCTTTTTTCATGGATGACCTCATTTTTTGGCTGTGATTATTTATGACAGGATCCACTCAACATCGACCCATCACTGATGCTGGCGCTCGATTGGGACAAATCCTGTTGAAAAAAAACTGATGGACATGTTTGGAGATGCGGAACTGCGACGCTCAGCAGTTTTTAAGACGTATGCGGATTACCGGCACCTGAACCGAGAAAGGTCTGAATAATTTTTGGCAGTTCCGCCTGGCATTCTGCATGGGTCTGATAAGAATAGCCGGCCAGCAGATTCCCGTGTTCATAGACGTCGACTCCCGGCGTGTAGGGCGGCCGGGCAAAGAGCGTATTGACAATCAGGTCATAACGCCTGCATCGGCTGGCCAGAACAACACCGGCGTCGGGATATGCAGACGGCATGCCGGATGCCTGCAAGGCACCGCCGGACAGCATGCTTTGAAGAACACTGGGTGGAATGAATACGGCGCAAACGTTTTCAGGCAGCCGCAGCTGCTGCAATAGCTGGTACTGCTGGATTTCTGCTTCGGTGAGTTGTTGAAAGGTGACCATGCGACCGGCAACCATGTAATTTTCAAGTTGAAGCAGCATTTCTTCCAGAAAGCACTGCCAACCGGCTGTCACCGGATCCGAACCGGCATCGATGCGCTGCTCTTTCTTGGCCCTTGCCAGTTGCAGTTTTTCTATCATCATGCACCATTAACCCAGGACGTCGTCCAGAGCCAGGGCGCAGGCGGCTTGAGCATCATCCGGCCCCTCGATATTGAAGACATGGTTTTCAAAATCGATTTCGATCAGTTTGCACCCGTGTTGTTCGATAACATTTTTGACGATGGTAATCATCTGCGCATCATCCATTATAGAATATCCTTCAGTTAGGGTTTTTGTCTTTTTATAACTGCTGTTGGCAAAACGATCCAGGCGTTCTGTCGACCGGTACCAGGCGCTTTAGGGCCTGAATGGTCTGCCGTGCCGATACGTGCAAAATACCGATACCGCCGGCGTTTTGCCAGGCCTGGATCGTCAATGGATAATCGTCAATCAGAATGCTTGCGGCAGCCGCATAAGTCGATTTTTCGTGACGGCGGCAGATTATGGCATTATTTTTAAATCTGTGCCCGAGTTCCCGACGAATCCAGAGCCGTTTGCCAGCAGAGCTGTCCGTGAATATTTTTGCATTGCGGGTGGGCGCTGCAGAGAGAATTCACAGAAAAGCGTATAATCGCCATAATCGGGTGTATCGAACAGGTTTACCTCCTTTAAAATTACTAACAAAAAAAAATATCAGCACTTCCGTTCAGGTTGTCAACCATACCCCCGGATGATGCCACGTGGCGATCTTTTCTCTTGTAGGAACGACAAATATCTGCTTAGGTATCATCAATTTACCGAGACCCTGACACGTCCGTACCTGCCCGCGGTATCGGCTGAACCGGATAGATAAGTCAATCCGTCCAAACTGCCTGATGTGGAATCTGAGTTATCATCACAATTATGCTGGAGCATTTGAAAAATAGAATTGCCTTTATCGGCCAAACCCAAAAGCGTCCTTTTATCGCCGTCTCATACGCCCAGAGCATCGATGGCTGTATCGCCTCACGCAAAAAGGAACCGATCCGGTTGAGCGGACCCAAATCGATGCAGTTCACGCATCAACTGCGCACCTGTTTTGATGCCATCCTGGTAGGCATCGGTACGGTGCTGACCGATAATCCCCGGCTGGACAGCCGCCTTGCTGACGGTCGTAATCCGCAACCGATAGTTCTGGACACGCGCTTGAGAACACCTGTCAACGCCGCCCTGGTTCGCCGCACGGATAAAAAATGCTGGATCATCTGCGGAGATGAGGGTGAATCGGTTCAAAGCCATCGGCCATTTAATTCCGGGGCGGCCGTTCTACCCTGCAAAATAGATGACCAGGGGCGCATCGATCTGGCGGCATTGATAAAACTGCTGTCCGAAAAACAGATCAGCAGTGTCATGGTGGAAGGCGGTGCGCGGGTTATCACCAGTTTTATCAACCGACAGTTGATCGATCAATTCATTATCACGATTTCACCCAAATTGCTGGGTGGACTGCCGGTGGTCGATCAGCGCGGTATTGGCATTAAACCTTATTTGCCCATGAATCAGATCGATTACCAGCGATTGGGCGACGATATGATCCTTTGGGCTGTACCGGAGTGGAACAGCGGGTGAAGTGCATATCGCTACAATTTAAAGCGCCTTATGCGGTCGATTTTGTAGACGCACCCGTGTCCGAGCCCGCCGAGGACATGCTCCTGGTGCGGACACGTATGTCGGCCATCAGTGCCGGCACCGAAATGCTGGTCTACCGTGGACAGGTGCCCGGGGAACTGGCGCTGGACCCATCCATATCGGCCCTGACCGGACGATTCGCCTATCCGGTCAAATACGGCTATGCCCTCGTGGGCCAGGTTGAGACCGCCGGTAACCGGATCGATCCGAAATGGGTGGGCAGAACCGTGTTTGCCTTTCATCCCCACGAAACACTGTTTGCGGCCGGCCAGGATGAGGTCATACCGATTCCTGAGAGTATTTCAGCCGAAAATGCATTATTTCTGCCGAACATGGAGACCGCCGTCAATTTTATAATGGATGCACGGCCGATGATCGGCGAGCAGGTGATCGTATTCGGCCAGGGCATTGTAGGTCAGTTGACCACTGCATTGCTGAGCCGCTTTCCACTCAAAAATCTGGTGACCCTGGACCGATATGCTTTTCGTCGCGAAAAATCATTGCAGGCCGGTGCCGGCGTCAGCCTGGACCCGAACGATGCCGAAGCAGGTAACCGGATAAAGCGTCTGCTGGCCAATAATTCGCCGGACGCGACCGCAGATTTAATTTTTGAACTTTCGGGCAATCCAGCGGCCCTGGACCAGGCCATTGAGCTGGCCGGGTATAACTCGCGGATTGTGATTGGCTCCTGGTACGGTACCCGCAAAGCAGCCTTAAACCTGGGAGGTGCCTACCACCGCAACCGAATTCAACTTATCAGCAGCCAGGTCAGTACGCTGGCCCCGGAACTGTTGGGCCGTTGGTCCAAAGCGCGTCGGTTCGAATGCGCCTGGGAAATGATTCGCCAGGTACAGCCGGCCGAATTGATCACCCAGCGCTTCAAATTTGCCGATGCCGCCAATGCATTTGATCTATTGGATCGGCAACCGGAAAATGCCCTGCAAATCGTTTTAAATTATGATGAAGGAAAGGATGGCCAACCCTGATGTATACGGTGTCCGTAAAACAGGATTTTATTGCCCGGCATTATCTGATCGAAGGGGACCGGGGACCCGAGAATGAATGCCATTCCCATCACTATGTGATCGAAGTCCGTCTGGAGGGGCTCGGTCTGGATCAACGCGGCTACCTGGTTGATATCGACAACGTTAACGCCTGTCTGAACGAATTGATCGAGACATACAGCGAAAAGGTGCTCAACGAGCTACCTGAATTTGAAAATCGGAACCCAAGCCTGGAGATATTCGCCCGGATATTGCACACTGCGGTGGCTGATCGTTTCAAGGATCAGCCCCTGCGGGGTCTTGCCGTGCGCCTCTGGGAGGATGAACTGGCCTGGGCGGGTTATCGCGAAACCTACTGATGCAACCATGATCCCCGCGCAATACGACACAATCCGCTATCTGGCAGCCAAAAAGCCCATTGATGATCGAGCCCTGAACCATAACGTCTATCGGGCGCTGGCCCGGCACCCTTTGCTCCGGCAAAAGGATGTGCCGGTGCGAATCATCGAAGTCGGGGCCGGCATCGGAACAATGCTTGAACGATTGATCGATCGTCAACTCTGGCGCCGGTGCAATTACACCGCCCTGGATATTTCTGCGGCCAATTTGAAAGCCGCTGTGAACAGGTTGACAGACAGCGCTGAATTTAAAAACGGATCCATTGGCCGGCTTGCGGACGGATCGTTTGCGTTTGGAAACGCCTCTGGCACAACAATGGTGGAATTGCTGCAAACCGACGTCTATGATTATCTGCAGCGCCAGCAGGGGAAAAACATATGGGATGTGATCATTGCCCATGCCTTCATGGATCTGGTAAACCTTGAGACCCTTTTGCCACTGTTCCGTCGGGTTTTGAGAAACAACGGACTTATATACCTGACGCTTAACTTTGACGGTGAGACGGTCCTTTTGCCCCGCATCGATTCAAAATTTGACCGTCTGGTGAGCGATGCGTATCACCGGACCATGGATGCCCGCGTCGTCGCCGGCCGGCCCTCGGGGGACAGCCATACCGGACGCCATCTGTTTGAAGCTTTGCATCGCAGCGGCGCCACTGTTATCCAGGCCGGCAGTTCAGACTGGGTGGTGCATCCCCGCGGCGGTAAATACCCGGGGGAGGAGGCCTATTTTTTGCATTATATTATTCACACGATGCAGACGGCTCTTCACAACCCTGAACCGCTGGACCGGGACCGCTTGTCGGCCTGGCTGAAAAAACGGCATCAGCAGATCGAATGCGGTGAACTGGTTTATATTGCCAAACAACTTGATTTTTTGGCGCAAACGCCTTGAAGCGGTCCCGGCCGAAGTGAAGACGCAAGCGCACCGGCCGAAGATGGGACACGGGGATAGCCGCGAGTGTAAAGAACACGGACCCAGAGGACCCGGCATTGCTTGCACGCCGGAGGGGTGGCGTCTAATCGCAGACGTTCAATGGAATAATGGAATGGTGGAAAATTGGGCACGTAGTGAAGCTTCAGCGCTATATCGGGTTTAAAAGTTGTTATTGTCTGGATTTTAATCCTTGATTAAATCGGATAATCCCAAAAAGACCTCATCCTTTTCAACCATTATATCATCATTCCAATGTTCCATCATTCCACGGCATTTATTTACGGCATAGCCATTCGTCCCTGACCTGGCCCAAAGGACCAGGTTTTCGATCACCATAAAAGTGGAATAAAGACATGACGGATTGGATTCCTTTCGGTGAAGGCAAATACTTTGCAGAAAAAGCGTTCCTGTTGTCACCGGTTGACAAGGCAATAGAGCTGGAAAGCGCATACATCGAAATATACACCGGTGCGGGCGGCAAGCGCCTGATGCGGGGCCGCAGTTTTGTGCGCAACATTTTGATTGTCCTTTTGCTGGAAGACAGCGATGACCTGGATATTTTACTCGATCTGGGCCCAGAACACAGGTACCGGATCTTCAAACCGGATATCAATGCCGGCAAGGTATTTTCCCCCGATGTAAAATCCAGGCTTCAATTTGTCCCAACCCGGCCCTGGCAACACCTGACCGAAGATGACTATCGGGTGCTCAGCGACCGAATGGAAATCGTCGCAGACTGACGATGCTTTCGAGTCCAGAGCTGTTCGGCAAAAAAGCGTTACCGCAGCGTTAACGTTATTGTTGCCGGAGGCGGCGACGCTTGACCCCCCTGCATACGGTAATTAAGTTAGTTCAGCTTTTCGAAATAACTCGAAATGCACACCATACTTTATTGAAGGAGGGTCAACCATGTCTATGCCTAAAGATGAAATCCAGGCTGAAATGCAAAACGCCTGGGACACGTATCTTTCTGCCCTGGAAAAATCTCTGGATATATTGGAAAAAGATATCGAAGAAGCCAAACAGGTGGCGGGCGTCTGTACCAATGAATGGTGTAGAGCCACCGAGCATGTATTCGACGAATTGAACAATTCCCTTTTTTCAATCAGTGAACCGCGCTGGTCGAAACCGGAGGATTCAAAACGCATTAAACTGCTGAAAAGAAGGGTTTATGACATATACGTCAATTACCGCGGAGTATATGCGAGTGCATGAAAAACGCGCGTTAACCCGGGTGAATCATAAACCGGATCTCATCCAACATACAGCGAGTGATCTTTTGATCGCTCGCTGTTTGGCACTGTTGCCAAAGCATATCAAATCTGTCAAAAGGTGTGCAAATCGGCCATCCGTGCAGCCGGATCATATGATCATCGAGACTGACTGACACCGAAGCATGTTGCCGCCTGAAGGAGGTCGCCATGGCCAATTTCGTAAGCAATCTTGATCAACGCACACAGCTTTTGATAGCGCTGGGATCATCTATTGCCGCCGGTTGCCAGCCCTGCCTGGAGACCATCGTCGGGCAGGCGCGTGCGGCCGGTATCGCTGAAAAAGAGTTACAGTCGGCTGCGATAATCGGCCAGTTTGTCAAGGACCAGCCGGCCAATCTCATTAAGAGCATGGCCGATGATCTGCTGGGAACCCATCTGATGCAACAAACCGAAGACGCAAGCTGTCCGGCGGATGAATCTGATTAAGGCTGCCGGTGGGTCTAAATAACCGAGCAGTCGTGGAGTTTTTTAATCTAATATAGAGTTAATGGGAATTTAGATCATCCGGTTCAAACGCTCCTGGATTCCTGTCTGCGCAGGAATGACGGACCTTCTATACGAAACTCCCCGACCCTTGGAATAGTTCAGGGGTCGGTGTGTTTACCAACGCTCAGCCGCTAAATGAGCAATCGGCAGAGGAGATGGGGGCATGGCCAATAGAGCGCTTTACGATCTGATCATCATTGGCGGCGGCGCGGCCGGACTTTCCGCCGGCATTTATGCCTTGCGCGCTTCTATGCGAACGGTGCTGATTGAAAACACAACCGCTGGCGGGCAGATCATCAAATCGGATATCGTTGAAAACTATCCGGGGTTTGTTAACATAAACGGTTTCGAGCTGTCGCAGAAGTTACTCGATCACGCCCGGACCTATCACCTGGAAATCCTCCCGGAGGAAGCCACAGCCCTGCAACCCGGTCTGGATCGCCATACGGTCGAACTGGCCGGTGGTGAGCGCCTGAAGGCCCATGCGGTTATCCTGGCCTCCGGCGGCATGCCGCGCAAGTTGAACGTACCTGGAGAAGACGAACTTTATGGCAAAGGCGTTTCCTACTGTGCCGTTTGCGACGGTTTCTTTTTTCGTGACAAATCTGTTACGGTGGTTGGCGGGGGCGACACCGCGGCCGAAGAAGCACTGTATCTTGCCAAGCTGGCCCGCAAGGTAACCCTGATCCATCGCCGGGATGCTTTGAGGGCCAGCATGATATTGCAGGAGCGATTGAGGTGTGAACCCAACATCGAGATCATCTGGAACAATGTCATCGAAGCCATCAAAAGCGATGGCGATCAAGTGCAGGCCATCCAGCTGACCCATACGCTTACCGGAAAAAAACACGACCTCGCGACCGAAGGCGTTTTTATATTTATCGGGTTTATACCCAACAATCAATTGGTACCGGCCGGTATCAAGTTGAGCACCGAAGGCTACGTATGCACCGATGCAAAGTGCGAAACGAATATTCCCGGAATTTTTGCCAGCGGAGACTTGCGCGAGAAATATGCCCGGCAGATCGTATTGAGCGCTGCTGATGGTTGCACGGCCGCTCTGGCAGCAGCCCATCATGTAGAGCTAAAACGGTCGCACTCAAAGTGAAAGGAAGGAAGATGAGCGAATCGAAACAGCCTGTCAATTTGGATGAAACCCTGCGCTGCCCGGAATGCAAAGCCCAGTTAAAAAGACGTCGGACGCGTAAAGCCGACGAGTGTGAAATGCTGTGCGGCGGATGCGGAAAATCATTTGATGTCTGCGATCTGGAAACGGTCGAAATCCTGAAGAAAAATCAGTAAATACGAGCGCAGGTTTCCACATCTAGCAAGGTTGATCCATGGTGCAATTGAATATCGAATAGGGTAAATCACAAGCACCAAAACCCAGATAACAAACAATATCAAAATCCAAAATTCGAATGATCTAAACAAATGAGACTTTCTGAAATTGATTCATTGGTAATTGAGATTTGTTTGAAATTTGGGATTTGTCTTTTGGGATTTACAAAATAGCGGAGTTGATCAGAATAAGCGATAATCTGCGGTTCAATTTCTAATAGATCGACAGGCGTTTGAGACTAACTTGTCGGATAGGGATCCCCCCCACTGTTTTTCATCAAGGAATTATGTGCATAGGGCACGGTCCGTTGTCAGTTGTCCGTGGTCCGTTGAATAAGAAAACACGGATGGGGTTCTGGATAAATCTCAAGCAAAGTCGCCCGCCGACGTACTGCTTGCGCAGAACTTCCGACTTCGCTCTTCGAGCTTGGGGCTTCGCCCTTCGGGCTACGACCCCACACGACGACGGGACAAGAGGACGCTGCAGCTCTTGAGTATTGGTTTCTCCGGATGGGCAGCCAAAATAAAGTGTTCCTGAATCGTCATCCCGCACGAGAATATCCATTGCCCGGCCGCAACCGTTGTTGAAAAAACTCGACCAGGTATATAAGCCGGCCTCGGGCGATTCCGGTTCTTCCCGGTGGCCCCAATATACCGATCCGGGCACAGGCCCCGATCAACACCAGCGAAAACAGAAAAATCACCGTTCGAATAATGTATGCCATGATGTCAACTCCAGATATAACGAATTTATTATCCTCCTTGCCTGACCGGGCCGATTGCAAAAACCGAGATTATCCATAGAGTGACACACTGCGGGTCGATTATTAAAGACCATTTTTTGAAAGGTTGTCATGACTAATGCAGGGTGGTATAAATTAATTCACCCACATTAAAAGGAGGATTGGTTGATGCTCAAAAAATGGACTCTCGCAATCGTCATCATGGCGGTAAGCCTGATCGTGGCCACGGCGCTGGCGGTCAATCAAAAACAAAACACGAACCCGGCGCCGCAAAATCGGCAATTCACACCCGAAAAAACGATCTCTTCAACCGGCCAGGGATCTTCGTGCTGCGGCGGCGGACAGGCCTCCGCTTGCGGTACCTCCAGGACCGCAAACGCTGTCAGTTGCTGCGGCGGTAAAGGGACCGGGGCCGCCACAAAACCCATCAAAATGCTGGAGGCAGTACAATCCTATTTGTACCGCATCTATGCCGGCCGGCTTCAAGATCCGCAGATCACCGTGCAGGTCAAGGATTTAGGCTGTCACATGGAAGCGTTGATAAAAAAAGACGGCAAAATTGTCAAACGTCTTTCGATTAGTGGCAACACCATCACCGAAATCAGCTAGTTTCCACCCCTAAAAGGCATCTTTTGGCCCAGGCCTGCGTTCTCGCCTCTTTGCAATCCTCAACGTAGCAAACTACGCCTCCGGCTGCAAAGGAGGCAGGACCAGAACCTAAAATCTACCATTTAGGGGTGGAAACCGGTATATACACCTCGGAACATCTTATGGCCCAGGGCGGCGTTCTTACGACTTCGCCTGAAGGCTACGACGGCACACGCGCCTCTTTGCAATCCTCGGACTCGAGTCTATCCCCGATTATGACATAAATGAATTTATCTGTATATTATATGATAAAATTGTAATTATATATAGCTTATTATACAATATTGTAAATATTAATCCCCTCCCAATTGAACGGCTGCATTATTAAATTAATATAAATTCAAAAGCTTAACCCCTCCTTTGGAAGCAATCCGAATTTGGCACGGCCTTTGCCTTATAGTGTCCCCAAATAACTCTGTATGCGGTTCAATTTAAACCCAAGATTGTTGTTTCAAAAGGAGGTTATCGTTCATGAAAAAATATGGATTTTTCCATCGGCACCCTGGCATTTTGGGCAATTGGCTTCGGCCTGATGTTCGGTGTCTCCAGGACCGGTTGGTTTGGTTTCTCGGGTTTCTTCCTCAGTGATTTTTCTCCCGGCGGCGATCCGTGGGTCCTGGCATTTTGGATGTTCCAGGTTGTATTCTGCGCGACGGCGGCCACCATCGTGTCCGGTGCCATGGCTGAACGCACCAAATTTTCCGGTTACATACTCTACAGCATTGGTCTCAGCGCCCTGATTTATCCGATTTTCGGCAGTTGGGCCTGGGGCAGCCTTTACAATGGCAGCGGTTGGCTCGAAGGTCTCGGATTCATCGATTTCGCCGGATCTACGGTGGTTCACTCTGTCGGCGGCTGGGCCGCGCTGGCCGGTGCCATGGTTCTCGGTCCCCGTCTGGGAAAATACGATAAAAACGTCAAAGTACGGCCGATTCTGGGTCATAACATGCCGCTGGCCGCCCTGGGCGTGTTCATTTTGTGGCTGGGCTGGTTCGGGTTTAATCCCGGTTCAACAACAGCCGGCAATAAAGATATCGCCATGATCTTTGTTAATACCAATATTGCGGCCGCCACCGGCGCCGTCTTCGCCCTGTTTGCTTCCTGGATTAAATTTGGAAAACCGGAAGTCAGCATGAGTCTCAATGGCGCACTGGCCGGTCTTGTGGCTATCACAGCCCCCTGTGCCAATGTTACGCCAGCCAGCGCCGTAATGATCGGTGCAATCGGCGGTGTGCTGGTTGTCGGTTCGGTCCTGTTTTTCGAGCGGATCGGTGTCGACGATCCGGTGGGTGCCATCTCCGTGCACGGCGTCTGCGGTGCCTGGGGAACACTGGCGGCCGGCATCTTTAATATCGGCGCAACCAGCGCCAAAATTATCGGGGTACAGCTGTTGGGCATTGGCGCCTGTTTCCTGTGGGTTTTCCCGGCAGCAAACCTGATGTTCAAATTGATCGAAAAAACCGTCGGATTGCGGGTATCTGCACAAGAAGAGCTGGAAGGTCTGGATTACTGCGAACACGGCGGCAATGCCTATCCGGATTTTGAAGTGGTCTCCCATGGGGGCGGCATCTCCTCCTCCGGCGCCATGGGGTCCGGGAAGGTGGAAGAGGGCGCCGTTGTGCTGCAACCGGCCGGCGGGGCCCGCTCCGCCTGACCCAATCCCTCCTAAACAAAAATGCGGTTCCCCCTGGGGATCTGCATTTTTGTTTAATGGCAATGAATATTGGCTATTGAAAATCTTGGATGATCCTCTTCACAAACAGTAGAATATGGTTCAATACCAGGCCGCAGCCATTTTGTAACCGGAGGCGTAGTGCGCTACGTCGAGGATTACATAATGGCGAGAACGCAGTATTGGGCCATAAGATGCCGTTTGTGATGAGGATCTATTGATTGTTCATAATCCTCGCCTTTGACCGTTTGAACTCGTCCAGGCTGATCAAATTTCTTTCCAGTAACCGGCCCAGATCGGTAAGTTCGCGGATCCGCAGCCTTTCAGGATCTTCAAGTTTCAGTTGTGAGCCGCGGGAGTGATCTTCAAGCGCAGCCGATGTCCGGCGGTCACTGCCGAGTTTGACGGATACCAATCCCCCTAACACCCGAACTTCGACATCCCGGCCCCGCAAATCGGGTGAGCGGATGGCAGCGTTAATTGATTTTAAACCGTTTTTCTTTATCCGGCGATACATCAGCGCAGCGGTGAGCAACACCATTGTGCCGCCGCCGAAGACGATCCAGTAGAAATACCGGGCAAAACCATTTATAAAAAGCACGACCAGCGCGATCATGGCCACCACAGCGACTTGCGATACGACGATCAACTGAAAATATAAGATACCCCGGAGCACTTCTGCGCTGTCGCTGTTTGTTTTTGGTTTTTGCCTATTGAGCATCGTCAACCCCGTGATGCCGGTCTCATGTAAATGTTTTGGAAAATATCGGCTTACAGCTAACCATAAGCACCTTTTTTGAAATTGGAAACGCAACGGTACCCTGGTACAATGGCATGGAAAAAAACACGGTGTCAAGCCCGGGCCACACCCGGTCCGATACGCCCGCCGGTGATCGCTTAGGGCAGCGTCATGAAATTATTTCATACTGCATGATCTGGTCCAGACGCTTTTTCAGCTCGTCGACGGCACAATCAAGTATCTTTTTGCCTGCGTCTTCACTGGCCAGCCAGGGAGCCGACTCCATGCGACCGTCCGGAAAGACTTTTTTCATTTCCCCTGCCGATAAGGGCCAGTAATATTTCTTTTTAGCAAGTGTTTTGATGCGGTTACTTTTACCGGCGAACATTTCGGGACGCAGTGCTTTGGTGATCGAAACCTCGCTCGGCGTGGCGTGGTGACCTTCGCTTTCTCCGAACAGTTCAGTGCACAGTTTTTTGACAGAGCCCGCATCGTACCAGGATATGAGGTCGAAATACCCGCTGATCCCATCGGATTTGAGTTGTCTGAAAGCCGCACCCAGGGTATGGATATTGCCCCCGTGCCCATTTACAAAAATAATTCTCAGAAACCCGTGGGTCACCAGTGAACGCACAAGATCGGTGACCATGTGTATCATGGTTTCCGGCCGAAGGGTCAGGGTGCCTTTAAAAGCCATGTGGTGGTCAGATATACCGTAACAGACCGTGGGCGCCACCAGAATATCGAGTTTTTCTGCAGCCCGACAGGCAACGGCCTCTGCCGCAATAAAATCGGTGCCGATCAGACCATACGGGCTGTGCTGTTCCACCGACCCGATGGGAACCAGCACGATATCCTTTTTTTTCAAGTACGCTTCAACTTCCGTAAAAGCCAGATTCTCAAGCAGCAATTGTTCACCTCTTTCTCACAGGAGTAACATTCGTTTCCTCGGCACACTCTACATCTTTCGGATAAAATAGTTTTTAGGCGTGAAAACTAATCAACGGCCTTTACAGTCATACTTACCCTCGGCCGCCTTTTTGATCAATTTCTCCAGCGTCCCATCGGCCTGCATTTCTTTTAAGATGGCATTTATGCGCGCCAGCAACGCCAGATCTTCCTTGCGCAGCGCGATGGCCACCGGCTCACTGCGCAGCGGAGATCCCAGCAGTTGAACATGCAGACGGTCATAAAGGATCATGTAGGCCCCGACAACCTGATCCACCAGGGCGGCATCTACCTGTTCTTCACCCAGCGCTTCTATAATTCGATATCCGGAATTGAAAAAACGAATATCGGCGGCCCCCAGGTGGCGTGCATCGCCTTCATAGTTCGATCCTTCTACCAGAGCGATGATCTTTCCCTTCAGATCCGCCAGACTTTGAAGGGGTGACCCGCGACGGACGATTACCTGTACCGCCGAATGATAATAGGGTTCCGAAAAATTGATAACCTGCCGGCGCTCCGGCGTAATTGCCAGACTACTGACGATACCATCATATTGTCCGTCCATGAGTCCCTGAACAATGCCTTGCCACTCCTGGACCGCCAGCGCCAATCCGACACCCAGACGACCGGCAAGCGCACGGGCGATGTCGGTATCAAACCCGTTCAGTTCACCCTGCGCATCAAAACAGCTGAAAGGCGGATAAGGTGCGCGCATGGCCAGGCGGATTCGGCCGGTTTGCTGAATACGCTCCAGGGATCGATCCTGTGAATTTGAACATGAAGCCAGAAAGATTCCGGCTAAAATCAAAGGAACCACCATTGTGCGTATAGTGTTTAGCCACTCCATGGCAAATTCACCAGCTCTCTGATTAAGAACTCAGCATCTCAGAAATTCTACATTTGACTGAAATCATGATATTTTTACCAGTACCATACTTTTGGCGCCACATGGAATGATGGCATGTTGTGAGCGCAGCGAAGTAAGCCCTTCAAGATAAAGCCTGCCGTGCCGTCCCTGACAGCTGTTCAACCGGCGCAATATTGATCCATCCAGGTTTTATAACGCTGCAGCGGTTCGTTCAGGCTGCGGATTGCATTTTCCCAGAAAGCCGGCTCCCGTATATCGACCGCAAGGCACCGAAGCAGGACATCTTCAACGGTGCCGCTGCCGGTCGACTTTAAAAATTCCTCATACCGGCCAAAAAATGCTCGGCCGTTTTTTTGGAACATGTCTGACAGTGCTCGCGCCAGCAAAAATCCGAACGTGTACGGGAAATTGTAAAAGGTTGTACCCGTTATATAAAAATGAAGCTTTGAAGCCCAAAAATACGGGTCTGCGCCGTCATCCAAAAGGGTATTGCCATAAATCCGATGCTGGGTCTCGATCATCAGCGCCTTCAGTTCGGATACGGAGAGCTCGCCGGCCCGGCGTCGTTCGTATAACGTTTTTTCAAATTCAAAGCGCGTGGTGATATCAAGCAGCATCACCGCGGCGCTGCCCAAATCCGCATCCAGCATTAACAATTTTTCACCCTCGGATATCTTGTCACTGTCATAAATACCTTCGGCCAGGATATGTTCGGCATATATCGAGGCGGTCTCTGCCAGGGTCATCGGATAGCGTGCCGCCCAGGGTCGCATAGCTCGCATAAGATGGCTGTGCCAGGCGTGCCCGACTTCATGTGCCAGCGTCGTTATATTTCCCAGGGTTCCGTTAAAGGTCATAAATACCCGTTGCTGCCGGTTGAGCGCCGAACCCGTGCAAAAGGCCCCGGGCCGTTTGGCCGGTCGTTGCTCCGACTCGATCCAGCGCCGGTTTAACATCGAAACAAAATATTCAGCCAATGCCGGGTAGGCGGTATCAAAAGCGGTGGCCACCAGATCCGTGGCCTGCTGCCAGGTATAATGGCCATTACCATTCAGCGGCAGCGGTGCTTCGCGTTCGAAAAACCAGATGCCCTTGCGGTTGAAAAATCGGGCTTTTTGCCGCAGTATTGCGCGACCGATGTCGATATTGCTGTAAATCGCCGCGTACATCGCTTCCAGAGTTTCACGCTTAATTCCGGCCTGGAAAAGTGCCCGGTCAAGAAAGTCGTCCTGACCTCTGTGCCGATAAAGCGTCAGGCGCGTCCCTGCAATGGCATTCAACGCGGCGGCGCAGACATCCTCAATCGATTTGAAGGCCCGGCTGCCGCCTTCAAATGCGGCCCGGCCGATATTACGATCACCATCGGACATTAGCGCGCGCCACTGTGAAATGGGCCGTTGTTCGGTTTTACCGGCCAGATCGGTATATGCGAATGACAATCTCCCGGTAACCTTGTCATACAGTCGACCCCAGGCCTGAAGGCCGTCGACATTCAGATCAGATGCCAGTACTTCTTTGTCTGCTGTCATCATGAAATTTGCTTTTTCACGAAACCGTTCCAAAGCATGCAAAACCGCCTGCATATCCGGTCGTTCCACCAGGTTGCGCCAGCTATCGGCATCTACCCCTTTGAATGCCAGCACAATGTCGATTTCGATCTTCTTGTACTCAGCCCGCAACCGCACAAGCGCCGCATTGGCCACCCCATATTCTTCCCGATCGGCATGGGCAGCGGTTAAACATTCCAGATAGGATGAAAGATGACCCAGACGACGGCTGGCATCTTCAGCCCCCAGCAAAACAGATTCCCAATCACCGACTGTGTCCAGAGTAAGCCGATCCATACCACCCAGCTTTGACAGCAGGCCGGCAATATCTGCCTGCAGCCTTTTTTCGAAAGCTTTCATTTCTGAACCGTTAAAATCCTGGAAATAATCGGAAAGGTCCCACGCAACCCCTTGATTTTGATCGGGCATATTCCCTCCTGGATAATTCATTTATGCGGTACAGACCCCGCCGGCTTTCATCTGCATGTCATTTGATTCGAGCGTTCAGAGAAAAAGGACTCACGCAAAGTCGCCCGCCGTCGTTCCGCTTATGCGAAACTATGGCGCGGCGGGCCAAAGACGCGAAGAAAAACAAAAATCGATAGAACTCCTTGATCCAGACCTTTGGGTATCCCGCAACGCGGGAGCATTTAAGGGCGCAGCCATCCCGCCAACAGCGGCGGGATTGCAAGCCCTTAATAATAAAGGCGCTATAAGCGCGGCCCGTAGGGCATGGAAGCCTAAGCTTTGGGATCCCTGATATGTGGCCGCGTGGGAGGCTTTCATATGCAAGGCATTTAAGGGCGCAGCCATAGTGTGCCTATTGCAAGCCCTTAATAACGCCGCAGATGGAAGCCTCCCACGCGGCCACACATCAGGGATTGGCCTTGCACGGATTAACGCTACCGTTTAAAATAGTAATGCGTCAATCGATGATTGGCACCTTTTTTATATCCATCGACACTGAATGCGAAAGTTGGTCTGGAGAAATTATCAGCTTGCGGCGCTTCCAATTATTTATATCAGTCCTGCTCTGTGTATCCAGCCTGCTGCACATAGACAATCCGGCATCGGCCGCAGCCCGGCCGACCGTCACCGTTATGTGCTACTTAAACGGCGATAACAATCTGTCGGTTGAAGTCCTCAACGCTTTGGACATGATGGAAACCGTCGGATCTTCGCCGCAGGTCAACATTATTGCGCTGGTGGACGGCCACCCGCAGGGTTCGCAACCCTATGGCACTAAATGGAGTGGTACCCACCTAGTACACGTCCTGGCTGATCAGGAACGTGGTCGGATCGTTTCGCCTATCATCGAATCCTACGGGGAACGCAATCTGGGCGAACCGGATACCTTGACCGATTTTGTCCGTACCAGCCGGCAGCGCTTTCCAGCCGACCGTTATATTTTCTGCACCTTTGCACACGGCAAAGGCATCATCAATACCGATCATTTTGCCGGCTTCAAAACCTACAAGTCCTTGAGCATCTCCAGCGATGAAACCAACCATGCCATCATGACCCATAGCCAGTTTCAAAAGGCCCTGAGTGCCGGGCTTGCAGGTGAAAAATTTGATCTGATGGTCATGTTCTCCTGCTTGACCAATATGGTAGAGATCGCGTACTCGCTCAGAGATGTCACGCGCTATCTGGTTGCCAGTGAGGATGAAATCCGGCTTTTAAATGATCCTCCGGGCACTTACCAGCTGCGCGGCATCGCGTTTGAAGATTTTTTAAAGCAACTGCAGACAGATCCGGAAATTCAAGCACCGGATTTGGCCCGACATATCATTGATCTTTACATCGAACCGTACAATCGCAAAATTAAAATTGTCGATACGGACGGCAGCGCCCGATATTATCAGTTCAGCGCTGGCTTGTCTCTAATCGATACCCAGTCCCTGACAGGTTTGGCATCGCGACTGGATCAATTGACCCAAATTGTCACCCGGCGCTTAAATTCTGAGCCGACCGCTATGGACGCCATCCGGATGATGCACGCCGCTCTGGCAGCCAGCCAGAGTTATCAGAGCTTTATGAATCTGGAGTACTATGATCTTACGGATCTGCTGCAAAACTGGCAGCGAATGGATCAGGACGGCACTGTTAGACGCATTTGCGCTGAAACGCTAAGATACATAAAGGAGAAGGTTATTCTTTACGCCAGGCATACCAGGGACTGCCGGTCAAACGGCATTTCGATTTATTTGAGCAACTACCTGGTACCCGAGAATATCTACAGGGCCCATCAGCGTTTGTACCTAGAATCTGAATTTAGCCGAGACACCAGCTGGGTTCGACTGATCGAGACCTATCGAAAGGTGATGATACGGTACTATCCGGATATCCTGATCGATCAGTGTGCACTGGCATATGCGAAAACAGACATCGACCGGTTTGAAAGACTCAGTTGTCGAATCATCTGGGCCTTGCGCCACCAAATCCAAAACGGCCGGCATCGCACTGCCCGGCGTTACGTTGATCTGCTCGCGTCTGTAAATCCGCTGCATGTCCCCCGCCATTGCCTTTATGATTTTCAACACATCTTGCAATCCAACCGCAGCCGGCCGGCATTCGCCGACCTTTCCCGCCAGATTGCCCTTATGCTCGAAAATACCGGCGCAAGGCGCTCCTCCCCAAAAAGGCTTTCGCGCTGATCAACCCGGATATTTCACCAGACGGAGACTTTCATGGCAAGGCGCCCTTTAAAAGTCGAACCGGAGAGGGGTTGCAAAAATGATTGTCACTGACGTTTCTCTGCCCGGGCAAGCTGCTGCAGTTCCTTGTCGAAGTAGCTTAATTTAACAATGCCCGCCTTAACGCTCAAGACACTGAAATGATTCCTATTGTTATTCCATTTGTACATTGTTGAGAGCAATTTATGCCGCTTCTTTGACGGTTGACCATATTGGGTCACAAGGTTGCCGGCCACCTTGGTAGCAAACTCGGTTCGTAATTTGTCCTCCACTATTTTCCAAACTACATTGAGTTGATATAGCTTTCTGGAATCTTGGGTTAAAACCAGTTCGATCTCCGCCGGCTGACCGAGCAACACCTCATTGTACAAGATTCGTTTTATTTTTTCGGTGTCCGGGCCGGCTGGGACACCGTCCGGTAGCTGCATATCAGAGACCTTGGGCAGGTGCCTTATCTGGATTCCGCTTTCTTCAGCCTGGCGACGTATGGCATCATAACCCATGCCGGATGACCAAATATCGACTTTGAACCGGTCACGGCCTACGGCGGTGGCGTCGGCCTGCAGGCGGTCTATTTTCTCAACCTGCTCCAGCGGATAACTCAGGCGCACACCATACAAATGGGCCCTTACCTGTCCGTTTTCCTCCCAGGCTTTTTCGACTTCGATCTTTTGGCCGTTTTTCAAAAAAATCGTGTCGGCAAATGCCGGTTGAACGCTTACAGCAAGCGCCAAACAAAAAGAAAGCCAGACCGAAAGGTAAATCTTCGCCGACCGGAGCGGCCGGACGGTCATCCAAATGTTCAATCGTGTAAACTGCATGGGTCAATCCTTCAACCAATCTGTATTAAGATGCAATTTTAGCATGTCCGCCTGCGGAACTCAAACCGGGCGAATCATACACGGCACTCTCGCGGTTAAACCAATAACGTCATCTCCGGAAAGGCCGGAACGGTTGGGGACTAAAGGTCCGGATTAGCCTTTGACATATGACCGACAATTGCCTATGTTTCCTGAAATTCAAGAATAAACGGCGGTTTTACAGGATTTGATAAATGCATTATCGACTTTCCCGGAACCTAACCATATCGCAGTTATTAATATGAAATCCCCCAACATTTGGTTGCATATGATTCCGGTAAAGATTTTTTTACCGGTTTTTTTGACGTTGCTCTTGTTCGTATTGACCATTTTTCTGCTCATCTTGCCGCAATTTGAGACCTACCTGATTGAAGGCAAGCGCGAAGTCATCCTATCGTTGACCGAATCGGCCTGGAGTACACTGGACGCCTTGGCCCAAAAGGAACGTGAAGGACAGCTGACCCGCCAACAGGCTCAGGCGCAAGCCATCACGTTGCTGCGCCAAATACGCTACGGGCCTGAGTCCAAGGACTATTTCTGGATCAATGACATGCAACCGCGTCTTATAGTGCATCCCTACCGACCCGACCTGGAAGGTAAGGATGTTGCCGGTTTTAAGGATCCAAGCGGCAAGCAACTGTTTGTCGAAGTTGTCAATTCCGTAAAAACAAACGGTGCGGGATATGTCGATTATCAGTGGCAATGGAAAGACGATCCCGATCGGATTGTGCCCAAAATATCATATGTCAAAGGCTTCGACCCCTGGGGATGGATCATCGGTACCGGAATTTATGTTGAAGACGTTCGCAATGAGATTGCGGCCATCACCCGCAAACTTTTTTTAATCTGTCTATTGATTACAGCCATTATCGTCGGTCTATGCGTCTATGTTGTGTTGCAAGGCGTCCGAGTGGAGCGCAAAAGCCGCAAGGCAGAAAAAGCTCTGCGTAAGAGCGAGGAAAAATACAGACTGCTGGCCGAAACCGCCGGCGAGTTTATCCTGACCGCTGATCTTGGCGGCCATATTACATATGCCAACAAAGCCTGGCAGGAAGCAGGGCACCTGTCTGCGGCTGAAATCGAAAAGCTGAATATCAGCGATATCCTATCGGCCAGGCATCGCCAGGCATATGAACGCATGCTGCAGCGCCGGGTCGACGGAGAGATCCGGCGGCATCTACAGGAGCTCGAATTCACCACAAGTGATCAAGACCGCATCCCGGTGGAAATGTCACTCTCTTTGATCTGGGAAGATGGTAGGCCCGCCGGGACCCAATGCCATTAACTTAAAGATAACACGTTGAAATTAAATAACTTATTGCCAAAAACCGATCCCTCTCCAACCCATTCCTTGTAAAATCTCAGCCACTCATCTCTTCACGCGGTTATTT
>Ga0126335_1000305_pt1 | contig 22867 bp, 7 predicted proteins | sample OlaspJWI45metaG_FD_108409 | JGI IMG/M metagenome (GOLD analysis project Ga0126335, IMG submission 108409) | Marine gutless worms symbiont microbial communities from Oahu, Hawaii - Olavius sp. 1 OAHU.JWI-45 metaG | ecosystem: Host-associated > Annelida > Digestive system > Unclassified | place... | reverse complement strand
GGCGTCATCAGTCAACATGTTCAAGAACAGGCTGGATCGACACTGGCAAGATATGGGCATTTAAAGCTTACAGCTACATAGCCCATCAACCTCAAGTAACAAGCAAGTAACAAGATTGGAATGGATTGTTTGTTTGTTTCGGCAGTTAGATCGACCACGGACCATTATTTAAGCATTGATATTCTATGCAGTGGGCGTGGGTGTTGTGAAAATTGTTGTCTTTCTCCACTTAAAAGTTTTTATAGCTTCTAAGCGATTAGCTTATTAGCTGCGCGAAGCAGCGTATGTTTCATCCAATACAGGTACGTCAACAGTTAATAAAATGTTCGCAATTGACTTAATACACTCAGCGTGTGTGGAACAATGCAAACGAAACATGCCGCATGAGAACTCTGCGTAGAGTGAAAATTTTTGCTTTCCGGTAGATTATTTCTTCATATTTATGTCTGTAATGATAGTTGCTGTCATTTGTAAGTGGTAAAATGGCGGTTAGGCCTCACAAAAAATAAAGCTGGTGATCGTCTCCGCCCGACCTGCGAAAACGGCCCCGACCCCAATTTTTAAAAAAAAATTTCAAGTTAATTTTTTTAAATCCGTTAAAATTGCACTTAAATGACTCCGGGTTTAGTCTTGGGCTTGTGCAGAAATGTTTATTGTCGACGAAGTTGATTCTAGTATTTAACCAGATTTTTTAACCACCAGTATTTTCACCATTGACATCACTTGTTGTTCACTTCACATCGCACCTGGACTAAAAGGAAATGATTTCAAGGCATTTAGTTGTTCCATTGACTCATTCTTCGTGCCAATTCGCCTGTAAAAAATTATTTTTAAAAAAATTCCAGCCCGCCCGACCCACCTCTTTCTCCAGAAAAGGACGATCACCAATTTTTTATTTTTATGTGGCCTTATCAGCACTGGGTGTATTGGACATCTTTACCTTAGAGTGCCGTACAGGCAGGATCAAAGCATCTGGACAGTACTTTAGGTATAAAGTTGCAGTACCGTGTACTTTAGAGGTACTTGAATTTTGAGGCTAGAGTGCCGTTGAGTCTACACTGAGTTCTCATGCGGCATGTTCGAACTTGCAGTTGCATTCAGTTCCGTACTGTAAATAACAAACCGTACTGTGGGATTATTAAGGTAGATAAAGGTAAATGTTCTATGGTGTCACTTTAGTCCTCAAAACCAAAAATCGTAGATAAAATCAGAAAAAAATTGTAAAAAACTGGTGGTTAACTAGCCAGTATGCACCAATGGCAAGTGTCCACTGACATGTATATTTGCTACCATGCAGCTTTTACTTAAAAAGACTATCATAAAAAACTGCTGCTGGCACATATATGTGAAAAGAAACAGTCGTGATGCTGTTTTCAGCACCAAAGCTATAGCCTATTCACTTACAAACAGCACATTTTTGACAAGCAGAACCTTTGAAACAACATTGCTGCACATCCACAGCATTAATCTACTGAAATCTGCTTGCAGAAAATCACCAGGTCTGTATTGTCTGGATGGTACCTTAGATATAAAGTGGCAGTACCGTCTAGACCAGGGAATTATACTCAGCTTCGCAGGGAATGCTTACTCTATGGCGAATTAAGCTTAACATAGTGTAATACCAGACATCTTTCTAGCCGCAAGATGGCACTGCTGGCGCTGGTATTACATATTGGCTAAAGTTTAGCCTATATGTAATACCAGCAACAGCAGTGCCATTGGCTAGAAAGATGTCAGCAATATGTTGATAAATTTGTAAATTTAGCCGCTAAACTTACAAATTTATCAAAATATTGCTGATGTCAAATTGTAATTGCTGACGTCGTAACTGAAAAGTTTTTGCTCGTGGAACATGAAAATCTTGAGGAGTATCTGCCACATAACGAAATACCCACTTGTTACACAAGTATGTAACTCAATACTTGTTGCTTAGTTTGCTTCACAACCGCGAGAGGCAAGATGTACACAAAAATTTGTCTCTTTGTAGTCCCTGCGAAGTAGTGTGTTAGTCCCTGGTCCAGACGGTACTTTAATTTTGAGACTAAAGTGCCATCTGGATGGTACTTTAGCCAGTGTGATATGACTAATTATAATTACTAACCCTAACCTACTCAGACATATTACACTAATGGGCCTCTGGGTTGGTGGAACCTTAGTGTAATTAGTCTAATTAACCCCAAATCCCCCTAGGTGCACTTAAAGTTTACAGATTTACCAAGGTTAGAAACTTACAAAAAGTGGATGCTTTTAATTGTACCTTGGATGGTTGAAGGCTGAATTTTCAGCTTGAGAGTGTTTGCCCCCTGAACCAGGGGTCTGGTTTACGCTGGGGCAAAAACTCACACTCTGTTATGGCCCCCAGTTCTCCACATAAACATTCAGATCTTTCTCATATGTTAAGCTGGCTACAGGCCTGTGAACAAACAGGCATTACACGTTGTGCTAAACATGCCACGAAACTACCAGTGTGCATTAAAAATCAGTAATTCGGTTTTGGTTAGTATTTATATTAACAATATGGTTAAAATAGTGTTATTGTTATGTTTAATGTTGTTAGTTGGCAGTGGGACAGTGGTTCAGCTGGTAGGCTACTAGTTTAGTGAAACCTTTACTGATAGTCGGTATTACCAGCATTCATGTTACTGTGTGTGATGTTGTGGTGTTAGGAGTGAAGATGAGTGATGCCAAGAAGCGGAAGAAGTCTTACTACTGCCAGACTAAGAGACAGTGTGGCAGTCGACAGATGCTGGATGTTGATCTCAAAGGCTTTCTGATTACGTGCAATCATAATGAGAAGCAGACTGTGCGAGAAGCTTATAATGTTCTGAATGAATATTCATGCAAGTTGTATGGAGAGGTATTTTTGTTTGTTTGTGAGTCTTATTAATTCTTTTTCGTAATCACACAGTTCTTGTTTCAAGGTCCATTATGCATTTTATTCTGTTTTTCTGTGTCTGTTTCATCCACTCTGGGCTTGTAACTGAAGAGTGGAAAGACACAATTTAAAATAAACTTTGTGTAAGTATTCAAGAGTTGCAAAACTTATGTGTGTGGAATATTTTTTATTCCGATTAGCACTTAATTAATATAAGCTTGTTTAAATTTATTGTCCATAGGTTTAATTATGTATGAATGAAGAAATCAGTTGAAAGGCAGGTATTGCAGATGTATGTTTTATTTTCAGGAATCTGTCGTGAAAAGCATTGAAAACGATGATGATGCTAGTGTTGAAGTGGATTTCAGTCGGGCAATTCTACGCCAGGTTGAGGCACTACAGGGTGGTCACATGGATGGGGAGAGACGATTCCAGGCTGTTGACACAAAGACCTCAAACTGCATATTCATTAAAACTACTCTTGATCATCCAGACAAACTCGTCACAAAACTACTCACTGATGTGCTGGATACAGGCAAGACCAAATCTCGGTTTATCCTCAAAATTTTTCCAGTACTCGGAACCTGTCGAGCGGTTGAGGATAAGATCGGGAAACTCGTCGAAGAGCTGATTTCATCATATTTTGCCCACCGACCTCTGCAGACTTTTGCCATCGTATACAAGGTTCGTTGTAATAATCTGAGCCGAGATGTAATTCTGCCTGTTGTCGGAAAAGCAGTTGCAAAGGTCTGTCCGTTGTCGAAAGTTGATCTTACAAATCCAGACTATGTTATCGGTGTCGATGTTTTGACTAAGTTTGCATGTGTCAGCATCATGAAGGACTTTAACAGGTTGAAAAAGTACAATGTGCAAGAACTGGCAAAATCAAAGGGCGATGGAAGCTCATCGGTAGTTGAGCAGAACAAGACTGTTAATTGTGATAAAGGTCCATGTCCGGAAGATGGTGAATGTCAACAGACTAAAATTCCGACAAAAACTGATGCTGCATCTGGCAGTGGCGTGACGTTGGTGAAAGACGGGACAGATTGTTGTTGATAGTTTGCTGACAACCAGATAATTATACGCTTTGTGATGCCAGCCAGTGCTGTGTGTGGGCGTACGTGCTCCATTTCTTGGCGGATGTCATTAAGGGCAACCGATCCTGTGTCTTCGTAGCTTTATGCTCGTCATGCCTGGGGCAACTTTTTAGTGCTTTGTTGTGTTTATGGTGCTCGTGTTTTTCGTTACTTTGATTTTTGATTGTTAGTTCCAGTACTGTCGATTGTCTGGAAAGACATACACACTCAAAAATTACCCTGTATGTATCAAGTGGAATGTACAGCCTACTAGCTATAACTTTTACTGTTCTACAGAGACTCCGTTCTTGAACTGATAGATGGAATGCCAAGTTGCCTTCTTTGGATGGGATTGTTGGTAATTATTATTCTCGGTTGCAGCTGTAAAACAGATCATGAGAATGCAGCACAGTCATATAGTCAGATTTATTGGTAGCAATTGCTACAGGGTAGCCCTGGATTCAAAGTTGTGTTATTTCAACTAATTTGTCAAGAAAAGGTTGAATTTATGGAAATATTTATGTATTCTAATAGTAGCCATGTCAGTATTTTATGTCATTTTGGCGGGTGGCTGGAACTCGTTAGGGTCCAAGGCTATGGTTAGGGTTGGACTTCAACCATTATACCACAGTGCAAGCTGTCAGAAAACTAGTCAGTCATGGCTAAGCGTTGCTGGCCTTTCGTTATATTCCGACTTGGATTCAAGACTCGTTTGTTCAAGACCGAGACCAAGAGTGGACCAAGACTTGGCAGTCAGCGGCCGAAAAAGATGCTTTGGTAAAAAAAACAACTCACACAATAAGTGAGCTTACTTCACTTTCTTGTGCGTAAATTATTGTACACCTACACCGTAACAATAGAAAACTCAACCAAACACTATACATCAGCGTCGGACTTGCAGTGCAGAAGACCGACTCGGAAGCATCTTATCACTCGTTCATTTGGCCTCATCAGCAAAACCGCAGTTGATGAAAATGTTCTCCACAAGAACAGATGGCAAGTGGATGGCACTTCAGAGAAGACCTAGCTGGCAATGGATGCAACAGTTTGACTCGCATGGCTTGGTCACAAATGTACATGCAAGTAGTCCGTCAATCGGCATTAATCATGCAGAGGCTCATTTATTATTATAGTACGTTAAAGACACACCTGTTTGGTTTGACCTATGGATAGTGACGCAAGTCACTATGCCTTTGTCTCGAGAGTACAGGACCCAACTGAATCTTGTCTCGGTCTTCGAGTTGAGTCTCGGTTTCGGTCTCGAAGCTTCATAATTTATTATTTTGCACGACAATACGAGCAACTTTTCGACGCACAGGGAACACATGGCGATCGGTGCTTTGCTACCGACGGACCACTGGTCTGGCATTCTCTGCCGGCCAAACTGCGACAATATGACTCTCTCGAAGAATTTAAACGACGTTTAAAGACTTATTTCTTTGTGATATGAGACCACGGCGCTCTGTGACTGTAGTTAAGCAGTGCCGTATAGAAATACTCTTACTTACTAACTTACTTTGCTGCTTAGCAAATCATACGTAATACGTTAAACGTCGAGGCTTATGCAGCAAGCATTCGACCATCATATATAACAACTAGTAGGCAATACTTTCGCAATCTTTGATACCGGGTATACATTGACTTAGCTGGTCGCCGTTAACACAGTTATGCGCTACCGCTCACTCCGTCATCATGCAGTTAAACGGAACAGTTTGCAACTTGCGCATTGCAATGACTCAGCAGACCAGATCGACGGTGGCGGCGCACGGCTGAGGCAAACGTCACCGTTTTCACGCCGACTTTAGTTTTAATTTAACGCGCGACTGTGCGCTGTAATCCGTGTCCGTAATCTCGTGATTTAGCGTCCTAGCCTCTGGCCACCCAGCTGGGGCTGTGTGCCACCCATGGCGCTGGTGGAGTGGTGGTCACAGCGTCGTGTCGAAGATACATCAGCGATGTCGTCGCCTGTCAGACCGACACGCTGACGACACACAATCCGCTGAAATACGACCCTACATTTCGAGTCCCGACCTCCATGAATTAGCTCAATAATTTCACCATTTGTAGGCCGCTCGAGTCTCGTGAACGGATATTAATGATTCTAGACGACCGGGGGTTTAATTACTCGACTTGATTACTTTTATGCTAATTTTGAGCGTAGCTATCAAAACGAGTTTGCTTTTAGATCCCCTTGCATGCGGACAGAAACCTTTAACATTTAGACATTCAAAGGAAACAATATAGGCCTAATTGCACCTGCACCACGTGGTGAATGGTTAGGCCTTGCTATGCCCAGAAAATTCAACTGATGTAGACCATCACCATCTTGCCAAGGTAACTGTGCAAAAACCGCATCGAACCCCTCCACCCTAGCTGCGGGGGGTTGGAAACTTTCATCTTATATAACATGCTCTTTCGGTCCCCATGAGTCTCCAACCCAAAATGTGATGCCGATCCGTTCAGCCGTTTTTTGCACACGCCGCCAACGTAACAGACTGACAGACGCTGCAATCATCCATGGCAATAGTCCGCAACTCATGCATTCGATGCAGTCTAAAAAGTAGGTCTACGCGCCCTGATTGGTCCGGCCCCATTTAACCATGGAAACAAGCAGCGAATCGCTGTTGGCCAATCGGCTAAGAGTGCATTTTAGGCCGCGTCGAACGCATGAGATGCGGGCTATTGCGGTCAGTGTTCCCGGCGTCTGTCAGTCTGTAGCGTGGCTTCGATGTGCAAACACGTCTGAACGAATCGAGGTCCTGCGTGAGGTGAAGACTGTATAGGGAACATTGTGAGGTTCTGTTGTTGGGTTCTCATTTCCCCACGGATTCGATGCTGCCTTCGCCAAATTACTATGGCCACTTGTACTTGTATTGAATGTCCGCAGGGTTATGACTGGTTGCTGAGACAGCCACGCCTCTGATGTTGCGGCAAAGCTGTCGCGTCATCATTCTTATAAACCAGAAAGTCGCTGGCCAACCCGCCATATCACGCCGTTCGCACGTTTTATCGATATGTTACGATTATGGCGAATAATATTATTATTAGAATGCGTACTGTGCATTCCGTCACAATGGTCCTCTGGGCGCAAGAAGGTGAAATTAACGTCGTGTCGAACTGGATACGTTTAACGGCCGTCCTGTGTGTTCCACTGCATAGCGTCACTGGCGGATCCAGCCAGGGGCCGAAGTGAGCCATGGTCACCAGGGACGTCATTTAGGGGATGCTGTGGGGTCCACAGTGGGATCTCTGGAACCTCCCGCCCCAAGGGTTGTGAAGTAATCGAACATTACTGAACTTGGAAGCTTAGCGCATTAGAGACCTGTGATAATAGCGCTATACAAATCTACACTTTACCTTACCTTACCTTAACTTACCTTAGAATGGCAATGCAGTCTGCAGTGTGTGAAATTCAACGAGATTCTGTAACAAGCCTATCCGTATTCAGTTGGACATGTTGGACCCAAAGCACTGATTGAAATGACGTTACTGATGGCCCCTCCTTCACGCTCAAGTTTAGCAGCCGGCTTTGCTTCAATTATAACATTTCACATCACACAAAACAGGCGTATGCCACCAGACACGATTTCCGGACTCAGAACAGGCCGTTGTGGCCGAGAATCTGCATTCTGCCCGCAGACTCTGCTGTGGGAGCTTACAATATTCCGCCAGACTTCCCAGCTGGATTGTTGGGAGGGGGGCGCTTCGCAGCATGAGTGGGAAAAGGGAAGAAGAAATGATTAACGGTTTGCTTGGCCAAGTTGGCCCTCGCTCACAAAATCCTAGAGCCGCCACTCATTTCCCGCGCGGCGTCAGCTGATAAATAATCGCTTCCATAAGCTGAACGTCTCGGCTTACTGTAGCCTACAATACGAAGTGTGGTGTGGCAGACTGGCTATGGCGTCTGGTTCGTTCAAGATTGGGGGATTATGTCGACCACGTCATGCATGCGAACTAGATGGCAGTTTTACGATAGAAGTGCCCCGCCCATTCGATTGTACCTCCAGTATCACGCTGTCTTGCAAGACTGCTGTAGGCGAAAACAACCTCAAGACAAGCCACCCATGGGCAGTGATGCTCAGCTGGCTTAAGTAAGAGCAGAATTCGCCGGTGGATTACAAATCTCATCTAGTGGTTAAGATTTCCCGTGACCCGGTTAACAGACATACTGCTGAGCTAAAAATGAGTATCACTGCTCTTGTTGATGTTTGTAGATCAGCCTAAATGGGACGTAACGTATAGATTATGCGTAGTTGTCCCACTCCGCTGTCCGTGTGTCACACGCAAGTATCTCCGGAAAAAGCGACCTACCGCAGAGCCAAGGTTAATAATCTATATTAAACGCGAATAGGAAATTAAAATTCTTGATTTGCAATCTGCTATGAGATTCGCGGCGGAAGTACAATTCCGCCTGCAGTTTTGGTGTTTCCGGCTGCGGGCCGACTGTCGTTCTGTCTCCTCGGGGATACCTTGCTTTATGTCGCAGAGGGAGATTCAGTACAGCTGAGATTCGTCTTTAGAGGGACTTTGTCTTGGGTTGTTCTGTCGCGGTAAGGTTATAGGTAATTCTCATGCACCACGCCTCACTGAATCTGCCCCTCCGTCTGTCTGGCCAGTAATCCTCCAGTTCATTCCACTCCTAGGCTTTCAATGCGCGTCATTGGGGGTCCCCTCGGTCCACTCCACTGGCGGCGCCCAGTCCCAGTGACGTCATCTGTCATCGGGTATACACAGTGTCGGGCGTGGACATGCGTCGTTTGTCTAATATCCGGTCACGTGACAGCCGTGACTGATTGTCGGATATGCCGTCAGCGGCCAGCGCATCGGTGCTTCCAACTTCTGCTTCACGTGTGCTTACGCTGGATGCACTTGCGCGCAGTTTCAGAGCTGACTAGAGACAATAAGTATTCTGTCCAGGACGTGGTTTTGTGATATTTTCGTGACTGTTTGAGCCATAATAATTGCGTCTGCCTGCGCTTAATGAGTGTGAGTGTGTAGAGGCGTAACGTCCTACTCGACACTTTATAAGTCATTTCTGCGCCTAATCCTATAGGCAAAAGAATTTTTCACCCCCCCTTCTGTACAGCGAAATGGTGTGTATTTTTGCAGTCGTTTGTCTGTCTCTATGTTTGTCTGTTTGTTTGTCATAGTAATTACAATAAATTTGGAAATCCTTGACCTAAGAAGATAATTTTGGTCGTCAACAAAGTCAAAAACACCTGTGGTGCCGCCTATGGTTAATAGGCGGTGTTGTTTCTTACAATCTTACTTGTGTGTGATAGTTTTTCGCAAGTAAATTTAATGAAAGACATTACGTAAGCGTTTTATCTGAACGTGAATTACTTGTTTAGCCATTTTATTTGAAAGTAGCCTAGACGCAAATTTTTCTTCGCTGTTGAATGCAGATTAAATTCCTAAGTGCGATAGTTTTAGATCTGGTCTCGTTTTCAGTTTTTGCTCAATAGATAAGTACCGAGACTGTCTGTCGTCTCTTCACGGGCTGGCGTCAATCAAGCAATCCTACGAAAGCGATTCGCTAGGGGAGTTGACAGGTGACTGGCAGTCAATTAACTGAGAGTTTAAGATGGCTGCTGTCAGTGCGAGATGTTGGAGTGATCTGTCGACTGCCGGAAACAGGAAAGAGACATTGATAACCGCAGCTGCCACGATACACGGTTTCGATATCAGTTGTCTGCTGAACTGTGTAAGCTATAATTTGGCTCGTTATGTGTATCACGTGGGGTCAAATGAACTAATTTTGAAGTTCTGCAATAGACGAAGTTGCAAAATATCGTTCTCGTTTAGCGCCATAAGCATAGCAGCAAAGCTACAACCGCATTGCCTGTTTCCGTTCTACTAAGTTCGTTCTGTGCGTCTTTGAGCGTCGTCTGAACGTCTAAACGTCTTTTCGTTCTTTCTGTCTTTCAATCAACGCAGCTCGCTCGCCGACTGTCGTTTGGGGAAATCCACTGGTTAAGAAAAGCCACCAGCTGTGAATGCTAAAAGTAGGCAAACGACGGCGTTTTCTCTAGCTGTCTCGCGAGTTCATGGTTTTTACCTAATCTGCAGGCAAGATATTAACGGTAAATGGCATTAAGTGCTAAGTTATTGCACAAAGAGAAACTACATTTAATTAGTCTTTTGGTATTTGTTTTCTTTCAACGCCAATGTTAGGTTATCAGTGAAAAATTATCGTGATGGCAACCAAGATGGAGACCTAATAAGAAGTGGTTGAACAATATCAGAGATAACTGTTCTGGTTTCTATATGGGGATAAGTCTGTATTAAGCTACAGTGTAGGTCTTTCTGGAAACTATGGGCACAGTAATCTGCCAACGGCCGCTTCGATACCGCGAGGAAAGCGGTGTCTAGTGCTAGGCTCCTTTGGTCCACAAGAGAGTCTCCGCCCCAAGCAGGACCTTGATCCGTTCAGCTGTGTTTGAACAGCGAAGCCGCGTAACTGGCAGACTAACAGACTGGCATACGCCCACGCTACGGGATTATCGATGGAGACGTACTGTTCACAGCACGGGCTGCCAGCGCGCAACGACACCGCTCTTGCTGCCAAGGCACGACGTCAAGTCGTCAGTTGGTATTCAACACACGCAGTTGCTGTATCTTACATCACTGTCATAGTTGATTGCTTATTTCGTGTTCATCGCCGGCGAGCCAATACAGATTGACAGATTAGGCTTATTGCCGTTTCTGTTGAGTAAAACATGCACCGAATAAACGCGGTCGTAGTTCCCCGTCGGTGAGGCAGCCTACGTGCATGGTGCATGAGTACAAACCGACTGCAACTCAACACCAACAAGACGGACTTGCTCTGGTATTCCACTGCCCGCCGTCAACGTCAGCTGCCGACCACAGCTCTCAGAGTTGGGCCAGATCTCGTCAGCCCTTCACCCTGGGTGCGAGACCTTGGCATCTTCATTGATGCCGACTTGAGTATATGCATCCAAGTCCAGTGGACTGTCGCGAGCTGTTTCGCCACGCTGAGACAGTTGCGCAGCATCAGGCGGTCAGTCCCGGCGTCCGTCTACCAGTCGCTTGTCGTCGCACTGGTATTGAGTCGGCTTGACTACGGCAACATCACGCTGATCGGCATCCCGGCGTACCAGCTCAGTCGTCTGCAGTCGGCGATGAACGCTGCAGCCAGATCGATCGCTGGCTGACGGTGCTCTGACAATATCACTGACACGTTGGCCAGTGGCCAGTCTTCACTGGCTGCGTTCTTCACTACACGGTCTCTCCTCACCGTACTTATCTGATGACCTTCATTGCTTAGTGGATATCCCGTCGCGGCGACGTCTGCGGTCCGCGTCTTCGCTGCAGCTCGACGTGCCGCGCACTCGTCGTACTATTGGCGGCCGAGCGTTCGCTGCTGCCGGTCCGACGCTCTGGAACAGTCTGCAACACGACATTACTGACTGTGTGTCACTGACGTCATTCTGCCGGAAACTGAAAACTTTGTTGTTTCCTATATCACTTCAATGACTACATTTTTCTTTTTTGTGGTCCTTGAAGTTTGTACTTAGGCCACTTTAAAAATTTCTTGCGTATGTATGTAGCTGATGATTATTAGTATGATTATTGGCGTCCTATTTTCGACGCTTTTGTAGGTCCTATAAGAGGCAAGGCGTGCTACTTAATTCATGACGGGGAGGGGAAATATTTAGTGCAAACATTCCGTGTAATAATGGATGGATTTACCTCCGTGTAGACTAATGGTAAATAATCATACACGCAGAAGCTGTTAAAAGTGACTTTTAAATGGGCTATATCTAACAGTCCGATTCATAGGCCTTATGTCTCTTTCGTCGTCATTTCAGACGAGTAAAGCAGCTACGACAGAGCTGGTAAGTTGTCGTGTGACACGGCTATAAATCTGCGGTGTTCGATGCCAGCTGTCGTCAGAGAGCGATTATGCCACTGGTAGGTCCTGCACGGTCTCTGCACGCGTTCGGTGACGATTAACCGTCCGAGACCGATGAGTAGTGTTGCCTGTAACTCTTTGTAGGCGCCATACGAGTCTATACGACCCACTTGGTATGCTGCTCTTCTTTTCACGATCTCTCTCTCTCCCCCTTTCTCTTTCTGTGAGTGCTTGACGCTATCCGACGGAATGGGTAGAGTTGTAACAGTCGACGTTTTATAATAATCGTTTATTACGCAAAAAACGGCGGCCAGTACACGCTAAAAACAATACAAAACTACTACAAAGACTACAGTACAGAGACACGTAAAATGAGGATTAAAATACATTAAAATCCGAGCGTACTAGTAAAAATGTCCAAAGTGATATCTTGATACTTGCAAAGGAACAGTACAGGTTACCGATATTATATTTACAAGAGAGACCAGAGTATTCATATACCGAGTCAGTAAGCAAATCAACGCAGCAAGCGACACACAAACGTGACGCAGTGGGAGGCTGCGAGAATAGCCCAGTGCTTGAAGAAATTAATTACACAGAAAGAGTAGAATTAAAGTGCAAAATTACGTCATTCTCGGCACGAATTTTTTAGCAAACAGTAATCGAAAGCAAACTTGAAATAAGATCAAATATACCTATTTCCATTTAACACATTGTCTGCATTCTACTGACGTCGACGTACGCTGCGTATGCCTCGTATATCTAAAACAGAATATGTTATCAAAAATGCGTGCGTTTTGTTGAAAAAAAGAATATGCCAGTCTTAACTCTAAAACAAATCGAACTGAGTCGAAAATTTGGCGAATCGAAAAGTGATAACTTTCTCAACTTGCCCACCTCTAGAGTTGAGCAGAATAGATCAAGGCGCGTCGGCGGCTTGATCAATTCGTCAGCGAGGAGGTACCAGTAGCAGATGTCTGTGTGGACGACGACCGTGGTCAGTACGGGGTCGAAATACAGTTATTGCCGTACGATTTACGTCCTCCGGGCACTTGATGCGGCAGGGTGGTTTCGCAGCCCCACCATCGGCTCGCGGCACACCCGTAAATTCACCCGTAATACACCCGACCGCTGCGACTAGCCGAAACACTTGATTTAAACATTCAGCATTTTCACGTCTACTATCGGCATCTCTCGCGTTAATATTAGCATACGCTTGCCTTTACTTGATGGGTTGCTAAATTTAATAATGCTGTCACAAACCCGGTTCTGCAAAGTTTACTTTCGTTCCAGTTGAGGATTCTTTGTTACTTGGAGCTCCTCTCTTTCCAGTCAAGGTTCTGGATGATACGTGGGCAGATCGATGCGCGGATCTTGCTGAAGCAAAGGTTAAACTTGGCGCCATTTCCTCCCAGAATGCTTTGATTCTGTTACGTACAGTACCTTCTACAGCTCGCCACGGGTGCTGCATCTGCTGCGATGTTGCCCGTCTGTGGACCATGCGGCACTAAACATCTTTGATAAAACGCTACGATTGACCTTCAACCACATTACCAACTCTAACGGTTCAGATGCTCAGTGGCTTCAGGCCAGCCTTCCTATTACAGAAGGGATCTTGATATGAGATGGGCTGCTTCGCTTGCATTCCCCGCCTTCTTGGCTTCCGCTGCGATCACCATCTCTCTCCAGGCCTCCATTCTGACTCTGCACCCTTGTCCTCGTGATCCGTTTTCTGATTCTTACCTTCAACTCTGGTCATCGTCATTTAATGTTCCAGTCCCTTCAGACTCATTTCCACCCTAGCAGTCGTTTTCGAATAGACCAGGTGTCTTACACGGCCGTTCTTCTGTTGAAGGCAGCCTTGCTGATTCTGAACAGTTGGCCAGATTTCTTGCAGCAGCCGCTCCGCATAGCAGTGATTGGCTGCTCTCCTTGCCAATTACTTCTTGTGGCTTAAGGCTAGATGATGAGTCTGTCTACGTGGCCGTTAGCACGTGCCTGGGTATTAATCTCTGCGAGCCTCACGTTTGCTGTGGCTGTGGTTATCGGGGCTCATTGCTTCATGCCTCTGGCCGCACAGCCAGACACCAGTCTCTCAATGATGTTGTCAGCAGGGCGTTTGTTTCTGCTCTCATCCAAGCCACGAAGGAGCCATTTGGCCTGGTCAGAGGCGATAGCAAACGCCCTGATGGTCTGACCCTTGTGCCATGGCAGTCTGGCAAACCGTTGACGTGGGACGTGACAGCGGTTCGCACTCTGGCGGACTCGTATGTGAGCCAGACTTCACGTTCAGCCCAGGATTCGCCGCTGTGACGTCATGTGGAGGCCTTGAGTTTTGTCACTGTCTGCCTTTCTCACAGCCCAGGTCTCTAACCCGTACAAAAATACGGACAGGGCCAACGAAGAAGAGAGTCGTAACTTGGTGTTGAGGCTAAACCAGACGGAATCGCGATATGAATTGGTTGCTGAACTCGGCAGCAAGGAAAGGGATTTGAGTATTCATTCGCCCAGCTCCCTCCTCCGTGTGCGCGCCAAATGTTAATCAATTTTTATCGTGCAGCTGACCCCCGAGTTCTCGCGGTGTGTGCTCCGACCCGTCTCGTTACGCGAGATTCCCTGACCCGCCCATGCCGATATATGTAGCCGTGGAGCTGTAATTGCCGTCAGAAGTATGCAATAATCACCGGCGTTACGTAACAATTTCGTCATGAATAGGCGATTCGGCTGCTAACCCTTTACAGAGCACCAGCGCTCCAGACAAGAATCGTTTTATTCTTATACCGAAGCGATCTAAACAGCCTGAGATGTTAATACCATCTCGATGTTCACAGTTTCACGATTTTACATTAAACTGTGTCCGAAAGGAACACAAAACTGAGCGCCGCCGCGGTTTTGCGACCGTAACCTTGAGATTAGCCCCATGACTATGAAACTCGAAGGTGATCGAGATATTCTAAAGATGTACCTTCACACTGAAAATAAACATGCTAGCTTAAAGCATTGAAAACGTAGAGCTTAAATTGAAAAAAAAACGAAAATATGTCTCAAGATCAAGGATCAAGGTCAAAATGTCAAAAACTCAAAATTACTTCGAGCTTTTATGGTAACATTATATACCGATCAAGCCCCAGCAATTTCCGGCCAGTAGTTTCTGAGTTGCATGCTACAGCTTGTACGTTGCTGTGACCTTGACCTTGAACCCATGATTTTAAAACTGAACCGTGACCTAGATATTCTGAAGATGTGTCTCCAAACTGAAAATAAAGTTGCTAGGTCAAGCCATTCAAAATATATAGCTTGAATTAAAGACGTACGAAAATAGCTCTCAAGGTCAAAGGTCAAGGTCAAATGTCATCAACTTCGAATCACTTCTAGCGTTCCCTATGGGACACATTCCTACCAAGTTACATCGATTTTCGACCTGCATTTTTCGAGATTTTCTGCGGACAGACGCACAGACTCACAGACAGTCGCCGCCAAAAGCAATACCTGCTTGCAGCATGCGAGCGGGTAATAACTGCGTGTGAGGTAGGTAGGTAGAGGTAGAGGTAGAGGTAATAACTGCGTGTGAGGTAGGTAGAGGTAGAGGACACTTGATATAGCGCCTCTTCGAGAGGAAACCCCATCGCATACTTGCCTTTGCCTTTCCGGCAGAAGCTGGTCCTCATTTACCGACCCTGGATGGATGAAAGGCTGAGTTGGTCTAGGCATCACAACTGTGAGTAAACAGTCTGCCCAAGACCGTTACGTGACGGATATCGCAGTTGTTAGCGGTTCAAACCGTCACGCTTCACTGGGCAAGTGGGTGTAAGCAGCTATCCGACAGCTGCTACCCGGAGTAGGAAGGCCGAGCGTCGACCCCACGCCCTCTTGAGTAATATACATTGTGCACGGGGTACAGATTCACTATAAAGTTTCATCAACAGTATTTTGGTTTCGGGTCAAACGTATGGAAATGTCACTTATGCGCTGCTACGAAGTAAATTTTGGGGGGTTACATTTTGCTCAGCTGACTTAGTTTAACTGAGCTAATCACAATATAGCTTGTTTGAATGGTTCGCTTGAGCCACTTGATCTAAGCCGCGAAGCCGTTCAAACGGTGTGTGCGTGTCGGCGCATGTACAAGTCGAAGGGTTAACAAAAACGTGAAGGAACTCGCCGTAATGTAATCAACTGCTGAAGGGTTAGCCGTAACGTATACTCGTAATAACAGGAGCGACGAGGTTGGTTTGTAGTATATGACACAGCGTCGTGGTCGTGATGTCATTCAAAATGGCTGTTTGAAAACAGAGACGCAATGTGGGGGGTAGTGAGGTCTCCGAACCCAGACGGTTGTGAACGTTCAGAATTTTGCATAACTTTTATGCCGTGCGAAGCAACGACCATATTTTTTACTTTATTTTTTGGAAAAGTGATTTCAGTAGAACTCAAACAGTCACTTAATAATTGTAACGGTACCGGTAACTCTTTTACTGTGACTTCCCGCCGATACAGTTAATTTCACCACTTTAAAACTTGTGGCGACGTTTTTGTTCCATTTTACGGCGACAGAGAGACGAGAAGAGACGTTAGACATAGACCCGTCAACGATTGACTGTAGCTAGTGACGCCTCCGCTGCTTCTAGACGCTGTCGCAGTGAAACTGGCCGTATGGCCGCTATTGCGTCGGTGAATGTGCGTTGGCGCGATTAGCTAGTAGCAGCAGCTGCTGCTGCTGCTACGGTAGCTACAGCATCCGTGCTGCAGTGACAGACAGACAGATGGACGGTTGCAACAGTCGTCTAGCAGCATCAGCACTTGTCAGCTAGGCACTGGTGTCAGCTAGCGTGCTGCTGTGTCTCGTGATGACAGAAACTGGCTAAAAAGCGTGCTGACATCGCGCAGACTGGAAACGACACTGTTTTACGCAGGCGTTAATTGAACTAATCCCAACCACATACACTATAACGCTAGTCAACTTCTGGCGTCTTTTATGCGTCTATGCGCCTATAAGCGAAAGACACATATATCGATCATTCTGTGCCGTCTGTCCGTCTGTGACGACCTGCGCGGCAGACGCATAAAGGGCTTGCCGTTGATTTTCTAGGCTACTCAGCACTTTTGGCTGTGAACGTCGTTGTATACCTCAGAAACCTAGTCTTCTCTGCAGTAAAACAACGCAAAGGACGAGATAAAGAGCAGTCGGCGGAGAGCGCAGTGAACAGTCGACGATGTCGGTAGAAAAGCTATCACTGAGTGACAGACTGTCTGTCAGTGCGCGGCCACAGAAGAGAGTTCGACGTGGAACTGTAACACTTCAACCTTGTAGTCAGTGCTTGACAGTACTAGCCATCACCGTCGCCTTCTGGTCGTGTCACTACACTCGACCGGCTGCCGCTGAAGGTTAGAAAAGTGTTTCTATAATGTCTTCCGTTGATTTTATTAAATGTTTTTTTAAATTTTTAGCAACTTGTAAGAGGCTATTTCAAGCCACGTCTGTGCGTTAAATTTGATCTACAATCGGCCTAAGAACCGAAGCACAAAATAACTCAGGATAGGTGTGAGACATTTCGCGTTAAGTACGAGTCTTGCAGTAACTCGTTATTCAAGCTTGCCCTGTCCTCGTTGTAACATTTGCTGCTTTTGTAATCTTAATGTATTATTTACAGTTTATTTTGTAAGCAAGTGACCGCTTGATAATTTGCATATCGATCGTATCCTTGTGTTTATTGTATATTTTTTCTCTATCACTCGTTGATGAATCAAGTTGCTCAAAATGTTCTTGTTTATCATTTTGTTGGTAAAATTATTTTCAGTAATATGACGGGTTTTATTGCTGCCAAGTGATCTATTATTACGTCTTTGTCTAAGATCGTATGGGCACTGAGCCATGGGCCCATAGGCATAGTATTGTCGGCAATAGGGTGTTCAGCGCATAACACTGCGACGTATTAGCAGTATTCGTATATTTTAGTTACCTAAAATATCACAATGTTCCGAGCTGAAAATTACGAGAATAGGTTTAGATTTGTTAAGGTGACATACACAGTGCTAAAGACCTATTATGTTCTGAGACACTTTCCAAGTGTGAGGGCAATGATGCTCGGGACAGTATTTTACCATTAAAGTTCAAAGGACAGCTCTCTGCGTAATACTAAGGTGAATGCAACAGATAACGTGAATTACTGTCTTGTGGAAAAGGATCTGAGAAAAATGCTGTGCCACTCGCAAATCTGTAGGCCTGTGCGTTCAGATGTCGTGTATTTGGCGAAATTTCGCATCACCGTGACACTCAACACTGTAAGATTTTCTGCAATAATCCAAGAGCATTCAGTCTGGACTCGACCACTTTATTCTATCGCCTTCATGCCAGACACATACGCTCAGACGCTTAACGTCCGCTTGTTATGCGTCTCCAGAGCACATCCGCTGAAATTTGCCCCGCTGACCTTACCGGGACTTTTTTCGTTGTTCTACGGAGGTCCATAAAATTCATGGGTGCGCAGCGAACTTTCTGCACCGGCGCGCGCGAGCGGCCAAAGAGCACATCGCTCGAAGTAGAAAATACGTGTTTGACGTATTATACATTATGCATGCGCTATTGTGAGCACAGATGCCTCGGGCCATTCATAAGCCACATCTGCGTTATTTCACGTTTATATACTGCAAAATGGCTCGTGACAGAACAATCTCTACAGAGTACATCGTGACTCGAAAACACTAATACCTCCCACGGGCAGTGACGTTCAGCTGGCTTAGGTAGATCAGAGTGACGTAGTTTTGGGTTTGTGATCAGAGTCGGTGTGCAGCAGTAGGTACTGCGTGCAAGATTACAAGTCTCTATGTATAGCGGTTAGATTTGCGACACCCTGGTTAACAGACAGACATACAGACGCCCATCGATACACCATTCCACTCTGCGGGCAAGCTAAGCTGAGCTAGAATGGCCGACAACATTTCAATCATTAACGAAGCAATGACGAAAAGCTCTGGACAATGGGGAAAATTTGTGGGATACGTGGATAATGTGGACGTCGAATATGCAGTTTACGAAGAACTGACGGAAACATTATTACGAAGACCCAGCAGCTGCAGACTTGCACTAGTTTCGTGTAAGCGGTGATTACAGTTTTAGCAGGTAGCAGATCAGCTTTTCAGCGTCTGTACAGCTGATTCTTTGCACGCAAAACGTACATTAGAGAACCGCATTAAACGAAATGAGCTTCTACTGCTGCACATTACACTCAGACGTCAGTTAGACGGGGACGCCCGTTGTCTGATTAAAACATCACGTGACATGCTATTTCAGAGTCAACTCGCCCCCAAGGAATGCGAATACGAATACGAGATGCTTACTCGCCGTGGATTAGGGTTGAGGTTAGGGTTACTGGGTTAGGGTTAGTGATAGGGTTAGGATTAGGCAAGGGTTTGAGTTGGGATTGGGTTATGCTTAACGTTAGGTCCAGGGTTAGGCCTAAGTATATGCTTTGGGGCGGAGGCAACCGAAAAACCTTTCGGAGTTGTCCGTGTGTCCATATTCTGTGACTGTGACCCAACCTGATCGACCCCTGGGCCGACCCATTTCATGGACATTGGACCACTTCATGCTAGAGATAAAAGCTGGATGTAGATCAAGGCAGAAAGCACTTGATATAGCGCCTCGTTATGGGCCAATTCCACCACAGAAGCGCTCAGGTATGGCACGCTTTTTCAAGGGATCACACAGATTTACCTGCTATATATCTTTATTTCGCCACAAAGGCAGCACAGTACAACATATGCAAAGCATCAAAGCAAGGAAAATTTTTTTAAAACTACAATCCTACATAAACATCATGATTAAAACAATTATGCGAAACACAAAAACATACACACAAACAGAAGACACACATTTAGGATAAAACTGATAATACAGTAATGTAAGTAGGCCTATATAATCACGCATTTATAGACGAACGGAACGAAGCGTACATGGATTTGCCTTTCCAGCCCAAGCTGGTCCTCATTTACCGACCCCGGGGGAGGCTGAGTTGGCCTGGGCACCACCACGGTGGGTAAGCAGCCTGCCCAGGACCGCTACATGACGGCTGTCACAGTTGTTCAAACCGTCACGCTTCACTGGACAACTGGAGCGCAGGGGCTATGAGCGTCGAACCCCTGAGGTCCTTAACCTCTCGGGCTGCAAGCCACGACGCTAACTACTGAGCAACCGAGTCGCCCATCTTTACAATGCTATAATGCTGTCGTGGTTGTTATTACAACACGTATGCAATGTTGCAAGCGATTATTACGTTTCGGTATTAAATTGCAAAGAAGTGGCCAAGTAATTTGGCGAAGGAGGCCAGATAGGGATTACGTCTAATACAGCGTTTCAAGGGCTCCCAAGAGTCTCCACCGTGAACAGAACCTGGATCCATTTAGCCGTGTTTGCACAGCGAAGCCGCCTGACAGACAGACTGGCAGACGCTCGGGATCGTCGATCGCAGTAGTCCACATTTCGTGCATTCGATGCGGTCCAATGAAAACGTTTCTACGTACCGCACTGTTTCTAAAAAGAGATTTTCGTATATTAATTCCACTTACGCAGTCTATTTTCTGACTGCGAATATTCGAAGTTGCTTCGCATTTTGTTTTTTTTGATAAAAAACGCTTTGGATTTTTCAGTTATAAAATTAATGTTAGTGACAAGCGTTCATCTTGGCCCGTATAGTACGTGAGCTAGTGGCAAGTGCAATAAAGAGTAGATTATTTGTGTCGTCTGTTTTATTGAAATTGTCAGTGCAATAGAGTTGTAATAGACGGTGCTCTGATGACCTCATGTACGTTAACTTTAATAAGACCACGGTTATTGTTACTGTTTTATTTACGTGGCCCAATCTTCTCCACGTTTATGAGCGAAACTGTTTTGTGTCTTCTTTACCATCAAAAGATAAGAGTAACTAATATAGGTGCTGACGCTTGATATAGCGGCTCTTACTACACGGGGAGCCCACCTCAGAAGCGCTGAGGTATAGCACGCGTTGTCAAGGGATCTTACAGTGTTATCTACACACTCACGCGTTGATCAGCGAACAAACAGACCATGCATTTGCCTTTCCAACCGAAGACCGACGAATATTGTTTACGATCGACCGGTGACGTGATCAATGACGAATTCATCATAATTCTCTGTAGAATTGCCGACCCGGTTTCATTCTGTCGCTGCTCCAACTCATCCGTGTGTCGCTCCCTTGCTGGCTTCTGATAAACACGTTCCTCCGTGACTCCACGCAGCATGCAGTCAACAGGGTTGAAGTGGAAACTGCTGGGAACCTGGGAGGCTAAAAATACCGGACATTTGCCCCCGAAAAAGTAACCCGGGGCATCTGTCTCACGTACAATCGCTCCCGGAAAACTTTATCCCTATGAAAAACGCCCCCAGGACCCCCGCCTCTACTAGCACGACTACGTCCGATAGGAAATAACTCGAAGCCATATAGGGGCAGACTACCGAGATAAGTAAGAATAGAATATTTAACTCGTTGGGGGCAGACGTCCAGCAGGCGATTGTCAGTGTGTACCATAGTGCATTCAATTGCCTGGAAAGACTCGTCTGTGACATGGGGGGCGCTGAAAACGCGGGAGTGGAAAAAGCGGGGTGTAAATATCGGGAGGAAATCGCAAGGGTGGAAAACGCAGGAGTGGAATAGTCGAGAAGAGAAAGAACCGATCATGAAGCGCCAAACAAACGCGCTGACCGATGATGTACTCTTAAAGTGCCAAACTGAGACATCTGACAACGACCAAATACCACGTACGCAGGCCTACAGTTGTAGGTCGATCATTGTTCATATCATTGTCCTAATTGCTTGTATATAGGCCTTCTGTCCTCTGACGAACCTCGTTCCAGACAATATACACGAGAAAAACAGGTTACGTCACTCAACTCGCATGCTAATAGGCCTACATGCGAGCTGTGACGTGACCTGTTTTTCTGGACGCAGTGCGCGTGGAAGAGTAGACTTTAAACTTGTTGGAGACGTGTCGAAAATTCGCGCCGAGTGAGGAAATGCCTTTGAGACAAATATTCGACGACGTATGTCGTAGCACAGGCGTGTGATCGCGGAAGGGTCGACACTCTGAAATGACCTGTTAAATCAAATCAAATGAAATCAGAACATCTATTTCAGACGCAAAGGTCCATGCCTACACAATCACGAGACAGAGACAGACAGACAGAAACAAGGAAAACAGACAAACACAGAAACTAATATAGACGGACATCTGTTGATTGCAATAGACTACCAATGGTTCAATACGCAAGTAATCGAGTTGCAGCATACATGTAACACGTGTCACTCGGATAATTATCAGTCAATTTACAATAGGCTACAACAACGAATACGCAAACGCCTTCTTGAAGTCAAACATGACTGCCATTTTGTCTATAGTCTAGTGGCTGACAACATACACACTACACAGCAGTATTGTTGTAAGGACTCCAGGAGCGTTAGAGGTGTGTGTGTGATCAGTAAGGAAGTCGAAGACTTGCTCCGAGAATTGCACGCATTCGTTTAATGATTTCACTGAACCAACCAGCATACAGTTTCTAGCTCTAACCTAACAGACTGACTGACTGACTAAAACTAACTTACAGACTCCAACTGACTAACTGACAGACTGACTGTCCTTCTAATACACTACCAACAAGCAGCCTTCCCTAAAGACTGTCCTAAACCAATCATCGAACAGACTTTACATAGCAACCAATGAACAACGATTGACGTCAAACACTCTGCCTCTAGCCAATCACAATATTTGTTTACAACGCTTGTTTACATCTCGGCACGCGCCAACTACCAACGACCTCTATTACAGTAGGTTACAGTGTTCTTAACCCTGAACTGGTATTCGTCAGCTGCCTTCCGAGATTCAATAAACTTCAGTTAAGTGTTGAATGTGACTCAGGACCCCACTCATACGCACAGTACATCGCCGAGCTAGGCCTATAGCCTATAACGGTCGCCGGAAAATTTACACTTTTTGGGAAAAGGTTGAGGGGGTGTTGGGGGTGGGGAAGAT
>Ga0126335_1000303_pt1 | contig 22989 bp, 21 predicted proteins | sample OlaspJWI45metaG_FD_108409 | JGI IMG/M metagenome (GOLD analysis project Ga0126335, IMG submission 108409) | Marine gutless worms symbiont microbial communities from Oahu, Hawaii - Olavius sp. 1 OAHU.JWI-45 metaG | ecosystem: Host-associated > Annelida > Digestive system > Unclassified | place... | reverse complement strand
TAAGAATTATTCTTAAATGTCTGGAACTTCGGTGTTCGATCGGTAGCCAGTTCTGGGCCAGGGCCCGCCCTGGTGCTAAGGCGAAAATCGGGACCGTTATGTCAAGGTTATTTTCATTGCTCAGATAATTCGATATCCAATATGTAGCCAGTTCTGGGCCAGGGTTGTGGAAGCGCTTGCGCGCTGTCAATTATTGGAAACTTGAAACTGGAAATTTGAAATTGGGGTAAGGAATCCTATCTTTTTTGATTTCTCTCTGAGCTACAGTCGATCAGATGAATGCCATCGAGATGGTCTGCACATTCTCAGGAAAGTTTTTTTCTAAGGATAAAAAGGAAACGAACATGAAGCCCAGACGATCCATTCTCTCCGTACCCGGTCATATTGAAAAAATGCATTCCAAAGCCAGCACGAGCAGCGCCGATGTGATTATGCTCGATCTGGAAGACAGCGTACCGTTGGATGCTAAGAAAGACGCCCGGGAAGTAGTTGTCAACTCTTTGCAATCTTTGGACTGGAACGGCAAAGCGGTTACGGTTCGCATCAACGGGCTGGACACGCCTTTTGGATACCGCGACCTGTTGGATGTGGGAGAGCAAGCCGGCCGCCTGGTGGACACGATCGTGATTCCCAAGGTGGACCACGCCGCCGATATTCATTTTGCCGACCGGATGCTGACAGGCATCGAACAAAGCACGGGCATTGAAAACACCATCGGCCTTGAGGCCATAATCGAATCTGCCGCCGGACTCGAACAGGTCTCCGATACCGCACGGGCCAGCACGCGCCTGCGTACACTGGTATTTGGTGTAGCCGACTACTCAGCATCGATCGGGGCCCGGCTGGTTTCGATTTCCGGACATGGTGAAAAAGAGGAAAAAATTTATCCCGGCCACCGCTGGCATTTTGCACTCAGCCGCATGGTGATGACGGCCAAGGCCAATGGACTGTTGGCTATCGACGCCCCTTACGGCAATTTCAAAGATACCGAGGGCCTTGAGCGTGCAGCGGTTATGGCCTGCGCCCTGGGTTGTGACGGTAAATGGACCATCCACCCGAGCCAGGTAGAAATCATCAACCGGGTCTATTCACCTTCAAAAGCAGATGTCGAGCGGGCTGGCAGGGTATTGGAAGCGTACAAAAAAGCCGAAACCGAAGGCCGCGGCGCAGCAGCGGTTGACGGCCGCATGATCGATCAGGCAACAGTCCGTCTGGCCAGGCTGCTGTGGGAGCAGGCCCGGCAGCTGGGGATGTTGGAATGAAAGTTTCGTCAGTTTAGACAGTTTTGTCATTTGGATGGGATTATTTAAGAAGTGTTACTTCAACCGTCCTAACCGACTAAACTGACTAAACCGACACAACCGACCAAACTGATATATGGATATGTCTATTCCAACAAATACATCTGGATATAATGCCGGTGGGCTCTGATCAGTTTAAATCTGTGATCCGCCAGTTGAAATCCGTCCCTGGCATCCGCAATATTCAGCTTATAGGGGTAAAAGGCATTCGGATCCAGATCCGGAAGCATCACATCCAGAACAAATTTAGAATCTTCAGCCAGCCCACGATAGAAAATCCTGGCACCACCTACGGCAAGCGGGCTGTCGCGTGTCAACCTAAACTTCAGGCCAGTGCTTCTTTGCCGTCCTTTTTCCCAGTCAACCGGAACATGCTCACCGGAGTAGACAAACACCCCGGAGCTCTGAGTCCCCATTTCAGCAGGAGATATCAAGGTATTGAAAACATAAAAAGCACTTGAGAGAGCTGATAGGCCAACCAGCGCAAATATCAGCAAACCCAGTCCGTTTTTTGCGTGAGATCTTTTCATCGGAATCGCCTCCATCTATGCAAGATAAAGGATTAGCCCGAACTTTTCATGACAGTTCCGGGTAAAGATCGGGGGAGAATGGGGGATTACGCGGGTTCGAGGCAGTTAGAACCTGAAGGAATCAGTGACGGTGAACTTTGGCGGGCATCACCTCAAACGCACAACAGGTAATATAACGACACTAAATTACATTTCAAGCCACACAAAACTCAATAAGCTACTTGTATTGGAAAGTTATTCTGACAGTGCACGCCTACGCTGCCGACTATTCATTCCGCTCATATCAAGGCTTTGCGAAAAAAACTCCCCGGTACCCTCAGTTAGTTCAGGCCGCCAATTCCGTTAGAAAGGCTTGTCTAAACCGGGTAAACTGACCAAACGGTCTAAACTGACAAAGCCGACTCAACTGTCTAAACCTCAGACGCCATCCAGGGGCAGAATGTTTTCAGGATCGTTGAAACGCGCGTTATTTACCTTCCTGGAGACCGGAAACCGCCCAAGATCCCGGATAGATTTCTCGGCCAGAATATTCTGCAATATCCCGACGTCCTGGTTCGTAGAATCCAGCCAGGCTTCATGGGCTTCGGGGGTCAAAATGACCGGCATCCGATGGTGAACATCTTTCATTGTGTCACTGGCGGCCGTTGTAATAATCGTACAAGATCGGTACTCACCGGCCTTCGGATCCTTCCAGATTTCCCAGAGACCCGCAAAACCGAACGGCTTTTGGTTTCCGAGGCTGAAATAATATGGCTGCTTCTGGCCCTTCTGGCCGGTCCATTCATAATAACCGTCGGCAATGATCAAACAGCGGCGCTTATTAAAGGCGTTTCGAAAGCTCGGTTTTTCGGCAACGGTTTCAGACCTTGCATTGATCATGCGTGACCCGATGGATTTGTCTTTGGCCCAGAACGGAACCAATCCCCAGTAAAACTGCCACAATCTTTTTTGATGGTTGCCGGTGAGACCTAATACCTGCTGTGTGGGGGCGACATTGTAATTGGCTGCCGCATCAATATCCGTTGCATCCACATTGAAGGTTTTTTCGATCAGATCCAGAGAACTGTGCCGCACGAATCGACCACACATGATATCTCTCCTCTTTAGGAAAATACAATTGCCCGAAGGGCTTGGGTTTATTTCTTTTCGGCCTCTCACCGAAAAAAAATTAGAAAAATACCCTCTGTGCTCTTTGCGTTTCGAGCGGCTTGTCGGGTCGTCTTGTGCGGCGTAGCTTCAGCGAAGACGTAAGCTCGCAGAGCGAAGCCTGAAGCGGGCGGTGAATCCACGGCTAAACACCAATGTACTCCTTAGTAAAATCTGTGGCAATCAGAAATGCGGTGTGATCATCAGATCGATGCGCCGGTTCATGGCCCGGCCTTTCCTGGATGTATTCGGTGCGACCGGGCGCATCGATCCGTATCCCACGGTAATTATCCGATCGTATGACAGGGTGTCATCGGCCACCAGGAAATGCCGAACGGCATCGGCCCGCTGTTCGGAAATCTGTTCGTTGATTTTTTCAGATCCCGTACTGTCGGTATGACCCTGGATGATGATATCGACACTGCCAAACATGCGGATAACACGTTGAACTTTACCGAGCAGTTCGTAATTTTCCGGCAGGATAACGCTCTTTCCAACCGGAAAGCGTATCGACTTCAGACGAATTAACAGGCGCAGATCGTCAATATATACGTCTGCTTCACGCGGATCGAAAAAATCTTCAACCTGTTTGGCCTGCTGATTGAACTTTTCGCGATTGGCCGCCGAAATCTGTTTACCGTTTTTTTGATCTTCCAGTTCGGCCAGGCGCCGGGTCAGGCGTTCGATCTGGTTTTGCAGTTCCTTTTCGCGGGTGCCGATAAAGATGCGATCCTGTTTCTGAGCGGCAATAGTTCCGAGTATATTATCTACCTGGGTTTCAAATGTATGATCGCGCATGTCCGGGGCCGAAAGCCCCTCTGATATTTTGATCAGGATTTCTTCCAATAGCAATGCGACCGATTCCGGTTGCATCGGTTCAAGGTTGCGGCTGAAACGGCCAATCTCAAGATGGCGACGGGCCTCAAAAAGCGCTTCATATGCCAATTTTTGTATTTCGGCTTTTTTATACGGGTTGGCACTGATAAACTGATCGGCCTGCTGAAGAGAGCTTCTGGCACGGTCGTAGGATCGAGGTGCTATTTTATCTGTTTTTTGATCTCTGGCTTGCTGCAGCAGCTTGCGAACTTCGCCGATGTTCTGGATCTTGATCGCCCTGATTTCAAGGACCCGGAAGGACTCGGCCACGGCCGTGCCATTATTGCGGGCAAAGCGCACATTGTTGTTCTCGATCGCGCGGGTGAGTTGTAAAAATTGCTCTTCCACCCGGGTATAATCTTTTCCCAGTTTTACGGCGCCGGCACTCCGGGCAGAGGCACGGTTCTCGATGACTTCCGACAGGACTGCCCGGGCAACCTGGGATTTATCCCTGGCGTTGAGAAGGTAAACCTGTGAACGCTTGATGTAATCTATTGCTTCAGCGGTCTTTTTATTTTCGGCCATCAACTGCCGGGCCATATTCAATGCGCCTTCGGCTTTTGCGTATAGAATTGGGGACAATACATTTACCTGGTTACCCCGGGCGATGTTCAAATCCTTTTCCATTAACTGGATCAGCCTGTTTGGATCCGGAGCACCGGAAGGTCTGGCGGCCTTTGGCTTGCTGCCGGCACAGGCAAAAACGGCGACGGTCACCGTCAATACCGCCAGCCATTGAATGACGAATTTAGGATATGACACTGCATGAATCCTTTACGGCTCTAAGGTGCAACCACAAAAAGGAATTATTTATCAACGCAAGGATAGGCATCTCTTAGCGCATACATGACCAGGACCCGCGCCTGTTCATTGCGTCGCTCGGGGTGGGCCTCCAGCCAGTTTACAACGACGATTTTTGCGTCTCCGGCTGAAATACCGGATGACGGCAGGCAAAACAGTTTTATTTCCGGTGTAATGTCGTTCAGCATGACAAAGGCTTCCAGCAATCCTGTCAGGTAGCCCATGGCATGGGTTTTTTCCACGATACCGTGTACTTTAGCGGAAGAATTTTCCGAAAGCATTTCCAGCAATTCGGCACCTTTTAACGAGCCGGCTGAGACAGGCGCGGCAGCCAGAGCAAAAATCGCCGCTGCCATGATGATACCAAACCATTTATTTTTCATTGAGCCTCCCGAAAGATTGCTAACGGTATATTCTGCACCAAATCACACCAACCCGATTGTCGCACCGGACCTTAAATCATAATAAAATGTGTATTTAAAAACAATCAAAAAGCATGTTTACCCGATATCAACACTGGCCCCCGGCACCAAAAGACCGCATGCCACATGCAACCGATCGTAAATGAACTGAATAAGATATTTCTTTCGAAACATAGCAAGGTGCAGCAATGCAAGTAACCGGCACTAAATTTGCATCTGTATTCGGTTTGAAAATCTCGAGATGCAGGGCGGCCTGTTGCCGGTCGGCCGATACATGGTAGCAAGTCACGGTCCAATGGGCCATAATCCCCAAAGCAACTGAACACTATGAGGAGAAAATGCGCATTTTAGAAGAAATTACCTCCCGGATCGATCGTCACAATAATTTACCGGCAAAACTCTTTGCGCTGGATTGTCCCGACTGTTTTCACAAACCAACCCGGAAAAAGGGTGCGTGTCCGACTTACCATCTCAATCCTGGTTTCATCTATGTACCGGCCGAGCTCACGCTCATCGATACCCGATTGGGCTCAGGGGTGTCGGTGTGCCTGTTTGACCGGCAAAACGGGATCGGGGGGATGAACCACTTCGAGCTGCCTTACACCAATGGTAAAGACAAAGCGACGGCCCGTTACGGTGATGTCGCTTTGAAAACCCTATTGATAATGATGCAGCGCGCAGGGGCCCGCATATCAATGCTGAAAGCTCAAATTTTTGGCGGTGCGCACAATGCATGCTATTCAACCGACAATATCGGTCTGAAAAACTCCGTGATGGCCAGAGAAGTACTCGAAAGAAAAGGCATTCGGGTGATCGGTTTTGATATGGGGGGAGAAATCGGCAGAAATTTGAAATTTAATAGCGCAACCGGCAACTGTTCGGTCAGCACGGTCGACAGTCTGCCGCAGGCAGGCTGGTACCCCTACGGCAATGCATGAATCGAAAGGGTGCACCCGATTCAACCATACCTGAACCTTCTCAGGCCGATCGCAAGCGAACGGGAGCAACCCAAAGCAGAACATCGGTGGTCAACAGGTGCAGCAGGCAACAATTGATCGGCACATCCCGTCTTACCCGTCGAGCCGAACGGCCTGTACCGGCAAGTTTCGGTAAGACAGGTCCGCTGTTAAAGACAAAGTTATGCCCGACAGTCCACACTTGAGCTTCAATTACGGACGATCAAAAGTGGCATGTGATACGCGTGTAAATTGCTGTGAACCGTTCTGGGCACATTAATGCCAGGTAAACGCTATTCAGAAAAACCGTAGTGGTAGATTTCGTACTCGGTTTTTCCACCCAGCAATGCATCGATTTTGTCCTGGATTTTCTGCCTGTCCGCGCTATTCACCCAGTTGTTCCAATCGTCTGAAGAATGCCATGTGCTGATGACCAGAAAATCATCAGGGGTATCGATTCGTTTCATGGTCTCACCGGAAATGTATCCTGGCTGACTGGTTGCAAGTGCCCTCATTTCCCGGAACAATGGGATCATCTGTCTGGCTTTATCGGCCTGTACTTTGCGCTTGATGAGTATTTTTACTGCCATATTGCCCTCCCTGGTTAAATTATAGCGGCCATATGATAACCGGGCCTGCCTGCTTTTGCAACGGTAGATCATAGAATCCGCCCGGGCACGGAGTTTCTGACAAAAACCAAATTGACAGGGCCCGAAAAATTTTTAACTATAGTAATACGCTAATGTCAGAGGGTCAAGAATAAGATGCATGCTCGACTTAAATGGGCAGCTAAGCGGACAGCTGTTCATCAATATCAAGGCAGATCAAGGCGATGTCGGATCAACTATCCAATGGCAGTTCGGTAACATTTTACCCGGCTGTACACCCCTCCACACCCAGAGCGGTTGCCTTTTTAGTTCATGGTTTGAATCTAAAACCGGAAAAAATGGCGGCCCTCATAAGGCATTTAAATGCTGTCGAGGTTTCCTGTTATAACGTAACCCTTGGCGGTCATGACTGCAAGGGGTCGGGGCCTGCGGCTGAAACCGCCCGCCTGAGATCTTTTAAACGGGTATCTCATCAGACCTGGAAAAAGGAAATCCACACAGCCCTGGTTGATGCCGATCTGGTCAATGGCAAATCCTCAGCCGGCATACCGCTGGTTTATCTGGGATTTTCTCTGGGGGGACTGCTGGGCGTCGACCTGCTGGTTTCAGACCCATCCATTGCATTTGACAAAATGGTGCTGCTGTCACCGGCTCTGGTTATCAGGCCAATCAATTATGCGATTCAGCTGCTCCGGTTCGCACCGGGATTGGTCATTCCCAGCCTGTCACTGCCATCCTACCGATGCAATGCCGGAACACCGGTTGCGGCTTACAATGCCCTGTTTGAAGGTGTTAGACATTTTCATCACCATCTGAAGACAGACCGTTTAAATATCCCGACCCTGGTATTTATCGATCCAAAGGACGAATTTGTCTCTTTCATTGGATTGAAAAAGTTTATCGCTAAGGCCGGCCTGGATCAATGGTCGCTGCACCCGGTTGTTAAAACCAACCCTGATTTGCAGGCAAACATGCGCCACCTGATCATTGATCCCGACTCGGTAGGCCAGGCGGCTTGGAGCCAGATGATGGCGGCGATGGTGGATCATATTTTTAGGGATAGTTGATACGGGATTCAAGAGGCTGGATGCAGGAAGCAGATCGTCTTGATATTGGATAGAGGATGCAGAGAATAAGGTACACGGAAAAAGTGGCCCGGTTTAAGGTATATGGTATATGGTGTAAGGTGTAAGGAAACGATATTGGATATTTGATACCTGTCCGCCGGTGGTCTGGCGGATTGGATCAAGTTATCCTGTATTTCTCTATCTTTCTTTGCGGCTTGGCGTTTTTGCGTGAGATAATATAAAAAAGATAGAATTCATTTCCCCAATTTCAAATTTCCAGTTTCCAGTTTCAAATTTACTGAAACGCAACGTCGCCTCGACCCGACACTCGCAACCCGTAACCCGTAACTCGCAACTCGCAACCCGCAACCCGTAACCCGTAACTCATCAAAGGTTACCCCATGTTTGGTATCCGAAACAAATATGCCTTTATCTGCCTTATCTTTGCGCTGGCGCTCAGTGCCTGCGAGTCGGCCTGCTATTACAAACAGGCTGTCGTCGGTCAGTTAGCGCTGCTGAACAATCGCCGACCGATCGAACAGATCCTGAAAGATCCGGATGTACCGGCGGAACTGGCATACAAACTGGAACTGGTTTTAAAGGCCAGAACATTTGCAGAACAGAAACTGCACCTGCCGGTTGAAAAAAACTACCTGACTTATGCAGATCTCAAACGGCCTTATGCGGTCTGGGTCGTATATGCCGCACCTGAGTTTTCTCTAAAGCCCCGAACCTGGAATTATCCGGTAATCGGTCTCAGCGCCTATCGCGGCTATTTTGCCGAAAAGGACGCCCGGCGCTACGCCCAATATCTCCAGGATGAAGGGTTTGACACATATGTGTCCGGGGTTGCGGCTTATTCAACCCTGGGCTGGTTTGATGATGCCGTTTTAAACACGATGATCCGGCGCTCGGATACCGGTTTGGCGGCTTTGATTTTTCACGAACTGGCCCACCAATTATTGTATGTTTCCAGTGATTCGGCTTTTAATGAAAGTTTTGCCACCACAGTTGAGCAGGAAGGCATTCGGCGTTGGCAGCAGGAGACCGGCGATTACCATGCATACCGCCGCTATATGGTGCGCCAGGAACGCCGGGATCAGTTTGTCGAGCTGGTACGCAACCATCGCGACGATCTGGCCGTGCTCTATGCCAGCGAAATGGCCATCGGAGAGAAACGAGCAGAAAAGGCAAGATTTTTTGATAACCTGCGGGCCGATTATCAGCGTCTGAAAACCGGTTGGGAGGGATATGCGGGTTATGACAACTGGTTTCAAAAGCCGCTCAATAACGCCAAACTGATTTCAGTAGCCACCTACAACGATTTTGTACCGGCGTTTTTTAAGCTGCTGGAATCCAGCGACGGTGATTTACCGGCCTTCTATAACAAATGTCGTCAACTGGCTGAGCAGTCCGCCGAAGAACGCCACCGGCGTCTGAGGCAGATGCTGGAACCGAATCGACCCGCTGCAATTTATGACCATCCGCAATTCACCAACAATTCTCAACTCACCTCCGGCAGATGAATCAAAGACTGAACGGGTCGAATTATTTAGATTAAATCTGTGAAATGATACACTAGAAGAGATTTGTGGTATTCTGCATGATCTCTTTGACTTCCTGACCGATCGTCTCCAGCGTCGCTTCGTCAACTTTGAGCAGACAGGCCGATTCGCGTTCAGGCAGCGCAATCTCCTTTAGTTTGTCGAACAGGCTGTAGCCGATGTCTATCGCCAGATGACTGGCAAGATTAATCATCAGCACACGCTTATCGGTGTCCGGACTGAACTCTGCCGAGGCATGCAACGTTGCCAGTTGGACAAACTCCCGATCAAAATTCCAGCGGATCAACATGGCTCTTGCAAAACTCATATGGGCCTCGTCGATTCCCTCCTGGATATCTTCCAGACTGTATGGATTGTCCCGGGGCAAACTATCCGCCAGTGCCCTGAGTAAAAAAACCTGACCGATATCGTGAACGACACCGATCAAAAAAAATTTTTCCGGATTTGCAAGCGCCAGATGCCTGGCGATGGTCCTGGAGGCATAAGCGGTGGCCAGGGAATGAAGCCAGAGTTTTTCCAACAGTTCTTCAAATTTTCGGTTGTCTGTCTGATAAAGACTCTTTTGCGCGATGGCCGACACGACATTCAGGGTTTCCCGAATACCTATGCGGGAAACAGCCGTGCGCACTTCGTCGATTTTTTCCACCCCACGGTAGATCGGTGAATTGGCGATAGCGATCAGCTTGACGGAAACAACTGCATCCCTTTCAATAACTTCGGCGATATCGGCTGTGTCTGATGACAGCTTACCGGTCACATAACGAATATCTTCGGCAATCCTGGGCAATACCGGCAGATCCAACTTACCGGCCTTGAACCTTTGGGTAATTTTGAGAAACACGTCGCGCAATGATTCGTTGACAGGATTTTCCTTCGCTTCTGGAAGAATATCGTCGGTGGTATTGATGAACTTTTTAAACTGGAAAAACAGCGTTCGATCGAATATTTTACCGGCCTTTGCGGCCAGACGATTTAAAATGGCATCCCGGTCAAGCACCTGTTCGCCGCCTTGAGAAATCAGCAGATCATCCAATGTGTCCACAAGCTTTAAAATGCGTGCTTCGATCGGAATATCTTCACCTTTCAATCCATCCGGATACCCTGAGCCGTCATATGCTTCATGACAGTGTCGAATCACCGGAACAACTTCTTTGAGCACGTGAATATTGGAGAGCAACGCAAATCCGATCTCCGGTACCGCTTCGCACAGTTTGCGTTCTTCAGCGGTCATATCACCATTTTTGTGGATTATATTTGTTGGCAGGTATATTTTACCGATATCGTGCAGCAGAGCGGCGAAATATATTTTTTCAAATTCTGTTGGATTGACCCGAAAGAGCTGCCTGGAAAAACTGACACAAATACCGGCCACACGCTCGGCATGCTCTCTGAGTGCGGAGTCCTTTTGTTCGATCATCGCCATCAAAGTGGCAATGACCTCGGAAAAGGTGCTCTGATAATTTGCCGGTAATTTTATATCCATGACCCTATAATTTGGCGCAGCGTTGTTGAACGGGATAGTCCCGGTGACCTTAACTGCAGCAAAAATTGTACCGCAATTTCTAATTATTTTTTTTAATCGTTTTCAAGTAGTTATAGACCTGAAGCCGTTTGCGGGTCTGAAAAGGCGTCACGGTAGTGATACTGCCGAAATATGGGAGGGGGTCAACGATTTGACTGTGATTCGGCCGAATGGGTTCCGATCAATGGAATGGTGATGCTATTTGTGGACAGACACTACTTAACGATATATCCCGCCACGCGCCAGTGCCCATCCTCTTCGAGCATGGGCGTAACGGTTTCCAGGACCTTTGCTCTGTTTTCGAAAACCGAATCATACTGGATGACGACAAAATGCCCCCGGCCGCTACCGGGTAATTTGGTTTTATAGAGGGCCTCGCGCAGTTGCCGCGACACAAGTTTACCGTATATCTTGCGGGCATTTTCGAGGGAAGCCTGCCACTGGACGGCTTCACCGGCCTCTTTGAATTTTGCGGCTGTGGCTTCAAAGCTCTCTGCATCGTTGCGATTATCCACCAGCTCCAGCCAGTTCTCAGCGGCAGTAAGGGCTGCTGCCACCGCCTCGTCTTCATCAAGTTTCGCGCCTCCGGAACAGGCCAGAAACATCAATGACATCGAAATTACCACCAGTGTTGCTGTCGCTCGCATCAAAAAGATCCTTTCAATCATCGAGATGGTTTCCGTTTTGAGAATCGACCGAACGGTGCTAAAGTGCACGTTGCCAGAAATCGGCCACATGCGACTGCAGATGCTGTTCATCCGCAACACGAACAGGACGCCATTCCCGCGGAATCAGGGACCGGTATCGATGTGTACCAAATCGCCGGTCGATCAACAAGACAATTCCGAGATCTTTCTCGCTCCGAATAACGCGGCCGGCAGCCTGCAAAACCCGGTTGATACCGGGAAACATATAGGCATACTCGAATCCGGCCTGATAGGCCTGTGCAAAATAGTCGCGGATCAATTCGCGTTCGGGTGATATGCCCGGCAGACCGACACCGACAATCACTGCCCCGCTCAACCTTTCGCCGACAAGATCGATGCCCTCTCCAAACACACCGCCCATCACGGCAAAGCCGACCAGTGTGTCCCGGCTGAAATGCGAAAACATTCTCAAAAACGCGTTTCTTTCCCTGTCGGTCATGGATTGACGCTGACAGATGGTTTGCACCGCGGGATTATCGTCCACAAAAAGCGCATAAATTTTGTCCAGATATGCGTAGGATGGAAAAAACAGCAGGTAATTACCCTTACGCTGGCTCAAAAAGGCGCCGATCGCCGCGGTCACCTGCGGAGCGGTGGCCTCCCGGTCCTGGTAAAGGGTCGAAACCGTGTGTGACATAAACAACCCGAAATTTTCCTCCGGAAAAGGAGACGGCAGAATCAGATGCCGGGCATCCTCACGGCAGCCGAACATGTCCTTGAAGTAATCGACCGGTGTCATGGTAGCCGAAAAAAAGATGGCCGCTCTGCAGCGGGTCAAAGCCTCTTTGAGCTGCCGCGCAGGATCAATGCAGAATAGCCGGATCTTCAGGTCCTTGTCCTTGCAGGTATAAAAGGTGGCATAGGCATCGTCGTATTGTTCAGCCACACGCATAAATGTGCTGGCAGCAAAATACAAATCAAGCAGGCTTTCGCGAAAAGGTGACTTACGGTTATGGCTCAACCAGCGTTCGGTGCAATGCAAAAAATCCCTCAGCAACAGGTAAATACCGTCCGGGGGCGTTTTCTCGATCAGGATGCCGTCGGCGGCCAGGCATCTTCTGCGGGCGCTGGCCATCCAGTTGTTGACCTGGCCCATACATTTTTTAATCCGGGCAAGTTTCTTACCTGCCTGACGGCGAACGTCCAGAAACGGCTGCTTGCAAAGCGCGGCTGAAAACATGTCGCGGGAGCGATCGACAAGATTATGGGATTCATCGATCAGAAAAGCATAGTCATCTGTGGATTCCAGAAAAAATCGCCGCAGATAAACCCGGGGATCAAAAGCGTAGTTGTAGTCGCAGACCACACAATCGGCCCACAGGGAAAGTTCCAGCGAAAACTCGAAAGGACACAGGGACCATTTCCGGGCGATGGCCTCCACGACAGAACGGGTGAAAGCATCCTGATCGAACCCATCAATGAGCGCGGCATTCAAACGATCGTAATAACCGCGGGTAAATTCACATTCTTCGGGATTGCACGCGGCCGAAGGACAAAAGCAGATTTTATCCTTGGCGGTCAATGTAAGGGATTTGAGTCGCAATCCGACTTCTTTTAAATCATCCAGTGCTTTTTCGGCCACACCCCGGCCGGTGGTGCGGGCAGTGAGATAGAAAATTTTATTGCACAGGCCTTCGGCGAGCGATTTGACGGCTGGAAACAGCGCCCCCATGGTTTTACCGATACCGGTGGGTGCCTGTAAGATCATCTGCTGTCGCTCCCGGATAACGCGGAAGATTTCCACTGCCATCCGGCGCTGGCCCGGCCGGTAATCTTCAAATGGAAATGGGAGTGACCGGATGGAATCGTCGCGGGTCCGACGCCAGGCGATTACAATTTTAGCCCAATGTAGATAACGTGTCACCAGATCCTGGAAGAATCCCTGCAACTGTTCACGAGTAAAGGACTGGCGCTGTGTCTGAACGTTGCCGGATTCCATGTGGTAGTAAGTTAACTGAACATCGATTTTTGACAGATCGTGGGCAGCGGCATACATGAATGCATAGGTCTTGGCCTGGCCCCAGTGCAGCGGATTTTTCTGTCCGATCACTTCGTCCAGATTGTGCTCCGTGGTCTTGATTTCATCGATACAGAACGGTTGTTCCGGACCGGCCGGATAGACACCGTCGATCCGGCCGCCGATATCCAGCATGAAATCTTCGGATTCGAACCGATAATTGACCGGCACTTCAGACAGGTAGTCCGCCGGTCTGGATCGCTGGACCTTTTGATGCGCACGGATGGCGTCAACCGTGCGGCGGGTGCCGGTAAATTCCAATACCAGATCCCCGCTGCGGAGCACATATTCAACCAGGCTGCGAACAGCAATGCTGATCTGTTGTTTCAAAAATATCCTCTATGCGGCAGTGTTCGGCATTGGTTTTCAAGTTTTATGTCCTATGTATAGTTTACCACCGGCCGGCTCTGGCATATCGCCCGGTGTTATCCTAACCGGGCGCATATATATCCCCGGTGGCAAAGATCAGCCCTGACCCGATACAATACCGCCGGTCAATGTAGAGAGTTTGGCTCTTCAAGTCAAGCCGGCGGGTTGTTCCGGCAGCAGCTCGAAATGGCACAATTCAGCACGCGGCAGACCAGATCGGCAGGCCTTACAGATGCGCAAACTGCTTTTAATTTGACTCCGAAACACATTCAGGGCATACTTCAGCACTTCGACCCGGCGGCGGCCGCATGGGCCATCGCCGCTCACACGGTTGGATTTTAAAGGAGAACCGTTTCATGCCGAACGTCTTTAAAACGCTTTTCAGCCTCTCAAGATACAGGCTCTCGAGACGCATTGTCTTTTTAATATTTGTGAGCGTGATCGTGATTGAAACCATCATCCTGATTCCCTCTTACATGAAAAGGGAAACAGAACTCCTTCAACAGCTGAATGCGATCGCCGATGCCAAAGTAAAGATGGTCTTTCACATGACCCCGCCGGATGCAACCGCCGGCGAAGTGATGCGGCAGGTCCTCTATCTTCTCAAATCCGAGCATATCTCGGGCGGTGCGCTCTATATGGAGGACGGCCGCAAGGTCGGACACTTCGGTGAAACGCCCGAACTGATGTTCACCGACGTGAAAGCCTCGGGGGTGCGCGGCTTTAAAAGCCCCGCCGGCAATCGCTACGATGCCGCCTGGACCTCCACCGACCTGAAGCGGCCATTCGTACTGGTTCTGCGGCAGGATTCGTCTGCGGTTCGGCTGGAATTGATCCGCTTCATCTGGCGCATCGCCGGGTTGGTGGTGATCATATCGATTTTCGTGACGGTCGGTGCGTGGATCGCATTGGGACCCCTGGTGATTACGCCGATTCTGCGCCTGCGGGAAGATTTGATTAAAGCCGGCGAGGTCATCAGCCACGACGGCCAGACACCGAAATTCAAATCGGCTGATTTTAGCCGCCGGGACGAGCTGGGTGAGGTCATTACAGCATTCAATCAGATGTATCACCAGATATCAGATGCCGTCAACGAGCGCAAAAAAGCCGAAGCGGCACTGCAAAAGAGCTTCAAACAGGTCGAGGCCTATTCCGGAGCCATGAATGCCGAACTCGAGCGCGGTCGCCAGATGCAGAAAAATTTTTTGCCGGCCAAATTGTTGGAAAAACCGGGCTGGGAGTTTTCGGCCTTTTTCATGCCGGCCCGCCAGGTGGCAGGCGATTTCTACGATCTGTTTGAACTTCCAAACCGCCGCGTCGGCTTTGTGCTCGCCGATGTTTGTGACAAAGGCGTCGGTGCTGCCTTGTTCATGGCCCTGTTTCGCAGTCTGATCCGGATCTTTTCCGGCCAAACCGCCCTGGCAGGGCTCGAGTGCCACTTAAACCAACATCCGACCCGGCCGCCCCACGATGAGTCGATACCGGATACCCCTTTAAACGGTGCGCTGCGCGCTGTGCAGCTGACCAATAACTACATCGCCACCAACCATGAGGACCTGGCCATGTTCGCCACCCTGTTTTTTGGGGTGCTTGATCCGGAAACCGGCGCACTGATCTATATCAGCGGCGGCCACGATCCGCTGTACATTATGAAATCCTCGGGCAGTATAAAAGAATATCTTGGGCCAACGGGGCCGGCTGTAGGCGTGCAGGCCGATGCGCGGTTCGAAACCCGTGAGACCCGCCTTGGTGCCGGCGACATTCTTTTCGGCTACACCGACGGCGTAACCGAAGCCCGTGATACAGACGAGGAATTTTTCAACGAAAAACGTTTAATAGCGATGCTTAACGCTGATGTCACAAGTGCCGCCACCCTGCTGGACAGAATTGCCACAGCCGTTAAAAAACACATCGGCCGGGCCGATCAATTCGATGACATCACCATGTTGGCTATCCGGCGCCTGCCCTCGTGATAAAATAATCCATTGCCCGACAAAACAGGAATGTTGTATAAAGAAACCACCGTGCCCATGATCAAGGTTTTACCCCGATAGGAATGCTGGAATGCCGGTGTATTGGGTTTTGGCGCGCTGCAGCATGGGATTGATGGTAAAATTTGAGGCATTGAACAGGACAGATCCGTATTTTGAACCCCTCACACAAGGAGTCTTCGAATATGGCGGAACAACAAACAGAGGAACAGGGAAAAACAAAGGCGACCGTATCACCACCCGAATCATCCCGGCCAAAATCTTCGTGGGCGGGGAAACTGGTCCTGCTGGTGCTGGTCTTGATTCTATTGCTCATACCGGTGGCGGTTTTGACGCTCAAATACGTCGAACCGAATCAGTACGGCATCAAAATTAAAAAGATCGGCTATCCGCGGGGCGTACAGAAACAAGTCTATTCGCCCGGCTTTCACATCGTCCTGCCCGTAATGGAAGAAATGCACACCCTGCCGCGGGACATACAGGTTCTCGAGATGACCAGCCATCCCGAAACCGCCACCAAAAGTGTCCGCCAACAAAAGGCCGTCCGCATCCAGACTTCGGACGGATTTTATGTGGATGTGGATGTATCGATTCTCTATCGCATCAAAGATCCTTACAAAGTATTTACCATCATCGGCGAAGGCAAAGCATACGAAGACAACGGCGTCATTCCCCAGGCCGAATCCCGGCTGAAAGATGCCATGGGTGATCTGACGACCGAAGAGTTTTACAACAGCCCGCTGCGTGTGAAAAAGATGCAGGTAGCCAAAGATCTGCTCAATGAGATTCTGGTGCCCAAAGGAATCCAGGTCGAACACGTGCTGGTACGCTATTTTATTTACAGTGATGAAATCCAGCGCAACATCGAGGAGAAAAAGCTCAAGGACCAGCTCGTATTCAAAAATATGAGTGAGGCGCGGGCGGCAACCGAAGAAGCCAATCTCAAAAAAACCATCCAGGAAGGCATAGCGTCCGTGGGTGTCGAGCTCGAAGGCGGCAAGGCCTACGTTACTGAAAAACGGGCTGCCAAAGAACTCTATGTCCGGAAGAAAAAGGCCGAGGCCGATCTGTTGATCAGGCTGGCCGAAGCCGATAAACTCCGCATGCAAAATGAAGCCCTGACCGGCCTGGGCGCCGAGCGCATGGTCGGTCTGAAAATGGCCGAGGCCTATCAGGGGATGGATATCGTCATTCTGCCCAGCGACGGGCCGTCCGGTGTCAACCCCCTGGATCTGGACAAAGCCCTGCGGCTGTTTGATGTTCGCAAAGGAGGTGCCCAATGAAGCGTTTGTTAAACTGGATTGTGATCAGCATCAGCTTATTTGGCCTGCAGGCGTGTGTTTTCTATACCACGGGCCCCAACGAAGTCGGCGTGCGAACCAGAAAGCTGGCTTTCGTTGCCGAAAAAGGGGTCGAACAGCGCGTCTATCCGGCCGGGTCGACATTTTTCTTTTTACCGTTTATCAACGACTTTCACACGTACAACACACGGGAGCAAAACCTTGAAATGACCTTTGCCCCCGACAGCGGTGACCGCAAGAGCCGCGACGATCTTCTGTTTAAAACCGTCGACGGCAACGACATCAGCCTGGATGTCATTATCGTCTACCAGATCGATCCTCAAAAAGCGCCCGACATTCTCAGTTACGTGGCACCCAACAATCAGGTGCTGCAGGAAAAGATTGTGCGCACCATTGCCCGCAGCAAACCCCGTGATATTTTCGGGGAGTTGAAAACCGAAGAGTTCTACCTCTCCCAAAAAAGGGATGCCCAGGCCGAACGGGCCCAGCGCGTGATGCAGGAAATGCTGGCGCCCATGGGCGTCATTGTCAAAAATGTATTGACCAAAGATTATCGTTTCAATCCCGAGTACCAAAAAGCCATCGAAGGTCGCAAGGTGGCCGACCAGCGGGTGGAAAAAAATAAAGCCGCCCGGCGGGCGACCGAAGAGGAGTACAAGCGTCGCCTGGAAGATGCCAAGGGCGAGGTCAACAAGATGGTCGCCGATGTGGACGGTGAATACGCGAAAGCAAAGATCGAGGCGGACGCTTACTTTGCCAGACAGAGTCTGCTGGCCGAGGCGATCAAAGTCGAAGCGGTGGCAGAGGCCCGGGGGATCCAGGAAACCAATAACGCCATGGCCCTGACCGGTGGCGAAGCGGCCATAAAACTGAAAATCGCAGAGGCACTGCGGGGCAAGCGCATCGTGCTTTTGCCTATCTCGGAAGGTGGCATGAACCTGAAAACCACCGATGTCAATGACCTGGTCAAAACCCTGGGTATCCGCTCGATGGCGGAGAAAAAGAGCGCAGAAAAGGAATGAATAGGGATTTTTGGACATACCCGGTAATCAAACAACGGAAGCATATAGGTGTGCGAATCTGCGGCAGTTCGGTGCAGGCCGGGCTGCCGTTTCAGTTAGACTTGTTTTTCTTTTGCCGGCCGGTTTCCGGATAGATTATTTGCGCTTCGCCTTCGAAAAAACAGCCCTGGGCAACTGAAATCCTGGCCGCGTTGATGTTACCAATCATGCGCCCGTTTGAACGGACATCGACCTGCTCGGCCAGTCGGATGTCGCCGACAATTTCACCTTCATTGATCACCCGGCGGGCGGTGATATCCCCCTTGATCCGGCCGCCGGTATCAATCCAGACCATTTTTTCGGTTTGAATATCGCCTTCAAAATGACCGGAAACACGGATGGTATCTTTACATACAAGTTCGCCTTTAAATGCGGCGCCGTTTGCAATAACGGTCACCGCGGGTCCGATTTCCCGGTCAAGTCTTCTTTCTTCTCTAAAATTGAGTATCTTATTGGTATTATTACGAAACATGGCAGTTCTCCAGCTAATCTTCAGTCCAGACCCTTCAAATGACAGCAGGATTGCGGTCGCGCGTCTGCCTTGGTCAACCCGTATATGGCACCAAGGTGTTCGGGTTGCAAAGTATCCTATTTTACCACATTACTTACAATAGATAAATATTTGAGGGGTTGGGGAGTTTTTCCATCTACAACTCCGAACTTTTTCCAGAATTGTTCCGGCTTGCTTTTCAACTGGCGTAAGGACTATCTAAACGGAACACATTTTTGACAACTGCTATAATCCATCGATCGCCGGCAACCCCGCTCCCTCGGCCCGGAACCGATTGGCTGTTGACCCCGAAGGCAGGTTGCGATAGTCATTTTAGCGAGAACACTCCATGACCCAACTTTAGACTGACAAACCGGAATAGGCCAGCGTATTTTTGAAACACCATACTAAGGATACAGGCAAATGAAACTATACACCGGCAGTGGTGATCGGGGAAAGACAAGTCTGTTCAGCGGCGAAAGGGTCGCCAAGGGCCACTTGCGGATCGAGGCCTATGGCGATGTGGATGAACTGAATTCGGTACTGGGATGGCTTGCAAGTGTAATCCCCCGGAAACAGAGTGAAATCATCCGCGAGATTCGACGTATTCAGTCCGAACTATTCCATATCGGGGCCTGGCTGGCCACGACACCGGATTCTCCGGCAATGGGTGATCTGCAGGCCATTGACGCAGATTTTCATCGACCGCTGGAATTGGCCATCGACCGGATGCAGGATCAACTGCGACCGCTGGACCGATTTATTCTCCCGGGCGGACATTTGAGTGCTGCGGTGGCGCATGTTGCCCGCACCGTCAGCCGCAGAACCGAAAGGCACGTGGTGGCCCTGTCTGAGACATTTGCATCAGAAAAAATGCCGGATGATTATCGCCAGATACTGATATACCTGAACCGGCTGTCGGACTATCTATTTGCATTGGCCCGTTACTGCAACCACAGCAACGGCCTGGACGATATTGCCTGGGTGAAAGACCGTTAGGATGGTGTCGAATAAATCTCTCCCTCAATTTTCAGCCGTATTGCAGCGCCGGCAGAAACTGACCGGGCATACCTTTGAGATCTATTTATCAAGGCCGCGCGGCTTTGGATTTACCCCGGGACAGCGAATCAGGCTGAAATACGCGCACATGGAAAGGGATTATTCACTGATCAATACCCCGGACAGCGATCAACTGGGCATTTGCGTGCGACACGTGGCGGGCGGCCTTCTTTCGCCCATCCTGGCAAAGATGACTGCCGGCACGCAACTGCAGGCAGTCGGGCCGCTGGGGTATTTCACTTTCAAACCATCAAGCCGTAAGCCCGTTTTTGCAGCCACCGGTACCGGTATTGCCCCATTTACGGCCATGACCCGATCCGGTGTCACCGATTTTATTTTGCTGCACGGCGTACGCAACCCCGAAGACCTGTATTATAAAGAGTTGTTCTTGAAATCAGCCCGGCAATATATTCCGTGCATTTCCGGTGCCGGGAAAGCCACCGAAAATCACTTCAAAGGACGGTTGACAGCTTACCTGCGCCGCCATCTTGATCCCGGCGCCTACGATTTCTACCTGTGCGGCCGCAACGACATGATTCGAGACGTCCTCTGGCTCATAGATGATCGTTTCCCGGAATCGCTGGTTTATACGGAGATATTTTATTAAATCAGTTTGGTCAGTGTTGTCGGTTTTGACAGTTTGGCCAGTGAAAGATGTTTTTATCAACAGATGAAACGGACAAAACCGACTAAACAGTCTAAACTGAAATCACACCGAGGAGGTCCCATGCAATTCAAATCGCAGCCTAAAGAAACCCACATTCTCAATCCAGCCAAAAACATGGAATCCAGACGTATTCCGAGCGAGATTCGGTGGGATCCTTTGACCGGAAGGACAGCCCGAATTTGCCACTTCATGAAGCTGCAATGGCCGAAACCCGATTTTGAAGCGATCGTTGCCGGCACACAGAAAATGTGTCCTTTCTGCCCTGAAAAGGTCCTTGATGTAACACCCTGTTTCACAGAAGATATCGCGCCTGAAGGCCGGCTGCAATTGGACGATATGGTGCTGTTTCCCAATATTGCCCCCTATGACAGTCTGGGTGCCGTGGCCACCATGGGAGGGCAGCATTACATTCCCATGACCGATATCACCCCGGAGCGCATCCGGGATGCCTTCAAATTGTCCATGTTGTTTTTTCGCAGGGTGGACCAAATCGGACACCCCGAGTCGGTCTATCACATCATCAACTGGAACTACATGCCGCCGGCCGGAAGTTCACTGATACATACCCACCTGCAGGTTTTTGCTACCAGTTCCGAACCGAATCTGATGCGCGAGGAACTGACGGCCGCCAAAGCCTATGCGGATGCACATCAAAGCAATTTCTGGGACGACCTGGTCGCGGAAGAGATTGCCACCGGCGACCGTTACCTGGGAAAGATCGGACGCAGCCACTGGATGTTGAGCTACGCACCCATGGGCGTTGCCGGAGACGTTCTGGCCGTAGTGGATGGCGTTCGCGCTACCCTGGCGCTTGAAGACGATGATCTGATGGATATCGCCAAAGGCCTGGTGCGGCTGATGAAGGCCTATGACAAGATGGGCGTCTACAGTTTCAACATGAATTTTTTTACCGGTCGGCCGGCAGATGATTTTGCCCGGTTTCACCTGCTGTTCTCACCGCGCACATTTTTCAATCCGTCCCTGGGCACTCCGGATATCGGCGCCCTGCGCAACCTTTTCAACGAAACCCTGTGCATGGCCTATCCGGAAGAGATCAAAGATTTGCTCAAGCCGGACTTTGATGCCGGATAAGATTATTTCACCGCAGAGGCGCAGAGAACGCAGAGATAAATTGATTTCTTTTCGCCCCCCTAGCAGGCGAAAAGAAAATGAAATTGCTTACCTCTGCGTCCTCCGAGTCTCTAATGAGCGGCTTGTCGGGTCGTAGCTCGGAGAGCGAAGTCGGAAGCTCGCAGAGCGAAGTCTGAAGCGAATGGGCGGTGCATAAACTAATTTTTATCTGTGAAAATCTGTGTCCCAATCATTAAACGGGGAGATCATATCAATGTCCTTACAGGATCTTCCGGTCATTCCGGCCGATCGGGCTGACGATCTGCACAACCCGGAGATCGCCGCCGAGGCCGATCTGGTGCTTTTTATGGCCGGCAACCAGTTCATGGCTATGGCAGAGCTTGTGTCCACTTTCAACAGGCACATCCGGAGGTTGAAAAAATCTACTATGAAACCTTGCCCCCGGGCCTCGAGCTGAAGCAGATTCTGGCCGGTGGCGCGGTTTTTAAAAACCAGGTTCTGCGAGTCTATCCGGATATTTACAGTTCGGTGAACCTGAAGGCCATGCAACAGCTGCAATCGGCCGGACATATTCATGAAAATGACTATCGCCTCTATCTGCACAACCGCCTCACCTTGATGGTGCCGCCCGGCAATCCGGCCGATATCCGCTCGGTTGTCGAACTGGGACGAGACACCGTGCGCATTTCCCAGCCGGATCCGGCCAACGAAGATATCGCCTATCATATCATGGACATGTATGCTGCAGCCGGCGGAAATGAACTGGTACAACGTATCATGGAAGAAAAACGGGCCAAAGGCACCACCATTCTGACCGTCGTTCACCACCGCGAAACGCCGTTGCGGATAGCCAAAAAAACAGTTGATGTAGGCCCGGTATGGGCGACCGAAGTCCGGCATGCCCATGCGGTCAACCTTGATTGCGGCAGCGTGGAACCGGGAAAGGACCTGGACCAGCGTGAGGCCATCAATTACTATATATGCCGCCTTCAACGCGCCCCGAATCCCGATAATGCCGAAAAGTTCATTGATTTCATCACCGGCCGAACCGCACAGAAGATCTATGCAAAATACGGATTTGTGCCCCATGCGCTTTGAACTTGATTCTACCCGGCCAAGGCCCTTTCCGGTATGGACTTGATGAATGGCCGCAAATTATTAACCCGTCAGCTAAACGCGTCATTCCGGCCGCAGCGGAGCGGAGAGCCGGGCACGCAGTGAAGCTTTAGCGCTATCCAGATAAGGCATTGCAATCACTGGATTCCCGCCTTCGTGGGAATGACGGAACGGTAGCTATCAGTCGGTTAATTTAATTGCCCTGTTATAACCTGAATTTTGCACGCAAATCAGCGCTATGAACACTTTGCAGTAATTTTCTATTTTTACTGCAGTATTTTAAGGTCAATCTAACGGATAATTTTTTCTTTTATAATTACTTCTT
>Ga0126335_1000302_pt1 | contig 23035 bp, 16 predicted proteins | sample OlaspJWI45metaG_FD_108409 | JGI IMG/M metagenome (GOLD analysis project Ga0126335, IMG submission 108409) | Marine gutless worms symbiont microbial communities from Oahu, Hawaii - Olavius sp. 1 OAHU.JWI-45 metaG | ecosystem: Host-associated > Annelida > Digestive system > Unclassified | place... | reverse complement strand
ACTCGCTGGGGAACACGACGGTATCTGAATATGAATTTGCTAACGGAACTTAAAAAAGAAGAAGTCGCAGCTTAACCGATGGGCCACCAAATCAAAAGTGCGAAAGATTCTTGACGCTACCTAGCCAACTGCAGAGGGCCAGGGCATGAAGCAGGCCGGGGAATTGATGTGAATCAGCGTACCGCTTCGGCGTTGAAGCATGTCTCGCATGAACATTCGGGAAGCGTTGAATGCGGCAAGGTATGGCGCGGATATCATCAGGCTGGCTTCAGCAGGTGGCGTTTCCTCGATTCGTTTCCACTGTCCCAGCCCCGCGCTGTTGATGACGACATCTGGAACACTATGATTTTCACGTACACAGGCTTCGAGGGCATCAATGCCGTCGGGTGAGGCAGCGTCGCAGGCGAAATAGGAACTGGCTTCGCCGATTGATGCGCTAACCGACTACAGGCGGGATTGATTTCGTGCGGACAGAATAACCTCCCATCCACGCCCGGCAAGCTCTCTCGCTGCAGCGGCACCCACACCGCTGGATGCGCCTACGATCAGTGCGGTTTTCTTCATAATGAGGATTGCTCCTTTCTGACGCTGAGCTGTGGGGCGGCCTGGTCCTTGCCGTCACACAGCAGCGACATGTTAGCTGGGCGATGCACCAAAGAACGCTCGAGCTGCTTTAGCAATTCTGGGTAATTGGCCCAGCTCTGTGTTTAATTGAGTTTTTAAAGCCCATTCCTCAGCGCTTCCGTAGTGGGACAATTCTATTTCGAAAGTGACTTTTCCGAGTCTGCTACATGCAGCCGAAAATTTAAACTCACCTTCGATTGATTCCCAACGCTTAATATCTGTCCAAGGCTTCTCGTGAGCTGCTAAATTTTCCATCAGATCTGCAAACCCATAGGCATCGGTGTAAGCCCAAACCACTCGGCTAGTGTTTAAAAACTTTGAGACAATTTGAGCTTTAAAATAGTCACCTTGGATATCCGAAAGAACCAATTCTAAATCGGTATCAGATGATTTGATTCTAAATTCGCGCATATTCTTCTACAACTAACAGTTTAATTAAGCGGCACCGTTGGCGTCCGGATTGCTGGACTAACTAGACCCTTATTTATGGTTATATCTCTGTTTTTCAATTAGTTGCATAAGTTCTTTATGCTTGGCGCCTAATCTTTTGTCCGTGATTTCACCAGTTGTTTGATCAACTGAAAATACGTCGACAAATTGAATGAAGGCACTGTCAATTACCTTTTTATTTAACTGGTTCTGATCACTCGCTACCTTTATGACAAGATCAGTATCTTCTTCTATAAAGAAAATAACTTCATCCCGCCATCCCTCTGAGATTTCGGCAAAAACAACATTACTGTACTTATCCTGATAATACCTCATATCAAGGAGTATTCTAAGCCCTCTCTCATCTCTTTTCCCTGCTCTTTTGAGAATTGCGTCGCCGAATATATGATGAACCTGGTATGAGGGGCAATCAAGCAAGTATTTGGTAAAGATTGGCCCGATAAATTCCTGCACCTCTTCATCTGTCATTGCTCGGTTGTCAGGGAGTCTGTCAAGTTCCTCTAAGTCAGACACTGCCTCGCGCTCTATGTGTTTGCTTTCGACGCATTGACCATCAAAAAATATCAGACTGTTTGGACATTGAGGTATATTTGTATCGTTACCCGAGCACGCCAGTAAAAATGTAGTTAAAAACAATATTACCGGCAGAAATCTAATTAAAAATACAGGCTTCCCTGAATTTGGGCAGACTATCTTATGCATGCCTCTTCTAATTTTTATTACTAGTAGTACCTTTGTCATGTGTGATTTTAGGTTTCATTCCACTATGTGTCTAACCGCACGGCGTTATGGGCGGCGTGGTCCTCGTCATCCCTTGGATGCCATGGTTAGACACCTTTTTTAAATGTCTCAGGGCATCTTATTGACCTGAATACAAATTTTCAAGCAGGTTGCCGACGTATTTATGAGAGCGGGTTAGATCGTAATGCCTTGTTGCGATTTTTTTACTTTTAAACCCACACCCGACAAGCGAAGCTTGAATGCGTTCGATATCAATAACAGCAGCTGTCGCGCGGCTTTTTCAGGACTTAGGCCAGCCTGACGAATATTGGATATGCAGTTTCTTTGCGCGTCTGTGCAACCGATTCGTGGCGCATAAGTCAGATATATCCCCATGCTATCCGCCGCACTGAGGCCCGGTCGTTCGCCGATAAGGATGACGCTCAGGCGTGCATTGAGAATTTCACCAATCTCATCAGCCAGGGCCACGCGGGCCTGGGAAGCGATGACAAGCGGAGCCCACCGCCAGCCCTGGGCGGCTGAATGTTTTTTAAAACTGTCGATTAATGCAACGGCATTGCTGTGAATGGCCCGAGCCGACAAGCCGTCGGCGATAACCATGGCCAGGTCATATCCCTCATTGTCCGGCGATCGAAAAGGTTTTAAACGCTGCCTGGAGGGACCATCCAATTGCCGTCCAAGATCAGGTCGCTGCAGATAAGTCGTTCGGTCCGCGGCAGCACTGTGTACGCTTATGGATCGAACTTGGCGGTCATCGAGTTGGCTTGCAATGGCTGCGGAATCAAAGGGCAGGTGAACGGCATCGCGGGCCTGGGCGTGGTCCAAATCAAAAGCCAGGATATCATGGGTGGAGATACTCGAGCCCGTTCGCGCCAGGCCGATACGCGCCGGCGTTAATTTTTTGAAAGGTGATAAATCATAAAGGGGCTTTACTTTCCGGGTCATTGATCCATCTCCTGCAAATAGGCAAGCATCGGTGCGGCCCGGTTCTCCAGTAAGAGTCGGCCCTGATCATCGCACAGCCCCATTTTTTTTAGCCAGCGATCAAATTCCGGTGCGCAGCTTAACCCGAGCACCTGCCGCAGGTAATTGGCATCGTGAAATGAGGTGCTCTGGTAGTTGAGCATCACATCATCTGCACCCGGGACCCCCATGATAAAATTAACTCCCGCAGCACCGAGCAAGGTCAGCATATTGTCCATGTCGTTTTGATCTGCCTCGGCATGGTTGGTGTAGCAAACATCACACCCCATGGGCAGGCCCAACAATTTGCCGCAAAAATGATCTTCCAAGCCGGCACGGATGATTTGCTTGCCGTCATAGAGATATTCCGGCCCGATAAATCCGACCACGGTATTGACCAGTAGCGGCTCATACCGGCCGGCCACGGCGTAGGCCCGTGCTTCCAAAGTCTGTTGATCGACCCCGTTATGGGCATTAGCGGAAAGCGCGCTTCCCTGACCCGTCTCAAAGTACATCACGTTGTTGCCAACCGTTCCCCTCTGCAACGAAAGTGCGGCTTCCCAGGCCTCCTGAAGCAAGTCCAGAGTGATGCCAAAACTGTCATTGGCTTTTTCGGTACCGGCAATAGATTGAAAAACCAGATCAACGGGACCCTTGCGCTTTATAATTTCCATGGTGCTGATGATGTGGGTAAGGATGCAGGATTGCACCGGCATCTCATACCGGTGACGCATATCATCCAGCAGGTGCAACAGGCGCGCAGCAGCTTCCACATCATCGGCTACCGGATTAATACCAATAACCGCATCGCCGACACCGTTGAGCAACCCGTCTAAAATGGCGGCCGCGATACCCTTGGGATCGTCGGTGGGGTGGTTGGGTTGCAGGCGGGTGGACAGCTGTCCTTTTAATCCGATGGTGTTTCTGAACCGGGTGATGTTTTCCGCCTTGGCGGCAACCAGAATTAAATCCTGATTGCGCATCAGCTTGGAAACGGCCGCAGCCATCTCCGGAGTAATGCCGGGAGCCAACGACCGCAATTGCTCTGTGCCGGTCTCATAGGCTAACAGCCAATTGCGAAAATCCCCCACGGTCATGCCGGAAATCGCCGCAAATGCAGCTTCGTCATGATGATCCAGAATCAAACGGGTAACCGCATCATCCTCATATGGTATGAGGGCCTCATTTAGAAAGGCCGTCAAGGGTAAATCCGCCAGCGCGAACTTTGCAGCAATGCGCTCTTCTTCCGTGGCCGCAGCAATCCCCGCCAGGGCATCACCGGATTTCAGCGGGCTGGCCTTGGCCATTAAATCCTTCAGATCATTGAAGTGATAGGTGCAAGATCCGATAGTATGTCGATATGGTTTCATCACTTATTTAGGATGAGCTTATCCAGATGCGAAAAGAAATGATAAAGCATCTAAAAAATATATCGCTGAGCCTTTCTTGTAATTCGTCTGACCGTAGCTTTCATCTTAATTTGGTCTGCATAGCGTCTGAGTTGAGCCCCCAGCCAAACAACAATAAGCCAAGCGGCTGCAAGAAACCTATTATTAATCAGTTCCTGCACTACCGCATAATGACGCCTCGCGAGTGGCCGGTCGGGGCGAACAAAATGTTAGGCGATAAAGACTCATATACTACGTGCAACAAATGTTTTGCTCTTCTAAGTCTTTAATGCGTCAACGTGATTGCCGTTTTCCTGCCAGGATATCCTTCTTGTGGTAATGCCAAATGATCAGAATCATGACGCCCATTACTAGGATTAAGGGGAAGGGTATCAACGCAAGGAAAGCAAAAGTGAGAAGCACCCCGTGCACATCGTATCGCAACATATCGATCACGGCGCGCACCATGAACACCAAATAGACAACGACTAATGTTAGCAGCATGAGCAGAACCGGGATAAATACGGTCAAATTGTCCACTATGGAACCAGGCATGTGTTGCATAGTTATCTCCTTCGTACCTATCCTAACAATGTTTATGGTTGTATAAATATTCTGCGCTATCGGTATGTACATGTGGAATAAATTTCCACATATGAGTATGTTCGGTCTAAGGAGTGGAATAGTTGGCGTTGGAAGTCGAACATGGTCAGGCTATGATCATATGTTCTCCCTAATTTTATAATATCAGGCGCTTATGGAAAGCAAGCCTAAATTCAAACTGAATCCCGATTGTCGATTAATGGAATAGATACGGAAGGTTTTGTGCTAGTAACATTATGTTTACAAATCTGATCAGTCCTAAACGTTTTGAATAGGGTATGCCGTCGGTAAGGCCAGCGAAAACTACACCCATATCCCTAAATGTAATTCAATTCTGTAAAAAGCTCCTTGGACCATTTGAACCAAGCAGGCGGCCTTGGACCGGTACGATTCCCGATGGTGGGTTGCTCCCAAAGCCGGGCTATTTTGGAGGCCACCATTAGTCGATTGCGTTTTGAAGGGGCATGGTTATACTATTAAAAAATCATTAGACGGTTTGGGATATTCTGGACACCCGCATTTTACCCATTGAAACCGTTGGATAAAATTAAAGCAGGCGGTGAAAGGTTAATCAGGAGTATGAATAGACTGGACGCAATTTTCGCACCCACTTCTCTGGCCGTAGTCGGGGCCTCCACGACGCCCGGGAAAGTCGGGCACGATATTTTCGTCAATATCTTAAAAGGCGGGTACACCGGGACACTCTACCCGGTAAACCCCAAAGCCCGCTCGATCGCCAGCGTCCGGGCCTATCCAACCATCATGGATATCCCCGACGATATCGATCTGGCCATGATCATCCTGCCGCCCCTGTTGGCCGTCAAAGCTGTTGAAGATGCCATTGAAAAAGGAGTTAAAGGCATCGTGATTGTCTCAGCCGGGTTTCGCGAGGTGGGGGCGGAAGGCCGCCGCATCGAAGACCAGATCGTCACGATGTGCCGTGAGGCTGGCGTCCGCGTGGTTGGTCCCAACTGCCTGGGTGTCATCAACCCCAAGTCCGGCGTCCGTCTGAATGCCAGCTTTTCCGCCCGCATGCCCGAGTCGGGCAACGTCTCTTTCATTTCGCAGAGCGGGGCGCTCTGTACCGCCGTGCTTGATTTTGCCGCGGACCGGGAGTTCGGGTTTTCCAAGTTTATCTCCATCGGCAACAAGGCCGACGTAGACGAACTCGACCTGCTGCGTTACCTGCACGCGGACCCGCACACCGAAGTGATTATGATTTACCTGGAGGAACTTCGGCGCGGACCGGAGTTCATTGAAGAGGTCAAGGAAATTACGTCGGGCGAAAACCCCAAACCGGTCCTGGTAATCAAATCGGGACGCACCGGCGCTGGCGCACAGGCGGCTGCCTCGCACACCGGGGCCCTGGCCGGCACCGAAGCGGTATACGATGCCATTTTTCAGCAGGCCGGGATTATCCGGGTAGACTCCATCGATGAACTTTTTGATTATGCCACGGCATTTTCCTATAAAAACGAGAGCGCCCTGGGCAAGCTGCGGCGCAAGGTGCCCAATGGTAACCGAGTGGCGATCGTGACCAATGCCGGCGGCCCCGGAATCGTGGCCACCGACATGACGGTCTCCTCGGGACTGCGGCTGGCTGAATTTCATGAAGACACCATCGAAGCCCTGGCCAGCCATCTGCCCTCTGCGGCCAATCTTCACAATCCGGTGGATGTCATTGGGGATGCCGCCCAGGACCGGTATGAAAACGCCCTGACGGCGGTGATTCGGGACGAAGGCGTCGACGGGGCTCTGGTCATTTTGACCCCGCAATCCATGACCAATTCATTGGAAACGGCCAAAGCCATTGCCCGGATTGCCAGGCGATCGAGCAAGCCCATCCTCTGTTGCTTCATGGGGATTGTGGATGTCTCCTCCGGGGTGAAGTACCTGCAGGCCAACGGTATCCCGGTTTTCCGATTTCCGGAGAACGCGGCCAAGGCGTTCGGTGCACTCTACCGCTATTCCCAGTGGCTCAATCGCCAGGTCCTCGCCCCATTCAGTTTCCAACACGATACGGCGGCCGCCGAAAAGATCATTGCCGATTGCCTGCAGCGCGGACAGACCTATCTTGGGGAACTGGACGGTCTCAATCTTTTGAAAGCATATGGTTTCAATACCCTGCCGACCCACCTGGCCGAAACTGCTGATCAGGCCGTCCAAATTGCCGGGGAGATCGGCTACCCGGTGGTTATGAAAATCGTGTCGCCCCAGATCGTGCACAAGTCCGATGCCGGCGGCGTGAAGGTTGGACTCAATTCCGACCAGGAGGTTGCCGCAGCTTTCGAGACCATAGTGGCCAATGCGGGACAATTCGACCCGGGGGCCGAGATTACCGGCGTGCTGGTCCAGAAGATGGCCCCCCGGGGCGTGGAGACAATTTTGGGGATCAATCGCTATCCGGTGTTCGGCCCCCTGCTAATGTTCGGGCTGGGCGGTGTGTTCGTCGAGATATTCAAGGATGTGATTTTTCGGCTGGCCCCGGTCAATCGCAATTCCGCGCGCCGGATGGTGCGTAGCATACAGGGGTATAAGCTGCTTAAAGGCTATCGCGGCAGTGCCCCGGCCGATGTCCGCTCGCTGGAGGAAGCTCTGGTCAAACTGTCCGACATGGTCTCCCAGCATCCCGATATCATGGAATTGGACATCAACCCATTGCTCGTGCACGAAACCGGTAGCGGGTTCACGGTGGCGGACTGCCGGATCATACTGAAACCTATAGATATGGACGATTCCTGAGACCCATGCCTGACCAACCGGCCAATGCAGACCCGTTTGAAATAAAGGTACGGGCCGGGAAAAGTGCTTTAAAGGCCATTTTCCCGGTGCTGCTGCCCGTGGCTGCCGATAAACGAAAACTAACCGGAAGAGAAAAAGTAGTCCATCTCAGTGCGTTTGCCCGTGAAGCCCTAAGACTTTCCGCTCGGGAAACAGGCATTGCTTTGGGCAGCCTGGAGAAAAACAGCGACGGAGCACCGCTGCCCAGCAACGGTTATTTCTGGTCCCTGGCACACAAATCCGCCTACGTGGCGGCGGTTGCGGCCGACGTGGCCATTGGCATCGACATCGAAAAGGCCCGCCCGGTAACCCGTGGGCTCTACCGGCGCATCGCCGGCGAAGATGAGTGGGACCTGTCCGACGAAGATCGCGAACATTTGTTCCTGCGCTACTGGACCGCCAAGGAAGCGGTTCTCAAGGTGGCCGGCACCGGTATTCGAGAACTCGCTTATTGCCGGATTGCGGCGGTACCCAATGAAGAATGGGTTGAACTTGAGTTTAAGGGTGAGCCGTTTCTGGTCCGCCAGTTCTATCACGACCGGCACATGATCTCGGTAGTGGATGTGGGGTGTCCGATCAAGTTGCAGATAATGAGCCCATAGAAGCTATTTCAAAAGATTCTATTTAAGCCAGGGAGCGAAGATTTTCTAATAAATGCCCGTCATCCCGGCGAAAGCCGGGATCCAGTCCAGCTAATGCAAACGCCTCTGGATGCCGGATACGTCATCCCGGACTCGATCCGGGACCAGCATGACGACAAAAACTCCCAGATCGTTCTGTTAGATTCTAAGTCATCTTTCAAAGGGCTTTTAGATGTAGAAGATACACATTTCTGTCGATAGCCAGATTTAAATGAGGAGGTAGCTATGACTAACGCTGTCAGAATATACGAAACCGGTGGACCGGAGGTCCTAAAGTGGGAACCCTTTGACCCGGGCGAACCCGGACCGGGGGAAGCCCTGATCCGCCATGAGGCGGTCGGGCTGAATTTTATTGACGTCTACCATCGGACCGGTCTGTATCCACTGCCTGGCTTGCCGGCGATTCCGGGCATGGAGGGCGCCGGCACGGTTACCGCTATCGGGGAAGGGGTAACCGAGGTGTCGGTCGGGCAGCGCGTGGCCTATGCCGGGGTGCCGCCCGGGGCCTACGCACAGGAACGAACAATTCCGGCCCACCGCCTGGTGGAACTGCCCGATGAGATCGAGTTCGAGCAGGCGGCCGCCATGATGCTCCAGGGCATGACCGCCCGCTACCTGATCCGGGGCTGCTACAAAGTTTCGGCCGGTGACACTATCCTGATCCATGCGGCCGCCGGCGGTGTCGGTACGATCATGTGCCAGTGGGCCAAACATCTCGGCGCCACGGTGATCGGTACCGTGGGCTCGTCGGAGAAAGCCGAATTGGCCCAGGCTAATGGCTGCGATCACCCGATCCTATACAACAGTGAAGACTGGGTCGCCCGGACCCGCGAGTTGACGGACGGGAAAGGGGTCAACGTGGTCTATGATTCGGTCGGCCAGGCAACGTTCGACCAGTCGCTGGACTGCCTGCGCCCCATGGGCATGTTGGTGACATTCGGGCAGTCCTCCGGCGCCATTGCGCCGCTGGACCTGGGCCTGCTGGCCGCCAAGGGCTCCCTGTTCGTTACCCGTCCCAGCCTGATGACCTATACCGCTGAGCGTGAAGATCTTCTGGAGCACGCCCGGGACCTATTTGCAGTCGTGCAGTCCGGTGCCGTCAAGATAGCAGTCCGACAGAAATACCCGCTGGCCGACATCGTGCGGGCGCATGAGGATCTGGAGGGACGGAAGACGAGTGGGTCGTCAGTGTTGTTACCCTGGGATTAGCAAAAGGGTTCGAGGGGTCCAGAGGTCGAGGGTTCAAGTGAATGCCCCCTTCAAGTTCTCAGATGCAATATCGAGTTTAGAACTGCCATGCCAATGGTATCTTAAGTTGAGCAATTAGCTCTTAGCTGTTAGCAGTTGGGCCGACATAATTGCGGGTAACTATCATTGGCCGGTATGGTCTGAAGGGTTGCATCGAACCTCATTACCTTAAACGAAATGGTTTGAGCTAATTGCTAAAAGCTAACAGCCAACCGCAGTTAAATTTCGATGTTTAGTTTTAGAAGCAATGCGGTTCGACCCCTTGTACCCTTGACCCCTCGGCCCCTGGAATCCTTTTATTTTACCCTGGCTCATAATTGGCCACGTAGAAATCATCGATCAGCCCCTGTTCTTTCAAAGACTGCCCGTAGGCCCTGGCCGCAGCCTTGTCGGGGAAATGCGATACCCGGACCTGGTACCAGGTCTTGTTCCGACGGGTTGTCACGATCCAGAAAGCGTCCAGGCCGAGAGTTTTTAGGTGGGCCACATATTTTTCCGCGTGCTTTTTCTTTAGATAGGCGGCCACCTGGAGGGTGAACCGGTCGGTCACCACCTTTTTGACCGGAGCCGTTGCCTGGCCGGGTGACCGGGGCCGGACCAGATATCCCACCGTATTGATGATCAGGACAATCACCACGCCTGTAAGCAGGGTGACGGCAACCCAGTTGAGGATTGGGCGGGTCAGGGGAGAGCGCCGTGCCCGGCTGACCAGTTTCCCGGCCAGGTCATGCACGGTCCGCACACTGCCCAGCAGCACGCCGGCAATGCCGCAGAGCCCGGCCCACAGGGCCTTGCCGGTCAGTGCCAAAATTTTCTTCAGGCCCGACTGGGTTACCGGTGCTTCTATCGGTTTGGGCGGGGTAAATCCCACCCGCATTAAGGCGAGTTGATCAGGATCAATGCCTTCCAGATATTGATGTGCCACCGTGAGCATACGCCGGTTCCGGGAGGTCTCCGGTATCCAGTGCACGCAAGCGGCAATCCCGTTGAGCAGGTCCTCACCAGGCTCATCTGCGGCCACTGCCTGCAGGTACAATTGCAGGGCCCACTCATCGGCCCGCCCATCCTTCAGAAACAGTCGGGCCACATCTTTGGCTATCGCCCAGCCCGCTTTTCCGCGGCCGCCGGTTGCCCGGCGGTAGGTTTGCAGCGCCGGGAAGTCGGTGCGATTTTCAGATAGGTACAACCGGGCCAGCAGTTGCTGGATGACTCGGTTGCCGGCCAGGGCTTTGCCAACGCCGGCAGCAGTATCGTAAAAGCGGGGGTCCAGTCCCTCACCCGCACGGGCCTGGCGGAGCCAGCTCTCGGCTACTTCGCCGTCATCGGGGTGGGCCCGCAGGTAAAAGGCGACAAATGTTTCCGAGGTGTGTTGTTTGTCGGTTTTGGCCAGGTAAAAGCGGGACAGGCGGGATGTCAGTCGATCCGCGGCCACCCTTTTGGCGCGGGGCGATATAAGAAAACTGTCGAAGACTGCCAGGGCTTTTTCATAGGCCACCTCCGCGGCTGCCAGGCTGCCGACCCGCTCCCAGGCAACTGCCTCATCTATATGCCGGTCAGCCAATAAAAGACCGAGTCGGTTAAAAAGCCAGCCGATAAAAAGAAAGACTAGGAGTACCAGGAGGGCCGCCGGGATAGGTACCCATACCGGTTCCAGACCAAAATCAAGGGCCGGCAGCAGCCATAGACCAATGAGCCCGCCGATCAATACGGTGCCCCAAATCCGAAACGCCATATGTTTCAAAGCGTGTGCCAACTCAATGATTCTCCATTTCCCACGGTTGGGTACCGGGTGCCGGGACCAGCCGCTGATCGCCCCGTAGCGCTACGCGCAGCGGGCCTTCGGTCTCCCCCCCGGCCCGGTGCCCGGTAATCGGGTCCGCCTGCTCGAAATGAATATCGGGCGGAATCGTGAATTTGCGCGGCGGTTCCCCGGAGGTGGCCTGGATCATAAATTCGGACCATATCGGAGCCGCTCCGCGACCTCCGGTGATACCGGACCCGTCTTTGTCCCGCAACCCCTTCTTTTTGTCGAATCCCACCCAGACGGCCGTACTCAGGGTAGGGGTAAAGCCGGTGAACCAGGCATCCCGGTAGCCATTGGTGGTGCCTGTTTTGCCTGCTGCCGGGAGATTAAATCCCATGCGCCGGGTGATGGCGCCGGTCCCTTGATCTATGACCCCTTGGAGCATGTCCACCACCTGGTAGGTCAGGCCGCGGTCCAGGGCGCGTTTACCGCTGACGATATGCTCTTCCAAAACCCGCCCCATGGCGTCTTCCACGCGATTGACCAAAAAGGGGCGGTTGCGGATGCCGCCGGTGGCAAAGGTGGTAAAGGCGGCGGCCATTTCAAGCAGGGTAACTTCCGAGGAACCCAGGGCCACCGAGTACACCTTGTTTAAAGTGCTTTGGATCCCGCACCGGCGGGCAACTTCGATAACCGCTTCCGGCCCGGTTTCGGCCACCAACTGGGCGGCTACGGTATTGACCGATCTCATCAGCGCCTTCTTCAATATCATGGGCCCGGCGTGCTGCCGCCCGAAATTGCGTGGCGTCCAGTCGCTGGCCCCTTTGACCGGAATGGTGACCGGCTGATCGGTTACCACGGCCGCCGGAGACAGCTCCAGTTTTTCCAGGGCACTGTAGTAAAGAAACGGTTTGAATCCGGAACCGGGCTGGCGCTTTCCCTGGACGGCCCGGTTGTATTCGCTTTCAGCGTAGCTGCGGCCGCCCACCATCGCACGTACGGCGCCGGTAGTGGCCTCCACGGCGACCAGGGCGGCCTGGGGACGATCGGCTTCATCAGCCGGCTGACTGCCCAGCAACCCCAGGCGCTGCTCCAATGACGCCAGCCCCTTTTTTACGGCGGTCTTTGCAGCCGTTTGCAAGCGGGGTTCTAGGGTAGTGAAAACCTGTAAACCGCCGTGATGGATGACCTCTGGCCCGTAACGCTCTTCCAAGCGCCGGAGGACCGTGTCCAGAAAATAGCTACCCGTGCGGGCGCCGGCCGTTCGCTCTACTAAAACCGGCGCATCCTGGTATGCATTCTGGGCATCCTGGCGGGTGATATAACCAACCGCCACCATGCGGTTTAAAACCACCCGCTGCCGTTTCCGGGCCCGCAGATAGTAGCGATAGGGGTTGTAGCGGGTCGGCGACTTGGGCAGGCCGGCCAGCAACGCAGATTCGGAAAGCGTGAGCGTGGCGGCCGGCTTGCCGAAGTATTTGCGGGCGGCCTGTTCGATGCCGTGGGCACCGATGCCGAACGGTATCTGGTTGACGTAAGCTTCCAGGATATCCCGCTTGCTGTACTGGGACTCTATCTGCAAGGCCACCATCAGTTCATAAAATTTTCGCCGGTAGGTTCTTTCAAAGCTGAAAAAGAGGTTTTTGGCCAGTTGCTGGGTGATGGTGGAGGCGCCCTGGATCCGGCCGGGTTCAAACAGGGTGATCCACAAGGCTTTCAGGGTACGCAGTTTGTTGATGCCCTGGTGGTCCCAGAAGCGGTGGTCTTCGATGGCGATGACCGCCCGGACAAAATGGTGCGACACGCGGTTCAAAGGAACGGCCTCACGGCCACCCAGAACCATAATGCGTTCTCCGGAGGCGGCGTACACCTCCGTGGGCGGTGTCTCGATGATCCGGCTTAAGGGGTCCGGTACGCGGGGCAGATCTTTAAGGGTCACGAAAAACAGACCCATGATGACCAGGGCGGCGCAGCCGGCCAGGGCCAGCCCCAGGTAGAAAAAAGACGCCAAACGACGCAGGAATGTTGCGGCAAGTGTCATCGCAGGCGCAGATCCCTCAAGAAATCGGAAAGTGTTTCCGTGGCCTGCGGCTTGCCATCTAAAACAGAGCGCAGGTGCCAGACCGCCCATTCCTGCCCCTGCAAGCGCACGACCTCCTGGCGGGTGCCGGCATCGATTTCGAATCCGAGTTCAATGTATCCCGAGCCGGCTTCGTCGGAAATGCCCACCCGCCGAATCAGTCCGGGTAGCGCCAACAGTTTTTCCGGGTGCGGCACGGCCGCCTTGCGGATGTCGACAGGGAGCTCGGCCAGGACTTTGAAAAAGTGGTCTCCCGGATAGATGCGCTCTTTGAATTGGGGCAGGTCGGACAGGGTAGTGGCTGTAAAAACATGTTTACGGTCAGCTTGAAGCAACTGGTCGGCTGAAATCGTCAACTGTTTCAAGACGCGGTTCTCGGTGTCCAGCACATAGACATTCAGCTGCCCGTCACTTTTTTCAAAATAGGTCCGGTCCCAGGCGGCTTCACTGAAAAGCGCCAGCAGTTCCACCGGAGCGGCAATTTCGCGGGCAACCTCGATCGGCAGTTTAAGGTAGAGGCGCTTGAAGTGGTCCGGGCTCAACATGGTTCCCTGGCCGTCCGGGATCCGATCGGCCAGTTGTTTCAAGGATTCTGCTTCAAAGGCATCCCGCCGGATGGCCTGGCGGTCGGTCACGATCTGTTCCAGTACGTTGCGGGCGGTAGTGGCCTGGTGGCCTTTTTCCCAGATGGCGCCGATCTGCGGTCGGCGGTCGTTGGTGGTTGCCAGGTAGGCACCCACTGCTTTCTCGATCCAGTCGAACCGCAGTTCGGACACCACCAATAGAACCACCAGTAAGGCGCAGATGATGGCCTGGAGGCCGAACAGGCGTTTTAGCCATTGACCAATGGTATTGGGTTGGGCCCAGTCATGCATGACCTGAAATTACAATTAAAATCGGATTGTTGCAATAACAATCGTAGTGGGAATTATTCGAAATCGGGATCGGGATCGAAATCGCTATCGAAAAGGTTATCGGGTTGACCTCCGTTTAGCCGATTTCGGTAGCGATTTCGAATTATACTGAAGTTCTAGCTGCGGACAAAAGGTGCCCAGTACCATTTCTTAACACGGGAATAGCCGGCGGCAAACCAGCTCTTCGAATCTTCTATCAGCGCATACAGGGTCGGCACCACCACCAGGGTCAGGATGGTGGCCACCATCAGGCCGAAGATAACCACGATAGACATGGACCGCCACCACTGGGTCGATTCGCTGGCCCAGGAAATGGCCATTACATGAAAGTCGTAGCTGACCCCGGTCACCATGGGGATCAGGCCCAAAACGGTTGTGACCGCGGTGAGCAGGACCGGCCGCAGACGGGTAGCCCCGGCGGCCACGACCGCCTCGTTGAGACGCAAACCCTGCTTGCGCAGTTTGTTGGTGTAGTCGATCAGGACGATGGCATTGTTGACCACCACCCCGGCCAAAGAGATAACCCCGACCCCGGACATGATGATGCCGAACGGCGACTTGATGACGAAAAGGCCGAGAAAAGCGCCCCCCAGGGACAATATGACCGAGGTGAGGATGATCAGGGGTTGGGCCACCGAATTGAACAGGGTCACCAGGATCAGGAATATCAGGAAGATGGCCACCACGAAGGCCCGGGTCAGGAAATCCTGGGAATCCTGCTGTTCTTCATTTTCACCGGTGAACTTGAGTTGGTAGCCCGGCGGCATGGGCAACTCGGCCACCAGGGCCTCCGCCTGGCTCCGGGCCACGGCGCCGGGTATCTTGGTTTCGTCCACATTGGCTTTCACGGTGACCACCCGCTCATGGTTGATTCGCACGATGTCGCCCACACTGCCGGTGTAGTCGATGGATGCCAGGGTCGTCAACGGAACGATCTGTCCTGACACCGTGGGGATCATCAGGCTGTGCAGGACGTCGGTGACCCGACGGTCCGCTTCGCCCAGGGTAACGGTGATGTCGTAGTCCTCATCACCTTCATAATAGGTGGTGACGTCCAGGCCGTTATAGGCGGTTTTTAGGGCCGCCCCGATATTGCTGGTGGAAAACCCGAAGAGGGCTGCCTTCTGGCGGTCGATGCGCACCCGGACCGAGGGCAGGCCCTGGACATAATCATCGCGAACATCCTCCACGTGGGGGATGCGGGAAACGATATGACGCACCTTTTCCGCGATCAACCCCAGGCGTTCAAAGTCGTCGCCCGAAATTTCGATGTTGATGGGGGCCCCGGTGGGCGGTCCTTCTTCCTGCTCGTCGACCGTAATACGGGCGCCCGCAATGGTCCGGACGCGGTTGCGCAACAGTTCCACATCGGCGGCCGTGGGGGACTTGCGATCCTTGTAGTCCACAAACTGGATACCGATGTGATTGGGTTTGTTGGAATCGAACGAAAAACCACCCCCGGCCTGGTCGACCTTGGCGTACACATGTTCGATATTGTTGATATCGCCGGGGGCCTTGAATTTCGTGCCGTCCTTTTTGCGGTGCACCTGCGGTCGATACGCCTCGCTATAGGTCCCCGGTCGCAAGGCGGGGTCGCCCTGCGGATCGGCGAGAATGGCCAGTTCGGTCTGGCGTACCACGTTATCCATATAGTCCAGATCAGCCCCTTCGGGCGGATCGATGTTGACGTATACGCTCTTGGGATCGATGGCCGGGAAGAATTCGACCGGTTTTTCCAGGCCGATGCCCAACATCCAGGTTTGGACGAGGATCACCAGCACGGCAAAGGACATGGCCAGGACGGCGAGTTTATGTTTAAGGGCGCCCCGCAGCAACCGGGCATAGGTCGTCAGGACCGGTCCCTGGATGCGGATCGGTTTTTCAATTGATCGCTGCGTCTGGTCTGTATCGGATGACTGTTTCCGTTTGGGAGCGCCTTTCAGCCTAACGAAGATAGCACACAAAGCCGGATTGACCACCATGGCCACGAACAGGCTGGAAAACAGGGTCACGATCAACGTAATGGGCAGGTACTTCATGAACTCGCCCATGATGCCCGGCCAGAAGATCATGGGAAAAAAGGCGGCCAGGGTGGTCATGGTTGAACCGATGACCGGCCAGGCAACCTCGCCGGTGGCCCGCATGGCGGCCTCGAGGCGTCCGGCGCCTTGCTCCAGGTACCGATAGATGTTTTCGACAATGACGATGGCGTTGTCCACCAGCATGCCCAGGGCCAGGGTCAACGAGAACAGCACCACCATATTCAGCGTGATGTCCATCGCCTGGAGGATGGCAAAAGACAGCAGCATCGAGAACGGAATCGCCAGGCTGACCAGGATGGCGTTGCGAAAACCCAGCACGAAGAACAGGACCACGATCACCAGCAGCAGACCGGAGACGATATTGTTTTCCAGGTCGGCCACCATTAAACGGATATCCTTGGCCTGGTCCATCAGTTTCGTGATCTGGGTGTCCCGCGGCCACGTTTCGCTGGCCCGGGCAATGACTTCGTCGATCCGGTCGGATATCTGGATGATGTTTTCACCCACCCGTTTTTTGACAGAGACATTGACGGCCTCCACGCCATCCAGGCGTGAGCGGCTAGTCTCGTCCTTGAGGCCGTCCACGACCCGGGCCACGTCTTTCAGGTAAATCGGCATGCCGTTGTGAGTAGCCACGATCAGACTCAGAATCTCTTCCGGGGTCTCGAATTCACCGGGTACGCGCAGTTGGTAGCGGCCCTGGCCCAACGTGATGGCACCCCCGGAGGTGTTCTGGTTTTCGCTGGCCACCACTTGCTGCAGGGCGGTTATCGGGATGCGGTAGTAGGCCAGTTTGTCGGCATCCACTTCGACCCGGATCTCCCGATCCCGGCCCCCGGTGACCTCCACTTCCAAAACACCCGGGATGGCTTCGATGTCGTCTTTCAAGTCATCGGCAATTTTTTTGAGGCAGCGCGGGCCGCAGTTGCCTGACAGTGAATACACCACGATGGGTATTTCCGAGAAATTGACTTCATAGACCGAGGGGTCGTTTTCCAGGTCGGTGGGCAGGTCCTGTTTGGCCTCGTCCACCTTGTCTTTTACCTTGGTCAGGACCTCATCGATTTCGGTGCCCGGGATGAATTCGATGTCGATCTGGAAGCGGCCTTCGGAACTGACCGACTTTATTTTCTTGACCCGATCGAGCCCTTTGAGCTTTTTCTCGATTTTAATGGTGATACTGGTTTCAATATCCGCGGCGGATACTCCCCGGTAATCGGTACTTACGAAAACATGTGGAATGGTGATATCCGGTGAGCTTTCGCGCGGCAGTTTCACGTAGCTATAGGTGCCGATGATCAGGATTATGATCGCCAGCACCACAACACTGATTCGGTTTTTGACGGCGGTATCGGAAACAATCACAGGGCCAGATCTCCTATGTCGCGAATGGTGCGGGTTGCGTTGACTTTTTCGCCGTCGTCTATCTGGCGCTGACCAACCACGATGACCTGGTCGCCTGGTTTAAGCCCCTTGCTGATCTCAACCTGCCAGCCATCCAGGATGCCGGTTTCGACCGGTGTGAACTGGGCCATGCCTTCGCGGACGATATACAGTGCGTCCATCCCCCGGCGATTGATCAAGGAGTACAGGGGGACGCCCAACCCGTCGGGGACTTCGGTTTTGATAATTTCCACCCGCGTAAACATATCCGGCAGGATTTCATTGTGCGGGTTTTCCACGGCAATCTCGAGGTTGTACAACCGGGCGAAATTGTCCGAGTTCTGATAGAGATAGTGACGGGTCCCCGAAAACGTCCGACCGCCGAGGGCATCGATTTTCACACTGAAATGCTCCAGGCGGCGCACCTTGTCCACATCCGATTCCGGAATGCCGACCTCGATTTTGACGCGGTCCATCTGGAGCACTTCGGCCACCGGATCGCCGATGGCCAGGTACTGGCCGGCCTCTATATGGAATCGATTCACCACGCCGTCGAACGGGGCCCGGATGGCACACCGTTCCAGAGCAAGGGCGGCGTTGTCCATGGCCGCCTTGCTGGTCCTGGCCTGGGCAATGATGTCATCGACCTGGGACTGGGTGCCAACCTTTTGCTGGTACAATTTTTCAATCCGTTTTCGGTTGGCCTCGGCCACCCGGTAGGCGGCTTTGGCTGAGGCCAGCGCGTTTTGGTAGTCGCGCTCGTCAATGCGGGCCAGGATAGCGCCTTTTTGCACCCTTTGGCCTTCGCTCACCCGCTTTTCGACAATTTTACCGTTTACCTCGGCCACGACGTTCAGCGCTTTCCAGGGCTTCACCGTGCCCGGTAGGCTGAGTCGCTCCCGCAGGGGAGCCGGAACCATTTCCAGCGTGATGACATTGGCAGCCGGCCGCTCATTGCGCAGGCCGGCCATGGCTTTTTCCTTGATCACCTCGCCTTCGCTCCGGATCTGGCCGGCCAGGAGAAAGATCACGCCGACCAGCAGGATGACGATGCCGGTGGGGAGAAAGCCCCAGAGGCGCTTTAAAATTGGTGGGCGGGCACTAACCGGTTTGGAGTTGCTGTGTTGCTCTGCCATGGTTTTCAAGTCCGTTTTGTTTGTTATCCGCGTCTTCGATCAACAGCGGGATCATATTCTCCAGGAACAGGGCGATCTGTTCCCGGACGTTGATGTAGCCGACTTCGATCAGGCCGTGCATGAGGATGCCGTCGAGGAAGGCCATGAGGTTGATGCAGATCTTTTCGGCATTACGGGCGATGTCCGGCTTGAGCTGTCCACGCGACACGCCGTCCAACAGGTAATCCACCATCACACGGACAATGCGCTGGTGCAGTTCGCGAATCAGGTGGGGACGGTCGAAAAAGATGCCGCCCTGCAAACAGGTCTGCGCAATAACCTCCAGGAACATGCGGGTTCCCTTCTGGTCTTCCTGGCAGCTTTCCAGGTAGAGCTCGGCAATGAGGGCCAGCCGCTTGATGGGATCGCTGGTGTCCTTGCCGATGGCTTTCAGATCATCGATCCACTCTTCAGCCCCTTCCATGATGGCTGCCAGGAAAAGGTCTTCCTTGGTTTTGTAATATTCGTAGACCGTGCTTTTCCCGATGCCAGCTTCCTGAGCAATTTGTTCGATGCTGGCCAGGGCGTAGCCGTTGGTCGAAAAGACAGCCAGGGCGGCCCGGGCAATCTCTTTAGCACGTATGGTTTTCTTGTTCGGCATTCGGTCATTCTCCGGTTTAATTAGGGTTCGTGCCGACGGTCTATAGTAACCGAACGGCGAGTCGAAAATAATGGCGGTTTTAGGCTTTGTCAAGAAATAAATTTAAATATTTAAAAATATATAAATATCGGTATGTTAAGATCTTTTACGGTTTCAGGACGTTAGAGATTTCCGACCCGTGGGTCGGAAAAATTGTTACAAATTGTTACAAAAAATAACAGTTTTATAACCTGATTGACAAGAAAAGGCGACAGATCGGCTTGTCTATGGGGAAATGCGCCTCTCGCTGCCTTATCCGGGTTCAAGTGGCCTTTAGCAGATATTGGGGAACATCCCTAAAACCGCTATTGATCTTGACACCGGCGCCACCTTTCTCTTAAGGTCGGCTGCATATTGTCCGTTGGAACGGATAACCAGAAACTGTGGCATATAAAGGATTTGAGATGGTTTCGTATTCAAAGGAGTTTGATAATGGCTGACATGACTTTTTATGGTGCGGTGCGCGAGGTTACCGGTTCCATGCACATGCTATCCACCGGAGGGCAGAAGATTCTGTTCGATTGCGGCATGTACCAGGGCCGGCGCAAAGAGGCCGCTGAAAAGAACAGGCACATGCCGTTCGACCCGACCCAGATTGCGACCGTGGTATTGTCCCACGCCCACATTGACCATTCCGGCCGCCTGCCGCTGCTGACGTCCAAGAACTTCAGCGGGCGCATTCTCTGCACCCGGGCCACCGCCGATGCCTGCCGCTACCTGCTGATGGATTCAGCCCATATTCAGGAATCCGATGCGCTGTACCTGAATTATAAACTGGTGCGCAACGCACTCTCCCAAAAAGGCAACCAGCGCGGTTCCCGCAAGGCCAACAAGAAGATCTTGAAGGAGCTCAAACGCAACGGGCACCGGATCGATTTCGAGCGTGTGGCCCAGCTGGTGAAGAAGATGAACATCGACGGTATCGAACCACTTTATACCAAGGTGGATGCCGAAGACGCACTGGAATTCATTGAAGGCTATCCCTATCGACATGAAATCTCACTGGGGAACGACGCAACGTGTAAACTTTATGAGGCCGGACACATCCTGGGGTCTTCGGTCGCAATGGTCAAATTTCAGGATAACGGTCAGACGAAGACGATCTGCTACACGGGTGATATCGGCCGCTACGACAAACCGATTCTGCGTGACCCGTCGAAAAACTTCAACGGTGAAGAGGTGGATCTGCTGCTCATGGAAAGCACCTACGGCAATCGGTTTCACGACGCGGTCGTGGATCTGAAACCCCGCCTGCAGGAAGTGCTCACGGAGACCTTCGAAAGGGGCGGCACGGTAATCATTCCCTCTTTTGCATACGGACGGACGCAGGAACTGCTCTATGTGATCCACGAACTCTACAACGAGGGTGCCGTCCAACAAGTACCGGTGTATGTGGACAGCCCGCTGGCTACCAATATTACCAAGGTCTTCGGCGAACATCCCGAAGTCTACGACGAAGAAACGCATGATACCTTCCTGGAAAAGGGGATGAACCCGTTTACGTTCAGCCAGATGAATTTTGTCGGCTCGGTGGAAGAGTCCATGGCACTCAATCGTGATGAAAACCCACACATCGTCATTTCGGCGTCGGGCATGTGCGAAGCCGGCCGGGTGCTGCACCACCTGCGGCACAAAATTCACAACCCGAAGCACACCATCCTGGTGGTCGGGTACATGGCCCAGCATACGTTGGGGCGTCGCATCCTCGAACTCGGGACCGAGTATGAACAATCCGGCCGCAGCGGGCACCCCCCGTTGGTGAAATTTCTCAACAAGGAATACCCCCTGGCCGCCCGAGTCGTCAAAATCGGCGGTTTCTCCGCCCATGCCGATAGAGACGAGATGACCCGTTTTTTGAAGGACTCGGGCCTTACCATCAAGAAGATTGCGGTGGTCCACGGTGAAGAGGACCAGTCGCTTGCCTTTGCCGAGCACCTGAAGAGCGAAGGGTATGACGCGTTTGTGCCCAACGTTGGCGAAACTGTGCCCGTTTAGCATCAACATGGAGATACTGAGAGACAGGCTGCAGCAACTGGTCGTGGATTTGCAGGCCAAAGGCAGACCGGCCAGGACAGAGCTTGCGGTCGCGGTGGCTGCTGTCCGACAATGGAAAAACGAGCAGGCTCTCGACGGACTGTGGCCGGAACCGCCGCTCATGGTGACTGCTACCCTGGATGACGCCATGGGTCACGGTCTCGACCTCATCCATCAGTATGCCGAGGCGGCCGGGGTTCAGGTAAACCACCTGGGGCTGCTAAAGGCCCCCGATGCCATCGCGTCTGCCTGCCGGGATCTGGAACCAATGCTGCTGGGCCTGACCGTCCTCCAGTTTGATACCGAAGATGATCTGGCTTTTATTGCCCGCAACATTCCAAAGGCAACCAAGATCGTGGCCGGCGGACCAGTGTTCAAAGCCGACCCGGATCTTGCCCGGCGGGCCGGCATTCATCGCGTGGCCATTGATGCGGCCGATTTTCTGAACTTTCTTTTAACCCTCTAACCCGGCAAATGATCGTCTCAGGAGTGCACAAGCGTGGAAAACACGCCTTTTGAAAAAATCCGTGAACCGGGCTTGGCCGCACTCATGGCCATGGCCGGTCTCTGCATTCTCTTCGGGGCCAACTCGGTTGCCATCAAAGTAAGCCTCAAGGGGTTCGGACCGCTGACAGTCGCCGGCTTGCGATTCGCAACGGCCGCCCTGGCCATTGCACTATGGGCCGGATTCACGGGGCGGCCCTTTCGTTTGAGAAAGAAGCAGTGGCCGCATATCCTGGTCCTCTCGGGTATTTTCCTGGTGCAGCTCTCCATGTTCTATTGGGGGCTTTCCCTGACCTACGCTTCCCGGGGCATTTTGATCGTCAATTTCCAGCCATTTGTGGTTTTAATCCTGGTGCATTTTTTTATTCCCGGTGACCGGATTACGTTAAAGAAAATCATCGGTCTGACGCTCGGCTTTTCAGGAGTAATGTTTGTTCTTTTAGATAACAGCAGCCTGGCGGCTGAACTTCGGACCGGGGACATCATCATATTCGCGGCGACGATCCTCTGGGGGATCAATACCGTTTATGTAAAACGGATCATCTCTGGTTTCCGAACGTTTCATATTACTCTCTATCCAATGGTTTTCTCGGCGCCTTTGTTTATTCTGGCCGGATCATTGTGGGACCCGGTGATGATCGGCGATATTAACGTGGCGGTAACGGTAGCCTTTTTGTACCAGTCGTTGGTCACCGCCGCTTTCGGTTTCGTGCTTTGGACTTTCTTTCTGAAAAATTACGGGGCCGTCACCGTTAATTCGTTTACTTTCATCATGCCCATATCCGGTGTGCTTTTGGGCGGGCTGATCCTGGGAGAACCTTTGACGGGTAACATCCTGACAGCGTTGATACTGATCGGCAGCGGGATTACGGTTGTGAATTACAGGCGACGGAAGACGTTGCCCACAACAGTACAGATTAGTAGAAATCTTTAAAGAATCCGCGGTGCGGATTCTTTGGGGTAGCGTCAAGAATCTTTCGCACTTTTGATTTGGTGGCCCATCGGTTAAGCTGCGACTTCTTCTTTTTTAAGTTCCGTTAGCAAATTCATATTCAGATACCGTCGTGTTCCCCAGCGAGT
>Ga0126335_1000301_pt1 | contig 23036 bp, 14 predicted proteins | sample OlaspJWI45metaG_FD_108409 | JGI IMG/M metagenome (GOLD analysis project Ga0126335, IMG submission 108409) | Marine gutless worms symbiont microbial communities from Oahu, Hawaii - Olavius sp. 1 OAHU.JWI-45 metaG | ecosystem: Host-associated > Annelida > Digestive system > Unclassified | place... | reverse complement strand
TAGCCGGCGTAGCCGTCAGTCGATGAATGCACTTTAAAGCAATTCGGGAATTCATCATAATCGACAGAATTCGCTAACCGCGAAGTTCCTAGTTTTTCCTCGTTTCGGCGGCGAGTGACGGCTGATATTACAAAGAAGCCTGTATCTAGTTAGACGGGTCGACTCTAACGCGCACTTACTGGCAGTAGGCCTAGTCTGCTGCAGCCGATAAGATAACTTGGCGCCTATGCACGGCATGTCTCGCCACATACAGGGACAGAGATTACACGCTGTCCAGCATCAACCAGGACACTGCATCGCTTCTATAGACGTTCTTCGACCATCAGTTACAAAAAGTTACACTGCAGTAATATAATTTTCAGTGCAGTTTTCCGGTTTATTTTTAGGCCGCAGCGAATGAATTAGATGCGGACTATTGCGTCTGTCAGCCATGCAGCTTCACTGTGCAAACACGGCTGAACGGATCGACGTCCTGCTTGGGCTGAGGACTCTTGGGCACGCAAGTAACATTGTGTTAGATGGAAGTCCCGGTTTCCCCCACGGATTCGATGCGGCCTTCACCGAAGTTACTTTGGCCACTGTTTCTTTTTTTTCACTTTTTCACTTTCGTCGTTGCTGAGACGAACATAAAAAGAAATGAAGCATTTGAGACGACAAGATATAAAATAACCAACAAGTAATAGTCAACTAAATAGTCACGAAGAACCGTTTCTGTCAGTTTATTCAATGGCTTCAAGTCCAGTTCTTCGGTCATAGAGAGAGAGAGAGAGAGAGAGAGAGAGAGAGAGAGAGAAAGTTTATTTTATAGAGATAGCATCGTTCTAATGTTCGGAGTATGCAACACACAGTGCAGTTTATACTCGTATCTATCAACTTCTGTGACGTTAGTACACCAGTTGCTTCGGTGTGTAACCACTTTAGCTCAACGTTATGCAGCATCTCCAGAGGATACTTTAAATTCCGGAGATGTTCAACTGACAGCAGACGTGTGAGCTCGGTGCTAACGCTGCGCAAACACAACGCAGCACACATGTGTTTTTCAACGAACTAACGCCGCGATTTCAGCTGCGGTTGCAGCGCACGGCGAACGTAGTTCTTGCTGTATCGGAACAGTGAAGAAGATAGAAAAGTGTAGGTGTGGCGTGTCCCATGTGGGCTGAACAAAGCTGTGCATATGGCGAGCTGTGTCGAAGATACATTACACGCTCGCCCCCTGCTGTTTTCAGCAACGAATTTATCTAAACCGCGGCGTTTAATATAGGCCTGTAGAGTTTATTTAGAATCACTGTGCAGCATACACGTAAAAATAAACAGTAGGCCTACATAAGAATAGGATTTATGATCTATACTTTAACAATTTTTGCTCATCAGATGTGGACAGATTCTGGTCCTATTTCCAAGTCCCTTTCCTCTTCGACAGGGGTCTCATGTTGCCTGGACTACTGCAACTCACTGTTGTATGGCACTAGCGACGGGCTGTATAGATTATACACTGTGAGTCCAAAAAACAAGACCCTATACTCGTGTCGATAACATTGCGAAATATCAAACGATTTTCAAAATTCTTTCACGGCTAGACTCGGCACAAACTTTGATACAAAATGACCATTACACATCCCACCACACCTTAAAGATATTGCTGCACTACCTTGTGAAACCGTAATGTTTCAGTTATTGGCAAGTTCTGGAGCAAACATGCTGTTAAAGCGTAATGTTAATGGACTGAATTAAAGTTCACAAAGTCTGACTGATGCGAGAGTCAAGAGCGAATGTTCGAAGTGTCCACCTCTGGCTCGAACACAGGCGCAGAGACGTTTACGTCACTGGTTGATGGCGTCGTCGATAAGGCTACTAGACCACACGTCAATCAGATGGCGCTTCAAATCGTCCTTGACCTTTGTCTGGTAAATTCTGTGCTGCATAACGCCCCAGACCTTGTAGTCGATTGTATTAAGGTCTGGGCTATTCGGTGGCCACGGATCTGGTGAGTTGAATGCAGGTCTGTCACGTTCCAGGCGATTGATGGTGTCACGTGCCCTGTGTGCCGGGGCACTGTCCTGTTGAAAAATGAAGAATTCGCCAGAAATCTGTTGAGAAAGCAGGACGTTACGATAGTAAGCACCGCCAATCTCGACTCCAGAATCAACAAACTGTGTGACACCCAACTTTGACACAGCCACTGGCCCTACATTTTAACATTTCGTGAAGTTATCAACACGAGTACGGTGTCTTGTTTTTTGACTCACAGTGTAGAATGCTGCAGCGCGCCTAGTGACAGGCGCCATCGACGTGACCACGCCACACCGCTGCTGCATCACTTGCACTGGCTACCAGTACGTCAGCGAGTCATCTTCAGGGTTGCAGGACTGGTTCATCAGTCATTGGCTGGTTTGATGCCGCCGTTCGGTACCTAGCTGATGACTGTTGCCTGCTTTCAGACATGGGTCGGCGCACAGTCAGGTCGACTTCAAACGGCATCCCAACATTGGTTGTTCCCGAACCCACAACAGATTCGGAGACAATGGTTTCTCGATCTGTAGCTGGCCCCAGCCCAGATTGTGGAATGATGTACAATGTTTGGCCGAGGAGGATTAAAGTTGGCAACTCCGTCTTTCCTTGTACGACGTGCGTTGTGATAGCCTGCATGATGCCAATATGCGCTTTCTTAAACGACAGTTTGCGCTTTTGTAGCTGCTCTAAACTGCGCATTCGTAACAAAATTTTATGCACTTTCCAGTGTGAAAAAACGTGCGTTTGTGCTTTCGTAAACCTCCCCTTCCAACAAGACTACGCCAACTGGATGTGTCCTTTCCAGTTTTCGCCAGCACACCAAGACTGTTCTGTTTGATCAAATCGTATAGTGACTTAATTTTTCTTGTTGCTGCGCTATATATGCTCACTTTATTGACTGATTGACAAGAAATCATAAATGTGTTACTATTCTGTGGTACACATTTGTCTGTTATAATTTTTAATTTATGTTTATATTACAAATATTCGCAGTTGATCTGAAAAATAGAAGGATTAAGGTTGCTGTTCATATAGTGACGTGTGGCTGTTAAAGCATTATCGGAGAGCAGAAATGGCGCATATACGTCAGCTTGTGTCCGTCTGTCCGGTCACTACGTGAGCTCAAAGCCTACACACTCAGTCACTGCCCACTCGTTCTTACGTCGAACTCACCTACAGCTGTTTGCTGCAAACTCGCAGCAACTATTTCCCCTTGCAGCTTCCCTCTTTACTCGGCGCGGTATCTTTAGACGCCAGGCGCCGCCAGGCTGCGCGGTCCGTGGCATCGGACCTGGCAATCAGCGGCGATATGCGCCTGTTTGTTTCGCTATCGCGCCGTCCTGCCCCTCTCCGTGTCCGATATGCCTTGTTTTTGTAGCCAACAAAAGACTCCTGACATTGATGTGGCCGGTTTGCTGCTGTCTGGCATGTTGCTTGGCCACGTTTTTGTACTACGTTGTTTACCTCTGACCCTAGCTTTATAGTTTTCAGCCGTATGGCATTATAGTTTCTTTCATCCGTCTGGGTCGCTACTACATAGGCTAATACACTGTGTCTGAGATTAAACGCCACCCTTTTTATGTTCGCGATTTTGCTAATTCTTCGCAAATTAGGATTAAATTATCGTGACGATGCTGTTTATAAGGTGTCGTCCTCGACTGGGCGATACGATAGCGAAATGGTGTAACTGTAGCGTACTTCTGGTGGCAGACTCTGAATCACTTTCTTATTTGCGTTTAATAATTGTCTCAGCAGCGCTTTGTCTCGCTTAATTTCGGAGACATTCACGTGTGACGCACAGAGAGACAACGCGTGTTTTTACTATAGCTGGCCGTCATACTGACGGACCAGCTAATAATAATGAACAAGGATAAGCGTACTTATGAACCTCCTACAAGAGTTTGATTTAATGGTGTAATTAATGAGAAATACTTTCAGGAAAGTCTAGAAGAAAGAAATAGAAGTGCATATTTTTATTTTTCCATATTTCTATGATGTTTTGTACGCGCCTCAGAGACACGTTATAATGAGAACTGCTGGTTACAAGCAAGTTATATGTCATAACTAAGAAGATATCACAGACTATTTGTCAAATTTTTGCTGTGTACAGGCTGAGTACCCTACTCTGGGTAATCTGCCCCTGTTTTACTCATCTGTTTGGGAGTAAACCCCCTAGACTTATGCCATGAAATTTGGCGTGAGGAATCCTCGGAGTGACAGTAGGGCATCGTGAGGTGCAAAACTTATTTCGTTATCTTGCACCATTTTGGCATGGATCATGTGTGACAGACGGACGGACAGACGGAATTACGATGGCAATAGCGGCGTCTTACGATGCGCGCTGCGTTAAAAAGAAAAGTTTTTGAAAACAGTAGAAACTAAGCCTATAGAAGACGCTTCGTTTATTCACTCCTATAACTGTCAGTCACGTCATTCATTTTATCCGGTTGACGTGCGTCCATCGGCGGCGGCGGCGGAGAGCTTGGTACGCAGCTTATAACGACTACATTCCACAGAGTCATGGCGCTGTGAACCGCCTGACCTCGCTGTGTGGACCCGGAATGCTCCTTAGATTATCGTAGAGCAAGGAACTGTTCATGTTCCGTGACTGACCGGCGATCGGAAGAGTTTGTTGCTCAACGGCGTCGCTAGCTTTTCGTCGGCACGTATAATGCTGAGCGGCGTGTATACGCGTTTCACCGGCTAAACGTTCGACCTCAGATGTTTGCGAGGGTCTATCTTCAGCATATAACAAGATAAAGACTATGCAACTAGGAGAAGGTGCACGCTGTGACTGCCGGCTTGTGTCTTTATTGTACTTTAGTGCTTGTAGGCCTAGTTACTTTTGCCGTAGACTAGAGGTCATGTTTTTGCTGTAATTTGTTCCTGGCTGGTTCTTCTGCTAGATTACTGAACAAGTTGCCGGCGAATTCGTGCAAAGTTTACAACATACGTAGGCTTTGGAATAAAACAAGAATCAGTTGGATTGTGCGTAGTGAGGATCCGTATAGGGCCTATACATATTCTCGTCGCTTTGCAGCACGGAAGCTTCATTAGCATCGTGCTACACTTCACGTGAATCTGCGTAATGCCGGGGTGTGTAAATGCGCCTTTAATCTCAAGTGTATCTAGTATGAGTAATCTAACATAAAAATTAATGTAATGGAGCTATTTGAGGCCACATGACCATTAAATAGTCGAAATGTTTAGTATTCGTGGGCCAGCTAGAAGATACATAGACCCGGGTCTTTCTGTGATGTTTCTCGTGTTTTCTGGCATCTTGTCAGCAACAACGAACGTGAACCTGTTGTAGAAATACATGATTCCGATGAAGACGCAGAACGTTGTCGACTCGTGTTTGGTGGACGAGATTTTTTACAAGATCAATGAGATCTACATGCATCACGCCACTTTCATCGCGTTCCTTGCTCGAGCAATGCATGATCCGAGCACCACCATCGGCGACGTTATCAACAAAAACGTAAGCTGATCAGTCAACTTGTACAACTTAAAGTTTCATTTAGTTTGCACGTGTAAATTATTCCAAAAGTCGTAATTCTGTTGAAGTCTATTAACTTTAAGCAGACTCTCTCGCTCGCGATTGTGATACGTACGCTGTCTGCGTATTTCACCGGGCGTCGATAAAAACCTGGCTTGGTGTAATGGTCAGTGCACGTACATGTAGTTCGCAGGTTCTACTCCAGCCGCAGCACTTCCGGTGTGGGCGAGCTGCTTTTACCCACTGCATTACGGTTTGAACAGTTAACAAGTGGCCACCAAAGTAATTTGGCGGAGGCCGTATCGAATGCAACGCTTTCTGGCGAATGAATCGGAAAGTTGTTTTATATAATTTACAATGGGCAAAATTTCCCCCATTCCCCTCCCTTTCAGCGTATGGAGAATAGAGACCAATCTAATGTGCTTTGGGTCCCCAAAAGTTTCCAACTGAATTATGACGGCGATCCGTTTTTGCACGGCGCAGCCACGTGACAGACTGACACACATAACAGACCTGGGCAGACTGTTTACTCACCGTTGTGGTGCCTAGGCCTACTCAGTCATCCATCCTCTGGGGTCGGTAAATGAGGACTGACTTCAGCTGGGAAGGCAAAGGCGGATATGGTTCATTCCGTTCGCGGATAAACGCTTGGGTGTGCAGGTAAAACTATGAAATTCATCGACAACGCGTGCCGTACCCGAGCGCTTCTGTGATGAGGTTCACTCATGAAAAGACGTATACAGCGAAATATAAAATTTTGAATATTTTTTGCGGCATTTTTACTAGAAATAGCGAGTTGCGACATATTATTGACAGAGAAAATTGGCATTGTCGCTCTGCTGTTGCTGCTGCTAGAAAGCGTGGGCGTAGCGTACTGGTATTGAGAATGCTGCAGTCAGACCGTATTCGCGTTGGTTTTGACGTGTTTCAGTGTGACAAGCCGATAGTTTTTGACATACAGTAAACAACACCTGGCTATAGTCTACCCTCAGGAGAGAAGAGGGCGTACCAGTATTCTTGAACGTGTTTCACATACTGCCGCTTTCTCATGTTTGGAGCAAAACGGTCGCTGAGATGCGTACTCGTTATACCTTGTTCGTTTTAGATCAAAAAGATCTGTCACTTAACGTCAAGGAAACGCAAAAACAAGGATGATGACGCAGACAATTTGTAAAGTAGCGCTATATAAGTCACTTTTTGCATTTGTATTGTATTTGTGTTTTTGAACCGTCATTGTTGTATCAGTATAACGCAGAATATAATGTTCAGGATATTTACAATTTAATGCGGTCGTATTTTCTTCGTATCGAAAATCATGCCGGGTGACAAATAAGTAAGAGTTTTGCCGTTCTAGCGAAACCGGCTTTCGTTCTAACGGTCCTGAGTCGAGTAAGAGTACAGTTACGCGATATGCATGGAAATCGTCGCCATTGTTTTGGCAGTACCTGCATCTTAACTCATATCACGATGCTGTACATGTAAGCGTTGAACGCGATGAAGGTGCTGTGCTGGTAGGAACAAAACAGCACAGCGCGCAGCGCACGTGAGTAGATCGACGGTGCGTGTTCGTCGAGGCGCGAAACACGAGGCGCGAAGCAGTAGTTTTTATCGTTGAAGCTCACTGCTCAGCCGAGGAATCTGCAGACGGGGACGGGATGCTTGACTCGAAACTGCGGCAACGCGTTCTGCGGAAACAGTACCGAAGTAGCGGCGTCGAGCCGTGCATGCGGCGGCGCAGTTGATAGTTTCCACGTGAGACGAGCCACGACGGCAAGCATTGATTGCTGTGTGGGTAAATTGATCGCCGATGTTACGCCTCCTGTGTAGCGCCCTCGCTGCTCTATCGCCGTATGCACGTGAGGCCAGACGGACAGCGTGGCTGAGGCCAGACGACGACGTCACGATCTTCGACTAGTCTTGACAGGCATATATGAGGGTTGTTTCGACGTCACGGTTGGGCCGACCGGGCTTGCTGGCATCATGACATATTCTCTACAACAGCGCATCATCGACCGTCCGGATTCCGTCCGACTTGTACCTTCTGCCAAGCTGCGTCGCACAGGCGCCCATTTTTAACTCGTTTTTTGCTCGTGGTTGTTTACATTTCTGAGCGTCTCGGTTGAGACAAAGTGGAAAAAGAAGCGTCATGGCAGGTGACTGAGGTGAAGGGGGTGGCAAGTGACGGGACCAGCGCTTACCATGGTGACAGACTGTGGCAATGACTTTACCAAAGTTGTCAGTCTGAGGCACTTCAGGAATGTTACAACAGAATTCATTTTACGTTATTTAGAAATTCAGATAGTACAAGAACTCAAGAAGACAGTCGTATGCACAGTGTATATTTTTAAGGAGCGCGTTATCCAGGGGTTACAGTCAACTCGTCCCAAGGCTAACCTAACCTAACCTAACCCTGACCCTAACCATAAACCCTAAACCTAACCCTACCCTAACCTAAACCCTAACAAGTTGACTTGGGGACGAGTTGACTGCGACCCTTATCGTGTAGGTATAACTTGTACTTTTCGTATATTTTGTATTTTGTATTTTCTTGTATCGTGCTGCCATTCTGGCGAAATAAAGTTTATATATAGCTGATCGTACTGTAAACTTTCATCGATTCCGCAAGTCAACTGTGAGAATGATGCTTTGATGTTGCACTCGCACTTGCTTTTCTTTCGTCTATTAGTGCCGTGCTGATCATTTGACTGGTTTGATTTGACTTAATGCGACGTGATGCGATTTTAGTTCCGTGACTGTGATTTATGTGGTGTTACTAATTTGTGTGCAGTTCTCCAAAGAGACTGTGATAGACAGCTACATTTCATTCATCGAACATTTTCCACGCGCTGAAAAAGTGCTGGACGAGGTTTCCACCAAATCATCATTCCATAAATTTGTCGAAGTAAGCTTCAGCTTCTGCTGGTCTACGATGTGCGGCTAAATGTATATCACGATGAAAACTGTTTCTAAAAGAACTTAATATTTTATCATGATACTTCACAGCTGTAGCTGCTTGATGAGTAACTGACTAACTGTACTTCGCTAGTAGGAAGGCGCAGTGTCGTCACTGACGACAGTGAGTAATACTGAAGGTCATCTCAGCTTGTAGAAGCCCGCATGTGAGCAGTGACTGTCCACCAGTCTGTCCGTCTGTCATGCGGCTCAACTCGGCTTCACTGTGCAAAAACGGCTGAATGGATCAAGATGCTGATTGGGATTAATACTCTTGGAGGCCCCTGGAACATTGTGTTACACGGGGGTCTTGATCCCCCACAGCAAGAAAGAAGGGGATTCGATGCAGCTTTCGCCAAATTACTTTGGCCTCTTGTTAATGGTTAGTCGTCTGTTTGTAGTTTCTGCATTTAGAAACACGTGCGACATTTTGCACGAGCTGTAGTTACTGTTGATGCACATTGTCTACGCAGCAATGCGAGCGTGACGCTAGGGTGAAGCTGCCACTCAAGGCTCAGATTGTCAAACCCGCTCAACGCATACCGCGCTACGAGCTTCTACTTAAGGTTAGACTGCATGGAACCTGCTTCGTTTCATTTCTTAAAATTCGCCGTGGATACTTCTGTTCTCGTTTAGTCAATCGATATGATGTGCTGCAATCCGTCATCGTCAGATTATTGTGTGGTTACATAATTAGTTTGGAACTATATATACCTTTTTTAAGCTATTCACTGGATTTTTGTTCCTTTACCTTATAAACAACCTACAAGGGTCAAAAGAAGGGTAAAATTCGACCTCAACTTGCCCATGATTGTTACTTAGTAGTGTCGGACTAGGCTTTATACCCGCAATCAAGCAAACCACACTTTTGATGTATGTCATTAATACCAGAAACGTTACCAACAGTCAGCGGACAGCAGATGGACAGGCACACAGAATAATGCCCTGTATTGCTATGCGTCATGTTTAATATTCGAATTCGTACTTTGAGTACATGTATTAGATTTGGAAACATTTGTTGGTGTATTTCATGCTCAGAGATTACTGGACAACACTCCAGCTGATCATCCGGACTACGACCAGCTGCAGCAAGCAGAGAAGACCGTTCATCAGTTAGCTCTGAGAATCAACAGCGTCAAAGAGAGCAAACATGAAGAAGATCTCCAAGAAACGCTCAGAAAACTCGAACTTCTCCTTATCACCGATGTATTGACAAATTGACACTTTTTGAAGTTTTCGACTAGCTATAAGCCTGTCGTTGTAATGTAAAATTCATGCTATTGTCACATAGCTAAAATTTGTTGTAACATTATTTTATGTGTTTTTAAACTGAAAAGAATGACAGCTTGTACGGTAAATTTTAAGAAATTTTACTTTTGGAACTGAAAACAAACTCCAACATTTAGTACGTAAATACTATGTTATTGACATAAAAAGTCTACTTTTTGCCATTATCAGAGTCAGTAGTATTCTCTTGAACTAGCAGCCTATCGGTAATTTACTACAAAGTAAATTGAAGTAATTAGATACAGTTGAAATATAAGCTATATCATTATGTCGCGAAAAGTTCAACACAATATTACAAAACTGCATGGTATGGCGAGTAAAGTCAAAATACGTCTTTTGCTTCGCTTTTTATTTATTTACTGTACAGCTCATACGTCACCTATGCTATACGTTATGTTCAGCTGGCGGCTCCAGATCGCCTGTACCTACGCCACGACATTGTGATGATGCCAACACGCAAGGACCAGCAGTACTGTCTGTGGCTGTTCTCTGACATCGCACTCATCAGCTGCATCAAACGCAAACAGACGTCCGTCAGTCGTCGCACTAGCATCCTCCTGTATGTTCACCTGTTTACTACTGTTGTAATATCTGTATGGAATAGATATAGAGTTAATAAGATGTTACGAACAGAAAAAAATCGACAAAGTTATTTCTCACGTTTACAACATTTTTATTTCCATTCTACGGGTGTTTTGTGACAATTTTGTACTTTGCAGTAATTTGTAACGTTTTCACGTTTTCAGCAAAGCAGATTGAAAACAAAAATAACAAAAACTTGACAAATCTGCAAAGTGCGAACACGACAAAATGTAAGTGACAACTTAGTTATTTTTCTTGCTGAATATTATTCTTTTCTGTTCACTTTGAACAAAAAAAAACATTTTTGGAACAGTCTTTATAGAAATGACTGTGCGTTTAGCTTTTGATGGTTGTGAGTTGCATAGTGTGCAATAACAAGAAACTCAGCTGTCGCTGACAAACCGCCCAACGCTTGTGCACTTCGATGTTGAGATCTCTTTGACACAAAACGCTACGAAGCACAGCTTTCCATTTCAAGGGCTGCCCTCTGGTGAATGACTGCGATTTATTGGCCAGATTTTTCGACTTTTACTTACCCCTCTCCCATCTGACGCCCTCAATGAGGAGTTCCCATCGAGCTATCGGGTTCATATCTGGTACGGGAAAACTAGAATGGCTGGGCTACAATCTGGTGAAGGTCGCATCAACTCAATCGTTTGGGCACAATACATCAACGTGACAGACACACAGACAGCCACGTCGCCATTGCAAATGCCGCGCCAACGCACTGCGTCGGGCGGCAAAATGCTGTTTTGAAGAAAAGCATGCTGGATATGAATTGTAGACAATCTCCGAATGGTCATGACTTTGTTGAAAATGCAAAGCACAAGTTGTGGTTGAAGGTCGCTCTTGATGCTATTGAAATCACTCACGGTCAGTCAGCTTTATCTGATAGTCTCTTGTTTTTACTTACGTATTTCTTGCTAATTGTTGTACAACATTGATGTAAAATATTGTAATTCTCTTAATATAATTTGTAAAAGAACATTTCAACGTGGCGACGTTTGGTGCATGAAGAAAACATCTTGCCATAGAAGTTAAAGTTACAGAATTTTTGGAGACACCATGTAGCCTATGCTGTGAGCCTATGAATGCAGGATAATATATATCACGACAGTTGACCTACACAGAAACGATCACCCATCTCAGTACTAACCTGGCTTGACGTTAAGCAACTAATCAGTTGTAGAAAACATACTTTAACTAAAATGGAGTTAATTATAGCTATAACAAACAATTTTATTTATTAAAAGGGCTGTTGTATGCATAAATAAACCTTTTATCACATGCTGTCTGACTGATCTGATGTCTACATTCGAAACATTTAAATTTTAAACAATATTAAACTAAGCAATTAAACTAAATTAATAATTTTATATGTTTTGTAGCAGTATTTGATCGGTGGGCAAAAACTAAGAACAAAAAATTATTTTAAGTATGGCATTTCAGCAAGTTCAAATAGTCGGTGATTAATAATAGCTGATGCATCTGAGTGATGACTATGGCATATGATCTGCAGTGGATGAGGAGATGGTAGCAAAACAGCTGGCAGAAAAAGAACAGCTGGAAGGTGATGCTGAACTACTGAATCAGATCAGCGAGTTGTCCTCCAGACTCATTACATCGCACGATGTAACTATGCATCTAAATATTGTATCATAAAATGTAATTACTATATTCGTAGCAAATACTTAGTGCTACATTTTTAGGCTGCATCGAATGCATGAGATGCAGACTATTGTTACCGATGATCGCGGTGTCTGTCCGTCAGTCTGTCTGTCACGAATGCACCGAATGACCCCACACAGTGAGACCGATTTGAGATCGGCTTCACTGTGCGGGGTCATTCAGTGCATTCTTTGCCAAAGCACTTTGGCCTCTTGTCTATGTGCTATAAAGTCGTGATTGGTGTGGGAACGCAATAGAGACTTGTCTTTTTATTGCTTCTTATCAGTTTATCTTGCATCTGCAGCTGATTGATGAGGCGACTCAAGAAGTTTTGGGTCAAGTAAACAAACAGCTGACAGAAAACCAACTGAAGGCGGTCATCCCCGAGGCTCACAGCATTGATCTCATCATCAGCACACAGTGCGTATAATATCAATACTAATGACGAAGACAACTCTGACTCTGCATTGCCATGAACTCATAGCTTTATAGGCACTAACAGCAGGTCAGTCTGTAGGTTAGGTTACGTTCATGCACTGTTGATGACAATGACAAACTGTGTAGCTATCTCGAGAGCAAAATACGCCAAGTATGCCATAATAATTAGTCTACATATTATAACAAATATACAGTATAGCAATTTTTTTTTATATCATCCAGTGCTACTTTTTGTATACAATGTTGCAGTCTGTCCAGTAGCATCTCTAATATTCAAACAGCCAACCTACAAAGCAATATATTTTAACGGAAGCTAAACAACTAATCAGAAAATATCATTTTCCCAGATATCAAATATTAACACGCAATAAAAGTGCTAGACAGTTTGCAGACTAAATTACAGCAAAAGTTAGCTGCACTAAATTAAATGACGTCTAGACACTGGAGTAATATTTGCTCGGCCATGCTACCGAGTTGTGGGTTTGTTGCACACGGGGACCGTGGATTGCTACACACGTGTGAGTATGCGACCAAGAGCTGCTTTGAACTCGTCGAAGTTCAGGAGACTGCCTTCGATCCCATTCCAGTGTTTTGGGATTGCTTTGATCCGTTGCTGCTCCTGTACCGTCAGTTGTTCTCTTCAAATAAGTTTTCTCAACACTTAACCTTTTTTCTGGTTTTCATTTAGTTTCATGCACAGCAAGTTATGGCTCCGGTTGAAGAAATCGATCAGTTCTTTTTCTCAGCCTTTGCGCGTGCGGTAGGTCGTAGTGGGTAGTGTGTTGAGAGCCGCTACCACCAGCTGAAGTTCAACAACATGATCGGTTTCCTCTTGTCCGCAGGCAGCTGTACTCCTCTGTCTGCTAGCACGGTGAAACTGTAATTTCTCGCCATTTTCTTCCAAGTAATATTTTTTATTTCTACAAAAAGACCAGCAGTGACATGTAGCCTATCGTTTTTGAGTCAATGTCATACTTTGTTATCCTTTAATTGAATTTTGTCATAATAAGGAAAGTAACAAATGAAGTAAAATAGCAACAAAAAAATTCCTGTTTTCCCAGTTTATTTGTTTTCTCCTGTTCTGTTGTACACCCGACGAAGTGCAGCCTCTAGTTATAAGACGACGTCGTATGTAAAAGAATAATATTTTCTGCTTTCGCAATTTTCCTAAGAGTGAGAATATTCGAATCGATGGAATTTTCGTGTCGCGACTCGCGATACTGAGCAAAATGACAGGTGGGGCGCTTTTGTTACCTTTCTGAGGTGTGCGCCACGAATGGGAAACTGAAACTGACGTGGAAATCCCAGCGTTTGTGCTTCTTCGACAAAGCACTACAAGTGCGTAACACCTGTCTTCGTCAACGCTGGCCTGACTAGTGGTGGTTATATGCCTCTACAGAATAATAAATTTATTATGGCTGAATGGAGAACTACAGAGCTAAAGAGGCGGTCGCACATACATGCAAAGGATGTCGTGAATATATAATTGCCGAACACTGATCAGTAATAATAATAATAATAATAACAGTTCGTGTGGCAGTCGCTTTACGTGTTGGCTGCAGTATTTGTGTCGCTTATACATGCAGATGTGGAGCTTTCGTGGACACTCAGGGGCAGCATGGCTTGAGTTGCAAACAGGCCCCCAGCAAGATAGTCAGGCATAGCGCCATTAACGACATCCTAGCCCGGTCACTAGCTTCTGCCGGCATTCCTGCTTTCAAATAGCCAACCGGTCTGACAAGACGGCAAGCGTCCCGACGGCATCACCTTGGTTCCTTGGCAGTGCAGCAAACCCATAACTTGGGACGTTACTGTGGTGAGCTCACTGGCCCATATCCCGATGGGATCTATACTACCAGGGGTGAAAAAATAATAAACCTGGTATCTTGGCTGAGTCTACTGCAGTAGAGGAGACTCGAACATCACCGTTCCAACGAGCATGTCTCCTCGCAGAACGCGCGCCACAAAGTATTCCAAGCTGCCGAAGCAGATGCAGAGAACGCTCGAGGACCAAACGTAGGTGTTAGTGTTCTTGGTACCACCAACTGGTTGTCATCAGCCGATCGGAGCCGAGACCGACCCGAGACAGCGGAAGTCGGTACACAGAGTCGGGTAAGATACGCCAGGGCTCGTCCCTGCAGACACTTGTACATGAGCAAGGATAGTTTGTATGTCAGTCGCTGTGGACAGCTGAGCCAGTGTAATGAGTTGTGCATCAATGCAGTAGGCTAACTGAAACACAGCCAGGTAGCCCAAGTACAGGACGAGCAGCCGCTTTCAGAACAGACTGCAGCAGCGCCAGCTGACTTGCAGGAAAGCTAGCAAACAGAGCGTTACAGTAGTCCAGTTTGCTGTATATGAGCTCCCGGACCAAAACGTGTGTAAAAAGGAAAAGGAAAATCTGGCTATATTAACGTGCGCTTAAAAGCCGACTACATGAGTCAAGCTTAATCTACCGCACAGAACCGTTCAGACACAAACAAATCCTCCATAGCTGCCTGAGAATTTAATCTCATAACATGCCCGTCAAACTCAGCCAAACCCAGCCAAACCACTTTCCCGGACCCAGGACTGAACCTGGGCCGCGCAAATGGCTAGCCGACTGGGCTAGCAGGCACAGCCCAGTGACTTAACAACTGAGCTAACTAGGCAACTAGTGTCCGTTGTAAGTGAACGATGGATTAGCCGCAGCTGACGTAGATGGAAGAAGCATACGCTGGTAACATGGCTGACAACGGGACGAGCGAAGCGATATAAGCTCAGTTTTTGATGAGGTGAGGTGAAGACGATTACTTGCCATCCATGCCTCAACCCGTTCAATGCAGTCCGCCATCTGGGCCAACAGTAGAGACAACTGCGTTGGGTTTACGTGGCTGTAGACTTGCAAGTCGTCGGCATAGGCATGCACAGAAAGACAATCAATCAACCCAATGACATCAGCCGCGTCGAGAACGAATAGCGCTGGCCCGAGTACAGATCCTTGTGAAACAGCGTATGGCACAGACTAGACTTAACAGCGGATGTTGCTACGTTGAAACGGATGAACTGATCCAATCCAGCGAACGCCCAACGCACCGAAAGTGCGCTGAAAACGTTCAGTCAGTATTTTGTGGTCTGCAGTGTCTAAGGCGGCGCTAAGTCCAAGAAGTCAGAGTAGCGTTACTCGACCAGCATCAGAAGTCATATTTCTGGCATTTTTATTGTGCTGTGTATTTCTAAAGGCTAACAAAGAACATGGATACGAAAGTAGAAACAGAAATCAAATATACCACTTGATGCTGCTGAGTTACTCCATACCGATGTACTTGCATGCTTGCTTTTTTCCATCCTCGTTGCTGAGGGTCGGAGATCACTTCATGTACTAACGTTCTCCACTGCTGCCTGTCTCTCGCCAACCGTGAACACTCTGCCACTGTTCTGTTTGACTAGTCTTTGATAGCGTCTGTCCATCTTTATCTGTAGAACTGAAAAACTGTTGTGCGTTGAAACACGGGCAATAGCAGCGGTGACACGGCAACCGTAAAGAACTGACGAGACGCTGCTCTGATTTGTTGTCAGATGATAATCACAAACCGATATTATAGACTGGTTTACTGTTCTGTACAGGGACGACCTGGTAAATATCACGCTTCAGTTTCCCAACATCGAGAAGAAAGCATCGTGGGAAGCTGCATTCGCCGCTGCTAAACAGAAACTCGGTAATCACAAGATTTTTGTTGAGTCTAACTCTGTTGACACCATGACGCTAGATTTTCACTCAACGCCACATATTTATGTCAAACACTATGAAGCAGTGAAGAGGGAAAAATTTTAACAGAGTTTTCTAAGAAACGCCAGCACAGAATTCTTGAGACCACGAAAATTCATCAACAACATAGGATAAGAACTTTTTCAGCGATACAGATACTAGTATACACTGATTTTTAATACTAAGAATAACGGTCATAATCGTCAACATCAGTGTATTAATATAATTGATCTGTCTTAAACAGTGACAGTAAAACTGTATATTGCGACCTACATTATGTTTAATCATGTCTCTTTGTACTCGTGTACACGAGGTATAGTGTCAATAAAAAGCTTCATGTGAAAACGTGCTGTGTTATGATTGAGTAGCGCTCGAAAATGATGAAAGACCGCCGGAGTTTGTGCAGTCATTACAGATTACCAAGACACGAGCTGGAATGCAGGTCTAAAGATTTGACACATATTTCTGTAATATTATAATATCTTGTGCTGTTGACTGCAACATTATTGTCCTAAAACATAATTACGGTTTGCAGTTAGAATTACGTTGTAGAATGCAGATAAAGTGACACGCTGGTATTTTACTTCTTCGATTCTTTGCCTGTTCATTTTTTGTTCAAACTGCTGATCATGCTTGTTGAGGAACTCTCAGTTTTAAACGGATAGATTTTACTGTTTCTGCACATGTTCGACTGATTGTCTTGACAAAATGTATGTGCAGTTCTCTTGCGCTGCACTGACGGAACCGGAGACGACGTCACAGGCTGGCAAATCGACTGGCGCCGGCGAGCGTGAAGTGTGGGTGTGTAACAGTGACGGCTACGTCGGTCACATGTGTCTTCTCAGTCTCCAGTCAGAACCTATCGTCACACTCAACACTCCAGTGCCCGGATGTAACTCCCGCATCACTTGCATCTGCGCCGCACCGCCGCTGCAGCCGCAGCAGTCCCTAACGCCTACACGACGACGGTAATCACATAATAGTGATCATGCAACGATTTAACGAGATCGCCAGATCACACTTTTGTTCATACACTCACTGAGTATGATCTCTACCCGTTCCAGCTGAGCTTTTACTACCGTTGTTTCTAGCACAGTTTTAACCCTTGAGATATATACCACTGAGAGTAAAAAATAACGATGTAGAGAGTAGTAGCAGTAGCGGCAGCAGTAATAATCTACTAATCATCATTGTGTAACCAAATTTCCGTTAACTGAAAACAATCCTACCCAGACATCATCATTAGACTGATACCTCTAAGCTCATATAATACACCTAGTATAGTAGTGTTTCATTATATAGGCCACTAAAAATAACTGACTGACTGATTGTTATTTCACTGTGTGCTGGACTGCGGGTGAACAGAAAGTTGTCACGGAGAAGGCGTTCGGCGCTACTAAGCAGCGTACAGACTCCGGAGATCCACATCGACGAACTCAAGGACGAGTCACTGAAGGACGAGTCGTCAGTCAAAGATGAGTCCGAGGACGGATACGCATCGGACTCGACGTCCGACAGCGCGAGTGAGGAGCTCGACTACGCCGACACTGAAGACACGACATCGGGACAACCGTCTCCGCCCACACACGGTACGACATGCCACACACTGCGCGCCTAACTGACTTTGGAAACGATTACATGCGCTCAAATGATTGCTTGCGCAGTAGAACTGCGAACATTGCAAGTTACGTAAGTTATACAATGACCGCTGACGAATTTTTATAGTTATAAAAAGTAACAAAAAATGTTGTTACACTGTTTGTCCAGATGCACCATGTAGGCGTCTACGTATCTTTAGTAGTAATACTATACTACATAGGTAGAACACTATTTCACACTACTGCATGCAAATAACGCAATTAGCAAAGTTTTTTAATGCAACCAGTTTAGATCAATTCTGCGGAGGATTAGAAGTCGCCCACCATCAATAAATTGTGCAATCGCCGTTGAGATTGCTGCCACGCTGCCGTGCAGCCTCTAGTTATAACCATCAGAACAAGATCAATTGTCAAGAAGCTCAGCTGTGGCTGACAAACCGTCCCACGCTTCATTTTAGTTCACCAGAAGGCAGCGGTGATGCACGTTGTATTTCCAACATTGCGTACTTACGTCATTCCATTTGACGCCCTCAGTGAGGAAGATCCCCTCGAGCTATCGGGTTCATATTTGGTATGGGAAAACTAGAATGGCTGGGCTACAATCTGGTAAAAATTGCATGATGATCGACTCAGTCGTTTGGGCACAATACAGCAATGTGACAGACACACAGACAGCAACTTAGCCACGTCGCCATAGCAGTAGCCGCCCTAACGCACTGCGTCGGGCGGCAAAAACGAAAGAAATTGATGCTGTAGTTGGTTGTATGTTGGTTTTGGCACAGCAGACGTGGTCGCCGAACTCAGTATACATTCTCGGTCATCATCCATCGATTCCTCCACTCAACATCAGCAGCAGCTGCAGCAGCGTTACTCGACGCCGACACCTACACCAGCTGATGACTCTGCCACGTCCGCCGCTAGGACCGTCTCAAGTCCCAAGGACGGCGCGTCAATGGACGCCGCCGGCAGAAGTACCATGTGGCTTGGCACTGAAGATGGCTGGTGAGTTGCTGCTGCCCTCTATAGCTAGTCGGTTGTCGCGATGTGTCTAGCTTCTAGCGTCTCTCATGTGTGACACTTTTTACCCCAATAAGTTACATTTGCGATAATAAATTATGTTTCCAAGTTGAATCACATTAGAGACAGCTCTACGTGTAACGGGGGAGGGGGTTGGCACCCATGACCTTTGTATAACTTTTAACATTATTTTTTCTGGTGCTTTGCTGTTTCTGTTAAATAGGCAAGACTCACGTGCACTTAAAAGGTGAAAGATGTGCTGAGTTCTGTTTAACGAACGTTGTGTTGTGTGTGTCATGGGCTCAGTGTGCACATATTTGCGAACGCCGAAAACATCAAAACGACAAAAAGTAGAAAGAAACTTCAACAGAGCGCCAGCGTTTTTGCCATATTGTGAGTAATTCTTTACTGCATATAATTGCTAGAAGCACTAATTTAATGACAGTTTTATTTCTCTTTCTACTGCTCAGTTATATTTTGTTGGTGTTCCTGTTATTGTTAAAGCAATAAGAAATTAACAGTGAAATTAACTGGACAAAGGTAAAAGTGACTCCGTTTCCTAAATACCCTCTGGGACAGGAAGCGTTAGTGACGTTATGGCACTGGTTAGTTCTTTCTCTCTACACCTTCAAGATGAAACCCAGTCTTCCCATCACAGCTGTATTGAATTTTCACCCTGGCCCGGGATTGAACCCAGGACGTCGTGTGCGGCCATGCAGTGTGTGCAACTAATAGCTACATTGTTGGTTAGTCATCTTGCGTAATTGGCTACAGAGACAACATATGTGCTGTGACTCTATGACTGATAGAAATGTCTTAGAGTGCTGTATAATGAAAAAAACTTCTTAAAATGCAAATCTGATCACTGTAAGTTTAACTGTTAGTTTCTTATCACAGATGTTACCGTCTACATGTACGATTGGACATATTTGCAGATATACGTTATACAGCCACTGAGATATAAATTTAAAACGAACTTTTGTTGCTGAAATTTTCAGATATTACAATCAGCGAGTTTATATATCACTGGCCAACGGTGATCTTGTCGTCTACAAACGAAGTGATGACGGTAAGCATCAAAGTCGGAGTTTGTGCTAGTACATTGTGCTAATTAATTAATTTTTATACCCTTGCGTGTATAGCTCCCAAGAGTTAAAAGCAATAAAAGCAGAGCTGCAATGGCTGTTGATCCAGAGAGTCCTGGGACGAGAAGGCGTCGTGCAGAAAAACGAAGCGTTGCAATGCCACAGAGAGACGCTGGAACAAGAACGAAGTTTCTCCTGCCTCACCAGACACACTGCTGATTATATGACCAAGGGCCGAGATAAACGCTGCCAAGTTTTCCACAGCAATAGGCTGGAAGATAAGATTAGTTGGCAAGTTACTGTATTTCATTAACTTTTGTTTGGCTGCCAACTCTGCCACCATTCCCACACCAGTAGCTGCCCTGTCAACATACGACTGTGCCAGTGTGGTGACAACAATGACATCCGAAGCCAGCGACTTTCCACCTTGCAACGGGATTAAGGTCAGCCTGTCTTGCCTGACCAATCTTGATGGCTCCTTGGTGGCTGAAGTGCTGGCAGAGCCAAAGACTGCCAGATGATGTCATTCAGGACTTGGTGTCTGGCAATTCTACCTGGCGCTTCTTTGCAAACCATCGCAGTGAGGCCTTGGGCATCCACCTGGTCACCACATGGACAACTGTGTGGGACACACAGAGCCAGACCAAGTCGCATACCGACAGCAACACGCACTGCTTCATCATCAAGCTTGAGACCACAGTTAGCAATAGGGAGAGCCAGAAGCCAATCTCCACTATGTGGCGCTACTGAAACCAAGAATCGCGTTTTCTGTGATGGTTCCACAAAAAATCTTCGATGAGTGCATGGTTGTAATTGCTATTTGGTGTCCCCACTGTATTATTTTCACAAGTAATATCTTGAAACTGTGAATTTTACAGCTGGTGATTACCGGTCTTATGATGTGTGGTGTGCCATTTGTCAAAGGTAAAACTTCACGTCGACTTGATGTAGTTTACATATGCCAAACGACGAATTTTATAGATAGTATTCAATTGATGTAAACAATAATGAAAGTGTCATCGTTTAATTTGGTCCACCTTGTCGTAGCTCATGCTAGATTTGGATCGTTGTAATTAACCTTTCATACTGCAGTCAACTATCCTTTGTGCTGATGTCGCCGTGGCGGTCTGTTCCTGTATAGACGGATCGTGGGAATGCTCTGAGCCGGACGTCGTTATTAGTGTGTCCTGCGCTGCCGCCCCTGTCAACCGGATGTTGATTGTCGGCGGAAAGCTGTGGTGCGCATGTCTGAATGACATCATTGTTCTCAGCGTCCCCGTTCTCAACGTTGAGGTAAGACGTTTCGTTCATATTCTGCTGTTGCGTGTCACGAAAAAGTGGATACCTTTAAGCACTAAAATCACGAGTTATTACGACAGCTCACGTTGTTAAATATCAGTAGTCTACTTCAGTACTATTGCTATATTCAGCTGTTAGGCCGCATGGAATACATGACGTGGACTATTGCAATCGATGTTCCCGTAGCGTGGGCGTCTGCCAGTTAGACTATCTGTCACGTGGCTTCGCTGTGCAAAGACGACTGAACAGACTGAGGTCTTGTTTGGGGTGGACTCTGGGGGACCCAAGGAACATAAAGACGGATTCGTTGCGTCCTTCGCCAAATTACTTTGGCCACTTTCTGTATTTAGACCAAGTTCACGGCTGTGAGTTCGTCCGAGTCGAAGCGCGGTGTTCAGTGTATGAGTTGGTCTGGTCTCGGAGTCTGGCTTGCTGCTAAAGGAAGCTTCCGCATACTTCTTTTCCATGCCTCAACTTACGATCAGTTGCTTGATATCAACGTCGGTCCGTCCGTGGCACAGAAATTACAAAGTATGCTAGACTCCTGACGCATTTTTGTTAAGCTTCTTATTGGCAATCTGTACGAAGTTTGACTACAGATCCTTACAAAAGCGCAGTTTTAGTTTTACCATCCTCTAATACGAGTATGTGCTAATTGAGTGAGTGTGGACATTAATTAGAATTCCACGCCGCACAAGTGATTTTGTCATGTTTGACTTAGGTCTATAACGGTGTCGAAAACTTGTCTAAGTAAACGGATTTTTTTGATCTGCGGATAGTTTGAAGTAAACGACAGTAGCTTGGTGAAGATGCGCTGATGCAGTTATACGTAACATTGTTATGCGATGCTGAAAAATAGGCCTACAAGATACTCTAACGTGTCTCTTTGCAGATTCTTGGTGTAGGATTTTGATATCGAGAATATGCACTTTTCGCCGTTTTATCTGCCTGTTGAATAGCTCTATTGCCTGTTATAATGTCGTTGTTTTCAGTGGCCGACGACATTATCCGACAGCACAAGATGGCTTGTCTGCGGGTGACTGCGTTGCTCGCCTGTCGTGATCGGCTTTGGGTAGGGACGAGTGCTGGTGTTATCCTAACACTGCCACTCCCAAAACTCACCCTAACGTCGACCAAAGCAACTGTCAGCGCGCCTACCGTCACAGGTCCGTTTCAGCGTTAAATATCGCCGTTGTTTTTCGCAGTAGTAGCTTCCTTCTGACCGTTTTAGGCCGCATCGAATGCATGAAGTGCGGACTATTGCGATCGATGATCCGAGCGTCTGTCAGCCTGTCACGCAGCTTCACGTGGCATCGCTGTGCAAACACGGCTGAACGGATAGAGGTTCTCTTGGGGTGTATTTTCTCATTCTGTGCATTTCAGTGATTGACAAAAGCGCCGCATTTACTGATATTGCGATCTTGCTCAACGACAATTAGTGCACATATTGTAGCTTGATGAACTAACTAAAGTACACTGTTTTCGCTTTTCTTCTGCAGGCATTGTCCATTTGCATGCATTTTCGATCCTTCTCTTTGGGACTTTCTGTTTCTGTCTTATCTAAGCTAGTCTAATCGTACAGTATATTGTTGACATTCATATTGCCAGTGGAGTTTGATTTGTAGTAAGCCTGCACTAACTAGGCAGTGATTGGCTGACTTGCTGATATTGTTTCAGATGATGGTCTGGAGTAAAAGAGGGAACATTAACACAGCTTCTCTACTTACTACAGCACAGTGCAATACTCTTGTTGCACGATGTTCTAGGCAGCTTATAGGTCCAGGCTCCAGCAGATTGGGTTTTTGTCACACTGGGACCCTTACGCTGTGATTAGCCTAGAGGCGGTTGCCTAC
>Ga0126335_1000300_pt1 | contig 23085 bp, 21 predicted proteins | sample OlaspJWI45metaG_FD_108409 | JGI IMG/M metagenome (GOLD analysis project Ga0126335, IMG submission 108409) | Marine gutless worms symbiont microbial communities from Oahu, Hawaii - Olavius sp. 1 OAHU.JWI-45 metaG | ecosystem: Host-associated > Annelida > Digestive system > Unclassified | place... | reverse complement strand
TGTGCGACTGCTACCCCCAGTATCAACATCAGTCCCAGTGCACGATTCGCCACTGTGGGCGCCTCAAGCTCCCGGTCCTACGTCGGCCTGTGGGGCAGCATTCGCTTTTTCTTGTTTCCTCTGTCGCTTCCGTCGGCACCTGAGGGTTTCTTCTTTCTTTGAACCATGACTGGTTCGCCTGTCAGCTGCAAAGAGCTGAGTTCTTGCGGAAGAGTTCTCACAAGGGGTCCCTCTTCCGAATGTTCCCACTTTCACTCCAGTCCATCATCAGTAATCAGATGAGGCCTTGGAGGTCGAGGGGTGCCTGGTTTAGTCGCCTCTTATGACATCCAGCCAGGAGACGGAGTGGGTCTATTCTAAGCCCCGGAACCCACACAGGGTAGGTCCTGGGGTCAGTGTCAAGGTCGCAGCGGTGAAAAACGACCACATGCAGGTTTGTGCTTCCCCGGACACAGTTTAATTGAAATACAGAAACAGTTTTGTTGCTGATTGAGCGGTGCACAAATAGCGGTGTGAAGAGTGATGCTGTGACGGTTGCAGAACTTGAAGCAGCAGAAGTGTCGTCGCGATGAGTTTACACAGTTGGCCGGCGTCACACCATCACTGCCAGCTTCTGTGCTGAATGGACCCGGTCGCAGTAAGTACTGATGTGATAACACGATAAAGTTAACATTGCCTGTGTGTGGAGAAGTCAGGGCAATAACTGCACAACAGATCGTAGAGTATATACTCAGAGAGAGAAAACTGCACTGGTTTGGTCATATGATAAAGATGGATCACCAGTGCATACCACAGCAAGCACTGCACTGGGAGGTTCTCGGATTCATGGTAGGACCGGGTCATCCAAGTAAAACTGGAGAGACACAGTAACGAAAGTCCTGTGAGGACTGGGACTTGCCTGGGAAGAGGCAGAGTCAGCGGCCGTTAACACACAGGAACGACTACAGAGTATGGCCCCATGCGTTCCTGTGGATCTCGGCTGAGTTAAGGTTGAAGGTCAAGAATGAAATCCTCAGTGTTAGCAACTGTTACTGGTGACCAGTTTAACATTACAGTGCTGATGGTCAGAGCTTGTATTACAGATTGTTCTGTATGCAGTGCTTGTACACACTGTGTTCCAATAAATGTACACATTTTTATTTCACTATTTCTGCAAGTACTGACAGATTTCTGTAATATTTCGCCCATAGTTAGCATTTTATTCTTTTAATATTTTGACAGAAAATAGAATACAATTGCATGTACATTCAGTTGTTACGGACTTGTTTACAACCCGACATAATATGCATGTCAAGTGTGACATTAAACTGTACTCCATCAGTCAGTGGCTGTGTGGTCTGTGTAACGTATGCAGTGGGATCAGTGTTACTGCAAGACGAAGCTAAAGGTGACAGTCAGACGCCAGTAGTAATCAACATGGACGGTGCTGACCAGCGATTGGCTGAACGACAAAAACAACTCCAGCTTATTGACGAGCAGGTGATTTGCTTCAGATATAAACTCTCAGCTTCTATATATCTGTAATAATTTTCATGTTTGATGTTTGTATAGGTTGTGTTTTATATTTCGTTTACTGTGTATGATTATATTTTCTTCCATTCAGTTAAGTTTCTGTCTTCAAATATGTTCCTTCGACATCATAGATGACAGTAGGTTGATACTAGTCTGTCGTGTAATGCTGATACACTGCTTGATGTTGCAATTGTGTCTATGCTGTAGGACACGTACATACAGAGTCGAGCTGATACGATGAAAAACATCGAGCAGACGATTGTAGAATTAGGTTCCATCTTTCAGCAGCTTGCTCACATGGTCAAAGAACAGGAAGAAATTGTACAGCGGTGAGTAGCACCTCTAGTACCTTTCTTGTCTGTGATTGGTTTCTGTATACTGACTCTTTACCTCTACTTTTGAGTTGATTTTGTGATTTCAATGGCTACAGAATACCATTTTAAAACTTATTATAAACTGCTTAAATTCATAAATACCCATTTATTATTAGTATTTATTGTTATTAGTTATTATTACTATTATCATTATACAATTTGTATAGTGCACAAATTCAACCACGCTCGAGTCAGGGGCACTGGATATCACATATTGATAATAATCACACATTGCTCATTACCTAGAAATCCTAGCTCTAGTTAGCATGTTTTGGATTGTTAATATTATGCAGCTGAGAACTTCATATCGATAAGAAGCTTTAAGTGCACTAAAACTTTTGAAATAATAGCTGGTGAAATGTATGACGAAGAACAGTCACAAATTTTGGACTTTGCAGAAATTAATAGCCATGGACGGTGGGTGATAGCAGCTGTTGAGTGAAAAGTGCTATTTTGTGCTGTTTATAATTTAGTAGTATGTCTCTGTGTGTTTTGTGCAGGATTGACTCTAATGTTGATTCAACACATTTGAACATTGAGGCTGCGCACACAGAATTAGTCAAATATTTTCAGAGCGTCACATCCAATCGATGGCTGATGATTAAGATTTTTGGCGTCCTCATCATATTCTTTATCATTTTTGTCATTTTCATGGCATAAATGGCCACTTAATTTCTTTTCTATTCAACACTCAGCAGTTTACAGTAGTGAAATTGATCAGTTGTTTGTTTTACCCTCTATGAAAGTGTTGTAATCGATAATATACAACAAAACTGTGGTACCGCATCACGTTAGAAAGTTATGCATTATGTCGATGAATATCTTGATCATCCGTCATTTGTAAAGAAGTTGAGGAAAGATCTTTTAGTCACTTGTCTACAATGTTACGTAATGCATTCATTTATGGACTTATGACCTAAGACTGCTACCCTACTTTTGATATGATGGAATGCCGTCTGAAAATTTACCCATTTTACTTGGTGGCTCAATACTTTTCAAAATCTGCACAACTGGCACCTCTGATTCAGTCATTATGCAGTGCACCTCATGAATATTTATATTCATTATTATTATCATTAAATGCTAAAACTGTGCATGTGTTTAATTTGATGTATGGTATTACTGCATGTTGTTTATCATACTGTGTGTGTATGGGTAGGTGCTAACTTGTACTGTCCACTCCTCTCTGTGTGTGGTCTCTGGGGTTGCATTTCCTGGCCGGATGTCGTAAAAGGCAACTAAACCGGGTTCGCATCATGTTGTTCTTTGTTTTTTGTGTTTGTCTGGCGCCATGTATTTCTGTTAAATATTTTTAGTTTTTGGTGGGCGTTTTATTTTCAAATTTTTTCAGTCAGTAGCCGGGAAAGACTTGTCTCTGAAATGACCTGTTATGTCTCGAGTGGAACATATAACTCCACTGACACACGTAGTTACTTGTTTAAAATCAATCACATGACAACAGCTCGAATGGCTCAGAAAGTCATTGCCTTGCTTCATGTTGTAGTTGTCGATGGAGTCAGTTAGTAACATTATGTTAGCGTGTATTAGTGAACATAAGAAGCATCGCTTGCTGCAGTGTTTATCGTCTGTTGTTTAATGGTATGACATATGCTACAAATGCTAACTGTAACTCTGTTTGCTCTGAGGACCATGGCACCTAATAGCTGTTGATTGATGATTGCAGAGCACCTTAGTTCACAAATGCAATATTTCTTTCTCATTCTGACAGCAGCCCTCAACCTCCAAGGCTTCATCCTATTAATCATTATAGTCTGGTGTAAGAGAAGGCATATTAGCACACCTGCTGTGGTTACTATACTACTCTGCAATACTCTTGTTGCACGATGTTCTAGGCATCTTGTAGGTCTAGCAGGTTGGGTTTTTTGTCACACTGGGACCCTTATGCTGTGATTAGCCTAGATGCGGTTGTAACACAGAGTGGTTCTAGTGGGATTGAAGCTTATCTCAGTGCCCAACTGACTTCCTTCAGTGCTTTGACACTGTCGGTTGGGTCATCTGACCTGTAAAGATTGTCCCCGGAATGACCTATAAAGTGTCGAGTGAGATGTTAAACCAATATTCACTCACTCATTTTGGCAGTCCATCGAGGTTATTGCTCTGTTGCATTTCAGTCAACTTGAGCCGCTATCAAATTAGTGCGAGAAATGCATTCTTCTTAGCTCTGTTGTGGTCACTATTTTAAACTCTAGAATTATGATGCTGGCACAGAGCCTGCCTTCAGGCTGCTATGTGAACAAGCTATAGGCCCTAAGGGCAGTATGCTTTCAACATTTATCTAAGGCCGTGGTTACATGTTTTAGAATTGTTTCAGTGTTTTAACAGGGCTTGGTGTTAGTCGTCAGTTTCAATACTGTTCAGGCTTGGATCAGCTAAAGTAGGAAATTAATAATTAATACCTTGAAACAGCTTCAACCAACGCTTCCACCTTTACTTAAACTGTGCTTTAACTTTGTATCAGCTGCTATGCTGTTCAGGCTTGGATCAGTTAAAGCAGATATTATTGAAACGGCTCAAACGTTTGTTCAGTTCAGCTGTCACTGAAATTGAATTGCCTTCATCTTTATTCATCAGCAAACGTAGTGACTTGCATTACCTGACTATTCAGGTGATACTTTTTCGCTTGTCATCTTTTGCCTGCCACCTTCATAATTTGTACATTTTCACCAGCCGTTCATTGTCATTCCTCCCGAAGCTTTGTTACACTACATTGCAGCACAGTGACTATAATATTGTTAATAATAATAATGTTAATGTTGGGTGCTAATTTGCAATATACTTTATGACAGTCAGTTGGAATTTGGAGGGGCACAGTAGAGAAATTAAATCAGTAATATGACAGCACCATCATACAGTATGATGGTGAAGGATTATATTTTCCATTCTCTGCATTTTTTCTCAATTGCCTGCATCAAATCGTACTGTTTTGCACAGTTTGCTGTTTTGTTTTGTTCTTATATCAACTCTTATGCAGTATTGTTAAGTTTTTTTACATTTCTGATAGGTAGCCTATTTTGATCTAAAACGGTGTGGATTGCGTTTACCTTTTAGTTATGTGGTTAGCTTATTTTATGGCTGGAACCAGAATCTGGATTAATGCACAATACAGAATCAGACTGCAGCTGTGTTATGGCAAAAAAATCCACATGACTATATGTGTGATTAATTGTAATTTTGTATGTCCGTATGTCGAAGCTTTAATTGTCAGATATCCAGATAGATTGTAACATGCTGCCAGAAGTACACACAGAATATGGTTACAGAAGCTGCATTGACATTGTCCATACTGTACAGTGTACATAGTTGGAAAGTGTCTTTATCGATTGCTTGTAGTATGAATGCCTGTGACGCTGTTTGGCTGAGGTAACTTGTGTTTATTGTCACTGTTAAGTGTAAATATCTCAGATGACGTGTATGTGATGATTGATATGAATATTGTTGGTTATTGGATTTTAGTTAATACATTTATTCTGATGCATCTCCTCCGTTTGCCTCAGGCTCTGTCAGAAAATATCAATACAGCCAAATAGTGTTTATTGTATGAATACCGGAACCCCGTGCATATAGTTCTCACTGATAACATAAGTTCATGAGCATTAATTCTGAATCAAGTGAGGCTAGAGTGATTTCTCCTCATTTCAGTCCGGTAAAGGTATTCAATACGTCCGGTGCTGGAAATGGCCATTTTCGCGACGTACAAACGACAGCAAACGATGTTAGAAAGGCATAAAAGACTTAATTTTCTACCGGAAATGAAATCCAAAGTCACTACTAACTACGAAAACTCTACCTGGACCGAGTATAAAACGGGGTTTTGGGTGGGTACATTCTTAAAAACACAGAAATTCGTTTAAAAAGATGTATAAGCAGCATATGTGACAGTGGCGCCACCTAGCGAATTAATGAGAACTTTTTAGCGAAAAATTTTGATGAAGGCAATGTTGAAAAATGGCGAAAATTTCGAGGGAAAACGCACGTCCATAAACTGAATAAGCAGCAAATCCTGCGCCCCGCCATGCAGGTCTGAGCTAGCCAGTATAGAAGTGATATGTGATGTCACTGTTTTGTAGCTTGGGTGAGGAATTAGGAGCTCATGCTTACAGAAGCGATCGTTTTGCTATTCGATAATTTTTTTTCGAGAATGAACATGCATAACAAAACAACGTAACTAGCACACCAACCATGGGCCGTACCGTCCGAAAAATCCAAAATACGTGAGTCGGGCGGCCTACAGACTAGAAGTCTACTGTCTAACCTTTCCTGCAACTGACAGTGACAACGGGATTCGCCTGCATCTCGATGTTTGGCGTAATTAAAGGTCAGTGTGTCACGTACAGTTGCTAGTTGATAGTGGACTTGGACTTCGTTGACGCGATCGCAGTTGTCAGTTGTCAAGCTACGTTCCACACTGCCATTGCCACGACTCGTCTGCTGACCACCAGTCGTCGGTGCCAAATAATGACTCCAAGGATGCGTCGTCGTCCATCGACCATAGATGACTAGCAGAACCAGGCTGATCGGCGTCGAATACGGCCGATGTTTGCCTGTGTCCGTTTACATCATCGATACAGTCGAGAACCGACAACGATTTCCCTGGAAAGGTCAGTTGTCGATCGCCGATAGCAAAGTCAGAGTTTTGTTCTGGTTCACAGGCAAAGCTAGTAAAGCCATGTCGTACTACAGTGGGTGGCGGGTCGTTCGAAGCTCGACAGTAAAAGAGGTCTCCGACAGAACAAACTTGCGACATCGTGACTGCAGTGGGACATCTCGCCACGGCATCCAGTTCGGTCTGTGATTGGGATAGAGATTGACATAATGCCAGTTCTCTTGCTGCACAGGCCGCAGGGTGACAGACCGATGAACTAAAGACGTAACGCGGTCGTGACAGGCTGCTGCCATCCTCCAAAACATGTCCGACAGCTTGGTGTAACTGTTTGTGTGCTGTCCACGCCGCTTGCAGCGTAGCTTTGATCTGTTCCAACTGCTTGTACCTGTAGATCAGGTGCGTGTTGACGCTCTTGGCTTCGTAATACATCTGCGTATGACCGTACAAAAAGCATCAAAGAACATTGCCGCCGGCTACTGCTTAGGCTGATTGTACGGTGTGCGATGATACCCATTCTATGTGAAACACGGATTGCCATTACGGCCGTTGGTCAGCCAAACTTACATAATCATTACGGACAGCGGACGGATAGACACGCGAAATAATGCCTGTATTGCTATCCGTGTGGGCCTACTGCGTACTGCCACTAAAAGTAGGCCTAACTGTTCGCCGTCAGTGGACGTAAGCATTTGAAAAAAGGTTAGCCTATGACAGACTGGGCCAAAGAAATAAGAACCCCTCTCCTTTTTGCGTCCGCGCCTGTAAAGGCGAGAAACGCAATATGTAACCCGGTTGTGATGTCCGTCCTTCTGTCTGTCTGTCTGTCTGTAATAAGCCACACCTTCTGACGTCACAAGCTATTATTAGCTCTGGCCAAGCGGACGCAAAGCTACCCGGTGACTGGCATCTAGTTTGCCTATAACTTCGTCAAATGTTAATCCATTTTAAAAATTCCTTCACTGCGACAGGGTGGGCCAAATTAAACGGGACCACTCATTTCAATAGCTTGTAACTCTAGATATGCTGATGAGATCTAAACCACTCTTAGCAAATTTAACGTCATTTCGTTCTTAATCAGAATCTGTCATTTTAGCTATTAATTTAAGAAAATGCCGCGGCGCCATCTAACGAATGTAAATAACCATGAAAACATACTCTACCCTTACAAAAACCGTACAAAAAACTAAACAAACGTTCTTACTTACTTAAATTTTTGACACCAGTGATACTAGTAATTAACTACCTCACAATGATGTCAGTTATTGTATGTTAAGAATTAAATAGCCTCGTTTTCTGCCAAAAATAGTGAAGATCCGAGTAGCACGTCTGAAGTTATTATCTGAAATGCTTGGCCCCGTTTAATTTGGCCCACCCTGTATATACTTTTATAGGCCTAGTTTAAAAGGCCTGTGAGAAATTACGGGAAATATCATTGTGCACTGTTGTTTAGACTGAGGCATAAATGAGCGACGTTGTGCTGTCCATTTTCAAGAAATCGAACATATTTGGCGCTTTGTTGACATAATGGAGTGGACAAGTGCAGTTCTTAAGACTTATAACGGCCTTATTGGCCTCGCGTTTGCTATGTGTTTAAGCAGCAATGGTATTTTTAAAACCTTGGACTTGCCTAAGCCTAAATTATAACTATTGAATCCGCATTATCATTTCTCTAAAATGAAACTACTTTAAAAAATAAGTCACTGTAGTTTAAAACCAACAAGAGGCCAAAGTAATTGGGCAAAGGCTGCATTAAGTGCATCACACATACTGCATGCGCAGGACTCTAGCTGTTGCCGTTCCTGAGATACGAGCTAGGGTGGTCCCGAAATTTAAATGCATGTCACGTGACCCCACCCCGACCCCTGTGACCTACTTTTGCATAGTTTTCGTTAGGGCCCTCACCCGTCTATAGGCCCACAAAATTTTAAGTTTAGCTTCAGCCGTTATGGAGATATGTAGTGGGACCGTATTCCCGAACCGCCTTACTCTTTCGCTGTAGGGGGATCAGGAGACCCACGTCTAACACGATGTTCCACGGGCCCCCAGCAGTGTTCGTCCCAAACAGCATTTTGATCCGTCCAGCCGCTTTTGCACAGTGAAGCCAAGTGACTCGCATGACAGACTGACGGACAGACACTGCGATCATCGGTAACAATAGGCTGCATTGAATGCAGCCTAAAAACCTTGATCTGCAAATGCATGTTACTTGCCTCGCCCATTTAACCCTTATACGCTGTTACGCCTTGGCCCCTTGCCGGGCTTGCGGATGTTGTGATGTACGACGTGTAGGCCCTGGCGTTGTTAACATCTGGTTGTATTTTTAACCACATGAAATTTCTTGTTTCACGATTATTGATTGACAACAATGAACGCGCACCTGTTTGACGTGCATGGCACGTTCTTTCAGCTTGGCTCTGGACTTGGCTGCAGATCGCCGATTGATGTCACGACGTCGCATTATGTACAACATCAATTCCGAGTCTCTCTCCTCTGTGCTCATGTCTCAGCCTTCCAGCATTCATTGTCCAGCACATTTATACGAAAATACTGTGTTGGCGTGTCATCTGCAATCAGTTGTTCATATATTCAGTTAATAAATAAAAGGTGCACTGTGTGTTTTATCTAATTGTAGGCTACAGTTGTTCTACATGTCTGCGTTTTCAGCAAATATAATTATGCTTTAAAATTAGAAATGGGTTTGATGCCAGTTGGATGCAATAACAAACTTAATTTAAGATAAAATACAGGTTTATATCTCAGTTACTGAACTTAAATATGTTGAAAAACGTCTCGCTCACAAAATATTTGACACTGTGATTACTGCTGAGGTTTAGATTCTAATATTGAACTTTAAGCACATTTCTGCTATTCCTGCAACTCTATTCTAACCAATTAATTAATCTTTATATTCTTTTTGCAGACAGACAAGCAGGGCCTATGTGAGTATGCGCCCGGATGAACAGCTACCTGATAGGGAGTGTGATATATTTATTTATTTAGAAAACCTGGTAAAACCAAGTGAAATGCCAAGGCAGTTAGCACTTACAGGCAACACAGCACACATACAAAAACACTTTACATCAAATGACAAAACACAAAAAAATATATATATATATATACTGTGCCTCGAAAAACATCTCGCATGTTGTCGGCTATAACTTTGATATGTCATATGGCTTAATGGATATTAATACTGTCACAACAGTTGCTTACGTGTTTATAATTTTCCCGTACACGTGATCAAAGATGATCTAGCCACTTGTCAACTGCTTTGTCAGTTACTTTGTGGTTAATGCCGCGTTAAGCACTTAGTAAGCGCTGCTTCAATTTGTTAACGTTAAAGTACAAACTCACTGCTGGATGTCCGTGATGTCCCATATTTCGCTGTAGACCAGAATGAGGTCAGGATGCTCGGTGGCCACAGATCGAGAAGTCGTACAGTGTCATGTGACAGGTGTGCGGATAACATTATCATGATCATCTATTTGTTCAAAAACGCAGATACAGTATAGTGCGAAAATAAAGACATGGACTCTGATCAAGACTCACCGGGCTTATGACAAGCTCTTATAATGGCCATTAAGAAAAAAACACACACAACAGGGGCGGATCCAGGAATTTTGGAAAGGGGGGGGCGGTAAGGGGGCAAAGCCCCGAACCGAGCGCCGAAGACGCGAGCGCCGGCGGGGGGTCTAGGGGGCCTCCCCAGAAAATTTTGAAAAATTAGATGCGATTTCCTGCAATCTGGCATATATTTTTGGGATCAGAATGGCCTCGGATATCATTCATTGGGACTTTGCTGAACAAAAAACAGTAGCGGCCACGATTTCGATTCACACACACACGCATACACCCCACACACTTCCAAAAACTCGGATTTTGGCCACTATAAAATCCAAATTCAATTTCAAAAAATATTTTTTCAGACATTGTATACAATGTAAAAAAATAAATTGACTTTGCCAAAAATTGGGGGCCCGGGCCCCCCGCCCCCCTGGATCCGCCACTGCACAAATACACAAAATACAAACACAATATACCAAATGTACAAAATATAAAATACATATCATAAAAGCACCTTAAAACACTTGAGAAATCTGGAAAAGTCAACCTTGTGAATTGAGCGCTTGAAACGAGAGACAGAACTAAAATCAACAATGTCTGGGAGAAAGTTCCATGCATTTATAGTACGTTCACTAAAAGAAGTTAGCCCGTGTGCGTGAAACATGGGACTTCTTAGATAATTTGTACTGGTGACCTCTAGTCGAGGCATACGTACTGGGCATGAAAAAATCTTCAGTTGGTGTCTCAACGATGCTAAACAGTATTTTATAACACCACACCAAATCAACCTTAATTTCAGACTGCCAAGAGACTGGGTAAATGTAAACGCCGTAATCTGTCCTTATAGGTGAATTTACGTAATCCAGGAAGATTTTTTGTGAGTCGTCTCTGAACTTGTTCAATGGCTTCAATATCCTGTATGGTGTAAGGCGACCAAACAACTGAATTATAGGCCTATTCCACCAGAGGCTTAACATAGACTAGATATGCACGAACAAGTAGATCAATGTTACATGAAACAAATGCACGCTGAATCATGTAACATTTAGTTCTGTTTAGGCCTACATAAAACAGTATGCTGTTTCAAAGAATATAATATAGGAACCTGAAACTGATGTAATAAGTTAGAAAGTTAGCAAGTAAGCAATGAGTAAGTGAGTTGCAGTAAGTGGATGCATGAAAAAAATCGATGCGTTTCGTTTGCATTTTTCTCCAGATCTGCAGCAAATTTCAACTTCTTCAACTTCCCAAGGTAGTGTAGCAACATAGTTAAGGTGTGATGAGAAATGCTATATTTTTGCAGCAAATTTTATGCCCTCTCTAGCAGTGATAATTTTATAGAATCGGTTGAGGTTTCACCTATAACTTTGTCAAACCTAAACCGATTCTCAAAATTTAGACCTATAGCTGACAAAACGCGGGACGTTTTTGAGACACCGTGTAGAAACTAGCAAGCAAAGGTTAAATTTATGAAAACTGTATTTACTATGTGGTGTACGTATTCTAATATGGGCCTGTACGTTGCTATAACTGTAAGCGCGCGTTAAACCCACCGCAAATTTTATACAATGTATGCACTTGCAACACGTTGCAAAAATGTGCATTATACTGTACCCTGTTAAACGTTCTACGAATATAAGCTATAGCATTATGCGAGTCATAATAGTTAACCATATGTATTGCATCAACGTTTCAAGCTCCAAAATATAACGAATCAGCTGGCTAAAGTCCGCAGTGACGACCAATTTTCCCACTGACTGAAATTACTCGCTCAGAAATTCCAGCGCCTATTTTCTACCGGTTTAGCCTAACAACTGAAATTTGCCCCACCCAGGTAGAACATCAGAGTGCCTGTAATTGAGATTGTATAAACTGTAACATTTGAATTTGCGGATTGACAAGTATGCGAATTACATGTAGCTTATAATCGCAAAGCAACTGCTGCTGGTAGTTGTAGCGCCTACACGGGTCGCTAAGTCCGAACTCGCTATTAGGGCCTACGTGCACTGCATGGCGGACCAGATGCTGACACGTCGTTCACTCAAAAATGTGATGGTTGGGTCACGATGTCTTACGAATAACTGGCACGAGTATTTTGGTGTATCTAATGTATAACATTATATACGATTGACTAACTTCTTGTTATTGTTGTGTTACGTTGGTGCGGATCAACTCGAAGTAGAGTGGACAGCTGTCTTGAACATTAAACTAAGAAATTTCTCTAATTCGACCTAGGCCTATGGACTGGCTCTGTTCGTTAGCCGAACTTCGCTATGAACATTGGGACTTAGCTTTTGTCTGCCCCAAAATTTTCGCTTGGACACCTTTGACTCTTGAACTGAACAAATCAGTAAACAGGACGCCTGTTGAAGAAGTAATTTGTAGTTTGTACGTAGCCGGTCACTGCCACTGCGGCAGTGGTAGTATAGAAGTCTTTCTGCAAATTAAACTTATAGTAATTATGACTAACGATTTGCCTCTTTGAGAGTCGCTGCAAAATTGCGACTTTCCTACACTGCACGTTGTGCAACGGCGAAAGTAGCCTTCTGAATTCGTTGTGACAGCGTCAGATATGAACAACATTCTCGAATTCAGACACTTGACTCTGTTGTTCAGCCAATCAGGCTAGCAAACAAAACTATCGACTACAGGCCTAGTGCTATGCCCGACTTTGTAGAGTCCTGTTGCCGCTATGAGTTGCCGATGAACTTAAGAGAGGCCTACGTTTTAAACCACATGGCATGTAAGTATGTAATACCATCACGTACCAATGTCAGCAACGGCACAATCGCGCTAGAAATCCTACAGACAACGTATATAGACATGTTTAGACTTGTCAGTTGTCACGGGGGCGTGTAATCACGGCAACAGGCCAACAGCCGGTCTTTCCGATCGCCGAGTTTTCCAAACGTGCATTCTGCGCTGCTAAACGCAAATTGCTCTATTCACAGCGTAATTCTACATGAATTTCCAGTTGAATTTTCCAATCGCTGCTGTTAGACACAACAAAACTATACAACCCGATAAAAGTTTGTCTGTTCGCTAAAAGCTCGGGAACGGGTAGAGCGATTGTCTCCAAATTTTTAGAGTAGCTCCAGGGCATCCACAGGATGGTTTTGGGCGCAAGAAATTTTGGGGTCGTGGGTAGGGGGCCAGCAAATTTACACCTGGGGGTAAGGAGGGCTGAGGGGGTGAGGGTGAGGAGAGGTAGGTGAGGATGGGGAGAGTGGGTGGCGGGAAGGGCCCGACTGTTGGAGGAGACATGCTCATTACATCAGTGGTTTAATTAGAAGTGGCGAGGAAACTCTATGGGATTTAGCAGTAGCCAGAATTAAATAACTGGATCAAATGAAGCCCCACTTGTAATACAAGCAAGAGGCCAAAGTAATTTGGCAAAGGCTGCATCGAATGCACTACACACAAGGCACGCGCTGGAGTGTCCAGCTTTAGCCACTGCAGCTATACGAGGAAGTCCCAAAATTTAAAAGTGGGTCACATGACCCCGACCCCCTGTGACCTACCCTTGCAAATTTTTGATTAGGGCCCCAGTACTCTATATGCACACAAAATTTCAAGTGTCTAGCTACAGCCGTTATGGAGATAGCAGGGAAATTTAAAAGTGGGTTACGTGATCCCGCCCCTGACCACCTATGACGTATAGTTGTATATTTCTGGTTAGGGCCATGCCCGGACCCACGTATGACCTACAGAGCGGGCCAAAAAGTGAGAAGCCCTCTTTTTTGGCTCATTGTTAAATCTTAACCCATTTTTATTTTTTCACTTCTAGAAAGAACATAAAAATTCCAATATGCTGCATACAACTATCTCACCACACCCTACGTATATTGCTGCACTACCACATCTGAACGTTATCCGTGATTACGAGAGTGATACTTAGGCTAAGATCGTATCATATATTTGACAAAAACGAAATTTTTCATGTCATAGGGCTGAATAAATGTAGCTACTGTCATACTTGTTGCTCAAAGTTCGCATGTACACATACTTAAATACGCCAACGCCACGCGTAAATGATGCCATCACGCCGGAAGTGCGGTTTCCGTTCACTGACGTTATATAACCATGACTGACGAAGTTTCTACTGGATGATCTCGTAGTAGATAAACTGAGGTCGAAGCTGTACGCGGGCCACAGATCTGGTCAAATAAATGAGGGCATTCCCTGCTCGAGAAGTCCTACGTTGCAGTACGTTCAATATGCAGGGGAGTGCTGTCAACATTCAGGCATATTTAGATAAAAAATGTTTGCTATTTTGAAGAACAAAACCAGAAAACGAAATAATATCGAAGTCAATAATAAGTAATTAAGCTAGATTAATTGTATTTATGCACGTGAAATTATTGCATTTTGTTTGCATTTTCTTACAGATTTGCAGCCAATTAACCTTTAAGTAATTTCACAAAGTAGTGTAGGAACATATTTAAGTTGTAACAGAAAGTACTGTGTAACTCTGGTTGCAAATTTCTTACTCTTTCCAGCGGTGGAAGAATTATGAAAATCGGTTACAATTTGACAAAATTACAGGCAAAGAGAGAGGGGTTCTCACTTATTATGGTCCACTCTTTCCTTTTGTATAGTTTTGATTAGGGTCCCGAGCCCTCTATAAGCACACAAAATTTCAAGTCTATAGCTTCGGCCAATCTTTATATATGTGCGAGTCCTCAATTGGCAAAATTTTCCCCAACTTCCCAGCCCTCTCACTAACACAATGTTCATTGAACCAACAAGAGTGTTCATCCCAAACAGGATCTTGATCCGTTCAGCCGAGCTGAGCCGTGAAACGGACAGATTGACACCGCAATCACAAGTAACAATAGTCTGCATCTTATGCATTCGATGCAGCCTAATAACCAAGTTTAATTCTGCAGTAAACCCATCTTCGTATATCAGAAAGAAACAGAAATCAAAAGCGTATCCTCAGACTGCACCCAAGGCACCTTAATGCATTATATTTCATTGCTGCATGGGGAATAAACGCATATGTATACTGCATCGACTTTACACGCTGCATCTGTTTTGCCCGTGAAAAAATTCTTACCATGCCAAAAAGTGTGCCTGCATACATCCTTAACATGCAGATGTATGATGACACTGTTATAGCATGATATGGTTAAATATTAGTTGAATTACTGGAATACATAGTTGTATGCGACAGTATGTATCCTCACATAAGCCTATCTTTTGCACATCACGAAAACTATGACCACGAATTTCCTTATGCAGCAAAGCATCATGACGTCATCCAAAAAATCACACAGAAAGAGCTGACTAGTCACTACATAATTCAAAATCTTGTAAAACAATCCACAAGCCATTGATATATACAACTATGAAAGTGATTTTGATTGTTTTGACGACACTGTTAGCCATGTATAAAGAAAAGCATTTGGCCTGAAAACAAGCTTGAAGTTTCCTTGATATTTCCGGTGTCCAGCCTTATACATAACGTTAGCAATGTTTAACACAAACAGCAAACAAAAGATGACACTGACAGTATAATGTAGAGAGTGATTAACTATTACATTTTGCCCAATCACAAATGAAGATGCCTAACATGAAAATGTGAGAACCAGCTAGCACACTGATATCTATGCCAAATAATGAATGGAAAAAAATAACAAAAATTAGCACACATTCATTTGGTTAACTGTTTCTTGAGGGTACAACATTTACCACAGTGTGAAACACTTACACGTTACAGTGTAAGTTTAATACACATATCTGCGCAATTATTCCTACTGCATGACACATACACAGATCTACACATCATAGAATAATTAAATATATCCCAGTGAGAAACAGCAATGAGTTCATTATTGGAGGCTAAATTAAGAGAGTTTATTTTTGTGCATGTCAGTGTGATGATGGAGCGATGCAAAGAGACCAACATCAACATCTTCCAGAGCCCACTCATGATCGCAGATCTCCAGCGCTTCCCACTCTGCCTATATGTCGCAGCATAAATCAAAACACTGTACAGAGTGCAGCTAAAGTGTAAACACTATATTCAAGACACGAAATCCAATGACTTTTTCAGATCCACATAAACAACTTTCATGAACCATCAAAGTACTACAAAGCTGATCTGTTATAAGCATAGAGTACAAGTTTATTAAAAACACATCTGGCAACTTTGCCAGAATGCACTGCTCAGTGGTGCACAAACAAACTTTAACACTGTGTCAAATACTGTGTGTTTAATGATCAAAGAAGACTATAAACAAAGTATTCAGATGTTGATATAAAACTGCAGTTTTCACAGTGGTAGTTTCAATAGTAACATATACAACTGATAAGTTGAACAATGCCACTACCCAGCACGGTCCATCTTTTCATAGCAGAATGAACAATATCTTTCCAAAACTACACTGTGTCTCACTCAAGAAAACTTCCCACACTGCAATCAGATCTAACTTTGTCAAATGCAAACCAATTTTCAAGTTTTTTCACTGCTGGAAAAGAGTATAAAATTTGCTACAGTCGTATAATATATCCTACCTCACACCTTAAATACGTTGCTGCACTACTAAGGGAAGTCAAAGGTTATAATTTGTTGTAAATCTGAAAGAAATTGCAAACAAAATACATTGATCTTTACATGCAACCATCTTATTGTGTTTTGCTTACTTACTTATTACTAACTAACTTTTAACTTCAGTTTTTGATTCCTGTTAATTATTATGTAAAATACCAGACTGTTTTATGTAAACACTCTTAAATGTTAAAGCACCTTGCACACCAGATACATGGCACTGTACAACTTCTCAAGCAGGCAACATCTCTTTCATTCGAACAGGTCTGTGGCCGTCGAAAAGCCCTATCCTCAATCTGGTCTACTACAAGATATGGGATGTCATCCAGAAGTAAGTCTTTAAGTTGCAGATGCATAACATTGACAGACAAAAGCAGAGATCACTAGCATTAGGCATGGCACTGACAACAGCATCATTAAGAATGCATTTGATGAGTGGCAGAGTCATCTTTGATCATGCATGCAAACAAATTATGGACACATGAACAACTGCTATGACAGTATTAATATCTACTCAGCCAAATGCCATGAAATGTTTCATTTTGTCACACATGATATGATGTTTAAGTCGTGTATGTTGTAATACTTTTAATAAATTCGAACTTTTGAATTCCCAAGGTTGAGCAGCAACATAATTAAGGTATTGTTAGAAATGTTATGTGTTTTGTAGCAAATTTCATACTCTTTCCAGCAATAAAAATTTTGAAATCGGTTAAAGATCAAATACAACATTTTTTGGTTGTTAAAGTAAACTGCTCGTCGTCTGTCTAATGATAATCAAACCAATTTGAATAATGAGGAAGATCAAAAAATGAGCAAATTGTCGTAAAAGCACCTGAAAGTGCACACCTGAAGATTTGTTTACATTTTGCAAGTCGATGATGTCATACCAGGAAAACAACCAAACATTCTTGCCTGTTGACTGTATAGCTGTATTTATCATAATCAAATGTCAGTATTGGTATTTATAATTGAGGTTAAAATTTATAATGTCAAGTGATGAAGAAGATTTATCAGCAGAACCACTGCAACTGCAACCGTACACTGTTGATGCAAAATGGGCTCAGTCGGCAACTGCAGTTGAGTGGTGAAACATTCTGCCGCAACCGGAAAAATAAATGTTTTGATAACCAATCGCACAACAACACACAAGCATAGTGACCACTAAACTTCTACTTTTCCGCATTTTGTGGTGTAATTTATTAAAATTTATTATGCAGACGCATTTATATTGCAGTAAGCAGCTAGAAACTACTTAACATCAATTAAGGTTTGATGAAGCTAGAGCCAATTACAAAGTGGGAAATTTTTTTATGACACGATGTACATACCACTCTAGCTTCTGGCATTTTCAAAATTAACAATAAGGTTTTAAAGCACAGTATAACCACAAAACGAAACAATAAAAATAAAATATACCTTGAAAGCTTTTGATGGATCAGGAGGCATGCCCATTGCAGGTCCAGTCATCTGGTCTTGCATGATACGCGACTGATCGGCAGCTGCAAAATACATCACAAATATTGCTTAAATTACAAGTTGTACATCTTGACAACGATTACATCACATGCCCTGTACATATTAAATAAACACAGTCAGCAAATCAACCGCACAAAGCAATTCTTTATGTGTATGTCTTAGTCAGCATGAGCTATGTCAATTGACTACACAGCATTACTGATAAAAACACCCACAACAATACATAAGAAATGTACATTTTATACTTGACTATAACATTGGCTAAACCACTCTAACCGATATGTTTACATATCACAGGCAGCACAGTAACGCTGCACTGTTGTAATGGCCATTCAAAACTCAATAAGAAAACGGGAATTCATTTCATCACCTCAAGGGCCATGAACATAATAAGAACTGTGTATTACGTATTATGTCCATGGCAAGTGAAGTGATGAAATTAATTTTTGCTGTTTTAGATGTGTCATTTAACAGTGGCCATTACACAGTTGTTATAAAACAACAGTTTTTGTACATTAATGCATCACAAGCCATCACAGCTACATTCATGAGCAGATCATGATACAACCGACCATATGACAAAATTTCATGCATTTCAACTGAAATTACTAGGAACTGCCTGTTTTGCATCTGCCACACTGCATATATATTATGCAATCATGTACCACAGACAGGAACACATTTTCAGCAACTTTTCCGATGTTCTGAGTATTTTTCATGATGTACAAGAATCAAAAAGCCAGTCAGCAACACACCATTGTCTTGGCCCAAGATGAGACTGTACATGCTGCGAAGTCCAAAAACATTCAGAAAGTACCACGACGCCGAGCTTACCCTACAACAACACCAAAGACCTCAGAGCAAATACTGTAAAATACCAACAGCACATGCAGAATATAAATCTCAGTTGCAGTAGTCCGGCGTCAGTATTTTGTTAGCACGTTATTTCTGATGTTTAAACAGCACCACAACAATGATATTAGCTTTCTCATTTGCAATAATCTGTAGTTAAATTTCCATCAACACAAACATATCTGGTTATTTATTACAGCAAGCTAAAAGTAATATAATCCAAAATTTATGTAGCCAGCCATTAATTCAACTGTGCACTGAATGCATATAAAAATAAAAAAAACAAGCAAAGTATTAGATATGCTGTATGTGTAATCTGGTACTGAACCATGAAGCATCCAAGGATGCCAGCTCAATGCCACGCTGCAACATTGGCTTGAATCTCAATGTCAGCGGAAATGGCACTTTAGCTAAACAAACACATAACAGCAACAAAGCCGTATTGCAGGTAAACTTACAGTAAACACAACTGCTTTACATACAAACTAGTTTGTTTTACATCTGCACTGTCAGACATCATACACAGTTTCACATATTCCACCAGTTGCAGGATAAGACTGTAAGGATCAAACTGCAAGACTGTATGTTCTAATTAGACCCCCTAGTCACAACTAGCTGTTTTATCTATCTGGCTAGACGGATTGTCTGGCAGCTAGCCATGTGTTTTTAACGGCTGGCTGGCTAGAGTCCAATATACAGATGGACAAAGCAGCTATTTAAGCATAGTACACCCCGGGGCCGGGGCTTTCAGAAATGTGTTCTGAAAACTTAGCTATAGTCGTAAAGAACCTAAAACATTGCTTCTAAAAAGCTACGCTTTTTTTCCAACCAAGTAGGCCTATAGGCTGTTGTACATACGACCATTCATATTGTTTGCTGAATGCTCCTTGTAACTGTTAACTGTGTACTTTCACTGTCACATATAAGATTGTCACATACACAACCAAACTCAGCCTGTATGGAGATAGGCAACTGCGTTTAGAGTTTAGAATCAACATCATCTTCATGTCTACACCAATTATATAATGGTGACCGTGTGACATCAGGTTTTGTTTGACAGCAATAGGTCTAGTAACATTTTTGTACTTTCGTGGTATTGAAATTAGAAATATGCTAATCAGGTACATGTATAGGCCTATTTGTGTATATGAACACGGTTATATAGCGGATGCCTTTAGTTATCATATTGTTACAGTCAACGCAGATGCAGCATACTTTGATGTTAGCTCAGCTAATTTTTGGGGGGAAATGATAACTGTAAAAATTGGCTTTCGCTAATTAGCCTATGGGACACCACGTAAGATTATTGTAAATAATTACAATTATATAAACTTGCAAGCAGTCTTGTTTATTATGATACAGTCTAACGATTTATACATCGGCCGTAGTGCTGGAATGTCAGCTTTTTTATGTTGACAGAGTCCTCATAAGGTGCCACACTTCATCACCTCAGTCAAAGCAGATAAGATACCGATTCACAGTTAATGTACACAAAGCAAAGCAAGTATACAAGTAGGTCTGTCAGCATGTATAATGATTACTGACAGCACTACCTACCTCGTACTTACTTCATAAAGTGATTATAGCAACAAACGGTCTGTAAAATTTTGATTTTGCTAAAAAAAACAAGTTTCCTACCCATTTAAACAAAAGGAGAATTGAAAATTAGCCATTATTAGCCGGCGTTGCCACGTGACATTTGGCGGCTGTGGCTAAAGGAAATTATGCCTGGCTAGCCACTGCTAACCTCATGTCGTGGTTGGCTATGGCTAACAAGTTTAATGGCTAGCAGTGGCAGCTAACAGCAGTGGCTAGGAGGTCTAGTTCTAATAGTAGCTCAAGACTAAGTTATAACTGGCAAAAATCACAATGAAAAAAAGAACAAAATGCTAAAACTATGCATCATTATCTGGCTGTATTTTTATTACATAACTGAGAAACTCAATAAGAACTGCCAGTATAGCTGCACTGGCAATGACACTGTCAAAATAGTCATCAAAGTTACCATTAATAAGCCTATTAGGTATATACAGAGCTCTGTAGACAACTAATTGCTAATACAAGTAAATGTAACTCACTTGTCAGAAATCCAGAGAATGCCCAGTTTATCCAGCCACCGATAATTATCATCGGCAGAACATTAGTGATGTTGCCTTTCATCATTTCAGTCATCATGCTTGGATCTGAATCACAAACAGCCAATTGTAAACTGTCTAAAGCAACAGCCATACAGAATACTCAACATACACCACAGGCCTAGATGAAAAACAACTGTTTTGAAAAGCAACACGACAATGACTATAGATACCTGTCTCCACATAATAAATTTCTTGTGTTGAGCCTGACACTTATAAGTTTAACAGTTACTGCTGTAAACTTTAATCTTGATAATTTTCTGCAATACAACTGACAAGTGCTATGATAAATGCCTACCATATTATACAAAACATGCAGTGTGTCATACAAACATGAAACAGCTGAAATATTCTTCACACAAATACTTAATATGCTTAAGATAACTTTAAGTGGCTAGAATACTGACTCAGAAATAATATATATTTCAACATGAATTAACAAGCAAATTCCATCGAGCTTACAGTTCTTAATGTAACTTGTTTACGTTTGACTTCACTCAAGTTCACTAACCTGTCATTGGATTCTTCATAACTGGATCACGTTTTTGAGTTTTGAAGTAGCCTTTGGCACTGTCATTGAAATAATGCTTTCTCATATAGAATGCCTAACAACAGTCCAAAAACCACCATTTGTGAAATACAAACACAAGCTGTCTACAACAGATTTTGAATAACAAGTGAATTAAAAATATCAAATACAGATAGTAACAGCAGTAGGCATAAACAAATACGTGCAGTAAGTGCGTGAAAAGATTCTAAAGACTGGCATATCACTTTAAATACAATGATAAACATTCACAAGAATCTTACATCTCTTGGAAGAAAGCGTCCATTTTCTCGCAACAATCGACTTCTAATAAGTGCTTGGCTGAAAACAAACAAACAAAACATTGTGTGCATTTCTCATCACAACTCTATAACAAGACACACAAACATCACAACAGACAAGGCCTCCAGCCAATACACATAAACTTATCCATACTATGTTGAAAGACACTGCAAGAGCAATAAGGAAAAGGTAAATGACGCTTGTTATAGTGCCTCTTTATGAGACAACCTCATCGCAGAAGCACTGAAATATGGAGCACATTGTAAGGCATCTCACCTGCACACCAACGGCGTTGGTCCAACGCATTTATCCATGAATGGTACCTCATGTTATAGACCCTGGACGGATGGAAGACTATGAGTCTGTCAGTTGACCTAACTGGCTGGTTACATACCTAGATGGTTTACCCATCTGAAGATGGTCACCCATACAAGTACTAAGCAGGCCTGATAGTGATTAATGCTGCTAACTAGGGATGTTAAAAGTCGAGATTTTTTCCCAGGACTCGACGAGAATTCGCGACCACGCGATGATGATGTCACACCCTGTTGAGTAGGGGTCCACGTCAGTAGAGCGCCGTCAGTAGAGCACTAAGGTTGTTTGATCTGCCAACCAGCCAACCATTTGAGACGTCTCAAAGATCAAACAAACATTCCGGCACTGGTCTCAAATGCTGATATAAAACTCGGGGAGGCAGTTAGTTATAATTAATTGTGGCGCTCTACTGACCGGCGCTGTACTGACGGCCACCTGCTGAGTAGACATCAATATCGAATTACCGATGAGGCCTAGGCCTAGGCTACGCGTGAGGTCGTGCGCGTTGCCGTCGTGTAAATTTTCGGCGAGCAGATTGAACATCAAACGCCATTATGCACCGCTGCAACTAAGGATGTTAAATTCGTTTATTTCTTAAATTCGACCTTCGTTTATGTGCCAGACAGGCGGACTCATGTGATAAAAAGTAAAGCGTTCACACACAGTAGTTACAGATCGTATTATAAACACCACATGAAGCTGTAAAAATGCAAATAAGTAACTAATACTAACTAGTAATGTACTATAGTCAAACTTCCGCTACTCCATGTACCTTAAAAATAATTATATTGCGGTTACAGGTGGGAGTGCGCATTATGATCTGTTAATTAGCGTCATCAGTCTGCGAG
>Ga0126335_1000298_pt1 | contig 23129 bp, 16 predicted proteins | sample OlaspJWI45metaG_FD_108409 | JGI IMG/M metagenome (GOLD analysis project Ga0126335, IMG submission 108409) | Marine gutless worms symbiont microbial communities from Oahu, Hawaii - Olavius sp. 1 OAHU.JWI-45 metaG | ecosystem: Host-associated > Annelida > Digestive system > Unclassified | place... | reverse complement strand
GTTTATCATTTTTGTTCAAAAAAGTAAAAAAATCAGTCGGTAGGATGGAAATTTGAAAGCATTGGTAGTAACCCTACTACCATAGCACCTCGTTGAGATTCTTTGCTGTAAGAACTGCTGTGCAAAGAGAACTTTTTCTACTTGCTTACGTGCTTACCTTGTAGGTTCAAGTGCGACCGTGGAGTTTGTCAGATGCGGACTTTGTAATGGATGGATCACAGCCTCTGGACCCACGCAAGACGGTCTTTGTTGGAGGTGTACCGAGACCGCTGAGAGCAGGTACTGCAGCAGCTTTTGTATTTGACATTCTCTTCTTCACAAGGAGTTACTGCTAATTACTGCTATTTCATAATAGATTGTTTTCAGTTATGAATGGCCTGCATATGGCACAAAATAATGAGGCCAAGTGGCACAGTGCCGTACGTTGACATTCTGTAAACAAAGCTGTTTTGTTGTATGTGCTTGGACGATTAGGCAGAGAATGCGAACAATTGTCTTATTTGTGACAAATTTGGTCCAGTTTAATTTAATGAATGAATTTCGTAGTGATGTGATGTCCTTAGACTCCTTATATCCTGAAGAAATGCAGCCCAGCTGCTGACGATGTTAAAATTGACCGCTGGTTTGTTGTATGTGTGGTACATGGCCGCTGGCTGCCGAATTGGATTTTCGAAGGAATCATATTTGGACCATTCCACACATTTGTTGAGCCCATCGTCTACATACTCACCAAAAATCGTAAAAATATTTTGATATGGGGCTCCCACTATGCTGATATGTTGCATGTATGGAGCATTGCCTCCATCAGCCAAATTGGATTTTTGAAGGAAACGTGTTTAGACCATTCCGCACCTTGAGGAAGCTCATTACTTACATATCCGCCAAATTTTGTGAAAATATCTTGATCGGGGGCAGAGATATGCCCCCAAAACGAAATTCGAAACGGGCTCTCTGGTGGCGGAATTCTACTTCTGGTTCCAATTTTGACAAGTGTCATCTTTCGGGGACTTTCCTGTATATGATCCTACAAAATTTCAAGAAAATCACTCAACGTGCGGCTGAGTTATATGCGATTCAACTTTTTCTATACGTACCTTTAAACCTACATTGCCAACGGCACAATGACACAGTGCCATCATGCCGGCCATTTATAATCATTATGTACTGCATACAAATTACATTTCTTCCTCCTTCCAAGCATGTGCTTGAATAATGTAGACCTAAGATCTGAGATTGTCTATGACGTGACCTATAATGTGTCTAGTGAAATATGAATCCAAAACTGTTCTAGCATTTGCTGTCTGCCACAGCTGTGGCCAAGTTATATGCACGCTTGTGCCAGCATTGTCTGTAGATGTTCTATAATTTGTTTAGGTTTATTTGATGCTGTTCTTTCTTTGTTTTCGTTTGGTCATTGATCAGTTGTCAGTACCAGTGCAGTGGAAAGACTTGTCTGTGAATCAACAAGTTTTGTGTCGAATAAAACTGTAGTAACTGGCTAACTGGACTGTAGGTAGGTGATGAATGTGAGAAGTAGCATTGAGCAGTGAGCAACATTGAGCTGTGTGCTGTAATTTGTGTTGCGTATGATCAGTGGAGCTAATGCTTCCCTCTAGTGGACAAGATCTGGGTATTAAAATTCTAAACATGTTTTTTTGCAGTGGAGCTGGCTCTGATCATGGGTCGTCTGTACGGTGGAGTCTGTTATGCCGGTATTGACACCGACCCTGAACTGAGATATCCGAAGGGTGCCGGTCGAGTGGCATTTTCCAGTCAGCAGAGTTACATTGCCGCAATCAGTGCACGATTTGTTCAGCTTCAGCACGGTGACATAGACAAAAGGGTACTCCAGTCGCCATTTTTATATTTTAATTTTATAAACTCTGTTGAACATGGCCTGCCTCCACACAAGCCTCGTAAAGTTGATATTGACCATTTTGGCATCGTGCTACAAAAGTAATACGTACCCGATATATTATTTTTTTGTTATTTGTGATGTATAAGTTGCATCTATAGCTAGTTGAACTTGAACAGAATTGAATGCAAGGCATCGTAGCAGAGAAGAGATTCCAGCTAGTAACTTATCCACTTGGCATTATTACATTCAGCCTGCTGTGTGACTAGACATATGCCACTGGTAGGAAAATAGGCTAACTAAAGAAGACCTCATGAGTTTTGGTGAAGACACGCCCAGGAGGAGTCAGCTATGGTGAATTATTAGAGGCTGTGTACACTGGTGAAACTTGCTTCCAGTTGCTCTGCAAAGACTGGAGGGTCTAAGTGCTAAGCAAGTAAGTCGGTCTTGGTGGTGACACATTTGTTTTGATCTGCATAAGTTGTTTGCTTCTGTGATCCAGCACACCTGTTATTGTGTCCAATCAGTGAATGCAGTCTGTATAGTATGTTGTGTTTGCAGGTTGAGGTGAAGCCATACGTTCTTGATGATCAGATATGTGATGAGTGCGCCGGAGTTCACAGTGGTGGCAAGTTTGCGCCATTCTTCTGTGCCAACGTGACCTGTCTGCAGTACTACTGTGAGCCATGCTGGGCACGGATCCACTCGGCGCCTGGACGTGAGTTCCACAAGCCGCTCGTTAAGGAAGGAGCTGACCGGCCGCGTGCTATGCCGTTCCGTTGGTGTTAAGATGTGCAACTCGTGCCGCCGCCTGAGATGCTTTGCATCGGCCGATGTTTGCTTGCTGAGTGTGTGGCTTGTCGTTTGTCTATCAGTAATAATAACATTAAGTGGATTTATCATTGTGGTTTAGCTGTTGTGCTTTTCTGTGTACTTTTCAGCGACTCGCTGCTGCTTAGGCACATTGTAACTATGTCTAACCAACATTTAGTCTTATTCCATACTGTTTGCCGTGTGAAATATTATTCTGCCTTTTCTTCATCTTTGCGAAAGTTTGGAAGTTGCTGTATTTACAGTTTTCGTTTATAGTCATCATGGCACGATCGGCGTGTGTTTTGGTGTTAGCATAGAGTTCATGTAAGCAGTGCATGGGAGGTAATTTTGAGACTGTTGCATAGATATTGTGCTTGTATGAATAGTTATTTTTTGGGTTTGGTTTTTTTAGTAATACAGGTATTGATTCTGTAGCGAGTAATGTTGCACGTTTTATGAAGCATTAATGAGGTGTTTGCGCATACTTTTTGCACAGATTTTTTGAATCGCTTTTGTTCATCTGCCGTTGACTTTTCTAATCTTTTGATGCATGAGTGTGATATAGGGAATTTTGATGCACCATTTTCTACTAGAATGTGATGATTTCTACCAAAGAATGTACGATAGTTGTGGCTTGATAGACTCGACTGCTTATTTATTTTTCCCCCCGTTTATTATAAGTAATAGTTAAAAGCGATGACTTCAATATTTCTTAAGAGTTAAGCATTGCAGTGCAGTTTGAGATTCAGGATATAATGACTGTGTATCATTGCAATTATTTTATTTAACTGTTATTTTTAGATTAAATTATGATAATTTTATCTCGTATGTGGCAAGTAATGGTGACATATTTTTTACAATCGTAGCTGCATGCATGCTTCATGTATACATCTTGTTAAAGCAATGGGCACTTTCTGTTTGATGAGTGATAAAGATAATGTTAAGTTTTTAACGATATTATTACAGATTTGTTCAGACATTGGCAAAGAAACTGTATAGACAGACATTGGTTAACATCTTCAGTTAACAAAATTTTGATGTAAACATTGCACGAGTTTTGCCTCAAAAGTGTTGCAGGCATATTCTTGGTTTAATTAAATTTGAATCTTAAACTTGCGATTCAGCATACGAAAATGAAACTTGCAAGCATTTGCAGCATGCATTGATATTTTCACTTTGTTTCAGTATTTTTATAGGTGCGAGTGTTGAAAGTTTTTTTAAAATTTGTTTTACATTACTGATTGATGAGTAACATTGTTATGTAGTGATGTTTATGGTGTTGATGAGCTAGTCATAGTAATATCGATTCATATGCATTTCATACTTTTCTAGAGAGTTTTTCTGATAGCCGTTTAACTTGAACAGATTTATAGTGGTGTATTGGATTTGTAACATTTTCAATGTTGCACTGAAGGCAGGATGTTATACCTTAATTGAATTAATCGTAGATTCGCTGTAGAGCTTTTGCCAGTTCTGGTGTTATCTATTTTTGTCGGTTGTTGCGTGTTAGTAATGTAATATTTTGCTGTAGGTCACGTTGCACGAATTCAGTGGTGTAACTAAGCAGTGGCAGGCGCTGATGGTACAACAGCTCCAGCAAATTGCTAGATGTCCATTTTTGTTGTTTTATACCAGTCAGCAATTAGCATTTTTGTATTAATTTGTTTCAGCAGTACGATTTCAACCCTAAAGGAACGAGCTATCACGTTTGAACAATATTACAGTGGGTTAGTTCTGTAGTTGCAAACTGTGCAAATTGTTGACAGTATAGTTTCTGTATTAATAGATGTGGTAGTTTGCAAGTCTTTCCGTTTTCTGCGGCTCTGCTACAATAGCAGTTTTTATAATAACTACTGACTGTATGCAGTAGTAATTGTGCAGTTAATGTTGTTCACTGTAACAGTTCAGCTTCTGTTTTGGTTTTGTTTATTTATTGACATTTTGATGTGTTTCTTGCTGCATGCATGTTCCTGCCTGCGCTTGTCATGGAATTTGATCGGAATACGAAATGTGATGATTTTCCTACAATTTCCGAGTTATGTTCAACTTTTGTGGTTGCGCAACTCAGTTGTCTTGTGACATTGCATGTGTGTTTGTATGTTTTATGTTTGTGCTGATTCTTTGCGTGATTACTTTGTTAATTCAATTGTATAAAAATTTGGATTAATTGTATATTTTCTCATCAATTTGTACACAGTAGCCTAGTATAGGCTCCGCACGACGGTTGTTTGTCGTACAATTGTATTATATTGTAGTCAAGTCAATCTAATTTATGTACATGTAGTCAGATAGTATTTAATTATTATGCGATGTGGTATTTTTTCCGTGTGCTGTTCGTTATTTTCTCTGCACAGTATTTGTGGCTGGAAATGGTGGTGGAATTTGTAGTTGTAGTGTGCTATGTTTTCTATTGTTGGTGTGATTGGTTTTTGTTGTTGTCTGTGCAGTGGAATCATGCATATCTTTTGTGTTGAGCTAACTTGATGTTTTGTTTTTTTTGGTGTTGTTGGATTTTTAACAATGTCTTCGTAGTATTAATGTCATTTGGTTTTCATTGGGTTTTCTCTGTTCTTCAAGTGAGTGATGGAGACTTGGCCAAAACATGTTACTGGAAAATGTGCTTAACTTATTCGTGACTGGTGTGTGTCTTTTTTGCTGCAAAATGACCTATAATGTGTCAAGTGGGACGTTAAGCCTCTATTCACTCACTTTGTTGTGTTATAAAACTCCGAAAGTTGAAACCTATATGCAGAGCTACCCATATTGTTTTTATTATTTTCAGTATCATTAGAAATGATTATAAGGACTGTAACAAGAAGATGATAAAGTACACTTTATGCAGTCATGTTAGTAAATATTTCAACGATTTTAGTGTTTTTTCATTGTTAACAGAAGTTTGTTTCTGCAACTCGTTTTGACATCGCTTCAGCACTCTGTGCACAGTTGTAATGCAAATTGCCATCGTGCTAATTACTGAATTTATAATCACTAACCTATGTTGTATTATCGGTTGCTGTGGGTGTGTTGGCCATTGTTAGTTGTTTGAATACCTCATGCATGTTTGTGATGTTTTAGCCTTCATCGTACTGATGCATGCTTGTGGCTGAAAGCAGCGATGTTTAACTGTGACTGCGTGTGATCTGTCAGCACTGTCTGTTTGATAGTATTTAATAATCAGTTGCTGTGTTTTGAGCATTGCAGTGAATTTTGCATATTGATAGTACCGTTTCTTTGTGCACTTGCTATTGTTCCAATGGCGAAGTTGGCTTCTGCCTTCTGACATACAATTTGAGAAGTGATGTTTGGGGGATAAGAGGCAAGATTATCATAAGTGTTTTGTGCTGTTTTGTGTAGTGTAATGGTGCCAAGAGCATGGTCATGTGAACAGTTACTACAGCCTGTTGGCTTGCATTTAGGATTTGATTTTGTTTGTATGTGATCATAGACTACGGTCAGTTTGCTTGTCTAGATGCTAAGTGCTTATAATAAATTTAGCATATTTTCTGTTGCATTTTTGAGTTTTATTACAGTATATGAAAAGATGCCACATGAAAACTTGTCTATACTTTGGGCATAGAGGCTACAGCCTGCGCCTTCGTCTAAACTTCTTTTGTGTTGCTCTGGGAACTACGTTGGTTCTGTCTGTTGCCTGTTCGAGCAGTTTAAGTCAAGTATGAAGTTGATTTGGTTATTGAGTATTAATAATAAATTGTTTTTTTCTCGTTATGAAAAGTTTGCTTATGCTTCATATGCTTTACTTATTTACTTTACTGTCCAGTATTGAGTACCATAGATGATACTTTGACTCAGGCTTACAGCTCTTCTATGCTCTGTAGTATCATAATTCAATATTGCTCATTTATCTGTGACTAGCATTTACTGACTAAACAGTACACTTACCAGGCCATAGGCTTTGATCATTTCAAGGGCTCGCTTGCTCCTATGGCACTTGCATTAACTGTTAAAATTGTCACTGCAGAATGTGACTGTTTTGGGCTCTGCATCAGGTTTTCTGACCATTCTAGGCTGCTCCAACTCGCTCGCTGTAGGCTGTATATTACTATTATATTATTATTATTAATATGCCTGTGTCCATTAGTCAGTCGCGTCATCAGTTCTTTCGTTATATTTATTAAATAAATCATTTTATTGTTACTTGGAATTAGTACAGTTCTATGATTTTTTAATGCCAGAATTATTATTTTGGCTGTCGATATTTTTGGCTGGTGGAGATTATTTGATAACTTTGTTCTTTGTTTTAGTCTACCCACCCTTACTCAAGAGTAAAGCTGCAATCCTTTGGAGCTCACTGGACCCTCTGTGGTACAGATCTGCTCACACAATGATTTTGGCCATTATTTATATGTACCGGTAATATCATTCTCAGCAAAGTGTGATGTTTTATGGATAGTGTGGTTTGCAGTTTACTGTGCATTTTCAGCTGTTCAGCAGCTCACACAACCCCTAACTGCCTTCGTTGTAGTAGTAATATCCGGTGTTATGCTTTCTGGTGATGGTTGGAATGCTGGAATTGCTGGTGTCATCTGCGCCAATTGTCGTATTTCAAACTGCATTGTACATAGTATTTTCACGTTTGATGTGTGTTTGAATGAACTTAACTTAGCGTCACCGTTCATCGGTAGTTAACTCAGACGTAGCACGTCTTAATTTATTTCTTCATTATGCACTTTTTAACTTTTTTAAATTTAGCGTGTATAGTAGTTTATCATGCGGATGTATTTTAGTATTCGACGTATTTTATATTTGTAGCTTTGTCTGGACGTTTTTGCATGATCGATCACTTTTGTATGTTTTCTGTTTTATAATAACTGATTTGTTTGTAAGAGTAGCATTATTTTTATTAAACCTTTTTCTCTAGGAATAAATGGCGCCCTCTATGCTATGCTTTTGACCATCTGATTTGTAAATATTCTTTGTATGGCGTTCTTCCTGCGGTTTGTATATCGTTAGCGAGATTGCAGTATTTTCTAGTAAGCTATCCGGGCATTTAGTTTTTATTATTGTAGATCATAGAATCACATTGCCTCTGTGCTGTTTGGCAGTTGCTGTAGTGTTCTTTGGCATACAGAAATACAGACACTGGCAATAAAATGCAATTGCTGATTTTTTAATGGCACCAAACTAATAGATTTTTGTAGGTTATTCAAAATTTTACACGAGTATCTTAACAACTATGTATACCAAATGGGGGATTGTTTTGGATAGGCGAATTTGCTGTTCTTGAATCAAGATTTGTGGTAGGCATTTGGGCTGCCTGGATAAGCACATTTGCAAGACTGCATATTTTTCTGCATCGTATTTTGTAGCATGCAACTTGACTTGTGGCGCTTCGTCATGTGACTTTTTCATCAATTCGGCAATAGGCCTATTTCTATTGCTTGTCTGCTCTCCTTTCACCTTCCCGTCACTTACATACATACTGTACATTGTATTGCACACACACTAGCAGAGATGAAAGCTGAATCGGTCAATTCATTGCTGTACGTTACTGAATTCTCTGATGCTGCATAGTGTTTTTTTCACTGCGGCGTTTCTCGTGTTCTCGAGTGATTTGGCACCATCGGTTGCAGTTTTGTTGAGGAAACATTGATTTAGAGTTTCTGGGTGATTTGCGTGTGCGTAGAATTTTTCTAACGTATGCTGTTGAGGTAACGATTTGATGTGGTGAGTGTTTTTAAAGACATTGTTGTTTTGTAATACTTAAGTTCAAGTTTAAATGGTTATGGTCTGTGTAATTGTCGGCACAGAATGTGGTCACTTCGGTCCTCGGCAGTCTGGGTCTATGTCAGTTTCTCTAGGATATCTATATCAGCTTCTACTTTACAAAACTACTTGTTACAAAAAAGATTTCATATCCTAGAACATTTTTGATATTTTAATGAATATTACACTTTTTGGTGTTTTTTTGTGATGATTTAACCATGGATTGTCAGTAGATACTAAATCTTATGGAGAAACTGGCGTCCTTAAGTGCTTTGACACTTGGGTCATCCGCCCTGCAAAAGTCGTCCACGAAATGACTTATCATGTGTCGACTGGCACGTTGAGCCTTTACTCACTCACTTTTGGAGAAAGTTAGCTGTCCTGGCGATATAAGTCTTGTTTCTTGTTTGTAAAAATTGCCAGAAATCCAAGTTGTTGAGGGCTGAAGTGTACATATTTTGTGAAAACTCGACTAACGGTGTTTTGTGATTCTGAATGACAGTTGGGACTTTGGGACATGTGCTCAACGTTTTCTTAGAGATATCGTGCTTATAACTCTTTGCACACACAGGGTAGTTCCCCTCCACTTTAATGTGAACATTTCCTTTGAGCCACTTTTGAAGCATTTCTAGTTGTCATTTGAATATGAACTTATCATGTCGTTGTCTTATTCCCGGCATAATGTTAAGTGAATTTATTCGCTTAGTGCCATTTGTTGTGTTTGGCTTTTCACTGGTAAATCATTCAATCTATTTATCATACAATATGATATTCATAGAACTGTTACATCCAGTATCTGCTAACATATTGTATTAATATGTTTCTTGCACAGTTCTTTTGTCAGTTAAAGGCTTAGTGAAAAGAATCTGCCATGAAGGAGTTAAGTATTAAGACGAGAACGTTGATCAGTGTTAACAGCCTACTTGCATATCTGGATGCTGGGGAAACTGGTATTGTTTTTATCAGTGTTTGTCTGTCTGTCCCTGCAAAAAAACAAGAAACCTGACAGTGATTAGAAATCCGTGTAACTTCACCGGAATGCATCTTATGGTGAACTGTAGAAGTGATTGATTTTGGTGACGAGTGATTTTAACATTTGACCCTAAGAGCTATTTTTGTACTATTTCATGATTGTCGTTTGTGGCATTAAGAGGACACGCAGTTTCAGTGATGTTGTGATGTATATCTGCGGATATACAGAAAGTAGTTATCCCACTTGCATTACTTCTAGTCGTAATTGGATGTAGTAATGTATGTGCCAGTGAGCATTCGGTTTATACAGAAAGTAGTTATCCCACTTGCATTACTTCTAGTCGTAATTGGATGTAGTAATGTATGTGCCAGTGAGCATTCGGTCCATGTGGACTAACGTGTTTACAATAGGCCTAAGCTGTAGAGATGCTGTGTTAACATACTGGAGCAGTGGTTAGAAATTGCTGTACGCTTTAAATTGACATATTTGATTGTAGTTATAAATTACGTAAAACAATGATAAGTCTGCTCATTTTTCTTATGAATAGCATTTGAAATGGGTATATTTTAGTCTAAGTGATCTTCAAGTATATAAGCACTTCACATGTACGAGTATAGTGGACCCTATTTTAACACTGATTATGCAAGTCGGCTGTATAACCTACAATGCTCGTTCACTACCGTACTGCGTAATAAAGGCCTCTCCATCTCTCAGTCAGTATGCCCGTGCAATCTTCAGTACAGTTACAGTTACTGTCGTCGTCGTTTGTATTGTCGGCGATTAAATTTTTTACCGTTGGGTGATTTCGGCATCTATTTTATATAGTGTTTGAATAGCCGTTGTTTGTGCGCAAATAAACATGAATTTTGCTGTGAATCACGTTGACTTCGAAACTGATACTCTTATATTGCGCGGCTGTACGCCTTTAGGATATTTCAATTCACTTAGTAATTAATAATAAGTTAAGGTTGATAAACTCTTGGGTGTTTTTTACAATAGAAGTCGGTGGTATAGGCCTATCCAGCTTTCGGAAGTGTGAAGCTAGGTTTCTAGGAAGAGACAGCGAAGCGCCTGTTCATCTCCATCACAACTTAAAACCATTACGTCTCATTCGGAGATGCTCTCCCCTGTAGCCAATTGTCACCACTCATCATGGTCTATGACGCTTGCTTGCCCGCCATTCACTTCTGTGCTCAGGGGTCTAACTCAATGCCGGATATCTTGCTGAGAAATAATTCTAACAAAACTGATATCGTGATAAAGTATAGGCTTACAGGAAGGAGCACGAAATAGACGAAAATACATGTACATCATTAATGCCAGTCACTAATCCCATCACAAGAAAGATAGGGCTTATATAGCCTAGGCCATACGGCCTCTACCCTACATGTAATTATTATTATTATTTATTATAAAATCGTACACGAAGTACATGACAGACAGACATACAGTAAGAACAATAAAAACAGTAAAAGACTGTGCCTAAACACAAACACTGGATATACCGGGTAACGTCATCTATAAAATCACGTGAAAATCAAGTAAGCAGTGATAAAAAAAACCGTCCCTAACCATAATAATCTCGGACAACAAATTTGCTAATGCAACATGCATACACTCGGTATAGAACGAATGAAATGAGACTATAATATTATTCATCTGACTAGAAAGCACCTTTTTAACATTACACTTGTACCGATGCAAGCGGAGCATTACAGTCTTGAAAATAACATTGACATAATTACAGGAGTAATATAATTTACACAAAGATGTCTAGAAACGTTACTTTATTACACTTCATTTTCAAGTAGGCATATTGACACAGAGTGTATACTACATGTGAAGTGAACGGTGCTACTGTATGTATGATGCGTCAAGCCACGCCATCAGAGCATCGAGGACGCGACAGTCGATAGGCCGTCGTCTATACCCGTCGTCTATACTGGCAAGACGCCTGCACGGCCGATGTCCATCTTTATATTCATAAGCCTGTCTGCGACAACAGGCTTATACGTGATGCGGCCGACGCCATTGATTCAATACTTTCTACGCGTCGTGCCAATGCCACCAAGTCTGTCTAGTGTCCAGCCCTGTATGACGTCAATATTTCTGTCTCTACATCAGTCTATCTGTCTGTATGTATGTATGTCCGTTTTAATACGCAACTCGAGCGCCGGCGTCAGCGAGCGTGGTATACACCGCGCCCCAAGAAACCTCACATTGTGTTTCATTGGCACTAACCTTGTCGAATCTTATTAATGTCAACTCACGAACGTGACACGATGTGATTTTAAAGTTGTATCTTTTTTAAAAAACGCGACTTTACACTTTTTTACTTTTTAACAAATGTGGACTTCTGACTTCCTAAGGTAGTGCGGCAACATACTTAAGGTGTGGTTGGAAATATTGAAGTATGTTGTTGCAAATTTCGTACTCGTTCCGACAGCGAAAGAATTTTGAAAATCGATTAAAGTTTGACAAAGTTATTGCGAAATAATGCCAACAAAACGGAGTGTCTGGTTTTTGGGCAACGATGTATAGATGCCTAGATGCCCTGCAGCGCGGTCAATGGTTGTGAGCTTGTAGCACTGTTGCCATATAATCGACTGGCGCGCATTACCGGCCAATATCGTCGCACCGCGTAAGCTCCGACGTATTTTATCGTTACGTAGCTGCTGCCAGCAGTACATGTTCGCTGAACCGGTATCTGCGTTCTTGTCAAACAGCAGCTGAGTGCTACGCCGAGCAGTTGAGAGTTGTCTGTCGGAAATAGTGGACATCATTCTCGTCAAGTGCTCCAGTACTTTGAAGGTAAGTGGTTCGAACTATGAATGTGGCAAATCAAAATCATTTAACTACGTTGTGAAAATGTCCTAAAGATTCGTCACAGAATTCAGTAGCCTAAATGTTTTCCAAACACCAAATTGCAGTCTCCGTGCGCATATACTGTGCTGGTGGCGTGTATGGATGCACGCGCAGTAACGCACAAGTTATCGCACTTTTCACAAAATATAACGGTTTGTGATTGATAAATATAATTGCAATACGCCAGCTAGATGGCTGAAATTGATTGCGCTAAGTGCTCATTAATGGTGATGACGACAACGACGGCACCGCAATGACAATAAATAACAGAAGACTGGGCGATAACGATGTTCAGTGGCGTGTTGCCTGGTGATAACTTTTTTGGAAAAAAAACAGTGACACAGAGCGTCCGGCCTCCAGGAAAGAAATTAGATAGGCTATGTATAAACATAGAGGCCTAAGCAACCAACTCAGTCCGAACTACATTGGTTGGAAAATGCTGACATATATAACATTGTTCATTAATTTAGCAGTGCTTGTCTTTGATTACCTCGGCAGTATGAATCAAATCAAGACAAAATCCCGTGACATAAGCATAGTAATCCACTCCAATCCAATGCTTTTATTAAAGTCAAGCTGGATAATTCACAGCGAATAAACAAATCATCGTTACAAATGTATATTGTAAGGAAGAATAAGTGAAAGCACAAAAATAATCATATGCATTATAATTAATACAATTATGACAGCTGTTCTGTTTGCGAGTCTACATTAATTATGTAGAATGACGCTGTTTATCACCGGCAAATGGCAGAAAGCGGTCGCGTTAGCATACGTCGATAATCGCCAGCTGCAGGGCAGCAAGCGCGCTGCGAAGACATCATTCGTGGCTGCTGTGTGTCAGCTTCCAGGTGAGCCAAGCTAAGCAGCAGGTGCGTGGAGCCGTCCGTATATTGGCAGCCCGGCGCCTGTCGCACCTGGATTACCTGTATTGACTGTGACGTCAGCGGCCACGTTGTGTGTGTGTGGTTTTACGCTTAATAGTAACACCTACAGCATACTCGCAAAACACCAATGGCAGCTGAATTTCGTTAGCAGTAAAGTACTTTTGCACAATAGAGTCTACAGAAATTCCAAGTAGTGAAGTGATGGATAAAAGACGAATTATGTTTTGTGTCGATATGGCGCTTGTCATAGTTTCTTATGGGAAACAACAAATCTAGGAAGTCTAACGGCGAATATGTATTTCAGTAGCTAACATTAAAAAATCAGTTTTGTGGCACATAGACGCCAACACCACCGAATAAATGTGCCCCCTTTATCTTTTGTAAAAAAAATAATTCATCCCTAAATCCTCCTATGTTATAACCCGTCCATTTCTGAAACGGACGAATGCATTCTTTGACGTGTATTTTGGCTGAATTAGAAGTTAGAGCACTGAGTCACTAGCACACGGGCAGGCTCAGGCAGCAGACATTGGAACCAGTACTGGTAGTATGCAATGTGTCATAGCCGAGATACGTACACGAATGTTCATTACGCAATGCATCATTATTATTGCTCGGTATATATAATATAATAGGACAGCTGCGCTATGTTTGTCTACCAGCAGGCGCGCACGTTGCAGTTATATATTTGCACGCGATACGCATTGTCACTGCACGCATGCGAGACTGCGAGTACGCCACTCAAGTATGGTTTCCGCCGATAGCTAACATTAGGCCTACTAAAGGTCGGCTCGCACCTCCGTGAACATTTCTAGCATTTTAGCTCAGTCTGTCTGAGCTAATCATATGTAAACTGTTCAAACCACGTCTGTGAGCCTGTGGTGTGTGTGTCTGTTAACCAGGGTGTCGGAAATCCTGTCTGCTGGACTTGTAATCTTGTATGCAGAGATAGTCTGTAGTGACGAACTTTGATCACAAACCAAAACTACATCACCCTGACCTACTTAAGCCAGCTAAGCGTCAGTGCCCCTGATCAACTTGTTTGTATCATAATGCCTATAGGCTACGCAGAACTGAGCCAGCTTCGACCAATATCTTATCATGATAGTGCGAGTGAGCGCTTACGCCGCTTGAGACAGTGCAGCGGCCGCCGCATAATGTCAGATTTCCTTCAGTGTGCCTACCTGTCAATCACCCTGTTCCTCTCCTCTCTTCGGGGCTCCAACAGACAACGTCTGAGCTGTAATGATTGTCTGGAGCATAACAGAAAAGATCGTCAGATCTGTCCTGTGCTTGTGCAAAGTGTACTGCAGTCGTGGGTGGCCCACTCCATGTTCTCGCTGAAGTGTTAGCACATATCTCCTTTGTGAGTTTGCGTTGTAGGCCTATGTGTCGTGATGTAATTATTTTCAGTGTGTGCATAATGCTTAAGCATGGCCTGTGTTTGCTGCATTCGATAAATTGAAATACGTTTTACATTCACAGCAGTATACATTTTACGATTCTATGTAATTATTAAATACTGCAGCTTAAAGGTGTATCTCGACTATAGGCTTACTGTTGAAATCAATATTCGCCATAATAAACGAAGATGTGCTGTGATAACGAAACTGAGTTGTGCTGACGTCGCTTGCGTGCGCGAATGTCGCATGGGCGGGCTGGGCCTGATATACGGTGGCTGCCCTATACAGCGGCCGTACAGAATTTCATCACGCAATGTCAATATAATATTGTTCTGTTATACAGCGTGCAGGTGGCGGTCGTATGACGTCGTGCAAATGATGTAATGTACTTTCCGCTCCGCCACAACGCTCTCCTATGGCTGAGTAGGAGGCTTTAGGCATTGACAGCAGTTTGTCTGTCTGTCTTTACGTCGCGCGTATATAAGCGTCGTTCGGAGGCCGTAATGCCAGATTTCCTTTTGACGCACATTGAACATTTTGGCCTAATCATGCACCCACACACATAGAAATGCAAAGTAAGAGAAATGCTAACACTTCAACTTTAATATGATTATGTAGGCCCATGACTGCATGCATGCATGCATGTACACTTTACACAAACACAGACAGTCTTGCCTGTTGACTATTACTATGACGTAGACAGACAGACATACGGACGGCTGTCAGTGCTTAACCCTCGTATTGCTAGTGCGAAGGGGGGGGGGGTAAAAGACCTCCCAGCCCACTTTCGTTACCAGAACTCTGGAACCGCCAAAGATCAAACAATGCTCTTTCGTGACTTTTCCTAAATAAGGATGGGCTACAAAATGCTGTGCTTATCGGTGGTACACCAACTACCAAAAATCGAATATGGCGGCGCAAAAACCGGAAGCATGCAAGCCGTTTATTTTGTCATTTGTGGCTCACATGATATCTCGACTTCCACGGCATATAGTAACAAAATTCCAACGGCTGTACCCATGTTTTCGAGGTCGAGCAGTTAAGCAGTACGGAGTTTTGTATTGTAGGATGTTGTCTTATACCGGAAGTAAATATCACAAACATCTAAACGAGAAGTAACTACATCTCGGGCTGCAGGAGATATAGACGAAGAATTATCGTTTTCGCTTGTTTTGCTGTTAATTTGGACTGTAGTTTGCGTCAGAGGGTGACATATCGTTTCAGTCATCAGTAGTAAACTTGAAATGTTGACCGAGCACATGCAGCTGGCTTCAGCAGTTGTCGACCTAACAACGGTACTATAGTGACGCCAGAATGACGCTGGCTAATGATGACAGCTGTTGTACGCCAGATATATCGACTGGGCTACATTGTTGCACGTTGACTAATGATAATCAATAACCACCGGCCAGCCACCTGTACACCATCATACGCGATCGTTATGCTTGATGATGATAGGGCCACAAAGGCCTAGTAGTAATGATACAGTGATAGAGTGTTCGCTGTGCTATCGTCACGACGCACAGTCGCTGCGATTGCGAAAGTTCACCCGGTTTATCCGGTGACTGAGCGGAGTGACAACATCCAACTGTTGTTTGTGGTGGGCTTCGATGCTCCTGTTAGCATGAAATCAGGACACACTAAGTGTGACAGGCGGCGTTGTTTCACGTGGTCTGAGTGACTGCGGTCATAGTGCTGCGATTTGTGCTCTCAGGGCGTTGACGTTCAGTTCCGGTCTACACTCAGCGTCGCCGCCCGATGATCTACAAGTAGGTCCATGTGATAATCGACAGCACAGCAGTGTCGCACAGTGGCAGGATGATCGGCCGCCATACATGGCGACTGTCGTCTGTCGAGCTCCGGTTCACGCGACTCGACTTAAATATTTTATACTTCGATCTCGCCGTCTCGTTCAGCTGCCGCAGCCGATTCAGTGCTATGTTTCTGTTTGTCAGTCACTGATACACGCGTAGTCGAAATGCGTCTGCAAAGAGATAGCCGCCAGCACTAGGAAAATATGTTTCTTAGTTTTTTCAGGCTGTTTTATGTCCGATATCCGTCTTTTACAGTTACTATAGGCCCTCTGAATCAACCAGCTTCCAGCAGTTCGTTTTTGTGCTACGGCTGGAGGCAGAGCAACCAGGAGTTGGGGGGAGTTTTAACCCCAAATTTGTCTTTAGGGTCATTTAGGCTATGGATTTGTGCAAAACCAACAAAAATTTGGTTAACCCATCACCAGCATATTATATCACCGATGTTGCAGTTTAGAAACTGTACAGGGTGGCCCAAAAACCGCACATTTCCATTTGCTTGATGTTAAATTGATATAGCTTTGTGAAATCTCCACCAAATTTTATAATTTTTGGCTGAGACTGAGAGGAGGACATATTGAACATTGCCTGTAAACTGATCAGTACAATTTTGTGTGATTGACACTATTTAGTTGTTTGCCAACATAATTCATGAGCAAGTTTCATCTTGAGACAGCACAGAAAACGGACAATATTATTTCTACAAGGTAGTGTAGAAACGCGCAATAGGTGCTGTGGACAGTATATGCATTGTTTTGTTGGGAATCAATTCAGGTGTAAGTCTGCCAAAAATTATAAAATTCAGTTGAGATTTCACAAAGCTTACACATTTTGATTCTACAGAAAGGAACTGAAAGGTCTAGTTTCAGCCGGCCGAAACACACCGAAAAGCCTTGTTACCTTTAGAGCGTCTTTGCCCATGAACGAAATTCAAGCTTCTTATCTGGAATCACCGACTTTGACTTTGCTTCTGAGATCTGACGTCGTACGTGATTACACGTTCTCAAGCTCTTTTGTTGTCGCGGCTAATTCCTGACTTATCCATAGAACTTTGAAGTCTAATCCATCTCCACCGCCACAGCTGATGCTGATTATCTGATGCCATCGTCGGCTTTTCGTGCACGAATGGCTTAGAAAATGTCACTGCGAATAAGTGACTTTCAGTGACGGATTGCGAAGTGCAACGTCACACGCAGGAGTTACAGACTTAGCGATCATTTCTGGTCCACAATGTCCATGTACACAATACTTTTTGTTGCATTATGAAAATTCTTAACTCGAGACGTTGAGTGGCTTGAATTCAGACAGACATAATAAATTGCCTTCAAGTGCGCAGAAACGCCTCCACGTAGGTGGCGGTCGCAATTTTTCTCCTCGTCAATTTTCGCTGTTTCACTTCCAGGCACCAAAGTTTACAAAGTATCAGTGGCAGTAGCAGTAGCAGGCGCGCGACGCTGTCGGCAGTGAGTCAGTTGCTGTTGCTGCTGCATCAAGCATGCGCTGTGTGCCTTCTTGCTGGCCGGTGGGCAGAAGTGATGCCATCGAAACAGCCCTCCCACAGTCGAGACCCTATCACAAGTCACTCAGCCTCCTTGACCACCGCATCCCACCAAGTGCCCGCCGCCTACCCACCCACCCGAGGCGTATCAAATGACGGCGAAAGTCTGCGGCGCCTGATAATGCACATTAACTCGGCGGCAGTCAGTGTACTGCACTGCAGGCTGGCCGAGCTGAGTGAGCTGATATCTGGTGAAATCAAGGCACACCCAACTCTCAGTCACTCTCTCAGTTTGCTCGTTCCCCTGCTGTGCAATCTAGTGCAGCGACTGTAGCGTTAGCAAGAGACGAGAGTCGAGGTCTTGATGCGTTTTACCGTTTTCTGTCTGCATCGCTTGTACTGAGCGCTAGCGTGACAGCGCTGTCTTCTTTTTGGTATTGTTAATTGGTAAGTGAGGTGCTACTGTGATTGTATACTAACATATAGTTCCCTACTGCTCGAAAGCGAGTCTGCGTCTCAGTTTTAGTGATGATGACGATAATAATGATAGACTTGGTATATTTCCGCCTCACCATAAGGTGTTAACGGCGATCAGCGGCTACCGTACAGCGACCTGTATCGTATCGTCAGCCGCCAGCGTGTGCAGGGAAACCCTAATTCTAATACTAACACTATCAGGTGGCGCAGGACATATTGAGAAAAACGGTTCCAAGACCAAGACGGCCAAGATTCATCACAGATAGTGCTTGTACGACATACACGTTATACATGTATGCTTTTATCTGCAGTATCAATGACGTCATTGAGTTGATTGATGTTTCAGCGGCATCAGCAGCAGGTGCGTGGTGATGACGTCAGAACTGAGTGACGGCGGCCAAGTTGGTCATGAAATCGACGCCGATTGTCACGTCAGCAAGCAGCCAGTACAGCTCACCCACGACGACGAGGCCCCAACAGCGTCCTACACTGACAGTTACGTCAACGGGACATCGACGCCAACCGACAACGATGGCGCTCCGGCCAAGCTCCCGGACGGCCCGGCAGCTGTGAACGGCATGGACGGCGGGGTCTGGGCGGACGAGGGCGCGTCGGCCGAGGACGCTCAGCCGCCGGTGACTGACGACGAAGGTTACCGGGTAGAACACCGGTTTGAGACGGAGAGCGTGTCGCGGTGCAAGGAGGTGCGCGACCTTGAGGATGAGGCTACGGAGCTGCGCATGCGTGAGACGAAGGAAGTAACGCTGGAGGAGCTCAAATCACGTGACGGAGAAACGAGACCAGCCACGGCAGAGGAAGTGAGAGCGCTGCTTGAGGCTCAGTGGGACGGTTGTGACGAGGTCGAGATCAGTCGCGAAGTTGTCGTCGAGGAGTTCAACCGCGTCGAATCACAGCACGAGGAGGTCTGCTCTGTTCAGACTGCAAATAACACCTTCTTATGTCAGTATTTTAACTACTGTGTTATTCCGCATACCGATACATTTGACCCTGCTAGAAAGTTGTTGCTAATCAGTAGTCAATAGTATAATATTTTAATATAGGTGTATTGTCTATAGTGGTTAAGGAAAAATGTTGGTTTAACTATTTTTGTGCTACTTACGCTGCACCATCGTGATGCGATAAAGGTCAGTGGCGGACCCAAATAGGGGTGGGGGAAATCGCCTCCTTTTACGTACTGAAAATATCTTTTAATTTGACCATGGTGCATTTTATAAGTGAGGGCACCGTTATAATCCAGTGTGATTTGTAAGCCTATAGCCTATAGCTAGTGAGTAGTATATCAACAAGTGGCCCAAGTTATTTGGCAACGGCCGCATCGAATCTGTGATGGAAAATCGGCACCGCCGTCTTATGTTCCTTGATCCCAAAGAGTCTCCACTTCAGACAGGACCTCGATCCGTTCAGCCGCGTTTTACAGCGAAGCCATATGAAGCCGTGTAACAGATAGACAGACGCCGGGATCATCGATCGCAGTAGTCCGTGTCTCGTGCATGCGATGTAATTGGCCATTGATGTAACAGGTGGTTGGCGGGAAGGTGGTCGCCAACACGGTGTCAGTGACAGAAGAACGCAAGACTGAGGAGATCCATGACACTCCGCAGACCACCAAGGGCGCTGTGCCTTTGTCAGATGATGGCGAGCAACATGCTGTCAGCGACGTGGCCGGTCTTCAGACGGTTGAGGTGACACCGGCCTCCGTCAACGAGTCTGAGCCTACGCCGTCAACAGCTGTCGACGAGGCAACGCCACCCTCCGCCAGTGCCACATCGCCAGAAACACCCCCAGTCAGTCCACCAGTGTCCACAGACGGCGGCAAGAAAGGTAAACAGCAGAAGTCCAGCAGCAGCAGGTTCTCGTTATTTGGTAAAAAGAAGAAGAGCAGGTCGGAAACGGAGGATCTGAAAAACGCCGCAGAACGTGACGCCGGAGACGTCGACAGCCGAAAGAAGCGCAGTTCACTGGGCAGCAAGACGAAGAGCCCAAAGAGCCCTGACTTGTTTGACGGGGATAGCGGAAAGAGAAATAGTGGTGGTCCGTTCAGTTTTCTGTCTCTGAAGCGCAGCAAGTCAAAACCGAGCTCTAAGGTTCCTGGCAGCGAGTCAGCACCAGCGTTGGACGTGGATGACGGGCAGAGTGAAAACGCTGAGAAGGTGATTTACGAGCTTGAAGTTGAAGGTGACGTTGTGGCCAAAGTGAGACCAAAGTTCTCGTCCTCGGGTGACAGAGACCGACGGTCAGAGACGGCTGTGGCGACCGTGGACGAGGCAGAGTCGGCGGTAGATCGACCGTTGGACGCCGGACGTCACCTAGTCGTCGTTGCAATCGACTTTGGTACGACGTTCAGTGGCTACGCGTTCAGTTTTGTCCCTGACCGCGTCACCACTGACGGCGAGACCTGCACGCGTGACGGACCAATCCACATGATGCGGAGATGGGAGGGCGGCGACCCGGGAGTCATCAACCAGAAGACTCTTACAGCCCTGCTGCTGAATCCAGAAGGACGGTTCCAGGCATTCGGCTTCACCGCACGCAACTTCTACCATGATCTTGACCCGACTGAGGCACAGCGCTGGATGTACTTCGACAAGTTCAAAATGGCTCTGCACAGCAACCCGGTAGGAGCCTAACGTAACTTAATATTTTATATTCCAAGTAAACAAATTTTTTTAAAACTTATAATGCTCAGGAAAACGGATGGCGTGGAGGCCAACCGTAGATCTTCAGAACTTTGGGTTTACGATTGAAAAGCTGCCATTTCGACACGCGAGTTGCGAGGTGATACTGACTGGGTCTCAATTCCTTAGCTTATCTCACTCAGGAAAAACAAATGGTTTGGATAAACATGTATGCAGCCAAACACCCAGTGCTGTTAGTTTTATCAGTGATAGTATTGTTGGCTCTGTTTGGTTTCGATTTTAATTGTCACTTCATTTTTTCTCTTTGCCAGAACTTTGTAACACGACAAGAATAGCATTTGATAAACGTGACCACAAGGAGAAGCTGAATTGCTAAATAGGTGAAAAAATATAGGGAAATGATACGTAATATTCTGTTATAATGTACATTGGAATTTGGAAACATTGAATGGTCGACTGAAATATAAAACATTCTGTTTACTTCTTTCGTCAACGTAATCTGGCGTAGTCCAGTAATGTAAATTTAATGTTCCGATTTTCCACTTTCTCTCACCGGCTTTCAAAGCCCGTTCTTTTCAGTGGCTATGCCGCCTCCCCAGAACTAACCCAAACATACTTCCGAAAGTCCTGGCTTCATCTGAAGTCTAAACACATGACGTTTATGCCCTGTAAATGACTCAGAGTCTGAGACACAGCCGATAGGCTGCAACTCATCTTCTGTCTGTTTGCACTGACAGAATTTACGACTATGATAGCTCAGGATGCCTATTAGCGGACCTATAGCTTAGTTGCGCGTTTACAATCACCAGGACAGATTTGCGCTGTTTTAATCCTCCGACTGATAATGTTTATGTCTGCTGGCTTGTAGCGCTGCGTGTACTGTGTGGTTCAATCGCTGCAGGGTATATGTATACATGTTATATGCTACAGACGCCATGTGGTTTTAATCAGTTAGCCGATGTCCCCTTGAGACTTGCTTTGTAAGATGATCTTTTGTCTCTGGGATAGAGGAATTAAAATGGATTCTTGCACCTGCAAGGGAGTGGGACGTTGTGATGCCTTTCTCTGATTTTTGTTTTGGTACGATTTGGTATCGACTGATGACTCGAGGTGTGCTGATGGCTGTACCTGTTGTCGGCCATGGTTAAATTCCACGTGGAAATTCTAAGTCACGAACAGCAGCGTTGACGATTTTCGAACATTGTGGGTGATAAGTGGTAAGTTCGTAATTATCATCCTCCGAAATTTGTCATACTTGTCTATTTTTTTCTGGTTTTTATATTCCATGCATTTTACAACAGACCCATACGACTTAACTAATTGAATATTAGACGGCATCACAACAACTCACGCAAAACGAAACTCAGCGTCACATTTTGACAGCAGCTGTAGTAAACATGTGGCCAAAGTAGTTTGGCAAAGGCCGCATCGAATCCCCATCTAGTAAAATATTTCTTGGGTCCCCAGGAGTCTCCACTCAAAACAGGACGTCGATCTGTTCAACCGTTTTCTGCACAGCCCGCCCGCCCGTCAGCGTGAGCGACAGGCAGACTGACTGACAGACACCGGGATCATCGATCGCAGTAGTCCGCATCGCATGTAGTTGATGCGGCCTAAAACGTTGGAGGCAGAAGCTACATCATATGCGACTCACCAGGTATTGCTGGGAACGTACCAGTTGCGTTGATGGCCGACAGTTGTTCCGCACTTTTATGGCGAAAATGTGTTAAAAGTGCGTTCTGATCAATCTTAAGCTAGGTTGTCTGCTGTATATACGTCTTGATGAAAGAGGCTACGTGGTCGGTACCCTCACAAAATTGAGTTATAGGATCATTAGGATGTATTATTTTATGTTAACTGTAAAATGTAAACCGTAAAGCACCGTAACTGCACTGAGAGTGTTACCAGTCTGTTGACTAATACCGGGCGCAGCCCGGTTAGGCTGCAGGCCTACGGGCGTAGCCCATAGTAAAATCACCCATGTGCGCGTACTGAGTTGGCCGTTGCCGGTGCTTACTAGTCTGTACTTTTTGACTGTCACGAAATCTTGTCACGAAATCTGGTGACGAAAGTCTAGTTTTCGTTGTCGCGGAAGTAGTAAGTAATCAGTTTAAAGCGATAAAGAAAATATCGGTGTTTTCCGTAAATAATGGTAAAAAATACTTT
>Ga0126335_1000297_pt1 | contig 23250 bp, 16 predicted proteins | sample OlaspJWI45metaG_FD_108409 | JGI IMG/M metagenome (GOLD analysis project Ga0126335, IMG submission 108409) | Marine gutless worms symbiont microbial communities from Oahu, Hawaii - Olavius sp. 1 OAHU.JWI-45 metaG | ecosystem: Host-associated > Annelida > Digestive system > Unclassified | place... | reverse complement strand
GCTGCTCTAGTTACTATAGCACAGTGCAATACTCTTGTTGCACGATGTTCTAGGCAGCTTATAGGTCCAGCAGATTGGGTTTTTGTCACACTGGGACCCTTACGATGTGATTAGCCTAGAGGCAGTTGCCTACAGTTCATATTGTAACATGGTGGAGTTGTTCTGGTGGAACTGAAGCCTATCTCAGTGGCCAACTGGCTTCCTTCAGTGCTTTGATGCTAGCCTGTAAAAATCGTCCCCGAAATGACCTATAAAGTGTCGAGTGGGACGTTATGCCTCTACACACTCACTCTCTGTTGGTAATGGCTAAACAAGTAGTTCTTGATGTATTTTTGTGCAATTTGGGAATTTGTTGCAATAATTTTCTAAGATTTGATCCTTCTGAGAGTTGTGTAGTCTTTTTATTGTAGATGTTCATGATGAATTGACAATGCTAAGTGCATTTCAATGGTCTTGATGCACTGTGAATATTTGGGGACAAAATCTCCCAAAATGTTCCAGTGGTTTATTTGTCATTACTTCAGCACAGATAATTATTCACTGGATGCAGAAAATGCTGCAGTAGGGTTCATATTGCGTCAAGATAACTCATTTATGTAATAAGCAGGTTCAAGCCGCTAACAACAATTTGATTATTTCAAAGAGTCGGTCACATAGACATGCAAGACAGTCCATACTGCATTAAAAATAGCAGCTTGAAGCAAAAGTTGTGAATGGACTTAAAGAGGGACTAATGATTCCACAGGTGATGAAAATTATTTAAGCACGTGTTCCAAATTCCAGAATATTTGTGCCCATAACCCAAATTATTGCCAGGCCACGGACACCCCATGGCATATTTGTATACCATAAGGTATGTCTGTGTGTAGCAGGTCAAAAGTACAACAATGATTCAAGCAGTGATGGAGTTGTGGTGGAAACTGATGTCAATGCTAGTGATGAGCAGCAAGATGCAGATGCGGAGACAGCAGTCGACGGTACTGCTGCTAATGACAAAGACATTGATGAAGGTCAGTTTAGTTATTGGTTCATGCATGTACGTGTCAGTACTCAGTTATGTATATAATGTGAATGTCATTAAAAGCCTTTAAGATGTGGACGTGGCAAAGGTCAAACGATGTTCAAATCAGTTGGTAGGAGAAGATGAAGTATGAGGACATAAGTATTATGTGATATGATAGAACAAAACCTATATACTACAGAGTCAATATTGGATGGAAATGTTTATCAGATGAGTCAGAAAAGTAATCAGTTACGTAACTGTCCTTAACTTTGTTAAACCTTAACCAATTTATCAAAACTGCCACTTGAAAATCGATTAAGGTTTGAGATTTGAGAAAGTTAAGGCTGATGACTTGGGGGACTTTTTTGCCTGGTAGATCCAGCAATTGAAAGATATTATGATCTTGCTGAACGACAGCAGATTACCACAGAAGAAAGAAAAAGAATTTGAGTTGGTTGCTAGTTGATTTGCGTTATGGTAACATAATTATTTTCTTACTAGCCATTCTGCTCGCCCCGTTGGGCATTGCGTAGGCAGCCCTGTTCCGCTTTTCACCTACCCAAGGTCCCCACTTCCTGCACCCGTGTGTAGTATGCATGCCGGCCCGTCAGCACCAATGCCTGTTTCTATTGTGTCTACACACTGTCTGCCTGCACCTGTGTGTGAGCCTATAGCTAGTCCAGTGCCATCACAGTGTCTAATCTGCCTGCCGTGGTGCATCGCCGGCCGGTACTGCGAGCAACATAAAATGCCAATATTCTGGCCTCTACCCATTACCGTCTCCCTAAATTTTTGTGCATAAAACCATCCCTAGGGCACCCTAAAAATTTGGAGACAGTCGCCCCTCCCATTCTCAAGTTATAAGCGAACAAACATACCTACATAGGCCGACATAAAGACAGACACGCCAACAAAATAGACAAACGCGTTTAATGCACATTACGGGAAAATATGTCCATGGAAATTCCATACTGCCGGCTCAGTATGAGTGGAGAAACCGGCCACTTGTGATCCAATAATCACGTTGCTGCGTAGCCTATATCAGTCATGAAATTATTAATTATGGCCCATACCCCAACTTTTTTGCACCTAAAAATATCCCCTGGGCACCCTCGAGCTACCCTGAAAATCTGGAGGCGACAGACACAACCATTCCAGAGTTATAAGCAAACAAACATACGTACATACAGACATACACACAAACAGAATTATGTGTATAGATGGGAATCACTAGTGTGTATGTAGAGTGAGGTGCATGTTTGTGTGTTGTGAACAGAGACAGTGATGTTATTGGAGGAGAACAGACAGTTGCGTGATGCACGCACATGTCGAGTGTGCATGGATCTCTTTGTCAATGTTGTGTTTCTACCATGTGGACACCTCGTGTGCTGCGACAGTTGTGCACCTGCACTGCGCAACTGTGCAGTCTGTCGCAGTCTCATTCGTGGAACTGTCAAAGTCTTTCTTACCTGACTACTGCAATGCTCTTCAGCTTCACTCTCAGTTGGGTCCAGAGTATGTGAGCAGCAGAATAGCTGTTAAATCAATTCAGCTGCTCATTACTCCATTCCCATTCCAGGACTTCCTCTGCTCACACACCATCTATTTTCTCACACACCATTCACTACTCTGCTCCCGCTTGCTCATTTTTTTTGCCCCGCTGCACTCCATTTTCCACTCCACACACATGCTCTGATAGGGACTGGGGCAATATTTGTTGATACAACATTGTTATAACTAAACAGAATAGTAGCAAACAATTACAAACACCGTTATCAATTGTTGCGAGTTTGTAGTTTGTGCTGAAAATGTATATAGCAACTTGTACTGAATGTTGCACTTTACAGTAGCGCTGTTGAATTAATGCATTAACGAACGTATTAACGCGTTAAAGAATTAATCATTATTTAAAAATTAATGCAGTGGCAAAATAACTACAACAAACAGTACTACATACTTTGCAAAATCAACCTAGACTGGTTTGAAAAATATGCCGGGACAGTTAATTGCCGTACTAATGGGACTGTCACGTCCATCGATGTTGGCCAGCCACATGCACTAATAAGACCAATTTAATGCCCGACAGCTCTACAGTACTTGAAAATGCTTGTGTATATGCTACTTTGTTTTTTGTTTTATATCAATTAAAATTGATGGTTTACTGCCCCATGCAGGTTCTGGGGTTGTAGAAATAGGCCCACTCCATTTCCTAGCTTGTTGTCGTAGAAGGCAAACAAACCAAGATAGTTTTATGTTCATATTAGCTGTAGGGTCAGCTTTTGTATTTGTGTTTTCATATACGCGTGTTTTGTCATTTCTTTGACTTCGGTTCACGCTACTAGTGCAATTAATTGCCTGATAACTCATTTCCAAAATGACTTATTATGTCCAGTGGTGAGTGGTTCACAGTTTGTATGGATGGCAAGGCTATCGTTGTCCTTATTCTTAAGCTAAGAAGTTATAATTGTTCGCTAATAACATGGAATTAATCAGTTGTACATTGTCATTCTCTATTGAAATGTTTCATACTGCACTACTGCTCACATAACAAATGAACTTTAGGACTTTTCACGCCTTTCAGTCAGGACCATAAACCATTTTCACTAGACAGACGATGTGTTGAGCTGGCAGCCAGTGATGTTAACTGCTGAATGTCAACCGAAATCGGCTAAAAGTGGTCATGGACAGAAATCTCTATGACCTGAAAGCCAAGTAAGTAAGTAAGTAAGTAAAACATGGATTTATTAGCGCATATCATTTTAAAAAACCTCTAATGCGCTGGTCACATTAGTAGAGACTAAAAAGGATTGTCTTGAGAAACTGTCAAAACCACACGCTGGATCTCTCAGCTCACGCGGCAACGAATTCCAGACCGTCAGACTGGCAATCAAAAACGCCTGACGGCGGTATGTATTGAGTCGGCAGTGAGTTACAAGAATGAGCGAGTGATCAAGCAGAGGTTTAACGTCCCACTCGACACTTTATAGGTCATTTCGGGACGATATTTTACAGGCCAGATGACCCAACCAACAGCGTCAAAGCACTGAAGGAAGCCAGTTGGCTCTGAGATAGGCTTCAGTCCCACCAGAACCACTCCACTGTGTTCCAATATGAACTAGGCTAACTGTAAGCAACCGCCTCTAGGCTAATCACAGCATAAGGGTCTGATGTCGATTTGCGGAACCCAGACGAAGCCGTGAAGCGACGTCAGAGGCAGGAGTGAGATGGTCAGCGAGGTACCGAGGTGCCAGACCATGAAGACAGCAGTACATCATGACGCCCAGCTTATAGGTGATTCTCTCTGGCACGTCCAGCCAATGGAGCTCATCGTGCAGGAGTACAACTTGGATTTGGGTTTGTGATGCGAGTTCATGTGCAAGTTTGTGCATTAGAGATTACAAGTATCTGTAACTGCAATACGTTTTGCAATTTTTAGCGAAGTGCAGCAAGTTACAATGCAATTCAACAAGGAAATTAAGTAAGGGTTGCCACTCACAGTGCATAACTAAATTTCAAATGAGGTGACAGGATTTTTGGAGATCTCGCAGAATTAATTTTTTTCCGGTCCCACACACAAATTCTTGACTTACTGGTATTCTGTGACTATGGAGGAGCACATGCTAAATTTTGAACTTTTCCACGACAGCACTGGCAACGCAATTCACAGCTGCTATGGGTAATATGGATAACACCTCATGAACTTCTACTATCAGACCTAATATATCCCTTTAATAAGTTTGCTACGTCTCTCAAATCAGTAGGCCAGGTGAATAAAAGAAGTACACTCGTACACTGTCAACTGAAAGTATAGGGTGGACCTCAACCTGGAAAACCTGTAAGTCATGAATTCGGCCACCCTGCACAAAAAAAGAAAACGTTAGGACTGTTTTGCACCATGTAGCTGGCAAGTAGACTGGAGAGCCAATTTTGTCATCCAGCATGTCATGCAATTACTCACATAAGCATGACTTTTAAATAACAACGAAAGGCCAAAGTTGCTGTTTTCAAACTAATGACCTATCAAAAGCTTCCACGATTCTGGACGTTTTAAATATTTCATCGGTCCTTTAGCGTAGTTATAAAATGTTCCACTGAATGTTGAAGATTCTGCAGCAGATGACAAATTATGCAGTTTGGCTTGACATTCAGCAGTCTCTGTAATGCTGTGGTCCCAGAGCAGGATCTGTCTGCCAGCCGTAGTGGTGACTCGGTGAATAGAGACAACAAACAGACAAGCAAGTTCAGCTGTCATCAACTGGAACTGCCAAGTCTATGCTGCTGATGCGCAGAAACGTGTACTGAGAACGACGCACTGGACAGACACAAACACACGCCTCATCACACAGACAACAATCTCTCTCATCGCAGACCAAAAGCCAATTGAGTAGCCAGCTTAGGCTATTAAGCAGAGATATAAAAATAAACACTGTCAGAAAATAAGTGAATTCCTTCCAATAGGTGAGGTAAACGGTTTATGGCAGGACAGAGTAGAGTATCACGTTGCACTCGATGCATTTTGCAATATGTACTTGCCAGACAATTAGGTAAATAAGTAAGTAAGAAAATTTATGTTCGCGCAGCGGTCCTTACAGCCTAGGCTGTCACAGAGGTACTATGGTGATGTCCCGTAAGCTCGAGTAAACAGAAATGTCTTTAGCCTCGTACAAAACTGTGTAAGAGTCAGTGACGAATCACAAACAGTCAGCGGCAAAGAGTTCCACAGTGATGGTCCAGAAACGTAGAAGCTTCTTTGTCCATATCTTGCCAGATTACATCGTGGGACCTCCAAATCTCCGCGTACTGCTGACCATAAACCACATCGCCGCTGAATTGCTGAGACTGGTACGCAAATCTCGGTCAGATACAGTGGAGCTGCCTGGTGAAGGCACTTATAGATAAGTAGACTGACCTGGTACTGACCAAAGTAGACCTAAGTGCACTGGTACTGACAGCCAAGCAAACAACAACCAAGCAATATACCAAATTACCAATGTAAGCAATAAGCTCAAAACCAAAAAAACTGAAAACACAATAACAAAAATCTACTAACAGCCACAAAACCAAAACTAAACTTGATGAATCTAAAAGTCAGTTTAAGTGCATTTTGCAGCATCCAATGAGGAAATGGAGTGAGCCTGCACCATAGCTCTAATGGCCTGCATGGAGCTCTATGGTGGGTAGGAGTTGTTAGCTGGCCCACCACAATGTGGGGGACAGCTATAGTAATGGTCCCCATTGTCCGCCTGTCTGTCACACGCGAATATCCGAAACTAAGCAAGATATGCATATGATTACTAGGAAACTCAAATAGGAATCTGTGGGCTTCCCGATTCAGAATCTGCCATCAGATTTGCGATTGGAAGTACGGTTCTGCCATTTTGGGTGTTTTTGGTTTGCACTTCACCCAATAAACTGTACCGTAAAAACGGCACCACACTGGGCATCGTGACGGGCCAGCTATCATCACGTCCCATAACAGAGGATACCTTGTTTTATGACCAGGATGACAGAGCATAAAAGTAACAAATTGACAATAAACTGGTACATGAAATGGGCTGCATAACAAACAAACCCTGACAAACAACATAATTATGTTTTGCAGCACAGCATGTGAATACTTACATCGGAAAACTCGGTGATTCTTGCGACGGTGATACCAGAAACAGATGATTGTGTGTGACAGTGTTTTCTCAATGACGGTTGCTTCCACACGCACTAAACTGGAACTGAAAACACATTGATGTCAGCACTGTATCTGCCTCTGAATGCAGTAATGAGTAGAGGCTTACTGTCCCACTTGACACTTTATAGGTCATTTTGGGGACGATTTTTACAGGTCATATGACCCAACCAGCAGTGTAAAAGCACTGAAGGAAGCCAGTTAGCCACTGAGATAGGCTTCAATCCCACCAGAACCACTCCACTGTGTTACAATATGAACTGTAGGTAACCGCCTCTACGCTACTCACAGCGTAAAGGTCCCAGTGTGACAAAAACACAATCTTCTGGACCTATAAGCTGCCTAGAACACAGCACAACAAGAGCATTGCCCTGTACTATAGTAACTAGAGCAGCTATGTTAATGTTCCCCTTTTTTAGTCCAGTCCATCATCAGTAATCAGATGAGGCCACTGAGGTTGAGGGGTGCCTGGTTTAGTCGCCTTTTATGACATCCGACCAGGAGATGGAGTTGGTCTATTCTAAGCCCCGGAACCCACATGGAGTGCCTCTAACAGCAATGTAATGAGCAAAGTAAACCAAAACTGCAGTGCTTTACCACCAGGTTCTTGCATTATGTGATGAATTCTGTCCACCTGGGCTTGTAACTCAGTTATACAAGAGCACCAATGAGCAAGAGTTCGGCCAATTTGAATGCAAAGGAACTCTAGTTATGCTCCAGAAATGAAAGGTGATGACAGATGGGCAGACAGACAGCCGACAGAGAGAAGACAACATGCAGTACTATGACATAATATGCCACATCTAAAAATTGACATATTAAAAGTGATTAAATGTTCAAAATTGGTTAAAAACAAACCTTAGTACAATTAACCAGCAATAAAATTTTTATTGCAAAGGTCAATGACAAAATGGTAAACTGCAGCAAACCTCACAAAGTTCAGGTGCAGAATCGAACAGAACGGAAATACGGATGCATGTGGACCTTCAAGATGAGTGTTAATACTGTACTTTGTTATGCACTAATCATGCAACCCTCCTAACAGGACAATACATGTTACAGACGTGCGTGCATGGCTGGCTAATGAAAAAGTTCCAGCAAGTTCAAAACAGAGAAAAATCGTCAACTGAGATGTAGATCTAACGGCAACAGCAGAAAGCTAACCTCAGAACTGGACGACCAACGATTGTGAAATCACATCCTCCCACCAGCAATACCTACATACACAGAAACATGCAGCAAACATCAAGCACTGGAATTGTATTGCACACAGTACAATGAGAAATGTAGTTGTTGCAGTACTGTTAACATGCGCAGTAGACACGTCACAAAACGTGGCTCGGCTGATCAAGTTTTCGGCTGGCTAGCCAAAGCCTAATTGGCTGGTGGCGGCTTGTCGATGCAATCGGCGGCTGAAGGCAGCAGATGAAGGGTCTGTTGGCAGTTCAGCTGTCTGGCCCAAGGTTGGCCTAGTCTGGCTACAGTACACAGTATCGCAACACAACAATACAAGAAAAAAGATTATATGACTTTGCTGATGGACATGACGACGTTTGATCGACCGACCAAATTTATTAAAATGAAACGGAAATTAGACTAAATTGGCAGGAGCACATCAAATGTTATTTCAAACGCAGTTCCACTGAACTGATGAAAGACTTCATTGGAAAACCAGACATCGCAACTATTAATATCACCTATCGAGTTAAATGATGACAAACTGGTCTATCGAAATCTGAAACCTCCAGTTATATGACCCACGACAAGATGTAAGATGAATGCCAATCATGGATCAGTTTTAAGTATAGGTTTTTAGGTTTCAAAAAAAACTTTTGTATATGCCTATAGGTGTTATTAACTGTTGTTAGCTAGTGTAATAGCTTCTGGTTTTCACAAACATTTCTTCAGCACAGATAATTATTCACCGGATGCAGAAAATACTGCACAAAGGTTCATACTGCATCAAGATAACTAATTTATGCAATGTGGGTTCAAGCCGCTACAAAAATCAGCTGGCAGTGACTTTATGAAAAACTGGCTCGGCTACTAAAGAAACCTGCTGGCGTCGGCCTGTTGACTCAATCAGCGACTTACGATGGCTGCAGGGTCTAATGCACAAAGAAAAAGATTTTGAATCACAGACTAAGATATGCTGTGTGCCAGCAGTCTAGGTAGCAAGAACTTGCCATTGGTTCCCAAATACAGTCACCTCTCTCAACACAAACCTTGACGGATGCAGCTCAACTTTGTGATGGGTGAACGCCATTGCAACTAAGACATGCCACCACTAAGTATGAAGTTACCACAGCAAAAAACAAATGCTACTTATCTGTAATTTCTGAACTTTGTCGCAACACACAAATATTCCATCACCATGCATTATCAGGCTGACCAGTGGAGTACACGTCACGAGAGACTTAATAAAAATCAACACACCATTCTCTCTGGCATACCTTGTTGAGTCTGATGCGCTGGCCAATGTCTGCCTCAATATGTTTATCAAGAATAATGATATCCTCAACAGTGACTTTGCGCTGCTTCCCGGTGGCATGTATGACAGCAAACAGACGACCTGCGTTGCGTGACATCAGCTGGCTGTTGATACTCTCGGACACTGTGCAAAACACCCTCAGACATCAGTACACTCATATTCTGTGACACTAATGACAATAAGTAAGTAAGTAAGTAAACTTGTGTCCGCACGTAATCCTTGGGGCCTAAACTGTCAACCAGGCCAGTATTGTGTTAACTCTGCAGAACGGCACAAACTGAATCAATACGATACACTGTTACTGTGATTGTCCAAAATAATACCAAATTTTATACAAACATTAGTTAAAAGAACACAAAAGACTATTCACGGGTCACTTGCAGTAGGCTACTGAGCTTCAACATGCCATCAATTACTGGTCAAAATGCGTCAATGCAGATATTGCCTACGGGTCATACTTTGCCTATCCTGGTTTAGACTACACAAGCTAACACAAAAATGATCAATATACCCAAACTGAAGTCATCTTGTGGTGCTGCTAAATCAACTGCTGCAGAAGATGTCATGACATCTCTAAACAATGATCGATGCACAACAAGCCAATACATCAACTGATACACATATATTCCTGTTGTCCACACGCAGAAAGTGCATTCATTGGTGCCAAAACAATGGCAACAGTTGTAACGCAATAAAAAATGACTTCCAAAATCATTAATAAACACAACCCACAAGCCTTCTAATGTACTGTCATAAATATCTAGTAAATTATCACTAATAGCATATAGAAATTAGTTCAAATGACACAATATTACTGTTATTACAATGACGATGTGTTACCGGTCTGGGACAACAGCTGATGCATTCCAGGCAGAAGGTGTTTGATGTTTGTAACAAACTTCAGCTATTTAATACACAAAAACATACACTAAAGCTAGTGGCCCCCTTAATATGCCAGTGTTTAGTACTGTACAATTAGCGACAAAGTTTACTAGCAATATCAAGGCATAAATTATTATTATTAAGATATTAATAATGTGTAGGTTTTCACTCAGAGCTAAGCTAATCGTACAGACTGCTCAAATTTTGTCTGTGTGTGTCCATTAAGCAGGGTGTTGCAATTCATGACCACTAGAACTTACTTAACTTACTTTGACAAACCAACTCACTGGCAAGCACATTTAGCAGCACTCCACAGAATTCAGCAACCATCCGCAATTCAGTGAATTACCCACTGCAAAGCTACTAACTTACTAAGCCTGACCCTAACCCAAAACTTGACCCGAACCCTAACCATAAGCATAAACACTAACCAGTGATGTGGGAGTTGACTTGTCACTTTGTCAGCAAACCGTCTTGTCAGTGATTTGGTTTGTCAGTGAAACATTCGTTACACAACCAGACATAGAGACTTGTAATCTTGTATGCATACATGCAGATATACTGATTAACTATGATCACAAACCAAAAATTAGGTGACACTAACACCAGCTGAACATCACTGCCCATGGGTGCCTTGTGTATCTGATGCAGGCACAAAGACATTGACCTGCACTCATAACTTCTCTACATCTGTGTCTATACAGTGTGAAAATAAAGACATATAATCTTAACCCCATCCCTACTTAACAACTTGTTATAATGTTACAGGTTGCCGTTTTCATACTTTTTGCCTGCAACAGACCAATGAATGATACTTTATGACATTTTTGCACATTATCCTCAGATAGTTGGCAGCGCGGCATAGTGGTTAACGCATTCGTCTCGATCAACAAAGTTAATCAACATCAGGCCCAGTAAGTATATGGATGGGCGACCACCTGTGGGCGGGCAAAGCAGCTCTGGCAGCCAACTAGGCCAAATCAGCCTTCCATCTGTCTGAGGTCAATAAATGATGACCAGATTCGGCTGGAAAGGCAAAGTCAGGTATGGCGCAATTCCGTTCGTGGAAAAATGCTTGGGTGTTACGGTAATACTCTGTGATCTCTCGACAATGCATACCATACATGAGCGATACAGATCTGTGATGAGGCAAAGTGATTACTATCACCAATTAGTGAAAAAACGATGCAGCTTAGAATCATGGACTGGTGCACTATTTTTACGTGTGCAGTAATGTGACGCACTATCTTGCATGGCTCACTGAAAATGAGAGTGATTAGTGGCATGACTTGCAGCCTCCAGCACGTTTCACCATGTTCTAGCATTGTCGAAGCGGTAAGACACTGTGCTAGCATGCCACAGTTAATATCCTGTCTACTTTTTCCAATTTTTTTTAAAAATTAACCACAGCAGAAAGATGATTAGTTATCTTCTACAGACAGTTTTTTAGGCATTTTGTCAATTTTATAGTTATGGTTTGGCTTATTCAGTTAGCATTCACCAGTGCTCGGTTTATTTCTGCATTGCTAGACGGTGCCACTACGGTATACCTTCCATGTCTTGTTTTGTTGTAAACTACTGTGGCGTATTATATACTTTGTGTTTATACAGATATGTACATTGCATTGCATTATATATATTTATCACTTTCACGTGTTTGTACGACAACGTTTTAGTCAACTTTGTACCAATTACACTGCACACCACAAAGAAATATTCACTCTGGGCCTGTTCTTTTTCAAATGGTCACACCCGACAAAAACGAATGGTTTTAAGTCATTGTTTACAGCTATAAACTCGTGACTATTTCTATTAGGGATGTTAAAAGTCGAGAATTTTTTTCTCGATACGACAAATTTTTTCCCGGGACTCGACGAGAATTCTCGATCACGTGATGATGATGTCACACCTATGACCCGGAATTACCGATGAGGCCTAGGCTACTCGTGAGGTCGTGCGCGTTGCCGTCGTGTAAATTTGTGGCGAGCAGATTGAACATCAAACGCCACTATGCACAGCTGCAACAGCGGGCCTTTGATGTGTATTGTATAGCTTTGAGCAGAGAACATACAAAGAACATGAAACTTCAATTAGGGATGTTAAACGAACTTCGAATTTACGAACCACCCCATTGCTAAGTGTGTCGCTGCAGCAACTCGCTTACCTGACGCCTTTGACCTGACCGCCACCACCACCCTCCCTCTTAGGTAATTACGTAACATACAGCACCCTGCTTAGGCTCTATAGTTAGGGCTGTAAGAAAATCCTGAATTCACGATCGCTGTGATTACCGTGATTCTCGCCGTGTACCGTGATTTTTGGCCATTGCCATGATATCGTGTCACGGCCGTGAATATTGGCGTATTTTATGCAATTTCAGTTTTTAAACGGTCGCTAATGTCTAAGTTTCGCAGTACTTTTCCATTTCAGTCATGTACCGGTTATGCATATGGTCATCTAATTAATTTTGCCTACTTACTTGCAGCCGGTAAACGGAAGTGACGTCATTATAAGCGTAATAACGTGTTTATCCAAAATAGTATCTGTTTTGATTTGTCTCTGCTTTACTTTGATTTGTTGTTGTAAAAGTTTAATTTGTCCTCCAGTTTTGTCACGATGAAGAAGGCAGTAAATATTGCGTGTGCTGATCGTGTGAAACAGTACCTAAAGGGCGCCCTTCATGCAGATGACTGTCAGCTGTTTTGCACTTGCTGTAACGTTACAGTGAAACTGACTCAGATGTCCAACCACTGACATACTCGTTTGCAAACAAAGAACGTTTCCCACATCTCTTTGACCTCGCTATACGTTACTTGTCTGTTTCTACTAATTTCGTCGATGCTGAGCGCAGTGTAAGCTAGTACACAGCAGTCAATGCTCCACAGCAGCAGAGCTTCAGTGACACGAACTTGGCTCTGCAAGTAATGGCGGCATTCAATGCTAGAGACTAGACTGGCGGTTCGGGACACAGTTTAGCATTACTTTCACTTCGATTTTGAGACATTTTTTATTTTATTAAATTTCGAATTTTGATGCTAGAGAGGGGGGGGCATGAGTTGCTCACACTATTTCTCCTGCATTACGTTTATGGTGGAGACGATTACTTAGTGAATTTGAGGTTGTAAGTAAAACTACAAAATGCCGTGATTTTACTGTAATTTTCCCCGTTTTTAAAAAATGCACCGTGATTTTGCCGATTCTTTACCGTGATTTTCTTACAGCTTGTCGCTGGTGTCGCTGCACAGCTCTACTGTGTGTGAACCCTTTACTTTTTGTCACATAAAAATATGAACTTAAAATTTCGGGTGGAGAAATTTCTTGTTGAGAAATTTTTTCTCGAGCCCGAGAATTTTTTTTCGAGACTCGTCTCGATCAAGACTCGTTAACATCCCTAATATCTATTTATTTGTCATTACTGCTAGAAATTTAACTAACTTCAGAATATTTTACATCTCTGACCTGTAAATACAATATAAAGTAACTAAACGCAAATAAATACCAGGTATACCTTCCATATGCCACCATCCGGATACTGCGAGAAAAATGGGCGTGGACCGGCGCTAAAAATGGCCGGCATCTACTGTCTGGCCAAATCTGGATTGGTCCATTGATAAAAAACGCGGGCCTATTTGGCCGGACCTGCTCACAGGTCGAAAAAAATGGCCAGTTACGGGCCAGACCGGACAGACCAGGTCCGATCAATGAAAAAGAACACACCGTCTGTTATAACTGAGCCAAGTCAAAAATCGTTAAAACCGCATTCTGACCGCTGGGCGAAAGGTAACAAGGCGCGATTAGCCTGGAGGCCGGAGCCGGAGGCTGCGGCCATCACCGATCGGTGATTCTAATCGGCCCCGTGATGAGGTTCACCTCCCATAGAGGCGCAACTGTCCGCACCCATGCTAAAGTTACTAACGATACTAACTGGTTATACCTGTATGTATTTGTAAACGACAAAGTTGATAGACTATACTGTTTGTTTGCAACAAATTAGGCCTCAGCAAAAATCGACTTATAACGCTATTTGTCAACAACTTACGAAACGCCATTTTTGTTTACATTTCAGGAAGTGTCTATGGCGAGGAAAATCGTAACTGCTTAACTGTAAGTCAGTCAGTCAGTCAGCTTCTTTGACTGAAAGTCTAGAATGAAAGTCCGAGAATCCGGCAACAATACGGCTCTATAGTATATCACTTTCAGTGCTAAAATGGCAAACTGTAAAACGTTAAAAGCATACGAGTAACGATATCCACATTGTTCTTTTTCGAGCTTTTTGGGCATTGTTGTTTAGACAATGATTGATTACAGACGTTGACGTAGACGTAGAGAAATAACGAACGCAGGCCAATGCCTTTATGCCCGCATCACAAATACAAAAATAACAAATACTAATGTCATATATAACGGAGTCTAACGATGCAAACTTTGGCTTTCGGTTCCGTGAATTTTTCAGCTTTATAATCATACACAATATCTTGGTACTTCCAAAATTGCATGTTGCGGGACCACATTGTCTACGTACACACCAAATTTGGTAAAGGTAGTTTGATCGGCAGCGGAGATATGCCCCCTAAAAGGAACTCGGAAAAACTCGTCAAGACGGAGGAATTCTACTTCCGGTTTTAAGGTTGACGCCTCCACTCGTTCGGAGACCTCTATATGTGTCATTTTGCAAACTGTCGCGACTATATTTAGCTACTTGCAGCCAAGAGCAATGGAGCATATAAAATCGTTTTTGAAAAGAAGAAGAAGAATGGTTTATTTGGCATTGCAGCCAGAGGCTGGATTGACACAACAAGTTATATAAAACCTATAGAAATTGCATGGTAACACAATGAACACAATTAAAAAAACTAAAAATAAAATACAAAAAAATAGAATGTCTGATCTCTGTTCACGCATAATGTTTCAGACAGTACGGTAAAAAGGAGTTAGTAGATTTTACAGTCTTGATAGAGATGCGATTGGAATATTCTAGGATGCCTCAATTTATCGAGAATGTCTGAGTCTCTTTTCTCTGGGAGGAGATAATGAAGGCAAGAACCTTCCTGCATCACACTCCGCCTGAAGAACCGCTTGGTGAGCGCTTCTCCCGTACTTGCAGAGTGTCAATACAATACTTGACGTTTCGAAAATAGTTGAAGTATGAAAAATTTGCAAAAGGCACACAGCGTGACTCAAACCAAGGACATGGAACACGTTACCTCTGAGCCAGCGAGGCGTTTGTTGTCACCGTAGTTTTTTTTGTACTTTAAGTCTTTAACCATTACCATAGCTTTAAAAAATTAACCACCATTGAGAAAAGTTCCGACACTCGGAACTCAAACCAATTTGGTTATGTAAATTAAATATTCTACGAATGTTTATTGTTTACAACCATCTTTACAACTACAATCCGAAAGGTACCGTACTTGTCAATTCAAGATAATTAGCGCAGAGCTTGTAGAAACTTGTCATTGCAAAATATTTAATTTTGATATTCATAGACATTGCATGCTAACTGAAACAGACAGATTTGTAGATTTGTGGTTACTTCATACTTTTTTTATAACAATTGGTGACCATGTGACATGGATTTCGGCAGACTAGTTTGTCAGTCAGGCCTGATTTTATGCAGTTTTTTTATTCAGTTTGCTGGAGACGCTCTTGTACTTTCAATGAAGTTTTTTTTGAAAGATTTAATTTGCACAGATCTTGTGGCACTTTGTTATTGCAAAATAATTTATTCTGACATTCTTAGACATAACATGCTAACTGAAACAGCTAGCTTTATGAAGCATTAATCTCTCCGTGTTGCGTATTTATAGCGGTAAAGTGCCTTGACCAATGCTGCTGACTGTTGTTCATCTCATGTACGAAGCCGTTGCATGGCTGCAACAGTGGAGGAGCAGTGTGCGGTGTATGCGGCTGATTGCTGAAGAGCTGTGTAAGTCGAGTGTTATTCTGCGACAGACGGCTGACAGAGTTCTGCCATCATACAGTAAGTTGGCATCGGTGACCAGTGATAGCAGACATGTTGCGTCAACAGCACAAATACTCTGGACAGATGGAAGTCGACAGCTGGCTGTCTTGCCTTCACAGGTGAAACTTATTATCTGTGTGCCAGCTATGTTGTGAGCAGGTGTTGCTTTTGGCAGCATCTATGAGTGTGTCTGTTTGTCCAGAGAAAGTCTCGAAAACTACTGGTTGGGAATCGATGTAACTTGATAGTAATATGTCCTATGGTGAACGCTAGAAATGGTTGGAAGTTCATGACATTCGACATTCACTTTTGACTTTGAGAGCTATTCTTATATTTTTTCAGCTCAGGCTACTTTTTGAATGACTTTACCTAGCAATTTCATTTTTAGTTTGGAGATACATCTTCAGAATATCTGCGTCACGGTTCACTTTCAAGTTCATGGCTCCAAGGTCAAGATCATGGCAGCGAAAAAGCAGTAGCAACTCAAAAACCACTGATTGGAAATTGCTGGGGCTTGATCGGAATATCTGTTACAATAATGCTCGAAGTAATTAGGAGCTTTTGACATGTTGACCTTGACCTTTGACCTTGAGACATATTTTCATATTTTTTTTCAATTTGAGCTCTAAATTTTGAATGCCTTAAGCTAACAGCTTCATTTTCTGTGCGGAGGTGCAGGTTTGGAATATCTAGTTCACTTTCGAGTTTCAAGGTCATGCGATTAATCTCAAGGTCATGGTCGCAAAACAGCGGCAGTGCACAGGTTTGTGCTCCCGTCGGACACAGTTTAATTGGATATTGACTCACTGATATTGATGGCTGTATGATGTATGCTCTCCATAGTGACAACTTTCAAGAATACTATACAATAAGTCAACATTTTTATGCCTACACTGCCTGCATAAGGATTATGTTTTCGTGTGTGCATGTTGTCTGTTCCATAATTTGCTTTGTCATAACTGCAGCAAGTTTGACAATAAATTTCCACCAAGCAGTTGTGTTCGACTACAGTTATCTCACAGTTTTTGATGCAGCCACCCATTTCAAGGAACGACAGTACAGAGAAATTAAGTCTCCCGAGTGTTCCAGTTACCACTGACCACATTTATGTACTGTAGAATTAGCAACAGTCATAAGCAGACAGTTAAACAGGAGCTGTTGATGTGTACACTTCCACCTGTGCTGACTGTGCAAGTTTACTTTGCATTATATTTCAAGCTGCGTCAAAACTGTAAGATAAGAAACTGTAGTGAAACGTGATTGCTCAGCACAAAAATGCATCAAGGTATATAAGAATCAAATCATTGTACTGCCATGGTAACTGATGATAATGACGACGGTTTGATGAATGATGATGATAGTGATGATAGTTGCTTTGTGTGTCATCAGTTGAAGGTGAGTTTGAGTGATGGCTGGACTCTGTATGATGACAATGATGTATCACTGAGTCATGCCGACTGTAACTGTGTGGCGGACAGTGATGTCAATCTAGTGTTTGAGGTGATGAGTTCACCTGTAGTTTTCTCATCCAGTCAAGTTCAGGTAATTGCATCCTCATCTACATCACGTGTGTAGTTGGAGTTAGGGTTCTGGCTGAGCTTTGGAGTCGGAATCAGAGTTCTCATTTTTTAAATCTTGGAATTGGAGTAACACTTTACTGTAAGTGGCAAGACATTATTCTCCAACACAATATTGAAATGTTATGCATTACTAATCATTCTGCCTGCCCAGCTGGGCATTACGTAGACAGCCCTGTCTCTAGCTTTCGCCTGCCCAAGGCCTCCGCGTCCTGTACCCATGCGTATACGTGCCAGCCCATCAGCACCAGTGCCTGCCTCTGTATGTCTGCGCATTGTCTGCCTGCAGCTGTGTGTGCACCTATAGCGGTCCAGTGCTCAGTGCCCAATTTGCCTGTAGTTGCACATGGCTGGCCGGTCCCGCAAGAAACGAAAAATGCTAATTTTCTGGCCACTACCAATGACCCCTCATTTTTTGCACCTAAAACCATCAAACCATCACAGGGACATGCTGGAGCTACCATGAAAATTTGGAGATAATTGCCCCTCCCATTCTTGTGTTATAAGCGAACAAACATACGTAGGCCTGTATAATGACAGACATGTGAACGAAATAGGCAAACCAATCTAGTGCACATGACAGGAAAATATGTTCACGGAAATCCCGCACCTGACCCAACCTCACTCCCAGCTCAGTTTGAGCCCAGAAACCACGTGTTATACACTGTCATCACGCTACAACAACCACATTGCTGAACATAGCTAGGCCTAGCTGCACACATTGCGGCATAGCATATACAGGCTTTGAAATGATTAATTATGGCCCCTTACCCAAGACCCCTACCTCAACTTTTTTGCACCTAAAACCATCCCCGGGGTGCCCTAGAGCTACCTCAAAAATCTGGAGATGACAGATGCACCCTTTCCCAAGTTATAAGCAAGCAAACAAACAGACAGAAATACACACGAACAGAATTATTATAATAGACTCTTACACTACACTACACTGCTGCGCGCGTTATCACCGGCACTCGGAAGTTTGATCGCAGCCTGGGTCAGATACTGCACGATCAACTGCACTGGCTCGACGTGCCTGACCGCGTCCTCTTCAAGCTTGCAGTGACTGTTCACCAGTGTCTTAACGGCCGCGCACCACCATATCTGTCGGAGCACTGCATCCCGGTCTCCAGTGCTGACACGCGGCGGCATCTGCGTTCCGCCAACCGTCATCTACTTGTCGTACCGCGTTTCCGGCTCAACACTTATGGCCGTCGGGTGTTCTCAGTTGCTGGCCCGATGGCATGGAACTCACTACCGGATTTCATCCGGGATCCAACGATTAGCACAGACTGTTTTAGGCGTTTACTTAAAACGTACTTGTTCGCGCATTACTAGTGCATCCAGCGCATTAGGGGTTCTCAACGTTTATGCGCTATACAAATCTACGCACTCACTCACTCACTCATTAGTATACTATGCCGCTGTTACATTCACACACAACACACAGATATATTGTTATGTTATGTATATTATGGCAGCAGAGTATGAGTGAGCTGGTTTGTTTGCTCATGGTGTGAAACAGCTGAAAGATCTTGTGAAGTTGATTGCGTGGAAGTCAGGCCGAGGTCATGATAAGGCAGTTGCTGCATCGTGTCATCGCAAAGACTTTCACAGTTTGCTGAGGTCATTCATGGGAGGAGCAACTTTGAAGCATGATGATCTTCAAATCTTGTCAGTTGCCAGTAAGTCTTGCATGCTGCTGCTACTGATGATGATGATGATGATGATGATGATGATGTCTCTTTGTTATCATTTTGTGAATTTGTGTCGTACTGCAGTTAGATATCCTCTTGGAGTCCCTGGCAAAAAGCCCACTCTGTTTATTGGCCACATATTGTGAAAGGCTTGAGTTTCATCTTTGTGTAAGTTACTAAAGTAGTTTTTTGTATGTGTTTTTTAACATGAGGCCAAAGTAATTTGGCAAAGGCTGCATGAATGCACCACACACAGTTGAGCCATGTGACAGACAGACTGACGGATGGACAGACACCGCAAACATCAGTAACAATAGTCTGCATCTCATGTATTCGATGCAGCCTATTTGTGATTATTTGGCTGTCATTAGATTCTATTGGTATAAATTTATTTTGCTCCAGTCAGGTGATTGGCTGGAAAATTGCCCCTGAAACGACAGCATTGCATGTAGCTGCATTCACTCATACTCAGTGACACTTAGTGTAACTTCTGATTTCGTCCTGAAACTCTGTCTGCGGTTCTGAAAAAATTGCAGTTTTTGTATCCGTTGTTTGAGAAGAAAACATTATTTTGGTTTTGATTTAGTACCAGTAAATCATAACAGTTGAAAGCTCTAGCTACTTCTAAAGAAATGTGTATTGACTTGCGGAATTTGAAATGTTGAACAAAAGTGACTGGTGGTTAGTCTTACATATTTTGCTGTGAGATGTTGTGCGAGTCAGATAGTTCAGTTCAGTTCAGTAATAATATTTATAACGCACAATTAAGCAGGATGTCATATTGCACCCCGGTTGCAAGAAAACCAATATGTTTTCAGTTTACGCCTGAAGCTGCCGTAGGTGATATTCTCATCGCGTAAGTGTCCTGGGAGGCTATTCCAGACATGTGGTCCCGCGACAGCGAAACTTCTGTCACCGAATGTATTGTGTGTGCATGGAGCAACACACGATCTGTCAGTAGACGAACGCAAGCGACGTCGAGGCCAGTAATAGTGAAATATACTCTGCTGGATGCTGATCTCTATACAAATGAAGCACAGTTGAGAGTAAATGTCGGAAATGGTGTAGCATAAATTGAAAATATTAGATTAGAACTAGAATCGATGATCAAGTAACTTTTTGTAAATGATGATTGCTGTGATGTGCAGCTGTACAGCTTTGTGCAGACATAATGTCAACACACAGTGACATCGGAGTCTGGTTTAGTACCACGACTACTGCAACGCTGTCAGACACATTGACTGCCAAGCGTCGAGCATCGATGCGCTCCAAGCCGCCCAACATTTTGATCTACTGCGGCAAGAAGGATTCTGGTCGACTGTTTGCAAGCGTGAAGTCTGTTATTAGCCAGTGCATCAATACTGATAAATACACCATCTACGAACTGAAGCATGACCAAGTCTCGTCCTCCCCGTGGCATGACAACACTGCACTACTAGTGATTGCCAGTGATAAAGTCTACGATGGTGTCGATCAACAGTTTCTGCGGCATTTTATTGATGGAGGAACGTTGATCAGCTTTGGCAGTTCGTTTGACAATCTGTTGGTTGAAAGAACAGTACGACTGCCAACAGTGTCAAGCCAACTTGGTGTCGTAACCCTGACCTGTGAAGGTCATGACCCCTGTGAAGGTCATGACCCCAATGTGTCCGTTATTAGTACTAAGTACTGTTATGTTGTGGCGTGCCAGTCGGTGCTGGCAGATGTGTCAGTATCGTGTCTGGCATGTGACAGTGTCTCACATCGTCCTGTCATTGTTGAGGCTGTGCACCAGTTGTCAGATGGTCTGGCCGTTCTTTCACAGGTCTCTATTTCTGTGTGCGAATCCATGCGTCTGTCTGCATGGTGCAAGCAGTAGTACCGGTAGTCATTTTAGATGATGATTTGTTGGTGGTGAGTAGGTCTCAGTCAGTGTAGTTGCTGTATGCTGGGCCTGATACTTAGATAGGTAAAGGTAAAGGACATTTGATATAGAGCCTCTTTATGAGGCAAGCTCATCACATAAACACTCAGGTATGGCACACATTGTCAAGGGATCACACAGTTTTAACTGACACCCACACATTTATCCACAAATGGAATGAAGCATACCTGTCTTTGCCTTCCCAGCCAAAGCTGGTCCTCATTTACCAACCCTGGTGGGATGAAAGGTTGAGTTGGCTTAAACAGAACAATGTGAGTAAACAGTCTACCCAGGACCGTTATGTGCCAGATGAGTAAGCCATATCTCTATAACTAGCCACCCTCCTCTACTTTGTACTAGCCATCTGTAGACGGTGTTGTGACCAGTCCATTCGATGCACTTGTCTTACGTATAGAAATGGAGACCAGCACTGCCCTATCAGTCCTCATGGGGCTTTACTGCTTGCTTATAGTCAGTACTTTATGCCAGGTCAGGCAGTAGTCAAATGGAAGCTGTCTTCACTGTTTTTTGTACACAGTTTTTCAGTGCAGATGTTTGTTCCTGTATGTTGAAGTTTTTCAGGTGCACCATGTGTATTGATATGTTGATAGGCTCACCTCGAGAAAGACCCGGTGGAGCTGGCTATCAGCAATGAAGTGTTCACGATGCTGAAACGATCCAATGCCGGTCGCTTCTCTCTGCTGACAAGTTTGCTGAACCGACTTGGTGTCAACTGTGACAGGCCCGTGGCACCGCCCATCTCTCCTGTCTGTCTGCTGGCTGTGTGTGAGGTATGCTATGTGGTGTGAATTTCAGTTGTTCTGAGTGACAGTTGATATCTCAGTGCTAACACTGCATGGCACGTTGATCAGCTTTGCCAGCTCATTTGCAAATCTGGTAACAGAAAGGACCGTGCGACTGCCATGCCAGTGTTGTTTGGGCAGCTTGCTGCTGTGACCTGACCTGTAACCTGGATGCTGGACTGGTCTTGATTTTTTTGTTTACTGTCAGATTTAAATATCTGCTGCTTAAAATCTATCTGGATTCGGATTTTGCACAAGTAAATGTGATAAAATGAAAGCCTGCACTACCTGGAGATGAAAAGGAGTGGGCCATTTCTTCAGCTACCGTGGCTTGCACTGTGACTTAGTATGTCTGTCTGTTTATGTATGTATGCAGCATCAGAAGTCACAGTTTCTTGAGTCGGTGCATGAACGGATGCAAGACGGCTGTCGACTTGTCAGTCGTGACGTGACGCTGAAGTTTATCAGTCGTGGCAGTGCTATAAATGACAACAGCATTGACAGTGTCAACAATGTCAACAATGCTGACGCTGCACTGACTGTACTGAGAGACTGTGTCTCAGCTGATCACTGTTTCAATGAAGCTGTCTACCGTCACCATCTCAACACTCAAGTTCTGGGCAATGTTGTCCTCTATGCTGATGTCATTACAACCACCATGAGCCTACTAGAAGGGTCAGCTTGGCTTCTACACCATGTCTCAAAAAAACTGGACTCCTACGATTTTTTGGCATAACTTTATTAAAAGAAGCCAGTGATGCATAATTTTTGGCTGAGAAGATAATGAAGCTATTGCCTTCTAGTCATGCCTTAAAGGTTTGGTATTGGTCAAGAACCACCTGCGATTGCAAAATCGAACGCTGGTCTACCGCAAAAGTTTGACAATGGAAGATCTTATGGTCTTCACTGATAATTAAAATTGCTTAAAACATTTATATCTGTTAACCAAATGCATGATGTCATAAATAGCGAGTGTTCAAAGTGTTGTGCTTTAGCTTTGACAAAGGCTTGCTTGCTCCACTGGTCTATCACCCTGTTAACAATGGTCTGTTCAGAGTCAGGTTCAAGTTAAGATGTTGATATTTTATCTTTACCCGAGTTGGCTGACTTCAGTGACCTGCAATCAGTGCAATGATAATGCCAATGTGTGTTCCCCAGTTACTGTATGCCTGGCTTTAGTCATGTATGTAGTCTTGTGTTCTCATGTCAGTGTGTGGTTGTGTATGTCTCTCTGTGTGGTTTGTAGTCTGATGTT
>Ga0126335_1000296_pt1 | contig 23375 bp, 22 predicted proteins | sample OlaspJWI45metaG_FD_108409 | JGI IMG/M metagenome (GOLD analysis project Ga0126335, IMG submission 108409) | Marine gutless worms symbiont microbial communities from Oahu, Hawaii - Olavius sp. 1 OAHU.JWI-45 metaG | ecosystem: Host-associated > Annelida > Digestive system > Unclassified | place... | reverse complement strand
GGGGGGGGGGGGGAGATGCAAGAGTAGTGTGATATGACAGTATCATGTTTCTAGGACCACAGCTGAACTGGTGGCTCTGACAGCTGTAGGTCAAGATCAAGTGCACTGCGGCTGCTTTGGTGCATGCGCCATAGAGGCAGCAGTGGGATGCAGCAATGTCTTTCATACTCTAGCTCTGTCTAGACTGTCCAAGCATCCTGGTCTATAGGCCTGTAATGCAGCACTCATTGTCACGTATGTGTATCTTTCCAACAAAACTTTGTCATTGACATTGACATCGTGAAGTACCATGCCACCATACAGTATTCTAGATGTGGATGCATGGGAGGGCCAGTGTGGCCAGCACACGCTTTATATGGATTGACAAGTTTAGCCACTAATGGTGTCATGCTGCTTCTGAGTTCAAAGCTTATTTTTAAAAGCAGGGTGGTTTAGCCGTGTTTTTGTAATTTTCTAATTTTTGCTTTGTGGTACAATATGGTAGTTAATAGACTCCCGTAGTTGTCATATGCATGGTGTGTTGTGTGTGAATGTATTTATATCAGTATACAAAAAGCCCAAAAAACTGGCAAATCTAAAGTTTATACAACACACAAAACGTGAATCTGAAACCTGAATGTCACTATCCATCATCACCATCATCATCCAACATTTTGTTGAGAGTGGGGGTTAGCCACCAACCACACAGTGGCCAGTTTGGTCTAAGGCCAGCTCACTGCTAGGTGCTGAGGTAGGCAGTGTCTGCACAGTGCCTAAATGAGCTACTCGATGATTGGTAACAGCATGTAGCATTCTCTTATTGGCTGCCATGTACATTGAATTTTCTGCCGAATCCACATCAGTTTGTGTTGGCACATCCACAGCTTGTTGTGTGCAGTAGCTTGCCATAGATCTGCTGTCAGTCCACGGATCCCAAAACTATAGGCTATGTATGTTACTGGCGTGGTGCTGTCATACATTTCAACCCAGATATTCAGTTACTGACATGGATAACATTGCAGAACTATAGTGCTGCTTTTTGTCAGTGTACCATAGAAAACTCGAACTGGTCATTTTCCTTCAGTGGTATGCCTTTTACCTTAGCAGAATTGATTTTGAAGCTGAAATTGTGTATGAGGTTTGGTTATTTTTATGTTCAGGTAAACCAGAAAAGTTCAACAAAGATCTAATAGATTACATGCCATCTGTATTCTCATTTACAGCATTGCCTAAAAACACTAGAAAGAGATTAGCACAAAAGACTGATGAGTATGCTTATTGCCATCAACAGTTCACATCTAATGTAAGCAGTACAGACAATGAAATACTGCAGGTAAGCTGTTTTGTTTCCTTTTTTCTGTTATTGTCAGCTGCATAGATATGTGAAAATTAAGTGTGTTTTTTTGTAGGTTTTGATCATAGCTGTGTGTCGGAGGTGGAATTTGACTGGTGATTGATGTGAGCTAGTGTAAAACAGACATTTTTCTTTAAAATCGTTTTTTCTGCTGTGCTTTGTCCAAAGATTAACAGAGCTGAAATGATGGGTTATATGATCTCCAGAATTGTTTGTCAGTCTGTTCATCTGTCCGTTAACTGTTACATTAAATCGAGCCCACTAGTACTGTACTAGTCCTACTGTCTTTGTTGGTTTTTGACCAACCTTGGTACCAAGAATCTGAGCTATAGCGTAAGAAGTGCCTGTGTTACATTTTGGAAGTTTGCAAATTAGACTACTTTGATATAGTTAGCTTTATACAGTGGAGCTGTATATGCCAGTAGGCTCTTGTGTTTTAAACAATGAAATTAGATGTGTTTTATTTCAAAACAAGAGCTTAGCTATTGCTGCAATGGCCATGCAGCATTGCACAAGTCAAATAAGGAAAAGATTGGAGTGGGTCAGTTTTGGGATTAAATAGGGGAGAAGTGAGCATATTCGCAGTTGTGAATCGTATAAGCCAAAAACTAGCATCTTTTGTCTACAGTTTCTCACAGTTAGTGTAGGTCTAGCTTCATGTCAGTTCAATATCCAAAAGCTAAATATCAGTGATCCTGCATGTTAGTCAAGCCTATAGAAAGTTCTTCCATGACAGTTGACAGTTATGGTGAAGTGGATACATCCAGTCAGTTGCTGTTGCTATTATTTGACATTGGCATTACCGTTTGGTTCAGTAAAACATAACTTTTGGGCTACTGCCAGGGATTCGTTGTACATTGTTTTGACTTCTAGTATTTGTTTATAATACGAATGTTATATTGGCTTGCTTTTTGTAACTCGGTGGCTGTATGAATGAAAAAATGTTTTAGCAAGCTGTGATGTTTACTGACACTGACTCATATGAAGACATTAAGTCTACCAGTCTACTGGCTGATGTGACTGATGATTCCTGTAGACATGAGTACATTGAGATGGTCCCTGTGGAACAGACTGTGACAGTGGAGATTGGTCTGCTCATGTTAAACTGGAAAACTTGCCAGTTGTGAAGCAGGAACCAGATAACGTATGTTGTACTGCTTTTTTTATAATAGTAGGGGTTTACTATTGTTATTTATGATATGTAATAAAATGATGCCAAACGTTTCGTTAAGATTATGCTGAAATGTTTATCATTGGCTGCCATGTACATTGAATTTATATATTTAGTATTTGTATGCTTGGCTGTTTGTGTATTTTATTATATTTGTGTTGTTCTTTGTTTGCTTTCTGCTGCCAATTTGGTGAGTAATATTTATGAATAGTTTAATGATACTATTCTGCTGCAATAAGAATCATTGATGTCATTGAGAATCGAGTAAATGACACTTTTGATTTTTTGTGGAGTACGGTATTTAACTCTCGAAGTGGACTGTTTTGTTTTCACGTTGCATGAAATATTTTTGGTCAGATTTAATTAATGTACTGAATAATATATGAAGTAGTAAATAGTACTGTGTAGCATCATTTCATTGGGAACAGACAGATTCTGTTATCTAGCTTACAGAACCTTTGAACCTGTTGCAGTGAACTATTGTTGTGCACGTGCCAATTGTTTTATCTGGAAAATGAATTGTGAGAAGTAGTATGTTAACCATTATTTATTGTAATACTGCTGTGTGCTGACTGCATTAGGATGATGTGATCAGTGCCAGCTGCTGTGCCACAAATGATGCTGAGCATGATGAAGTCGATGAAACACAGAGTCAGCCTATTGCACTTGAGATGTTAAGAGAAAGACACACCGGAGAACAGACTTTCTGTGGCGAATGTGGGAAACATTTTTCATCTCAGAGTAGCCTATGTTGTCATATGAATATTCACCTAGGCAGATACAGATGCACAGAATGTGGCAGATGTTGTGAAAGCGACATTGCATTACTAGTACACAAGCAGTGTCATTTGGTAGACAAGCCATTTGAATGTACTGTTTGTAGCAAACGATTCTCAACATCACATCTCTTTATTTCACACAGCAGAATTCACAGTGGAGAAAAGCCATACATTTGTCATATCTGTGAAAAAGCTTTTTGTCAGTCTGTAGATCTAACCAGTCATATGAGAGTGAGTCACAGAGTGCCCAGTGGATACAATGCATACAAATGTTCAGCGTGTAACAAGACTTTCAGTGAATCCAGCAACTTGCAGCAACATAAACGTCGTATACACAACAAGAGCAGAGTGTACTCTTGTAGACACTGTTCAAAACATTATTCATCTTATAGGAAACTGAAGCAACATGTGCTGGAATCACATAATGGGGGCACTGGGTTCTCTTGTAAAATTTGTCAGAAGAAATTTAGATGTCGAGGCAACTTTAATCATCATGTATGTAGACATGGAGGTGGTTATCTAGCATATGTTTGCACTGAATGTCCAGAGTTTTTACGTACAGCGGGCGAACTGATGAGTCATTTGTCGACGCATTCGAATGATGTGAAGTGGCTCACATTTCCTGTTTAATATGACACTACAATTTTTGGTAATGGAAAATGGAAATTTAACAGTGAAGCCTGTTCGTTTTTGTTTCACTTCCTTTAGTAATAGTATAATGCTATAAACAGTAAGTCATGGTGGATGATTTTCCCAGATATTTATGTCCGTGCTTTCATTGCATGAATCTACGACTGTAGGCCTATAGACACTGCACAGTGATGCCTTCCTGACAGTCACCAATTATTTCTTAAAAATTAAGTTAATGTTTGACTTCTTCATAGAGTACTGTATAAATACCCTGTACCATAGGACAGTATTTGTCATAGTTTGATCACTGGAGGTTTCCCAACATCTGGATTCACAAAATGCTATATAAAAATGAATGTCTATTATAAAGACACAGATTGGCAAATCAAGGGGAGTTAAGAACTGAGTTAAGTGACTTACTTGTCTTATGCTTTGTCGCTCCCAGCGGAGCATACGCCACACTTCTCTCTCCGTGCACTGCTATCAATCTTCCCTCAGCTGAACCTGAAGCCCACTGTGCACTCCTATGTTAAAAGGTCAGCTATTTCTCACGTAGGGGGTTCAGCCCTGGCTGCATGTATTCCGTGCCAAATACAGGTGTTGATATCCCATTAATGTGGTTATAATTTACTAGAGTTTTCTCATAGATCAGCCGATTGTTTTCAAGAGGAAAGTTAGTCAAAATTCGTCTCTAGTCAACATATGAGCTGAATGTAGAGTGAAAATTATTAGAACCATCTGCTGTATTGTGGAAGACAAAATGATCGTAAACAATTAAGACTACACTGCAATACAGTTTCAACCATTTTCTGTCAATTTACATTTTTGTTTATTTTTTATTGACTATCCATGGTCAATTTGTGGGGTTTTGGCATGAATTTTCTCTTGTAAGCAATGCCAATGCAGTTGACTGCTTAGCTCCTGAAATGATTGCGTTTGAAAATTTGGAAATTAAACTCTACTCATTCAATCAAAATTGAGTTAAACGACAGCTGCAGTAGATTGTGAAATAGTGAACAGCAATAGAAACTCTGACAACAATCAGTATCAGACTTTGTAATGAACCCAAACATATATGCATTTGCCAGTCAATAAATAAATATACGGCAACCTTGCTAGCCATTTACACAATATATCAGTGTCTCAGTATTCACAGGACAGTGTTGAACAGTGAAAGTAAATATGGAGCATATTGCAGTGGAATGTATGGACCACAACTGCCACACAATATATGTGCATTATACTAGTGGATCGCATCTGTCACCTACACTACGTATAGTTGGTAATTTCAGTGCAGCACCTAACACTAACTGCTGTACCTAACTTACACTCACAATCACAATCTGTTTCGGCTGAAACATGACATGAAATTCAACGCTATTAAGTTAACCATACCAGTTCTGACCATATTACTTTTATCATCCGCGCACTAACAAACTGGAAGCTAAAAGTAATTCCTTAATGCATTCTCCAGGAAATGCGATGATGTGAAGACACAACAGTTTAGTGTGCATTTGTGCAACAGACCAACAGTGACAACATTCCTCGTTAACAAATTGTATAAGATGCTACTGCGTAAACAAATGCAAAAAATCATCCACATGGGAAGATAAGAACTGCAGCACATTACCAACGGATAAAAATCTAATTGGCAACCATTAATAATGACAATCAAGTGCTGACGACACTGACAATGACTGCAATAACCACTAATGCATAAAGACTAAGACAGCATCTGCATATACAATATTTATGAACATAATTCACTTATTTGATATTCATAAGCAAAGTGGTTCAAATATTTAATTCAAATTTCTCTCACTGAACTGAACCAGCATGCGAAGTTATTCACGCATTTTGCAGTTTAAAGCAACTGCATTAATGAAAATAGTGTTAAAATCCATCCAGTCAGCTCATTTATTCACCTGCGAACCTTTGCAAATGCAGCACAATATCAGAACAGTGTCCAAATTTTGTTTGTCATTGCTAACAGTAATTGAATATATGGCAAAATTAATTTTCTTTTCCCAATCATTTGAATACATGTATTTAAGCATACGACACTGTACTGAATGTTCAATACTCGACTTGGGTTCAATGTTAGCAAAAATGCATAAAACATTAAAATAACCCAGGTGCCAAAATAAACATAAGTTAATTTACTGCAGATGGGCAGCAGACTAAGCTTAGTATATCTCGCTATGCCATGAAATGTAATAAAGCCTGCAACATTAGAACTTTTTGCCACAGAAAATCACGGGCTGCACTAACCACATCAAAAATTACTAAAATGTCTTACATTCATTGTGATCAAAGCACTTGCAGTTTTGCAGATAAACTAACTATATGTACAGTGACTACAAAAAACATTCAATATATGACTCCTCGTCCTCGATGTCCTTCCAAAATATCCACTGGTACACACATCACCCAGAGGCATGTTGTGCAAAGATCAAATTTACAACATCACAATAACCAACATTGTAAACTGTGCTAAAATACACTAAATACTTACTCCGAGTAACGTGCTATTGCGTAGAGATGTTGACACAATGGTTACCACAAATACTACACTAAACTGAGCCAGTAGACAAGGCCTGCTTTATCAACTATTCAGCGTCAACATCACAGCACTAGCACTTCTAAAACATTCACTTATGGATATCAAGAGAAGTAAATGAAGGTGTATATCTACAACATTTAACTTGTTAAAAGAAAAACTAATGTACAATTAAGCTGACAAAGTCAATGAAACACACAGTCAGCTAGCCAGCAACACTATCACAAACAAAAACATGACAACTGTGACAACAATTACTAAATCACAGCCAGAAAACCACAACAAAATGCACTGTGATAATGATATATCAATTATTATCATGTGTGACTGCACTACTCTGTGCATGGTGATTTCATAATAATCATGCTGACTATTCGTGGATATACCATCTCAGCATGTAATCAGCCATCTATGTCAACTCAGCTTGGTCATACATCTTTGGGTAGGCGAAAATAAGAACTGGTGCCAGTGATGGACAAGACCAGTGCCAGGGAAGGAAGAGTGAGTTCTGCTCAACATCAGGTCCTGTGGTAGTCGGGACTGCTAGCCTAATGACCTATTCAGTTAAAGGTGCTGGCTGTTAAACTGAACCAGCCATCCAACCAACATGCTGTCATAGGTCATTCACTAGTCCAATTTAGACTTGGCTCAAAGTAACAGATTAGGATGATGAGCTCCATGAACTGAACTTTTGTGGTCTATGCGTAATCTTTTTGAATTTTTTTAGACAAGAAGGCTTACCGAGGACCGATACTTCTACAGAATGTAACAGGCTGGAAGGTGTTTGAGACTGTAATGGGTGCTGATTATGGCCAGGCATATAGTATATGTGTTGGAACTCCATTCTGAACTAGCTGCTGGTGTAGTGCTGCTAAACTAGAGGTAAGCTTATGTTGTACTAGAGTGCTGCTTGGCATGTTGAGTGTATGGAGCAACACGATACAGGCGTGACTCAAGAGAAGCCTGTATCTAAAGCTAGGCACCTTAAATATGCAGGCGCAAGGCCTTTCCCATTACTAACGCATACACTATTACCAGAGCTAGGATTTTGTGGGACGGGCCAAGCCTCCCTTACCCCTTCCCTTTCCGGTACTATATGTAAGGACAGTCGTTTGTTGCACAACACATTCATATCACCCTTGTACACACACTGCGTTGCACACTGGGCCTAGTCATGGACCAGCCTTAGCACAGACTGTGACTGTGCAAACATAGCTGTCACAACTACCCACAAAGAAACAGAGGAGAATCCTACAGCAGAGTTATCTGCACTCCTAAAGTATGCAGAAATGCATCACTTGGAACTTGTGCAACCAGTGAAGCTGAAGTACTAATAGCGACATGCGATGTGACTGTGAGTAACTGTGTTTAATTAATGTCTCAAAGTTGACCAGATTTAACATAATTTGAGATAAGCCATATCTGGTTTAAAGAAGGATGCAGAAGAAGCGTCAACACTAAATGAAACGATACATAAAACGTACATAGCAGAATGATGAAAGTACACGACAAAAGGAAATGTTTGCAGTGAAGCATCAACCACTGTACACTATTACGATATGCTATTTATACATTATTACATGCAGTGCAGTAAAACTGATACATCACTGGATGTGAGTGCTGTGATATCTGACAACAAACAGCTGACACTGAAGACTAACAATCCATGTATGGTACTGACAGATGACGGAGTAACTATTACAACAGTCAGACGACACACGAGTCTAGATCTTAGGGTCATGAATACAGCGGCTTCATTCCAGTCTCTTCAAACTCTGACCAAGCATCATTCAACTCAATGAAAATCAGCCGTGCCAGGTTCTCATATGGATGGCCAGTCAGCTGTCAGTCAAACATCACACAACACAACCACATGCAGATATGAACCGTCAACAGAAACAAGTGCCCAAAATAAGGCCACATCAAATGAATAGGGGAAATTTGGACGCCCACCCCCCATCTAATACAATGTTCCGAGTCTCCACCCCGAACAGGACATCGATCCATGCAGCTGTTTTTGCAGGGCACACACATGTTACAGATTGCTACAAGATCATCAGTTGCAATAGTCTAATGTGGCCTAAAAACATAAAGAATTTATCGATTTACAAAAACAAAGATGGGCGCAGCCCAAACAGCCTCTTCTGCTATGAACCAAAGATGATGTCAAAGTCAATAAATGCCAACAGTAACAAAATATCGACCTCGACCAGATGCAGTGACAGCTGCCCATCCTTGGAAAATGCCAAAATGATGGAATTGTACTTCCAGTTGATGGCAGATTTTAAAATGGGAACCCCAATTTCCTGTTCACATTTAATAGCAACTACAGCCCTATCTCACTGTCAAATATGGTACCTTGTCAGGATGAACACAGAGTACAGCCTTGCGGTAGACCTTCTTGACTTGGTCAGCAGTGACAAGCTGATGCATGCCTGGTTCCTGCCATCTGTCCTCACTGTCCCATAGGACTGTGTGTAGTGAGCACAGCAGAGCACGAATGTTGCGCTCCTTTCCTTCCACCCAGTCATGTACCTGCAGCATACAACTTGCTTTACACATATGGCAACACTGTCATACATGTCAAGAATGATACAGGATCTTGTGCAGCACAACTCTGTAGTGGCATACACACTCTTGGGGTTTCACCACTCGTATGGAAATTCAATACCTAGTACACTTCAAACTTACCAAACATCAATATCTCAACCAGACATCGACGCTGTGTCAAAAAACCCACAAATAAATTGCTCTTACAACAGCTTGTGAAGGTACTGGATTTCCAAGCAAGGTGGTGAAACCCCAAGAGCGCTGTGTCATATGGGTGTAACGGTCTATGGCAGTATGGCTAGGAAGATTAATGGTACCTTGCGCAAAGTAATGATAGACTACTGCCAGCTTTATGGTCGAGGTCGATATTTTGTTAGCCATTCTGCCCGCCCAGTCGGGCATCACGAAGGCAGCCCCAGCCCCGCCTTTTGCCCACCCAGGGCCTCTGCTTCCCATACCCGTGTGTATGACTGTCGGCCTGTTCGCACCAACACACTTCAGGCTCAGGATTCCCAGCTCTCGTTTGTGCCTATATGCCCGCCTGTCCAGAGCCTAGTTCAGACAGGCATTACCTACATGCATACTTTAAGCCTCGCCTCATCACTCACCCACCCCATTCTACACTGCTGCACACTGTCTGGCTGTCAGTGCCAGCGCCTCTCAGGCCCAGGCCTGCAGAGCCACTGCCACAATGGTAGGCCTGGGCCAACTCACCTGTCACCTGGCCAGCGGGTGCCGTTGAGATACGAAAAATGCCAATTTTCTGGTCCCCTACCTCAACTTTTTTGCACCTTAAACCATCCCCGGGCACCATGGAGCTACCCTGAAAATTTGGAGACAATCTATTATATGACTGTGCTTACTTGCAGCAGCACGTGTTAACATGCTACTACACATTTTTGTACTTTCATAGAATTCCTGTCTGAAATAACTTTGACAAAAGTAGTTCCGTACTTGAGCTCATCCCTGGTCCCCACAACCACTAACTGCACACTACTGACATTTGCTGTCACTGACAGTACCTTTCGTTGGTCTGGATCCATGTCTCTGACGTCCATATTCTTACGCAGTTCTTTCATCGTCTTTGGTTCCTTCCTGCCACCACTGAAACTGTGACCACCGAGCAGGTCTTCAAATGCATTCTCAGACACCTTTGGTCTTGGTCCTGCAATCAGCAGCAGCTACATTCAACGTAAGTTCTTTACAACCACACAGAAATAATATCGTGCAGATCATCAGTGCTTTATCACTATAGCTGAACTTTGACAATGAACAAACAGTCCACTGTAATCAATTGTGCAACATTCAAAATTACTACACCAAATGAAAAAGTATACATAAAGTAGCAGTGCTGTTACCGAATGATTTTCTAAGACCACGATCTTCACGTCCACCAATCACACTAGAGAATGCTGAACCTGATGCCTGGCTGGGATTAGGTGGCCTTACAAATGCACTGCTGCCACCAAACTGAGAAGGCTGCTGGGGTCGCTGTTCAGCGAAACCTGCAGCGACAACAATGCATGATTTTGACATATTCAATCTCACATAACACATTTAGAAGATGAATATTCAAAGTTTCGAACAACACGTGACAGTCAGGGGTCGAAAGATAGTCAACCCAATGAATCAGATTTTGAAACCTTGTAACAAGCAGCAACATCATGATTAATGCCTATGATGGACTTATTTATATCTAAATACTTCCTTCATAATGTTACACTCTGCACCACAAACAACTATTACAACTCTACTTATGAACCCAAATCTCCAACATTAAACCAAAATGTAAAAAGTTTAACCACTAACACCTAACATCTCCCAAGCTAAGCCTAAGAATTACAAATGCAAAAGACCTATGGTGCAAATGGCTTTATTCAGAGAAAATAGTGATCACATTTACACTGTGTACCAGGCTACAAAATGTGGCTGGCGAGAAATACAAAACAGCAACATGTTTAAGGCATTTTGGTCAATGAAACCAACACTTGCCATGTTAACAACCAGCCGAAAACAGTCTATGTTCTTAACGTACTGTTAGTGCCGGCAGGCTGGGTTGATTTGTGAGGACTTCCCTGCCATACAGGCTTCGCTGATGACGACATTCCAGCAAGCAGTGGAGATGCTCGGTTCATGCTTCCTGTACTTCCCGTGTTGCCACCTTGTGTGGATGCTTTATCTTGCATGTTTCCAGCTAACTGTCCAGCTAGTCACAAACACCAACTGATATTGTGGGAATCACAATCCTGGATAGTAGTTAGTTCAACAACAACCAACAAGGTTAGGATATAACCAATGTGTTAATGTTGAAACCAATCAGCTAATAAGGTTGTCTGTATTTCTTTTTATTTTTCACTAATCATATGATCAATTTGCAGTTCTCATTGGAGAAATTAGAACTACAAAATTTGACAGTATACTCTCATTCAATACAGAAAGTACAACATGAACACTTCTGCTTAGGGATATTTGTAACAAAACAGTATGGTAAAATGCTAACTAAAATTAGTGAAATGCATCACTCGTGGCAACTTGTAAATCAAAATGAACCAACCGATTTCAGCAAAAGGATCAGCAGCTATTGTATTCCTGGAAGAACCATTTGTCATGCCAAAAGATTTAGAAGACATGTTCTGGGAGCTGCTGGCACGAGGAACTGAATTTTGTACTCCACTTGCACCTGAGCCAAAATCTGGCCGACTTGATGCTCGCGGCATGCTGACATTAACCCCCGACAGAATGTTTGATGCATTCCAGCCACCCATCAAATCAGGACCATCGTCTCGGCCGCTTCCTGTCGTTGAAGTGTTTTCTAAGTATGATAAAAAGTCAACAGTCTGACTATCAGGCTTCGATAGCTTATTGCACGATGACGTTGATTTCTCATCAGCGGAAGCACCAGTGAATGGATCAAATGTACCAAACAGGTTGGCTGCCATGTCAGTGAGAGTGGAATTATCATCAACAGTTCCTGCATCCTGTATGCTAAATGGATTGTTTGATGACTCTGTGTGTGTGCTGAAATCAGCAACAAATGTCTGATCACTGTTCAGCAGGTCAACTCCAGATGATGAGTTGCCATTTGTGTTACCAAGTGGCGTGGGACCGACAAGCAAATCAAAGTTTGTTGGTTCTGGTGCACCAACATCAAAGAGATCCTTACCCGCTTCACTACCGGTCCATGCATACCCACTAAGTAAATCAGCCATAGCTGTGTCCCCATTACTTTGGTCACCAATGTGCTCTGGCTCAGCCACCTCCGACAAAGCATCTGTAACATTGGTGTTAGTCGAAAGCCGACTGACAGAGAAATCTGCAAATTCTTCATCTAAACTTGTGCTTGCAATCTCAAATGCTGCAAGCTGCCGAACACGATCTGTTTTCTTCAGATCAGCTGCACCACTACTGGCTGCAGTAACTGCAGCTTGGCTGGAATCCTGCCAGTCTAACGTATCAAAAAATGCTCCTCCTTTCTTTGATTTGGACTCGGAACTGGTGGCATGGTCAGTGGCAGGCTTGTCAGTGAAGGGCCGCAATGTTACTGGAGAGTGCTGCCCGCCGTCACGGCCATCGGAACTGAAGTCACCAGAGCTGGCACTGGCAGACCGTCCTACTTTTCCATATGCTGAACCATGTCCTTGCTTATCTACAATCATTCAATGAGTACAATATTTTAACAAACGCTGATGAGATTCTTTGGTGCAGCTGACTCTGCTAAGTAAAGATAGGTACATACTGATCTACGGCACACTTCAGTTGGTTACAATTTTCTGCCTTAAAATCCAAGGTTTGTGTCTAAAATTCTGCCAAAAATAAACTTATATTCAATTTACTGCAGCCTAAAGCAAAAGCTGTATGTAAAATACAACAGACTGATTTCTCACATGTACAGACATATGCAGACAGTCAGAGAAAACGAAACACACACAGTAATGCCAATGAATATTCAAACAGTGCATATGGTAATCAATTCAACTACATCAATGTCCATTCTACTTTAATGCTACAGTTCAGAAATACATATATAGACAGTTTAAATTAAGATTTTTCATACTACAATGCTTAAATGTTTAAACAACATTAGTATATTCACCATTTAATGAGTACAAGACTCACACAAAGACATATACAATTTGTTTGTACACTGTCAAAAAATGAAAACACAGCCATTGTGACAGCCCTGTGACCACCTATCAATATGCTTCATATGACCACAAAATAAGTCGATGATTATATGTCAGAAATGTCAGTTCTAACCATTTCACTTACCAAATTCAGTAGTTACTGCCAGTAACTCCTCTTTCTTCATGAACAGAAGTTTAGGAGACACGCCTTTACCAGAGTAGCCCTGCCATGGGAATGAAGCCGCACTACTCAGCCTGTCTTTTGGTGACATAATCAGATCCAAGGTCACAGAAAATTCTTCCGTGCCACAATCCGGAGAACAAACATGATCTAATTCAGACCTGCAAATATGGCAGATAAATATTGTCTTAATTTCCACAAACAGCAAAAGTACAAGAGGGCCCAAAACTGAGTGATTGTCAAAGTTTGTAACTCCTATATATGGTGTCATGATATATGGAAATGATCAGCTTTTTACTCTGGAGTAAGGGTAACATTTTCTTATGTTGTCTTATTCAAGTATTCTTCACAATAATTTAACTAACAGCACTAAATTTAGCAAAACAGCTCTACACTACTTCCCTGCAAGCCAGCATATGAACACAACATTGCTAGAAGCAAAGCACAAGCAGTAGCTGACTTTACAACACATGTTATAATATCTGTCACAGATTTCTGTGGGATAAAATCTAATTTCAAACCAGTGACACAAAGACAAAGAGCATAAAATGAAAATAAATGTTACCGCATGAATTTCATGGTCTTTGAATTTTGAGCAACAAATCCTGTGTGAAACTGGAGCTGAAACATTCTGACAGATGTTAACTGCAACAACACATCTGCAATATGATAATAACCTTCGTGTCCACACATATCACTACTCTTATTTGTTAATGGAAGACTACTCTTGACAAGTGACACTTAGAAATCATCAACACTGTACAGTGATAAAAATTGCAGAACTGTAAGACAAATCACCAACATGACTTGTTCTGTGTCACATGTGACATTAACTCTACCCACTCCCATAGTACAATATACCTCAAACATAACTCTGCATTGCACTACTCAGCACAGTTAATGGCCCTATATTGTGACACAAATAGCATTAGCAGACTGGTAATGCAATGTGCACTGACTGAACAGTCAAAAATCCTTCAGGAACCAGAGCCTTGTTGTTGTCACCAAAATTACATTGAATTCACTTTTCCTGTCACAGCACCAACGCTTTCAAAAACACTGAATGATAATTCATCCACAACTTATTTGTTAACTAATCCTACAGTAATGACAAAGAAACATGCAGACAAGCATACTTTTCCCTGAACTTTTCCACCAAATGCTGATCTGGCGTGATACACAACAATGGTAACATCGCCATACACAGCAGTGTTGAGCAAGACTGATGCTTTGCCATCTTCCACTTCAAATCCTCTGTGAATAACAGCACCAACATAGCATTAATACTAGGAATGTCCAACACAGAACATAACATCACAACAGAACATGGTTAACCACAACTGATAACCTTAATATCCAATTTTATTTGCCATTATGGCAGCACAAGTACAAGTTTAATGAGTTAATATTGTATAACACAAGCAATCTGACGGGTAACTATGGTACCTCATCAAGTCATATTCCTGAGACGTTGTCAGCACTCGCTCTTCTCCGACGTAGACTTCAGCGAATGGTTTACAGCCATTTCTTACAGAAACCAAACAGAACATATGTTTCATACATTTCATGACGTCAACAGGTTAAACATCATTTTTACTGACCACAGTCTATAGACAATATGTAAGCAAGTGAGTAGCTCATGGCAGCCACAATGCTAGACTCATAACTGTGAACTCTCAGTCACAAGCTTTGCACCATAATCATTACAAAACCAAATCACAAAAATCATACTAAACCCCACCAAACAAAAAAAGCTAAGCAGCTTATATATCAACTCAATAGAAATCACACGACACACGAAGATGGAAGGTAAAGGTGCGGACATTTGATATAAAGCCTCTCTGTGAGAAGTTCAACCCAGAAGCACTGAGGTATGGCACACATTGCAAGGGACCTTACAGTTTTACCAGCATTCCCATGCATTTATCAGTGAACAATATGACAAAGCAGACTAAGGTGAATCCAGATCTTTTCTGCCAGAATCTGATGTGAAACTTACTACAAATATACACATGTGTTCCAATATACAACACTGCTTGTTTTGGCTGTTTGTTCCAGTTCCATCAAAACTCAAGCCAGATGCATTATACAAACTGTACTACTAATCATAAATAAAAAAAACAACAAAGTCTGTAACAGCTATGAACTGTAAACCTGGTTCTGTTGACAAGTGGAACAGGTGACATTGTCAGTGACGACAGCATGACAGGGTGACAGTGTGGCACTGTTGCTTCGTCACTCACCATACGACAAATATAGTCCACGTACCTGTATGACAGGCAGCATACAAACATTTTTCTTCATATCAATCCCATCTGTATCAAATTCTACCTCTTATTTCTTTCAGTATTGTCAAACTGACAAAGCAAACTTAACAAGAGGCCAAAGTGATTTGGCAAAAGTGCACCGAATGACCCCACATAGTGAAGCAGCCTCAAGTCGTGCGGGTCGTTCAGTGCAATTGTGACAGACAGACTGACAGATGGACAGAATGACGGACAGACACCGTGCACATCGGTAACAGTAATCTGCATCTCATGCATTCGATGCCGCCTAATAATGAGTAAAACAATGTTACTCTCCCCTTGAAAGAAAAAGAAAAGTTTGTATGGCTTATAAAGTTATAATATATCAACAACAGTAGCATAATTACAACAGTGGCAATAAGTGTACAGTATACCTCTGCTGAGAAGCCGTAACTGCAGGTGGAAACCTTCTAGATGCAAATAACTTGATAGCTGGGACACTACTGTCAAACAACCGACAGAAACACAGACATGCTGCAGCCACCGTTGCTGATACAGCTCTGCCATCCTGAACAGTAACAACAAACAAAATGTTTCATATACAGCAGATTAGAACAGAGGCAAGTTCAGTTGTAATAATTATGCATGAAAAGAAAAGCACAAGATCATCAGTGTTATACTGACAACAGCCAAAATGGGTGGCAGTCAATTCAACCCCAAGTGAACTTGTTCCCAAAGATTAGAGTTAAGGCTGTGATTAGCATTAGTGCCTTATGATCACGGCAAGGGTTGGAGTTAGGACTAGGGTTAGGTTTAGTCATGGTTAGGTTTGCACAGGGGCTGAGTTGACTGAAAATCACCAAAATGATTTGAAACAAAACACATCTTCTGGACTTTTCTGTCCCTGGTTTGTAGAATCTGTTCACTACCGAATCAGTATCAATTTCATATTGTAAGTTAAGCCTTGAGTTAGTTGCATAAACTGCCTTCCAGGGCCTCCACATAGTGGTGTAAATTCTCATAGCTATGCTCTGAACAACAGAATACTTGGCTATGACAGACTTACATTATACAATGCCAAACCAACAGCTAAAAGTCGACAGTCAGGGCCTCATGACCACCATTGAAGACTTGACCTTGATTCTGCTCTGGGACTCAGTCAGCAGACTGCATTAATGATTTTCCCAGTTAGGAAGTAACTTGGTACTTAAATGCAAAACGTGCATCACATGTAGCACTACTAACCTGACAGTGTACCACACAAATGTTCTTGGACGACTGTCGCAGCCATGTAGACATATTTTTGCATATGGAGAACAGCAGATCTAAGGCTGGTGCTTTGTTTGGCTTCCAGCCACATTCTGAAACCTGCAACATTAGTCACTGCCATGACTGTGCATTGCTACCAATGCAAAATGTCACATATCTAAAGAAATGCATTTGAATAATGCGTATCCTTTCACTGGCCTATGCTGACTTGCCACAAATTTACACCACAGAGCAAATGTCTTGTCAACAAATCTGCAGTTGTGAGACATATCGACAGAAGAACACGCATAATTACAGACAGACATCACACCCACCCGAAAACATGCTTTCAGTGCCTATCTAAGCAGTGGAGGCATAAAATACAGGACAAATTACACAAACAATATTTGCAAAAATTGTTGGTTGCCTTTCTGGAAACCAACAGCAAATAAAAGTCTACATCATTGTAAAGGCAACTAGGCATCATGACTGCTCTCTTTAGAATGCTCTCAGTATGACAGATTAGAACAGAACAGTGACAATCACCGCATAAAAGCTTAATACAATGCAAAGACAACATAAAGATGTTAACACAGTAAAAGTAAACGTCAGTGAAAGTCAATATGTAAGATGTGTCTGAAACAATTACTAGCTAACAGAACACAAGGAACTGAAAAAATGTTTTTAGTTACATTTAGCAGCAGTATTATCAATTCAAAAAATTCACTAACTAAAAAACTAGAATCACTGATGTAAATTGGTGGCATTATGTACCCTGTTCTGAAATTTAACAGTTCTGTAGGAGCGGTTTGACAAGTTGTAGACGGTGTAAGAGCCGGGATGATGTGTCTCCAAAAAGTCCCGTACGTCATCGATGTTGTTCTTGATTGCAGACTCAACACCCTCGGCAGGGTAAGACATGACTATCAGACGACTTGTGACGTACGATATGTCCAACTCACCTCTGTTCATAGAGCTATTTACAAATACATACAAAGCAGCAAGCAGTACAGCAGGGAAACTTGTTGCCGGTTTTTCTTAACTGTATTGTCTGCCATTTTTAGACTGCATCAAATGCATGAGATGCAGACTATTGTTACCGATGAATGTGGTGTCTGTCTGTCAGTCTGTCATGCGGCTCAACTCGGTGATGTGTGCAGTGTGTGTGGTGCACTCGCTGCAGCCTTTGCCAAATTACTTTGGCCTCTTGTTGCACATTCGAGAAGTTTTTATCAGTGCTTTCACTGTTTTAATAAATAATATTATACTTTGACAAAGTAAATATATTATGTTTATGAGTAATATTTCAAACAAAAATGGTTGCATTGCAATAAATGTGGTAATACATAATAGAGCAATGATATGCAGCAAAATCTGTTGTACTAATCAACTTCAAGCCATGAGAGTTTCAACAAAAATGGCAAAAAAATCCAAAAATTTCACTACACACAGGTTCTTCGTGCATAAGTGTTCTCACTACACTGAGACAAAGCACAACATTTCAGCCACGACTATCAACAACACTACCGTCAACAATGTAACAACGAACTAAACTCACGAGACAGTCTCAACAACTTTAGCCGATGCATCTTTCATATTTTTCACAATGCTGGCAGCACCTTCTTTCAGCTGGCTAAACAGACCAAATGAAGACTGAGAGCCAGAGGAAGCTTGATGTGATGAAGACGGGGCTTCTCGGTCATCGAAATATCGCTGCAAAGCAGCCGCATTCTGAGACGAACCTAAACCAACATGCAACCGCATGAAGCGAGTTAGTCGGGTTTTACACCTCACTTGTCATTTCAGAGACAAATCTTTTCCGGCAATCAGTTGCACTGATACTGACAAAAAAGAAACAAAATAGCACATGGATCTGAAACACAAAACAACTTGGCACAGCTATGACAAACATATAACTACAAAGCTTCAGTTCAGTCACCTTTACAACATCCAGCCAGGACATGAAGCAGACTTATTCTTACAACCCCGGAGGGAGCCCATACAAAGCATGTAGCAGAATAAAATACAAATGCACCTAACTGCATGACAAATGACAACTATGTCAATAGCTCAGACAACAATAAAGCTCACAAACAATACAAGTAAGGTGACTGCGGCCACAGGAATCCTCAGTGCTTTGCAGCATGTGTAGAATCCACTCGCATCGTAGCACCATGTATATGCAGTTTCTGCATATATACATGGCACCACTCTTGCAGTGACTTCCAGTATCGGTGGCGTATTTGTCTGATGCACAGTGTGTGTGGTTGTTGGATAGGTTAGATTAGACTAGGTACATTGGTCCGCGATGATCACACTATGTTGTCAATGTGTTCACTGATGAATAACTGTTGCAGTGACTTCCAGGGTCGCTGTGTTGGTGGCATATTGGTTTGTTGCATGGTGTGTGCTCATGGGTTTTTCGCCTATTTTTGGCGGTTTTTTGTTTTGTTTTTTTTTGTGCAAATTTTGCCACAATTAAAAAACTTTTCCAGAAATCTAAGTGTGCACATCATCTATGCAATAGACACCACCTTTGTGCCAAATTTGACATTCTTAGGCCTTCTCAGTCCTGAGATATTGCTTGGAGAAAAAAAAGTTACCCAATCACCCAGCTTATTTCGTGATCCGTGAAACTTAGTGCATCGCACTGAGAAATACTGTTGAAAAACAACTTCATCCAGCAAGACCTGGCTCTGAGGCAGCGGCTGGAGATGTAGACGGTGCAACAAGTGATGACAGAGGTTGTTTGGGACTAACATTCATTGACAGTGAAATCTCTTGCAGCCGTTCGAGGATATCAACAATGTTCGGCCGCTCAAGTGGATGGATTTTTAACATCAAGCCTTCAACCAACAGCCAACAATGCAACACGTACTGTATGTACATTTAAATGTCACACATTCTCATAAATGTTTTAACAGCCATTCTCCAGGTCTATGTGGTTCAACTGATCATACATTATCTTTACAAATGCCTAAAAAGAAACAAAATGAGCAGTGTATGTTTTAGACTGATTGTCACTCCTAATATCAACTAATCCCAGTAAGCACAAACATAAGCATTATCTGATATGCAATTCTTGACTGGTGTTATGGACTGCCATGGTAAGCTGTATTATGTCAACGCACGACAGTTAATTGCGTTTATGACTGTAACCAAAATGAGTATCATATAAAAACTTTTACATAACAATAGTAACAACTGAACAATAGATACTGCATAGTTACGACAATCAATCAACTGACAAACCAATCGATAAAAACCAATGTTTGATGCAATCTAGGTTCTATACAATGACATTAGCAACCGTGACAAGTAAAATACTTACGGATAAGTTCATGAAAGACGGTGTAAGTGGTGTCTGATGGTGGAATGTGGTAGTTAGCATTAATAATTCGCAGCTTTGCCGAGTCTTCAAATGGATGCTCATTGAAACAAAGCAGGAACAGGACACAACCGAGTGCCTGAACACTCGTGCACATCACTCAGTTAAATATATCATCCAACTAATGCCATAATAGTAAGTAGTAGCTGAAGTAGTAGTGACGACACTGACTGATTATCGTTATGACGATGGCATGCACAATGTTGACAGTTAGGACTAAAGCAGATGTACTGGCTGTCAGTTGAAAAGCATCAAAAGTGACGGACTGTCCAAAAGATTAAAGTTTCAGAAGGCATTTGCAAGTATTACAGATCACTAAGTCTTGTGTAAAAGACAATCTATTGCAGAGAGTAGAAACTATGTACAATAACTAAAACTCTTTTTCCAAATTCAGCAGAAATTCTAATACTCCACTATGTGATTATAAGATCAATAAAATTGTGGACAGTTGCGGAAAAATTCATTGGTGGTACACATCAACATTCTAAGAAGAATTTTTAAAAAGCATCTCAAAGCAGAATGCAGTACTGCACAATGCAGCGTTTTCTCAAAAACCGCACAAACTGCTGAACTGCATAGCATCATAAATGTATGACACTCACCCATATATCAGACTGTTCATTGATTGGATAATTCTGATAAAGGTCAAGCATTTCAGGTGCTCGATACATCGGAGTTGTGTTTTTAGCAGTCTGCAACATACAATAAAATGAACTATATATCATTACACTTACCAAAACCTAAACAAATCTGACAAAAATGGTAACTCTAATATTTCCTTTTCAAGGATCAAACGTGCAGAATTTCACAAGTACAGAATGTCCTGTGTCAGAAACTTGCCTCATCTTCAACTGTGCTGCGCTGTAACGCTGTCCAAGTGTGGTCTGGGTAGTAAGACAATGTGGTGGCACTTCCAAAATCACACAGTCGAATGTAGCCTTCACTGCTCAGAAGCAAATTCTCAACCTGCGCCAACACACTACTATCCATAAAATACACACATAATACATTCATTCATTCATTTCTACATTCTGACACTCAAAGCCAAAATCAAAACCAGAACACTTTATTCTACCCAGAGGTACATCCATGTCTGCTCTCTGCAAATAATACTGTATATACTCGCGTATAAGCCGTCTCACATATAAGCTGACCCTCCATTCCCACAGCTGAAAATCTAGCAAAAATTAGTGACTCACCTATAAGCCGGTCAGGAAAACTGGCGATGAACAAGTACCCTAGATCAGTGCCTTGATAATGCACAAGTGTCAGCAAGTTCACAAAACGACCACAGTAGTGTGCACTGTGCTTTACGTGTGTGTTAACTGACAGCCTGTGTGTGGACTTGGCTGAATGACCGTCATTGTATAGTCTGAGTATTGGAATGGTGTCAAGTTACAGTGACCCACAACTGCTATACAGCTGCAGCAGTCTGTGAGTGGTCCTCAAGAACACCGCTGCCGCTCACTCTCCCACGCTTTCAAGTAAGTCTACTGACCTACTAATGGTCCAAACTGCGTGTGACACACCCACAGTGAGCATCGCTGAGAGATAGCTATGATGTTAAATGTTGACTCTGGCTGTGTGGCATGACCTGCATATAAGCCAACCCCTAAACTTTAGTGTAAAAATATGGCCTAAAATTGTTGGCTTATACGCAAGTAAATACGGTAGTTTTGATTCTTAACAAACACCATGAATAAATCTACAAGAGTATCAAAAATTGCATCACACTAATACAGAAAATACATCAATTTTCAAAACAAAAGCAAGATAACCTGGTCACCAAGAAGGTCCCCTGCACATCACTGCAATGAAATTCACACTGAATGAAAATTTATGAAAGACAGGTGCTGACACAATTTATCAATTTTCAAAACCCTAGTATATATTTTAGAATTTTAATAGTACATGCATTAGTCTTATTACACTCATACATCCCATCACAGCAAGCTGTCAAGTTTCCACACTTTAATGGACCTCACTGTGATTTTGCAACCCGACAATCTCAAGAAATTGCTGTAGAAATTATCTTAAAAACAAGCACCCACCCACGCAGAGATGGACACATAAGTAAATGAAATAAATGCATAAATAAAACCTTGAGATCACGGTGAATAATCGGTGGTTTCTGTCGATGCATGTGGTGCACAGCCGAGCATGTCTGATAGAAAGCTTGAAGAACTTTGTCACATGGCAGAGGGGCATGGCGAGCACGAATCACATCAATGAGCTGTCCACCTATCAGATACAAGTCAAAACACAAACACATCAGAAACTTTGCGATAATCCACAACATGATTGATGACTCTTGGTTCTAAAGTAATGTGTATAAATGTTCTTTGTTCTTATTCACTCAACAACATAAAGCAAGACATCATTACATTCATTACTGCATCCACATCTGACTGACAGCCTTCATCAATAGATCTACAGGTGTGAATTGTCCTTTTGGATCTAGCTGATGTGTGTGTGCCATACCTGGGCACACTTCTGTGACGAGGCTTGCCTCATGAAGAGATGCTACACCAAGTGTCAGCACCTTTACCTTCACCGTTACTATAAGCACGAAAAAACTCTTCTGAACAAGCCTCATACATGGCATGGTTCAAAATAATTCCACACCACAACTTATCAAAACTGATATAAAATATGCTGTACTAACCAGTACAAAATTCAGTAAGAATTAAAAATTCAGCTTGTCCATGACCAGACTCTTCTTTCCCAATACTAGCAGCTGCAATAAACTGGACAATATTGACGTGACCTGACAAACGTTTCTAATAACAGTTGTTAAGAATCAACAGAAACATTGATGAAGTAACTGTCAATATACACAAAATGCATAAAATGTATGCTTGGAGACTTACAGTAAATATTTACTAAAATAATGCAGCAATTACTGTCTATGACACACTAAAATGATAACACATAACAGCCTCTCCAGCAAAACGATGAAACTACCAAAATATTCACAAAATCACAACTTTATAAAACTGATGGTTTATTAAAGAAATCAACTGACTGCATCAGTATTCAACAACTATGTACTATGCATTAGTGTGGAGTGTTAGTGGATTGCAGGTACAATATGTACATTATATTACACTAGCGATTGTGCCCGCCCAGTCAACCTCCCTCTGCCACCAACTCTCCCCAACCCCT